>JACCDG011323301.1_pt1 | contig 22432 bp, 22 predicted proteins | sample 7442471 | NCBI WGS metagenome assembly JACCDG01 (sample SAMN15323444, study PRJNA562643) | freshwater metagenome | isolation source: river surface water | place: USA:Blue River Watershed | collected 2017-08-17 | reverse complement strand
TCACCGCAGAGGTGAAGAGACTGCTCCGCGAAACGAACGGAGGAACCGCAGAATGAGCCAGGTCGATCACATCTACCCGATCGAGGATCAACACGACCACGTTCTCTCCGAGAACTGCGTATGCGGACCCGAGCTCGAAACGATCACCCTGCCGAACGGCACCCGGAACTCGGTCCTGATCCATCATCCGATCAGAGTGTCGATCGCGGAGCTCGGCCGGCTCCTGCCCGATCATCTCACCTGGACCGAAGAACCCGAAGCCAGATCAGGCGATCGCTTCGTCTTCCGGTGGGCTGTCGTGAACGAAATCTGGGAAGGCCGACCTTTCCGCTCAACATTTCCCGATGTGTATGTCGAGCTCACCGCTCACCCGAAGAAACGCGGGGATCTCTGGTCCGCTCCGATCATGAGAGCAGGCTTCACCCGGCCGGTCTACATGAAGCGCGGAGGCGGCACGACGTCGAATCCTCTCGACTCGATTGATCCGGACTATCCGCTCGAACAGGTCGAGAAGAGCGTCCAGCAGACCGAGGACGAGATCGAGATGCGAAAGGCCCGTCGACGCCGGCCCGGAAAGCGCGAAAGGCTCCGGAAGGCAGCATGAGCAAATTCGTCAGGACGACGCGAGAGGAAGGCCACATATAATGGCAGTGGTGAAGTGGTCGGCCAAGAATCCTCGATTCGTTGGAAGCGCTGACTCGCCGGAGGCGTGGATCGACCTGGAGTGTTTTGTCTCCGATCGGGAAATGATCGAGCAGGAAGAGCCGAGGCTAAAGCATGTCGAAGTTGAGAGGCCGATCCGCTGCCTTTCAATGTCATCGACTGATTCCTTCGATCCTCCAGGGCGAAAGATGGCTCAGACCATCGGAATATGGGGTGCAGGTAGCTTCGCTGGACTCCAGTTTCCCGGCTGATCTTCTCGGCCAAAGAAACGTCCGGTCCTGTCCGCATACTTCATCTCGGCCGAAGAAGCCGGGAGCCTATGGGTGGGCGGATCGAACGCTAACCCGCTATAGGGCTGTCAGACCCACCTGCACCCTCGCCCCTGGCGCTTCACAACGCGACACCTCTTCCTGTCGCACCCTCACAAGGGAACCCGATCGAGCGGCATTCTCTCTGACTCGCTCACCGCTCGATCGGGAAATCTTCGATGCGGCTTAGTGGATCGGAGACCACGCCGGCCCCATGAGCCGGAAAGCCAGGTTCGACTCCTGGAGCCGCTATATGAAACGCACCTGCAAAGCGAAAACCAAAACCGGCAAGAAATGCAAGGCCGCACCGCTGAAAGACCGCGACGTCTGCCTCGCTCACGCCGACGAGAAAACACGGGAATCAACGGGATTCCGGGCCGACAACGGAAAGGCCGGCAGACCGAAGAGCCCGCGCTCGATCGACCTGCTCCGCGAACGTCTCGAAGCTCGCCAGGACGAGATCATCGACGTCTATCTCGAAGCCGCGAGAGCGACCACTCACGAGATCGTCGGACATGGCGAAGACCGCGAGCTCGTCGAGGTGCCTGATCACGCGATGCGACTAAAGGCTGTCGAGGCGCTTCACGATCGCGCCTACGGCAAACCGAAACAAGTCTCAGAAATCACCGGGCCCGAGGGAGGACCGATAGCTCATGTCGGCATCCCCGACGAAGACGACTTCCACAAGCAGACCGCGGCAGTCCTCGCGGAAGCCGAAGCGATCAAGGCCGACGCCTAGAGTTCCGATCCGGGCGAGCTACTTCTGGCCCGAGTATCCGATCTCACCACAGCAGGGAGCGTTCCTTGCGCTGCCACACCTCGAAGCTCTTTACGGCGGTGCGGCCGGCGGCGGCAAGTCTGACGCGCTCTTACGCGCCGCTCTCCAGTACGTCGATATCCCCGGATACAAGGCTCTCCTGCTCCGAAAGAACTTTCCGCAGCTCTCGCAGGCCGGCGGTCTGATCGACCGATCGAAAGCCTGGCTGAATGGAAAGGCCACCTGGAACGAGCAGAAGCACCGCTGGACCTTTCCGTCTGGAGCGATCCTCGAATTCGGGCATCTCCAGAAGAAGGACAGTCACTTCGACTACCAGGGAGCCGAGTACGACTTCATCGGCTTCGACGAGCTGACGCACTTCGACGAGGCTCAATACCGCTATTTGTTCTCCCGGCTCCGATCGGCCGGCGAATCGCCGGTTCCTCCGAGGATGCGCTCAGCGTCGAACCCTGGCGGTCGAGGTCATTCCTGGGTGAAGCGACGCTTCATCGACAGGAAGCCCGATCCGGACGATCCGAGCGACACGCTGGAGAAGTGCCGGCAGCGAATCTTTATTCCGGCGAAGCTGACCGATAATCCCGGACTGGACGTCACCGAGTATCTGGAATCTCTGAGCCAGCTCGACGCGCAGACACTCGCGCAGCTTCGAGACGGCGACTGGAACGCTCGCGGCTCCGGTTCCTGGGTTTACGAGCAGGCCGGCATCGACACCGCGATCGAGCTCGGCAGAATGCTCGACGGCAATCCGCCACCGCCGGCGACAGGAGCGATCAGTCTCGGGATCGACTGGGGCGAGAACACCTTCGCTCTGACGGTCTGGCCGCTGGAGCGAGGCGGCATCTACGTCACCGACGAACGGATCTTCACCTCGGAGGAACCCGCTGCCGCGACGGTCCGGATGCTCAGGATGGCCGACAACACCGGCCAGCGCCTCGAAGACGCCCGCTATGACGCCGCGGGCATTCAGTCGATGCGAACCTTCGCGGCAGTCGCGAGACGCTCGCATCCTCGCCTTCGGACCGTGAAGGTGCCTTTCGGCCAATTCAAGGTTGAATCAATCAACTACTTGCGCCGGCTCTTCGAGCGGGCCGGTCGAGGCGAAACGACACAGATCATCGCGATCTCGCCTCGATGCCAGGTGCTTATCGAGCAGCTTCGCGGACTCCAATGGAAAGACCCGGATGCTCAGACCATCGAGAAGGGCGAAGACCACGGGCCCGATGCGCTGATCGCCGGCGTCGCACCGATCGCTAAACGAATGAGAAGAAAGACCACTTGACCGAGTTCCTTGCCAACTATCTGATCCGTCGCATCGAGAAAGCCGGCCAGACCTGGCCGCTCGATGATGAACGTGACGCGCATAAGACAGTCCTGAAATGGGCTGCCTTTCGCGAGGCCGATAAGGACCGGCTGAAAGAGATCGCGAACTGGGAATCCGACCGGGATTATCGGGTCGATTCGCTGCCGGAGAAGATCAGCGAAGCCTATGCGTCGATGCTTTTCGGCGAGGACGTCAGGACGACACCGGGCAACGCTGACGACGTCGAACGCCTGGAGGCGCTGATCGCAGGTCCGGCCGGCCAGGACGATGCCGGCTTCAACGCGGAGCTCCGCTGGGGCGAGACATTGTGCTCCAGCGAGGGCGAGGTCTGGTGGAGGCTCTACGGCAACAACGAGATCGCGGATCACCCGCTGATCGAATTTCACTCCCGCGAATTCGTTGTCCCGCACTTCATCGGGCATCGACTTGTCGCTGCCGCTTTCGTCTCCGAGTTCCTCGGGACCGATACCTCGAACGAAGGCAACGAGAAGAGAACCGTCTGGCGGCACTTCGAGATCCACACAACGGGCCGCGTCGAGAACCGGCTTTACAAGGGCACGAAGGATCGGATCGGCAATCAGGTCGAGCTCGAAGCTCATGTCGAAACGGAAGAGCTCGCGCCGGTCTGGGATCACATGCTGCCCGGAATGCTTTGCGGTCGAATCCCGAACAAGCTCGGCCGCGATCGCCGGCTTGGAATCAGCGACTACCGAACGATCGAGGACTACCTGCTCGCGCTGAACGAGGCGGTGACGATCGGCCAGGAGAACGCGAGGCTCACCCTGAAGAAGCGGGCAGTCGTGCCGAACGCTCTGATGAAGCCTCGGATCGAAACGGTCGACAACGGAGACGGCACCCGCTCGATCGAAGAGCGGCCAGTCTTCGATCTCAGCGAGGATATCTTTGTCGCTGACAGCCTCGACAACGATCTCGGCTCCGGCGATTCGGGCCCGTACAAGATCCTCGAGTACAGCTTCGATGCGGAGGCTCTCGTCACTTACAAGCAGGATCTCGTCATGTCAGCGCTGACTCGGGCAGGAATCACGCCTCAGTTCGTTGGAGCGTATGCCGGCAGCGACGGCCAGGCCGAAACGGGCACGGCGCTTCGAGTCCGGCTGATCCCGACAACGTCGGCCGCGAACGGCAAGGGCCAGTTCTGGGATCAGGCGATCCCTCAGATGTTGCTCCTGGCTCAGCTTCTCGATCAGATGCCGGTCGAGCTCGGCGGCTTCGGTGTGAAGTGGACCGAGCCGGCGACACCGCCTTCGATTCAGCGGACAGATCCTCTCCCGATCGACCCGACCGAACAGGCAGCGAGGCACGTTGCGCTCGTCGGTGGCGGCATCGAATCAACGGAGACAGCGATCCGTGATCTTCACCCTGACTGGACCGAGGAACAGGTGAAGGAAGAGATCAGGCTGATCGAGGACGCGAAGCCTTCCATGACTTTCCCATCTATTGACCTCTCGGGGTCAGGCTCGGGCAGCGAGCCGCCGGCGTCGGAGCCGGATACCAACACCGCTGCCTCTCTCGCCGAGAACTAAAGGCGCAGGCCAGACCGGATAGGCCGCCCGCGTGGTGCGGGTCACTTTCAACCTCCGGCACAACAGAAGGAGAACCAATGACGCTCTATGAGCGACTGCGTTACCGGCTGTCTGTCCTCTGGGCGGCAGTCAAGATCGGACCGAGCCCGAGCCTCTTGAAGCTCGCTCTCACGATGCCTCGCATAGCGGGCGCAGCGGAGGACGACGACAAAGACAAGGGCCAGGACGAAGACAAGGTCATCATGACCAAAGCCGAAGCGGATCAGCTCCGCAGGAAGGCATCCGAGAGCGACAAGGCTGCTCGGAAGCTGGAGGCGAAGGTCGCTGATCTCGAAGCGAAGATCGAAGATGCCGATGCCGGCAGCGACGAAGTCGCAAAGCTGACGAAGCAGCTCGAACGCGAGAAGGCCAGGGCTGACAAGGCCGAGGGTCGAGTGAGCGAGCTCGAAGGTCAGATCGAGACAGCAGAGCGCGAGAGCACCGTTTCCACGGTCGCGAAGCGGCTCGGTTTCCGAGATCCCGAGATGGCGATTCGCCTGATCGAGAAGGACGATGCCGACAGCGAAGCGAACGCGGAGAAGGCGCTGAAGGGACTCCTGAAGACCTCTCCCTACCTGAAAGAGCCGGGCAAGCCACAGCGCGAAGTCACCGGCACGGAGTCGGAAGGCGACGATCAGGGCGAGGGCGAGGGCAAATCGGAAACGAAACCGGAAGTGACCGGCGAAGCCCGGCTTTCCACCGCCTACGCAAAGTCAGGCGACAACAACAAGGAGTAGAAGGAAATGGCACTCAGCCTCTCCGACGCCGCGGTTGCGTCTCAGAACGACCTCCAGCGCGGCGTCATCGAAGTATTCGTCAACGAGTCGGTGATCCTCGATCGCATTCCTCTGATGGAGATCGAAGGGAACGCCTACGCCTACAACAAGGAAGCGACTCTTCCCGGCGCTGCTTTCCGAGCGGTGAATGCCGCTTACACGGAGAGCACCGGCACGATCGTCCAGGCGACCGAGTCTCTGGTGATCCTCGGCGGCGATGCCGACGTCGATCGCTTCATCCAGCAGACCCGATCGAACCTGAACGATCAGCGGGCGATCCAGACCGCTCTCAAGGTGAAGGCCGCTGTCCGGAAGTTCCAGGACACGTTCTTCAACGGTGACACCGGAGTCGATGCGAACAGCTTCGACGGCCTGAAGAAGAGGCTGACCGGCTCACAGGTGATCGACGCCGCAACGAACGGGCTGCCCGTCGTCGGCACGACCTCCGCTGACCGGCAGACCTTCCTCGACAAGCTCGACGAGCTGATCGCGGCGGTGCCTGGCGGACCCGACGCGCTCTACGCGAACGCGGCGATCATCCAGAAGATCATGTCGGCTCTCCGGCGCGAGAACATCTACGTCGAGAACGTCGGCGCGAAGCAGGAGCCTTCCTACCAGGGCATCCCGCTCATCGACGCCGGCAAGGTCGGCTCTCCGGTCGGATCGCAGACCAACATCATCCCGCAGAACGAGACGCAGGGCAGCTCGAACGTCGCGTCCTCGATCTACGCGGTGAAGTGGTCCGGCAGCGAAGCCGACAACGGCGTCGGCGGTCTGACCAACGGCGGCGTGATGGTCGACGACCTCGGCATGATCGACGAGAAGCCGGTGTACCGGACCCGCGTCGAGTTCTTCTGCGGCGTCGCGACCTGGGGTCTCGGAGCCGCACGGCTTCGCGGAGTCCTCAACTCGTAGCAGCCATGAGAGGGCAGGCTTCGGCCTGTCCTCTCTTCTGCTTTCCATCCTCTGAAGAAAGGTGCCAGGAATGGCCGACACAAAGAAGAGTCTCGAAGAGCTCACGAAGGGCGATCTCGTCGAGGTCGCGAAGGAGCGAGGCGTCTCGGCGAGCGGCACGAAGGCCGAGATCATCGACCGCATTCTCGAAGCGCCGGCCGCCGGCTCGCAGGATTCGGATGCTCTGCCGGCCGAGCCGCTCGACGATCTGATCCCGGATGATGGGCTGACCCGTCAGGGACCGGATCGGATCGAGGAGTACGAGGTGAACGGTCCGGACGGCCCGGTCCAGGTTCGCCACAACATCGACACCGGCGAAACCGAGATCATCGGTTAGCCAGGGAGGACCGGAGCTCAGGCTCCGGTCCGTTTCGCCTTGTACGCGACAGCAACAGAGCTCCGGACAGCGCTCGGCGTGACGAGTGGCGATCTGCCTGATCCGAAGGCAGAGGCGCTGCTCGAATCTGCCTCCGATCAGATCGACCGGATGCTCGGCGCGAGAGCGATCAACGAGGACACCGGCCGGCGAGTCACCGAAAGCCAGGTCTACCCCTGGCAGTTCGCGAAGATCAAGAGCGCCACGATCAAGATCGCCTCGACCCTGTACTCGAATCCGGAGATCCTGACCGAGCAGCAGTTCGATCGAGTGAAGGGACCGGACTTCGAGACGCAGGGACCGCTCCGGCGAGGCTCCGCGATCTTCGGTGACGAGGTGATCCATCTCGTCGCCGGCTCCTGCCTCGGAGTGTTCTCCGGCAGGGCAAGATGACTCTTCCGCAGACGAACGCGATCCTGACCGGCGTCAAGGCCGGCGCAGCTTCCGAAGACTGGGATACCCCGGCCGGCGCTGGCGGTTCCGTCTGGACCGGCTCAGCGCAGGTTTACTTCCAGGAGAGACGCGAGTGGATCACCGGCCAGCAGGCCGACGACGTTCTCTCGCGGATTCTCTATGTCGAGACAAGCCTTCGCGAATGGACTCGCGGTGAGATCGTCACCTTCAGGGTCGGTGCCGGCGCGGAGCAGACCGGGAAAGTGAAGATGATCGAGCGGCGCGAGCTGCCCGGTGTCGGCTCTCTCGCTTCGACCCGGCTAACGCTCGAAGACGCATGAGATTCGCGCCGGTACCTGCTCTAGAGTCGGCAGCCGAACTGAAGAAATCGCCCCCGCGTAGCGCCAACTACCGGGGGCACGGACACGAAGGGAATAGCTTCATGTCACTTGACAGAGTAGAACCTGGGTTCTGCGAATGCGGATGCGGAGCCTATATCGGTTTCTGGGATCGCAATATCCCGAGCCGGGGAATCAAGCGAGGCGATCCTCGTCGTTTCGTTCACAACCACCACGGTCGTCGAGATCCAGCGCAGCAGTTCTGGAGCAAGATTGACAAGGAGAACGAGAGCGGATGCTGGATTTGGACTGGCGCTCGATCTCACGGATACGGGGACTTCTCCGTAGGCCGTCGCGTCATTAGAGCCCACAGGTTCTCCTACGAGATGCTCGTCGGACCGATACCTGAAGGCTTGGAGATCGATCACCTCTGCAAGCGGCGAGAGTGTGTGAATCCGGATCACCTTGAGCCTGTCACGAGTAGAGAAAACAATCTGCGCCGCGACTACGCCGGCACCGAGACGCATTGCCCTCACGGTCACCTTCTAGCTGGCTACAACTTGATGTTCAACAAGAGAACTGGCGCTCGTATCTGTCGGACCTGCCACGTTGAAGCTAACCGGCGGTATAGGGCTCGAAAGAGAACGAGACTTTGACCTTTGCGTCAGTAAGACAGATCGAAGCACTCGTCGCGATACTCCGCGAGGCCGAAACCGAGCTCACGCTCGCGGTCGAGCGGTCGCTGATGTCAGGGAATCTCGGCACGGCCAGCTTTCAGAGTCAGCAGCTCGCGGAGATCCAAGCGCTTTTACAGCAGGTCAGGGGCGAGACTGTTCCCCGTGCTGTCGAGATCCTGAGAGTCACATACAAAGAGGGTCTGAAGGTCGCGAGCCTCTCGGGACTCTCTGAATCGTCGCCTTTCTCTGGCATTCACGAAGAAGCGGTCAAAGTCCTCTCAGACTCCATGACGCAACGCCTCGACGACGCCTTCGCGACTGTCGGTCGCCGCGTCGAAGATGTTTTCCGCAAAGAGGGACTCAGGCTGTCGGCACTTCAGCTCGCAGAAGGCTCGACTCGCGTCGAAGCTTCGGCAAGCCTCGTCGACGCTTTGAAGCGCCAGGGCATCACTGCTTTTCAAGATCGGGCCGGTCGAGAATGGGGGCTCACCCGATATAGCGACATGGTCCTACGAACGACGACCCGAGAGGCGACTAGTGAGGGCACTCGGAACCGGCTCATCGAGGGTGGACTAGATCTTGTCGAATGGGTTGCGGCTGCCGACTGTTGTGACCGTTGCCAGGAATTCGCGGGGAAGGTCTTCTCGCTGACTGGCGCGACCGATGGCTACGAGGTCTTGGACGAGCTGCCGCCCATTCATCCGAATGACATCTGCGTGATTGTGCCTGCCACTGTCACGCTCGACGAACTGGAAAAAGCACTTGCCTGAAGTCAAAGACACCCGAGCGATACGGCGAGCCCTCGAAGGCAGCCTGGAAGACGCGATGCGGATCGCGGTCGAGGATCTACTCGGCCGAGCTGTACGCGACGCTCCGGTCGACGAAGGCACCCTTCGAGGATCAGGCACCGCGACCGTCGAGGTTCACGGCCAGGAAGTGATCGGGAAGGTCACCTTCGGCACACCGTACGCTCGGGCGCAGCATGAAGGACTCGACTTCCAGCATCCGAAAGGCGGCAAGGCGAAGTATCTGGAATCGAACCTGACCGCTCTCGCGCCTCGGTACAAGAAGATTCTCGCTGCCTCGGCGAAGAAGGCTCTCGATCGTGGCCGCTAAACCGATCATCGAAGCGGTCCGTGACGAGCTGATCGCGCAGAGCATCGTCAGGAAGCCTTCTGTCGCTGGCTCAGCGCCTCCCTGCTGGATCGAACCGCGAAACGGAGTGCCGGCTCCTGGAGAGGACACGGACGGCGGCAGCGCAGCGGAGAAAGGCGCGACAGCGGTCCTCGGGCTCTGGCTCGCGCCAGGTATCCCGCAGGAGCCGCAGGTCGCCTCGGTGATCCGGCACACGGTTATCGCGATCGAGATTCGCGTCAAGGTCGCGAAGGATGCGACCACGATCGAGAATCAGATCCGGGACGCTCTCAACGACAAGGTCGACTGGGATCTCGGCGGACTTCACATCATCGACTCTCTTCTCTATCGCGAGCTCCAGGCGATCGAGCGGAACGCTCAGGGCTTCACCTACGACGTCGCCTACGGCTTTCATCATTACGTCACCGCGCCATAGGGCGCACCTCTCGCCCGGTAGCGGGCATTCATAAACACCCGACCTCACAGGAGGCCAGATATGGCGCAGATCAAGTGCGCTTTCAAGGCTGCCGTCGAGGATCTCTCCGGAGCCACCTGCAAGGTCGGCGAGGGCGAGACTTTCGACATCGCGGCAGCGCTGAAGGAAGGGAACGGCCAGATCGTTCTCGATCTCAACAAGCCCGCGGAAGCTCAGATCGCTGACGCTCTCCGCTCACATGACGCCGTGACCGAGATCCCGGTCAAGAGCACGAACAAGAAGGAGAGCTGAGATGCTCGAACAGAACATCGGCGGTCTCTGGGTTGCGAAGCAGTCCGCGAAGGGCACCGTCGCAACGACACCGATCAAGCGGCTGAACTGGTCCGGAGGCGACGTCGCTCCGAACCGCCAGGACGGAAACGAGAACTGGATGGCGACCGAACGCTTCGGCCGGTACGCCGACTTCGTCGACAACATCTCCGGAGCGGGCGATCCGCAGGTTCCGGCGCTGCCGTCTGATCTCGCCTATCTCTTCTACCTGTTCTTCGGTGCGGAGACTGTCACCGGATCGGCTGATCCGTGGACGCACACCTTCACCCCGCAGAACGCCGGCGGCTTTTGGTCGACCTGGTGGAAGAGCATCGGCGGCTCGGTGATTCAGCGGCAGCGGTTCGCTGACGCGAGGATCGGCCAGCTGACCGTCGAGGGCTCAACGGACTCGAAGATCGTGAAGGCGACTCCGACGCTGCTGATCCTCGATCCGGCAGAGGCGATCGCGGCTGACCCGGCGACCGCTTTCTCGGTCGGTGATCCGTTCCTCTACACCGAGGGCGAGGCCAGCTTCACGATCGACGGGACCGTGTTCCGAGGCCAGTCTCAGTTCCAGATCACCTGGAACGAGAACCTCTCGCTCGTCTACGGCGATGCGGTCACTCCGTACGACGTCGCGACCGGGCAGCCGGATATCACGATCACCGTGTCGGTCCTGCTCGACTCGAACGGGCTCGCGCAATACAACAAGCTCGTTTACGGATCGGCCTCTCCGAGCGCCGGCACGAAGCCGACGAAGTACCTGCCGGCCCTCGGCAGCTACAGCTTCGGCCTCGTCCAGAAGAACGCCTCGGGCCCGATCACTCCGGCCCGCGAGTTCAATCTGACCGTGCCCGGCGTGAAGTGGACGCCTGATGTGGCGATCCCGGCGAACCCGGCCGGCGGCTCGGCGGCGATCTCGCTGTCCGGATCGGTCCGGAAGGTCGGCTCGAACGCTCTCACGACTGCCGTCGTGAAGTGCGGCGACGCCGCTTACGCCTAAGTCATGGCAGAGCGACAGGAAGTCCGAGTCGGAGACGAGCACTATGTCCTTCGGCCCTTTCGAGGGCTGAAGGCGGTGCTCGTCCTCGAACGGGTTACGAAGCTCCTGGAGGTTCTCCCGGAGATCCAGACCGAGGCTCGAAACGAGTTTCGTCGTCAGCGCGACGAGAACGTGATCGAGATCGACCGTGCCGTGTTCGAGTTCCGGTATCCGGAGGACGCGAAAGCGATCAGCGAGACAGCCTGGCAGGAAGCCGGCCAGAAGATCAGACTTCCGGACGACATGCCTTTCGACACCGCAGCGGTCGTGCTCGCGGTGCTGCCGAAGGTACTGAAGTTCGCGAGATCCGATGTGATGGAGGTGCTCGCGCTCGTTGTCCTGAAGGACTCTGATCTTCAGGCTGCCGATCAGGACGGCACGATCGACGAGCTGATCTCGGAGCAGGCAAGGAAACTGCTCTATGACGGGACGCTCGAAGAGCTCGCGGATCTCGCGGCAGCATCCTTCGCGCAGATCCAGGAGCTGAGCACGGGAAAAGTACGCGAGCTCTGGGAGCAGGCAGCGGCGCTCCTGACCCCGGATCTCGAAGACGATCCGCTCCCGATCGAAGAGGACCAGTCGACGACGAGCCCCGAGGACTCGAACGCGACCTTGTCCACCTCTTCGCCCGAGAGTACGGATGGACCCGAGAGCAGACTCTCTGGCAGCGATTCGACGATCTCGTCGCCTTCGCCGGCCGGATAGCTGACGATCACTCGCAGGAGCAGGCCGATGAATATGGCATTCCATCGAACGAACCGGGACCGGATGCGGACGACGCCTGGAGGCGAGCGCTCGCTCTTAAGGATCGCGTCGATCGTGAACGTCAAATTCAGGCAGCTCGGGAGGGCAGGAATTAGCCTCCTGGCAGATATCAACACGCAGCCTCTCGCCCGTCAGGGTGGGGGGCTGCTGTCGTTTCGGGAGGTTCTCTGATGGCCGGTTACAACATCGGAGCGATCGAGGCGACGCTTCGCGGCAACCTCGATGATCGCGACTTCAAGAAGTTCGATGCCGCAGTCGAGAAGGCGAAGAGGAACACGAAGGCTCTCGCTGATTCGCAGGGCAAGGCGGCAGCGGAGATGCGGCGGTCGGGGAAGAGCTACGCGGATATCGCGAAGAAGCTCGGCACGACGGAGAAAGAGACGAAGGATCTGATCCGCCGGAATCGCGAGCTCGAACGTCAGCAGGAGCGGACGACTCGCTCAACGAAGGAGCAGGAGCGAGCGACCGGAAAGACCGCTGACACGATGAAGCGGGGGATCAGGTACGCGGTCGGCCTGGCTGCCGCTTACCTCGGGATCGCCGAGGCGAAGAAGGCGATCGACACGACCCTGGAATACAACAAGGCTGTCCAGGGTCTGAATCGAAACCTCGGAATCTCGATCCAGACTTCCTCCAGATGGGCGACTGTCGCGAAGGCTCGCGATATCGACAACAAGGCGCTCGTTATGTCCTTTACAACGCTCTCGAAGCAGATCGAGGCGGCGAAGCGAGGGGAAGAGTCAGCGCTCGAAGTCTTCAAGGAGCTCGGCGTCACTCAGAAGGATCTCACGACTGGAGGCCAGGGTTTCCAGGAGCAGATCCTGAAAGTCGCGGAGGCTTTCGGCGAGGCCGAGGGCGGCACTCAGCGCCAGGCGGTCGCGCAGCAGCTTCTCGGTCGTGGCTATCAGACGATCCTTCCATTGTTCACGGAGGGAACGAAGTCGCTGAAGGAGCAGCTCCGCTGGGCTGATGAATTCGGGACGGTTCTCTCGACGAAGACTTCGGACGGCCTCGGCGATGTTGTCACGGCGCAGCGGCGCTCACAGGCAGCGATGCTCGGCCTCCAGTTGACGTTCACGAAGTCGGCAGCGCCGGCGGTCGAGTATCTGAATGATCAGTTTCAGAAGTTCACGAAGACGCTGAATGATCCGAAGCTGACCGACGAGCAGAAGATCGAGCGGATCGGCAATCAGGTCGAGCGGATTATCAACAAGGTTCTCGGTTCGCTGGAGAAGGCCGGCCCGCAGATCGCGGAGCGAGGCGGCAGGATCGGCATCGCGATCGTGAAGGGCATCGCGACCTCGTTTGTGAAATCGAACTGGCTCGGGAAGCTCGCGGTCGGTGCCTGGCTGATCGGGAAGATGGGAGGCTACGGCGCTCTCGGCCGGCTCGGAGGCAGAGCTGGCAGCAGGATCGCCGGCGGGCTCGGCATGGCTTTCCTTCGCGTCGTAGCACCCTATTTCGCGGAAGATGTAGCGTCGCAGGGACTCGGGTCGGTGCTCGCCTCGAAGACCGGCGGTGTCGTCGCAGCGAGCCGCAGGATGGGCCGGAAGATGGGTGTCGGCACCGGTCGCGGTCTGCTCGCGGGAGCAGCTGCCACCGTCTCGGTGATCGGTCTTCTCGCTTACATGTTTACCGACGACGGCAAGCAGGCCTACAAGTTCGGATACAACATCGGCGAGAACGTCAGGAAGGGCATCGTCGACGCGGTCAAGGACGTCGGTCCGGACTGGCTTGGCGATGCGCTCGACAAGATCACGAAGCCGAGCATCGGTGTCGAATGGGTTACAGGCGGCGGCTGGACTGGCGGACTCGTCACCGGCGAAGGCGTCCGAGGCTATGCGGCCGGCGGTCCTGTCAGAGATCCGCGAGACACCGTGCCGGCGATGCTCGCACCGGGCGAATTCGTGATCCGGAAGTCAGCGGCCGACAAGGTCGGCATCCCGTTCCTTCAGCAGCTCAACAAGGGCGGCGATATCCAGAAGGAAGGAACCGGGGCCCGAGACGACTTCGCGAAAATTTGGGATGGCATCGGTGACGACGCGGACGAGAAGACGAAGGATGCCGAGAAGAAGGTCACCGAGAATTTCGAGTCGCTCAGGAAGAAGACCGGCAAGTCCGGCGATCGCCTGAGAGACAAGCTCGCGGATACCTGGCGGGCAATCAACCGGAACGTGCAGCGCTCGACGACGACGCTCGCGCAGAATGTGGAGCAGGGCTCCAGGCGGTCTTCACGGGCGGTCGATGATCTCGCGAGGCGGGCTCAGTCGAGCTCTTCGAGGATCACGAAGGCGATCACCGGAATCAATCCGCCGGTCCAGAGCGCCTATGGAGTCCTCGCGTCTGATGCGAATCAGGCAGCGGAAGCCTTCGGCTCGAACAAGCGGGTCGAGCTCGGCTTCGCGCAGGGCGGCTTCCTGACCGGAGGCGGAGTTCACGACACCGTTCCGGTAATGGCGGCACCCGGCGAGGCTTTCCTGAATCGCCATCAGCAGCCAGCGGTCGACGAAGCGCTCGCGCTCAGTAAGGCGATGGGGCTCGGCCCGTACGGTTCGCTCGACGAGCTCTTCTCCGGTGTCACGACCCCGCACTACTTCGCGGAGGGCGGCAAGGTCTCGAAGCCGAAGCTGACCGGCGGACCCGACGTCACCCGGGCGACCGGCCAGGGCGGTATCGACATGATCCGCGATGCGGCAACGAAATGGATCGGGAACCTTTATCCGGCCAGAGTCCGGAAGATGCTCCAGGAAGCGGTCACAGAGGCCGGACACGGTTACGAATACGTTTATGGCGGCGGGCATGGAACGCTCGGCGATGGTCCTTTCGACTGCTCCGGTTATGTGTCGGCGATCCTCGGTGCCGGCAACTTCGTCAACGCTCCCATGACCGTCGCTCAGGGAACCGGGCTTTACACGCTCGGCGCTCCTGGCGAGGGCAAATACTTCACCTGGGGAGCTCGCGGCTCGTCGGGCATGAGCGCTCACACGATGATCTCGATCAAAGATCCGCAGGGCCGCTGGAGGTTCTTCGAGTCCGGATCAGGTCACGGAGCATCCGAGGTTTCGGGATGGGCTGACGGACCGGGAGCCTGGGATCAGTTCCGGCATATTCCAGGCTTCGCTCGCGGCGGTCGCGTCCCTACTCGAGCTCAGCGAATCATCGACCGTTTCGGGCTCGAAGCTTTCGATCCTTCCTCGAAGCACTTTGTCGGATGGGGCTTTGCCCGAGGCGGATTCGTCCAGCATTTCGCTCGCGGCGGAAAGACAAGCAAGGGCATTTGGGAAGGCACCTCGATCGACAAGAGCTACCCTCCGACAGACGGCTATTCCGGATACAAGATGAAGCCTTATCTGATCAAGGCACTCGCGGAATGGGCGGGTCTACCTGGCGTGACGATGGAGCAGATCACGCGAGGCGAAAGCATGGGCCGGCCGGGAGTGGACATTCCCGATCCTCCAGGTCGCTCTCGAGGTCTGTACGCGATCAACGATCACTACAACCCGAGTTACGGGGCCGCAGATATGCGGAATCCGATCCTCAACACGATGGCGGCAGCCGACCTCGCGAGAGCGGCCGGCGGACCGAACGCGAATATCTGGCATGGCTCCGGCCATGTGACTAGCTGGAATGCTCACTACGACGCTGATCCTCGGAAGCTCTGGCGGATTGCGAAGAGCCTCGGCGCGAAGGGCGACGGCAACGGACGAGGTGCGAAGGCATTCCTCGGTCCAACGATGGTCTGGCTGCCGGCACCCGCGACTCAGAACGGCGGCGTCCGGCCCGGTGCCGGCCGATGGGTCACGACTGAGCAGGCGGCGAAGATCAAGGAAGCCAGGCGACGCGAGCGGGCCGCTTACCGGAAGAGATGGCGCGGCAGGAAGCGGGCGCTCCGCGAGGGTCGCCGGCAGACCCGGGAGGAATTCAGGCTGCCTCGTTTCCGGCACGGACTCAGGGACATGCCTCGATTCACCGATGCGGAGCTCGCCGAGACGCTCGGCTTCCATGATCCGATGGCAGGCGATCTCGGAGCCTACGAGCAGTCCTACGACGTTCTCGATCAGATTGATCCTCGTCTGAATGCTCTCCAGTCGCAGCTCACCGGGAGCTTCAGCATGGACTTCCTGCTCGGCGGGAAGAGCCTCCGTGATCGGTACGAGCTGCTCGATCGGATCAACAGTCAGGGCACCGATCGTCTCTCGACGATGCGGGCGGCGCTTCGCAAGCAGCGTCAGCGGTCGATAAAGACCGGGACGCTGCCTTCGACCGGCAACAAGTACGGCGGTGTCATACCGCCTCGGAAGGCATCGAAGAAGGAGATCGAGGCTTACTTCAAGGCTGAGATCGAGAAGCGTACGAAGGCGATCAAGGCGGCAACGGCAGCCAGGCGGAAGAAGGTCATGAACCCGGTGAAGGCATATCGGGCGAGCCGACGCAGCGAATTCAACAGTCTCGCGGAGAAGGGCGAATTCTTCCGGGACATTATCGCCGATACGCGAGGGCAGATCGCCGCGACTCGGACCGCTCAGAGCTCGCAGGGCAGGGCTTTCTTCGCTCAGGGCGGCAGGGTCGGAGTTCCTGCCAGGCTCGCAACGGGCGGCGGCGATGTGATCGTGACCGTCGTCCTCGACGACCCGGTTCTCTCCGCTCTCAATCCTCAGATCCGGACGCAGGTCGATCAACTCGGCCGGCGCACTCAGAGCCGCGGTCGAACGGCCGGCGGCAGAAAGGCCACTATCTAGATGCCCTCGGAGCTTCTCGAAAGATTCATTCTCGATGCGCGAGCTGATGGCGGAACCGCACCGCTGGAAGTGACTGGCGGCATGACTGCTGACCCGGATAGTCATGGCTTCGGTCTGATGGAGATCCAGTTTCCTCGACCGGAGGTGCAGCGAAACTGGGCTGGCTCCAGATTCACCGAGGGCGAACGGCCGGCTGATGATCCACGATTCATGAATCGGAAGATTCCGGTGAAGGTGTGGGGTTTTGAGGGTCAGGGGATTGGTGCGGCGTCGAACCTGTTTCCGAATCCGTCGTTTGAGGTGAACGGCACGGACGGGGTTCACATGGCCGGGTCGGTCGCGACGAACCTGATCCCGAACCCGATTCTGGATAGCGCCACGACTGGCTGGCTCCAGTATGGAAGCTCCGCTATTTCACGGGACACCGGCGAATACCCGACCGGGTATGCCGCAGCCAGCCTCAAAGTCGTTACACCGGCGACAACGCTCCACGGCGGTCAGTCGCATCCCGCCGTTGCCGTTGGTGCTGCTCAGTTCACTGGCTCCTGCTATTTCAAGGGGACGGCAGGGCAAACCTTCCGGTTCCGTCTTCTGGAATACGCCGCTGACGGAACCACCTTCATAGGCGAGACAGGCAGCGCGGATTTCACCGCGACGGGAAGCTGGCAGCGAATTTCGTCTACGCGCACCTTTGCCGCGGGATCTACCGCGAAAATTTGCGTCAGTCACATTGAAGCGTCGGTCACAACGTTCTACATGACCGCAGGTCTGCTGGAGCAGACCAGCACACTAAAACCGTTCTTCCCGACCCCGAACCAGATCAGTTGGGGTCAGATCACATGGACCGGCACTGCCCACAACTCGACGTCAGAGCTGCGCCCGGTATGGGGCACTACCTCCAGCGACGCAAACTATGCTGCCGCTGCGGTTGCCGGTGAGAAAGCGTTGATGGTGCTGGCCCCGCCCCGGTCAGGTCAGGGCGTGAACTTTGTGGTCGGCTCCGGCATGCCCGGAGGGGTCACCTACACCGCGTCCGCAACCGTCACCGCGCTCAGCGGGTTCGCCGGACGGCAGTTGGACGTCAGCTTTTACAGTCGCAACGCGGGCGGCACCCTTACCGGCACATCACAGACAATCACGGTGACCGATGATCCCCAGCGAATTTCGTTGACATGGCCGTTCGAAGCGAACGCGGACCGATGCTGGTTCATCATTTCGGCCCCGTCCACGAACGTAGCCGTGAACTTTTTCGTCGATGCCGTCTGCATCTCACAACGAACCGAATACTTCGACGGCGACACCCCCGGCTGCTCCTGGACCGGAACCCCCCACAACTCAACCTCCGCACGAAGAGGAACCGGATCCGACACCAAACGATTCCTCGACTGCATTTTCGATCTTGAATCGAAGCTGGAAAAGCTGGCGCGGGAAGGTGGCACAGCGAGACGAGTCCTTCCTGATGGCACTCCGATCACTTTCGACATTCTCGACGCAACCTATCCGGCGGACTGGCAGCGAACGATCTCGCAAGGCCGGATGGAATTCAGCTTCGAGCTGACCGCGAAGCCTTTCGCGAGACAGCCTCCGGTCACTCTGGCGACGGTAAACAAGCCGGCATCGACTTCGGTCGCGACGATCGACACCGGCACGGTTCCGGGGAACGCTCCGGCTCTTGTCCGGTTGAAGGTGAACGACACCGGCACGGCTCAGAGGAATCATCTGCTGGTCGGTTCAGCGCAGGCAGCGGACCCGGCGATGCTGCTCGCGAAGACGCGGCAGCTTCTCGGTGGTGCTCTCGTGAATTCGCCGACGTCGGCAGCGACAACGAACGGAGGGCCGACGAACGGCACCGTGAAAATGACCATGAATGCCGCCTGGCGTCCGGTCCTTTCGACGAACGATTCAGCGCCGGCATATCAGACGCATGAAGGCATTCAGCGAGTCCTCGCGAGAGTGTTCTTCCCGAGCTCGAACACCGACGATGTGAACCTGAAATTCGAGTGGGCTCAGGCGGATCTCGCTCGCTGGAGTACCTCTGATCTGACCGACGGCAGTCAGTACGTCACTTTGACCGGCAATCAGCAGATCGGGGTCTGGCAATGGGTTGATCTCGGCACGATCAATCTCACGAAGCCTCGATCGGATGTGTGGAATGACTCGGCCGGTTGGAGATGGGAAGGCAGGCTGACCGCCAGGGCGAACAGCGGCGATATCTATGTCGATGCGCTCTCGATCATTCCGGCCGGAAACTTCCTCGCGGAAATGTTCGCGAACCCGCAGATCCCGGAATCGAACGAAGCGGTGATCGGTCTCGACAACGGAACGCTGCCGGGCGGCACCCTGAACGGAACGGCCGCAACGATCGGCGGAAACTGGTCCGAGATCGGCGGTGTCTCCGGATTCGAGCGCACCGGGCCGGGCAATCTGGGAACGATCTACCGATCACCTGCATCGAATGATGCGGCTATGAAGTTCGCAAGGATCGGCACCTCCACTCAGGGACCGATCTATGCGTCATGTAGCTTCGGGGCGGCCGCGTCCGGTTACGGCGGTGCCTCGATCGGCGGGCTTCTCGTCCGCTACACCGATGCGAACAACTACGCGGTCGCGAGCATCGTTACCGCCGGCAACGGAGCGCAGACACTCGCCTTCTGGGTTTACAAGGCAGGAGCGCTCGTCCTGAATCAGATGGTCGCGCTGCCGTCAGTATCGAATTCCTGGGGGATCTCGCTGGCGATCAATTCGGACGGAAGCGGCATCGCGACAGCGAATTCCGGTTCGACGGTCCGCTCGGTTTCCTGGCCGGCGAACAGCGACCTCGCGACCGGCACCCTGTCCTCGGGAGGCTTCGGTCTCGCGCATCGAGTTACCGCTCAGACGATGAGCGATCTCTGGGGAACGCCTCAGTTCCGTTCGCTGACGAACACAACGATCGAAGACGCGGTGATCTTCCCGTCAAGATCAGCGATCCTCACTCACGCGACAGCGCTTCGCTACGACTCAGCCGGCAACAGTCTCGGCGAGATCGGCCGCTATCAGGGTGATCGGCTCACGGTGCCGGCAGGCAGCTCGTCCAGGATCGCGATCCTCGACGGTCGCGTCGCACCCGGATCAGCCGACAACAATCTCGACACGCTCTCTATGGAGCTCTCGCTGATTCCTCGCGTCGTCGATGTGCCGGAGCCGGTGTGAGCCGACTGACCGCCACGATCCAGCGGCGCGACGGTCGTGTGATCCCGCTCGGACCCGCAGAGAAGGCAGGCTCGATCGGCATGGACATAAACCTTCGAGGCACAATGCCAGGAGGTCAGACCTCCGCTTCTCTGACCGTGGCGCGAGATCCAGACCTTCGCGATCTCGACCCTTACGACGAGCTCGTGATCCGCGATGCCGGCGGTGTCGAAGTCTGGTCCGGTTACGGAGTCGAATATCCCGCCAGGGACGACAGCGGCCCGTCGATCGAGATCAACGCGTCGGGCTGGTCTGCCTATCTGAAAGACAATCCACCTCCGGCTCTGCTCGGAGTCGATCGTCGGTTCGACGCCTGGCATGAACCGCCAGCATCTCGGAAAAGCGTCTCCCTAAGTTTCGTTGCGAACTTCAACGATCGAATCCTCGCTGACAGCAGCGGAGGCGGACTGAGCTTCCTCGGTCCGTCAGGCGAAACGCTCATTCAATGGTCGTGGTCGGAGCTCGACTACGAGGCACCGGCCGGAGCTCTCGTCAGTCGAGTCGATTACAAAGGAACGCAGGTAAACGCGACAGCGATCGCGGCACCGGCAATCGCGTACGGCAGCGACGAGGCTTTCTTCTCAGGGACCGGAACAGTCGCGGCGACGTTGAACGACACGGTCCAGAGCGCGGTTATTCCTTCGAGACGGTTCCTTCACGTTTCAGCGCAGGCAACGGCAGCATCGACTCCCGCGGTTGGTTCACAGTTCCTTCGTCGCTGGAGTCAGATCGCGGTCTATGGCGACCACGGCATTCCACTTCTCGACAATGCCGACGACGGAATGAAAGGGCTCCTGGCTTCCGATGTGATCGCTTGGGGTCTCCGGCGAGCCTGTCCGATGTTAATCCCGGAAATTTCACCGTCGACGTTCGTTATTCCGCAGCTCGTCGAGACAAGCCTCGAAGACATGGAAGCGCTGATCCTGAAAGTCAACGCGACCGAAATGTTCGATTGGGGATGTTTCGGCCGCAGGTTCGTTTATCGGCCTCCGGATTCCGGTCGAATCTGGATCGTCCGGGCGGCTGATCCCGGTGTGACGTTGAATGATGCCGGCACTCAGGGCGAGGATCTCTACACCCGGGCGATCGTTTCCTACAGTGACTTCGGAGGTCGATCGCTGAAGGCAGGCTACCCGGGCTCCGGTGTCGATACCGAGAGTTCGCTGCTTGTCGATACGACGAACAATCTGCTCACTCAGAAAGACCGGCCGAGAACACTTCAGCTTTCACTCACGGCACCCTCGACCGCGAACCGAGCGATCCAGGTCGGACAGGTCGCTCTTCAGGAGAAAGCTCGAATGAACCTTCGAGGTGAAGCGACGCTGACCGGCGAAGCGCAGGACTCGAACGGGGTCTGGCGATCGGTCGCGCAGATCCAGGCCGGCGACCGGATCATCTTCGCGGATCGCGACTGGATCACTCGGCGGATCGTGGATCTCAACTACAGCGATGCGACGGATACCTGCTCGATCTCTCTCGACTCGACACCGGCGAGGCTCGACGCGATCCTCGAACGGATGGGTGTCATCAACGAAAGCCAGAACCTCTGATCATGACCCGCAGAAAGAACAATCTCAGAGCGAGGATCTTCGTCTGGTTCGCCAGGCACCCGCACCTAATCCAGAGTCCGGTCACCGGATGCGTCTCGCTCGGATGCGTTGCGCTTGGCGTGATCCTTGTCACCTCACCGAACGAGATTCTGGAACCGACCTCGATCGGATCGGTCCTTCCTATCTGGCAGGAGATCGCCTGGGCGATCATGCTCGGCGCTGGCGGAATCCTCGCGATCATCGGTCTGGTCGCATCTCATCGGGCGGCTGACTGTCTCGGAACGATCCTGATCGCAGGAACGCTCCTGATCGACGCGGTCGCGATCGTCACCTACATAGGCTTCGCTGCCGGCAGTATCACGGCCGCGATCCTTGTCGCTCTTGCGTTTGGACTGATCCTCCGTGTGGTGGTGATCGTCTGGATAACTTCGATGCTCGCGCAGAACACGGAGCCGAGCAATGGTGCCTGAATTGATCGTCACGTTGATCATCGGGCTCTTCGGAGGCGGCGGTCTCGGCACCTATTTCAACGTCCGGGCGAACAACCGGAAGTCAGACGCCGATACCGCTTCGACGCTTGTCGGCGCGGCCGGCGAGCTGATCGAGTTCTACAAGGCGCAGTTCGAGGGACTCGAAGAAGAGATCGCCGAGCTGAAGCTGCATGTGACCCGCGTCGAGAAGGAGAGAGACAAGCTTCAGGCTCGGGTCGATCATCTCGAAGAGAAGGTTCGCCGGCTCGAAGGCCGGTGAATTTCACACGCCCGGAAGGGCTCAAATAGAAGGGAGAGCCGATGCTGGCTCGACTAAGGAAACGCTTCGCCAAGCTCGGCCGGAAGGTCACAGGCTGGACGAACCGAATCAAACAAGGGCAGACTCGCGTCGCTGATATCTCCGCGACAATCGAACCGCTCGAAGCGAAGCTCGCTGATCTCGTCAGCGAGGCTGATGCTGCCCGCAGGAAAGGCGAGCACGAGCGGGCCCGGAATCTCGACAAGCGGGCGCTGAAGCTCGCAGCGAAGATCGGTGCGCTGAAAGCGAAACGGCTCTTCTGGATCGGAC
>JACCDG010837616.1_pt1 | contig 22432 bp, 33 predicted proteins | sample 7442471 | NCBI WGS metagenome assembly JACCDG01 (sample SAMN15323444, study PRJNA562643) | freshwater metagenome | isolation source: river surface water | place: USA:Blue River Watershed | collected 2017-08-17 | reverse complement strand
GCAGTTGACGAAGGCTACTGCACCGAGGCGCAACATGAAATTCTCCGAAATGATTTCGGCAACGATGTTTGTCCCGTCTGCAAAACCCGCCTTCGCAACTAACGCAAAACCGTTAGGCAACTAAAACGATGAAACCTTATTATCAAAAAGATGGCATCACGATCTACAATGGCGATTGCCGAGAAGTCATGGCGGGCTTGCCTGATAATTCGTGTGGTCTAACGGTCACGTCACCGCCTTACAACATGCGAACCCGCATCCGAAACGGCGAATATACCAGCCGTGAACAAACAGCACACTTTAGCAAGAAGTATAAGCACTTCGATGACGCACTTTCGCCGCAAGAATATTATGAGTTTCACAGTCACGCTATCCGCGAAATGCTCCGAATTTCGGGTCTTGTATTTTGGAATATTCAAATTGTCACAGGTAGCAAAGAAGCCGTGTTCCGCATGATTGGCGATTTTGCAAAAGAAATAAAGGATGTCATTGTGTGGGATAAAGGTCACGGTCAGCCAGCCATGCACGACAGCGTTATAAACAAAGCGGCTGAATTGATTTTGATTTTCGAGAAAGACGCAACAGCAGGTAGAGCGTTTTCAAAATCATTTTTCCCGCGTGGTGAAATGCCTGATATTTGGCGCATGAAGCGCGGCGATAATACCGAAAGTCATGGCGCAACATTCCCGCTTCACTTGGCGCAACGTGCAATCACTGGCTGGAGCGCACCCGATGAAACGATACTTGATCCATTCATGGGTACAGGTACAAGCCTAATAGCCGCAAGGAACGAAGGACGAAAAGCGGTTGGCATTGAAATATCCGAAGAATATTGTGAGTTGGCGGTCAAGGGGTTGGCGCAACAGGTACTCTTTACGTTGCCTAACAAAAGCGTGAACCCGACAAAAGGGAGTCTGCCGACATCTCAGGCGGTTTCCACGCCTCAAACTTTATTCTGATTTAGTGGCTTGTTCTAGCCCGCCCTTTTGCGGGTTACGCAAGCCGTTGGGCGGACTGCCCGAAAGGAAATAAAATGAGCAAAAGCGAAATAGAAAAACAAGCAGAAGTTTTATTTCAGGAAATTGCAAATGCAAAAGCTGGATCAATTCCTGACGATGTTATTAGGGAATGGGAGAAATTGGGAAAGTTGCTTTATAACGTTCCGCATACACAAAGCCGCCCAACAATGGGGATTCTGTGGCGTAATTAGGCTTTATCTACGCTGTGGGCTTTTTCTGGTTGGACGGCTTCGCCGTCCCAGCCCCAGCGCAGGTAACGCAAACCGTTGGGCGGCTCTCTGTCAAGGAGTAAAAATGGAAAGAGATATTTTTCTAAAGCTGTTGCAAGCAAAAATTGCTCAAATTACTTTCAGTGGTCATCGCGTGAATGACCAATACACACTAAATAAACGGGCGCAAATTTTCAATGTGGTTGTTTCCGCGTTCGATGATGCCGCCCAACACAGCGTGGAGCCGACTCCTTCGGAGATCGGCGGCGCGAAGCCTGATGTTGTTATCTTCGATGATATTCACGAGTTGCCCGCATAGGGCGGCTCACGCAATCCGTTGGTCCACTCACAAAAAAGTCCACATTCAATGTGGACTTTTTTGTGATAAAATATGGACAAAACTTCTACAAAGAAAGGTAGAAAATATCATGTCTGTTTTACCGAATGAGGGAAACCTCCAACCGGGTGCAGGTGGTGCGGGTGCCAACCCGACTTCATTCCCCGATGGCCAACCTTTGCAGGAAACACTCGCCAAAGTGACAAATGATCTGCAAAGAGCTTTACAACGTATTGACAGCCAGGAAGGTATGATCAAAGCCCTGCAAAGCGGAAAAGATCGGGCCGTTGAGCGTGTAGTAACATCCAATATGCAGATGATTGAGACACTCGCAAAATATTTGAATAAGACCCCTGAAGAAGTACAAGCAGCCCAGCGCCAGGCGGTACTTGATGAAATGGTCGAAGCAAAATTGAGCGGGAGTCAATCCACAGTGACAGCACCGGCAAATGTTCAGTCACAGGGCGCTACGGAGAGTACCACGGATGTGGTTAATAAATCGCTGGGGCTACCCAGCAATGATCCGCGAGTTACCGATCTTGTTATGAAATATGGTTCGGATACGAACGAATATATCAAGCAGGCAGCGGCGCTCAAAGAATCATTACCCCAACCTACAAGCCCTACTCCTGCGGAAATGCCCCTGCCGGGCGGCGGATCTGGTGGTTCTCCATCCACCGATACCAATGCTTTACAAGCGGCTTATGAACGCGACCGCCAAAAGATCTTTGAGACTCATCGTCCGGGATCGGATGGCGCAATCCGTGCATTATCTGAATTACAGGATCAATACGCAGCAAAAGGGCTAAATCAATAATCAACGCGCTTTATGCGCGTGGAGGCCCAAATGACCGTTTCACAGCCCGTCACCACCTTGAGCGAAACCGCTTCGCAAATTCGGGTGATCAGTGACGCGATTTTCAACGTTGACCCGATGGTTACGCCCGTTGTGGCGCGCCTTGGGTTGAACAGCGCAAACAGCAAATTCCAGCTTACCGGCATTACCCGCGGTAAGAATCACGTCAAGATCGAATTGCTGGAAGATAGTTACGCGCCGATTTCCACCACTGCCAACCATAACACCACCATTACCACATCCACCCTTTCGTGGACCGTGACCAATGGCGGGATCTTCCAAGCTGGCCAAAAATGGTTGATCGATTCTGAATATGTGGTGGTTGCCAGTGTTGCCAGCAATGTGGTTACATGGGATTCCCGTGCTTATGGCGGAACCAATGCAACCCATGCCGCCGGTGCCACCATGACTTTGGTTGGTATGGCCCGTAAGGAAGGCGCGGATGCTTCCTTCCCTGACCTTACCAGTTTGGTAAACCCGTATAACTACACCAATATTTACGAAAAGGGTGTGAAAGTGACGGGTACTGAAATGGCGATGACCCAATATGGCAAGCCTGCAGGCGAGTACCGCTATCAACTGAATAAGGTGATCCCGGAACTTACCCGTTTGATGGAAATGGACTTCTTCCATTCACAGCGCCGGCAAGCCACCTCCAGCCTTTCGCGCTCCATGGGTGGTGTGGGAACCTATGTGACCACAGCCCCCAGCGGTGCATCCATCACCACCACATTAACCAAAGCTGCGATCAATGCGGCCGCAAAGTATTTGTTTGACAACGGCGGAAAACCTGACCTGCTTGTTTTAGGGTCTGGTGCGGCTCAAAGCCTGTATACCCTCATGGATAGCAGCAACTTTGTGCGCATCACCCAGGAAAACACCATGTTTGGTATGCGCCCGATCACCCGCGTGAATACTCAATTCTTTGAAAATCTTGAAGTTTTGGTTTCACGTTTCTGCCCGGCAAAGACGGCCTATGTTCTGGATTCCAGCAAAATCGGTTTTTATGAATATCGCCCATTCTTTGAAAACCCTGTTTCGTCCAATGGTGACTATAAACCCACCGAAGTGATTGGCGAATATTCACTTCTTGTGGCCAATGGCACGTATGGTCACTGCAAGATCACGACCAGCGGCAGCACTTTGTAATTTTGCCCCCAAAAAATACCCTCTCTTTGGAGAGGGTATTTTTTTATCTTGACAATTACGGAATAGGGGTGTATAAAATAATTATGGACACAGTTATTTCAAAATCTCATAAACGGAAACTGACAGAAATTGCCAAGGTGTTGGCAAATGCTGAAGGTGCAAAACCCAAGCGGGGGTTTAAGTCTGAAGCGACAAGAATGGCTATAGATGTATTATATGAATTGGTGGTGGCGAATCAAAAGGCGGGAGAACCTTATACTCCTGCTTTTGAACAATTAATTTATCCTTTTTTGCCGGGAGCGCCGAAATGATCAAAGTTTGTTATGGAATTCCTGTATACGGAACCCAGGGAAAGGCATGGTGGGGGCCATTGGTTGAAAATTCGGCTTCCATGTATAAATTTGGAATTGAGATCGTGCCTATTCCCCCATTTGAAAGTATGATGGTGGATTTTTCGCGGAATCATATTGTGGATGCCTTCCTGAAAACGGATGCCGAATGGTTGAAGTGGATCGATGCGGATAATGTGGAATCGGAGGGGAGTTTGCGGCGTTTGTTGAACACGCAAAAAACGCTTGTTTCCGGGGTGTACACGAAGCGCAATATAGATAAACCAGAACCATTGGTATATGTGCGCAACCAATGGGGAGCGTATGATATTTGGGAAAACTTCACTCCGGGCGAGATTGTGCCTGTGGATGCGGCGGGGATGGGCGCTTGTTTGGTCCACCGATCGGTTTTTGAGGATATTCAAAAAAATTACCGCATGTTGGACCTGGCCACAGGCGGCGTGCGGTTGTTTCACAAGGATGATATACAGGGCGATATTTTGGATAATGCCATTGGCGAAGATGATGGGAAAGTTATCGATGGGGTGTTTCACCAACGGGTACGAATGCCAACCCAAGACAAGGTATTTTCCTTCTTTTTGCTGGGGGATGGCCGCACGGAAGATTATGGATTTTTTGAATGCGCGAAACGATCGGGACACCAATTGTGGGTGGATACGGGCGTGGAAGCGGGTCATATTGGCGAATTTATACACAACCCAAAGGATTGGCGAACATGGCAGAGAAACAACGGATCTTAGCGATTGGCGATAAGGGGATTGCCGCGGGAATGTACCCTGATGCGTTGATCGATGCGGCAATTTTGAAGCCACGGCACGGACAGAATGGGTATGATGCAGTGGTGGCTTATTTGGTTTTGAACAAGGTTCATTCCAGCAAGGCGGCAAAGACGATTGGAATGTGGAAAGAGGCCGTGCGCCCGGGTGGAAGCCTGCATATTTTCACGCCCTCTTTGGAATGGGCGGCCGCGCAAATATTATCTGAAACTCCTTCCAATGCACTTCACATGCATCTTTACGGCGGCGATGTGCCTAATAATTATATGTCTGGATACCGCATGATGGATCTGCGGATCTTGTGCGAATTGAATCAATTGGCTGTGGTGTATGCGCGCGTTGGCACGTATCAGATAGCGAACGGGGAGGAAATTTTCGAGTGTGATACCAATTATGTGATGGCAATCAAGCCTAAAAAAGAGGAAACGGCATGAAAAAGGTTGCCTGTATTATCCCGAATTTCAACATGCCAGAACGTACCGCGGCATTAACTGAATACATAAGGCGAAATTGTGTTGATCACCCTGAAATTATTGTAGTGGATAATGGGTCTTTGAAAGATCGGGAAACATTTCCAAACTTTGATACAGCTATTTACCTAAAAGAAAATATTCAAACCACCGGCGCATGGCTGATGGGTATGCAATATGCCGATATGCTTGAAAGAAAATATAAGCAATCCTTTTTTGCTTATTGGGTGATCATCACATCGGCGGAATTTACCGAAAAAAGCGGGGATCCGCTGGCTGCGATGCTGGCAGTTATGAATTCGAATTATGATGCGGTTGGGGTATCCCCTGTCCTCTCTTTGGATAGCACTACTTCATGGGAACACATGAAGCCAATTCCTGGTGAATGGCTTATTCGTGGCGCACGTCAAACATGGATGCTTGACAACATTTGCACGCTTTGGCGGGCGGATTGGTTTAATTCGATCGGGCGATTTGACCCAAACCTTGTATATGCCTGGGGAATTGACCTTGAAACCAGTTATAAGGCCAGAAAACAGGGGAAAAGCCTGTGGATTTGTGAGAATGTGCAGGTAAAAAAGGTGACAGATATTGGGTATACCATGGGCCGAATGGGGATGCCTGCTGAAAAGCGGCGTGAGTTGGCCCGTGAAAATATGGACCAAGTTTTTACGTTTAAATATGGGAAGAATTGGAAGGAGATTATGTATGAGCGATGATATTGCAAAAAATTATATTCATGGCGGATTTAATCCGTATTTTTGGTTTCCAAGAGATACCTATATTTCATTGAAGATTTTCTAAAAAGGAGAACCATGAACGAAAATGCATTTTTCAAAACAACCGATCCAAAGGTTGATGTTGTGGGAGGCATGGAGTTATTGCCTTCCTGGTGGTCGCGCATGTATGAATATGCATGGGCCAAGCAATACGCTGGAAAAAATTTGATCGTGGCGGATATGGGTGCGGGATGGTCTGGACGGCCATTCAAAGAGGAATTGGCCGATACCTGCAAGGAAGTATATGCCGTGGACTTGGACAAGCGCTTTTTGGACCTGCCCCGCACACGCGAAAACCTTTTCTTTTTGATCGGAAATTTTGAGGAAAAGATTCAATTCCTTGATGATCAATTCCTTGATGTGGTTTTCTGCATTTCGGTTTTGGAGGATCTTACCGATTACACGGCCGCGCTGCGGGAGTTTTACAGGCTTTTGAAGCCTGGCGGCCTTTTGGTGATCACCTGTGATTCGAAATATGACGACGAAAAACCTTTGCCCAAATACCCCGGGGTGACATTTCCTAAATTGTTCGATGCCATACAAGAGGCGGGGTTTCGCCTGCCCGATGATATGGATATGAGTTTGGAGGATGCGGTCCATAACGATGAATGGAATTTGGCCTGCTGGCATATGGTGGTGGAAAAATGAGCATATTGGGGTATAGGAATATCCTTGTAAAGGATTTGCCCGAAGGGTATTTCAAAGAGCGGCTTTCGGTGCTTGTTGGGCTGCTTATTGCGGGTTCCCCGAATGGGAAAAAATGAAAAATACCAAAACGGCCCATGATTATTTATATTACTGCCAGTGCGTGCGAGAGGTTGCGGATGTGGCAAGTAATGGCGATAAATTCCCGAAGGATGAAGCGATTAAATTATTCCATGAATTTGCAGAAAAAAGATACAGGCTATGAACAGAACGATTAATTTTCTAAAGACGCTACAAAAGGAAAATGGGGCTTTCCGCGGGTGGCCAGATGGGCCCGAATACCCTGAAATTACGGGGTATTTGATTCCCACACTTTTACAATGGGGAGAAATTGAAATGGCGGAGCAGGCGGCCGCTTATTTGGCTTCTGCACAAAACGAGGATGGATCTTGGAATGGTGTAGATGGGGTGCCTGCGGCCTTTGATACTGCAGCCTGTTACGAAGGATTAATGGCCATTGGGCTGGATAAATACCGTGAATCGCTGTATTATGCGCTTGCCTACCTTGAAAACCAGATCGAAGATAAGAAATTGAATGAAATTTATCATCTTCGGGTTTTTGGGATTCTATACGCGGGTGTAAACCATTCTTTTAATGTTGAATCCAATATACGAACGCATTATTTAGCCTATGCATTGGAAGGCTTGTATTTATTGGACAAGCGGGATTATGTAAAATCTGAATTGGGGAGACTACCGCGCGGGCAACAACCCTATAAATTGGATGGCAGCGGTTCGGATACCTGTGCTACGGCACAGATCGCAAAATTGCGCCTGCTTTTGGGCATGGACGCGCGCGAAGAAATTCTATGTTTGCGGTCGCTGCTTAACCATGACGGGAGCCTACCCCACGATCTTGAAAACAAGAAAAAGGTGGCCTGGGCTTGCAAGTATTATTTGGATGTTGAATATCTGGTAAAGGAAAATAACATGGAAAAAGAATGGTGGCAGGTGAAGGAATGGGAATTTCAGGAATTCAATATTGACCTTCCAAAATGGAATAATTGGCTGGATAAGCCCACTGGAATTAGTGGGTGTTTTCGTGTGAGAAATGATCACGAATTTTTGGAAGAAGCTGTACTCTCCCACCTGCCCTACCTGGATGAGGCCGTGATCGCATTGCAACCATCGGACAAGGAAACGGAACGGGTTGTAAAAAAATTACTTATGAAAAGCGATAAAGTGCGGGTGGTGCGTTACCCTGTGGCCCCTGTATTTATCACTGATTCGGATTGGGAAAATGTGGATGAAAACAGCATTCGTTCTTTCGTATATCTATCCAATTGGGCGCTTTCACAGTGTAGATTTAGCTGGATCGCGCGGATCGAGGCGGATGTTATTTGTTGTTCTAGTTTTGAAAAGATCGTGCAACGGGTCAGGGAAAATGAGGAAACAAAATGCCTGTATGGACGGGTAATTTTGAATGTGGCTGGGGAAAATATGGATCAGATTTCAGCCACGGTGCCGCGAAATGGCGGATGGGATGAATGCGTATTTCCCAACGACCCAGAATATCATTTTGTAAAACGCCCCAAATATGAGGTTTTATTGAGCCCTTGGGATGACGTGTGCATGGGATGGAGCGCTTTACACATGAAGCGATGCAAGAGCGATAAAATTGGATGGAACCATGAAACCTATGTGCCGTTTGATCGTGAGAATGTGGCTGCGGCACTGCGTGAATTCAACAAGCAAAACCCTTACCCCGGGCCCGATAACCCCGAAGGAGAAGAATGTTTATTCAATGCATTGTGGTAGGTATTAACCATTGGGATGATCTGACCCGCCCATTTTTGGAGGGATTAAGTGAAAATAACAGCCCTGATAAATTCAGGATTATTTGTGTGGATAATAACTCTGACCAGGGAGAACATTACCCTTCCGGGAATATCCCTCATGTGGATATTTGGCGTACTGAAATACGGTTGGGATATGCGGCCGCACTTAATTATGCCTCTGTGGATGTGGAATGGGGCCAGTATTGGGATTGGCTATTGTGCTGCAATAATGATTGCTTATGCGACGGGGATGTGACCGAAATTATTTCTCGGCTACGGGATGATACAGTTTACGGGAACGAATGGAAAAACGATTATTCCGGCATGAAAAAGGGCCTTCCGGCCGTGGCAGACAGCGCCTACCTGCTGATTCCGCGCAAGATATGGGATGTGGTGGGGATGTTTGACCCTGAAATGGACGCGGCCTTTGAGGAAATTGATTATCAGATCCGCGTTTTGGATGCTGGGTATCGGGTGGATGTGGTGGATCTGCCCATTACGCATTTGAACATGCATACAAGGCGGGAAGCAAAAGGCTATGATGCACGCTGGCACGCCACGGAAAAATATTTTCTTGAAAAACACCCGGGAAGGCGGGAAGAATGATTAACGATTTCAAAGACAAGCATAAAGGCGAAACGGTTGTGATCATTGGGAATGGTCCCAGCTTGAATAAAAGCCCGCTGGAAGAATTGGGAAAAAAGTATATTACTTTTGGAGCTAATAAAATCTATGATTTTCCTTTTCAGCCCAATTATTGGGTTTGCGGGGATGGGTTAATGCTCACGGATTGTATTCCGTGGATCGTGGCTCACCCTGAATATGCCCCTCAAAAATTCATTCCACGGGATGTGCCGTTGCCTGGCAGCCACCCAATGACCCTTGAAATTGCGATCGGATTCTCCACGGATGCGGCGCAGAAAATATACATGGGGGGAACTGTCAGCTATATGGCCATGCAATTGGCACATTACATGGGCGTAAAACGTGTTCTTTTGGTGGGGATGGACCATAATTACAAAAAAACAGCCAAGGGAGGGCGGCCCGGGAGTAGATTCATTGCTGAAGGTGGCGACCCTGATCATTTCAGTGGAAAAAGCGGTGCATATTTCACACCTGGAAGGATTTACAACCGCCCTGAATTGGAAGCCACGGAAAGATTTTTTTACCCGCTGGCCAATAAGATGTTTGATATAATCAACATAAGCGCGGAAACCGCCCTGACGGTTTTCAAAAGAGATAAAGCAGAAAAATGGATATAGATTCAATGGGTGATGAAAACCCCAATTCTCCGAATTTTTTTGATGGAAAGATCATTAAACTTGATCCTGCCACGTATCGAAGAATTATCAAAATCATCGAGGAAAAGCCATGTGTTTTTTGCGCATTCTGTGGATGCGCAATTATTGATAAGGCGCAATGTGCGTGCATAAAAGCACGTTGGAATTGAGGAAATATGGTTGCAGGTGAATTACTTTTAAAATTGCTTCGAACCATGCACGCCGATATTGTTAACGGTGTGGCGACGGGGGGATCTACCACCACACTGGAAGATTCTGCACTTGCATCCAAGTATCAGGCAAATAAATTCAAAAATTGGATCGTGATCATAAAGAAAACAAGCAACGCCCTCACCCCCCAGGGAAAATGGGCATTGATTTCCAGTTATGTAAATACCGGTGTTGCCACATTTCCATCCATCACGGATGCGGTTGAATCCGGGGATGAATATGCATTTTGCAAGGATATTATCCCTTTGTATGAATTGATCGAATTGATGAAAGATGGGCTGCAGCAATTGGAAAAGATCAGCAATTGGGATCGGACCCTTACCACTGCGGATCAGACATTACGTTACACCCTTCCGATTGCAATCAAGGGAAGTGAAATACGGTCCATTCGGCTGGAAGATAGTACCTATTTCCCATTTGAAGCACCTAATTACATTGTTGAAAACACTGCGGGCGGTGTGGCCCCCACATTGGTTTTCAAGACACAACCCACAAGCGGGTATACCATTGCAATCAATTACATTGGTTTGCACCCTGAAATAACAGCATACAACAGCTATATTAACGAATCAATTCACCCCACATTGGCGGTTGCGGCTTGTTATGAACGGGCCATGTACTGGAAAGCCATGCCAAAACGGAAAAAGATCGATATGGAAAATTGGGGGCAGGCAAAAGCCCTGTTACAGGAAGCCCTTCAAATGCACCCGATCCCGCGCGTGGTCGTAGAAAACAATCGAGTGCCGGTTACAATGTTTAACTAATGCAAACCCGCCCTTGTGATGTTTCCCCCACTGGTGATCAGGATAAATACACCCTTGCCCTGCAGGAAGAATCGGGGAAATGGATGGGTTTTGACGTTCTTCTTTCGCAGATCTTCCCGAAAAGTTTGACCACCGATCAGCCCATTCAACGAGTGGGTTTCAATTCGTACCATGCCGGGCGTGGCGTGGATCGTTTTACTTCGGAACAATACGCTTTTTGGGATGGGCGCAACGGTTGGAGTACCACCCCAGGCAAGTATCATGCCACCCAATTATTTCGATGGGCGCGGGGATTAAGGTCCACCGATCACAATATGCCCAATGCCAATGGGGTTACATTTGTTGGATTATTCGGAAAAAATAAATTTCTGGATGTATCGTTTACAGCAAGCGCAAGTTATACGGCAGCAAAATTAACATTAATCTTAAGAAGGCGCGTGCCTGCTGGAACTGTGGGGGCACCCGGAACATTAAGTATTGGGCTATTTTCAAATAGTAGCGGTTATCCAGGAACTTTGGTGACTGGAACTTCTGCAACGCTTACATCGGCTACTTTAACCGATGTAACAAGCGAATATTATGTTTTCACTATTTCTGCGGCTCTCTCTGCCAGCACGATATATCATCTTAAAGTTTATGGTGCCGATAACGATAAATCTGGCGCATGTTGGGAAATTGGATGTGACCCAGCTGCCGCGGGATTGAGGAATCGCACGGACTCGAATTGGTCCACGGCTTCGGAAGTTACCACATATTCCCCCTATTTTCGGATCACCGACGCAGACAGCGCGCGAAGTTTCAAGCCTTTTATTTTTGATGGCGCTTTATATTTGGTTGGAATTTACGATGATCTTTCCACCACTTCAAAATTATATATAAATGGTGTGCGCGGGCGGGCTGTGGGAACCCAGAGTACCACGGCTTTGGTGGATACTGGCCATGGGAGCTATGATTCGGTTGCATGGCCTACCAATCGGTTTACGGGGGCTTTTGTGCGGTTTATTCGAGGTACGGGGCAGGGACAGGTAAGGCAAATAGCATCCAATACCGGAGATACCATTGTTCCCACGGTGGCTTTCGATATTGCGCCTGTAGCTGGCGATACTGAATATATTGTTTATTCTTCGGAATGGTTTGTGGAATTGGGCTCCACTGGTTTGGGGGTGGTGACGGGTGAGCCTGCAATCCAAAACGGGATTGTGTATTTTCCACAGGGTGACAGCACCAATATTCGAATTATGCGTATGGATTATTCCGATGCGGATGATCACGCTTTTGACGTTGAAAATACCAATAACAATAAGGCATATTTTCTTTCTTCAGGTTATGATACTTCTTTAGGCCCATTATTGTGGAGAGCCAACCAGGCGGATACTACGGGAACCCCTGCTGCCAAGAAAATTTCGGTGGCTCCTGCCCCCACTTCCCCTGCTGGTACTCCTGTGCCATTTGGCACCGATGTTACTTTTGGCGCTTCCATTTTGGCGGGTGATAATACCAACCGAATTACGGGAATCATTACCCATGAAAATATTCTCCATGTTCGAAAAGAAGATGGTTTATTTGTTGTTCAGAACAATCAGGCTGCCAGAATAAAAATAGGCGTGGAGGATGGACCCAGCGTTAATAATGGCAAGGCCGCCTGTGTGGGGGCAGATAAACAGCTTTATATTGGATATCAAAACGATGTGTATTTGATCACGGGTGGCGGAGCATACCCAACAAAATTAAAGGATACATTACCTGCCAACCGTTCTGGATACCCTGTCGACCTGGAACCGATGGCGGGATGGATTTTTGCGGCTGTGGATGCTGGCTCGGCTGGATATTCCAGTGTAATGAAATTTTCATTGGATACAAATACATGGAGTGAGCAACTTCGCGGATATTTCCTTGGACGGAGAATACGCGCAGTACAAAAGCAGGATTGCCCGGAAACAAGGGACCGCCTGTGGATCGATATTGGCGGGGAAATGATATTTCAAGAATTCCCGATCAATGGGGTGAGGCCGATCGATGACCCTGGGGAAAAATATCAACATGAATATGAGATCATCACGCCAACGATCGACCTATTTAATACCGACCCAAAATATTATGCTCTTTTCACCGTAAATTCCAAGGGTTTATCCACAACCAGTGACCCGGATAACGGGAACGAAATTGTAATTGAGTACCAAACGGATAACGACGTTAATACGGGAAACTGGCAGCACGCGGGTTACATTCGAAAAAGCCCTTCGGCCAGTGTGGAGATCAACCAGGGAGAAAAGCGAATGATGCGGGTACGGGCGCGCGGGATTTCAAATGATGCTTTAACTCCGATCGAGTTGGAAACAATGACGCTTTCCCTGTTTTCACGCGGGAGAGTTGCCCACCAATGGACGATCTATTTCCGAATTTCGGATGATGACGATGAACAAAACAGCCATGAAACTTTACAATGGCTGATAGAACAATATAAAGCAAAAAAATTGAAAATGCTCTCCATTTTTGACCTTTATCATAATCGGAATGTTACGCTTGTGGATGAACCCATTTATAAGGTGGAGGAAATTGACCCTGATGAGGATCAGATCGAGGCGACTATTTCCATGACTTTGATGGAGATCCTATAATGCAAAAATATGTGGGATTTATTCTCCTTTTTGAGGGAGATAAGAGACGGGTCAAACTTCCAGTTAAGGGCACTGATTCTTTTGATACTGTTACGGAAGCATTTATGCAAGGGGGAACGGATGTGACAGCCACTTATAATTCGGATGCGCCTGCTGTGCTGGGAAATATGTTAATGTCCAGTTTAATTGGCGGAAATGCCAGCATTCCCCATGGAAATTATAGGCTTTATCTTTCGGGGAAATTATCGAACCAAAATATTTACTCATATTATTGGGATGTTTTGGTATTACCCAAAGATGGCTCGTTTTTGGAAAACATTCCAGATGAAGATTACGGTCCATTGATCGCGGAATTGGTGCTTTTTGAGGGCGATAATTGGAGTAAGACGGTTATTTTGCCGGGTGCGGATATTTCGGCGGTTACGGCTGTTTTTAAATTGGATTCGGAAGATAAAACATCGGCCTATTGCAGCAACGCTGCGACTTATACAAACGATGAAATTACCACTCATACTATTGGCGGGCTTGCTACTGTGCCGGCAGGGACGTATTGTTATTTTATAACAGCCACCTATAATAATTCGGAGGCAGTTACTACATTTTTCTTTAAGATCAATGCCATACCAAAGCAGGGAATTTTATAATGGCAGTAGATGATTCCGATACCAAAAATCTGTTGCATCTTGATGGTACAGATGCTTCTACAACCATCACAGATGAAAGCGGAAAAACTTGGACAGCCAGAGGAAATGCACAAATTGACACGGCGCAATCCAAGTTTGGCGGGGCTAGTTTATTACTGGACGGAACGGGAGATTGGATAGACACTCCCGACCACGCGGATTTTAACGTTGGCACAGGAAGCGTAACATACGATTTTTGGGTTAGATTTAATTCAGTTGCGGCGGGCTGTGTTTTTGTATCACAATATCAGGATGCCAATAATGTTCTAGAATTGAGTTGGGCGCAAACTACAAATAAAATTTATTGTTATCAATATCAAAGTTCCGCATACGCGGTTAGGTTTGAAGCTGCATGGACACCTTCGACAAATACTTGGTACCATATTGAAATTGCACGTTCGTCATCGGCGGCTTATATCTTTGTAGATGGAACATTATTAACCACTACAGTGACGAACGGATCTGTGGCGACAAGTTGGAATGATTTAACAGGTGTTTTTGCGGTAGGTGCAGAAAATGGAAATGCTTCTGTAAATGGCTGGATTGATGAATTTCGGTATTCTAGGGTTGTCCGTCATACCTCCAACTTCACCCCCCCCACAAGTGCATATAGCCCTGTTACACCAGATAATCCACCATTTAAGTCCGTTCAATTTCGCGGTGGTTTTCCAGTTGGTGTAACGGCTTTTATTCCCCCTGACCCAAAACCACAAGTGAAAATGCCAACGGCTGCCTTGCCCGGGTGGAGTGTGAACAATCCTCCCATATTTACCATTGGTAGACGATTAAATCAGATCGTGGCTCATTGGCCCCCCCCCCCACGCTTTATGAATAAAAAAGAGTCACATAAAAACTGGTTTTATGGGCTTTTGACTTTTTTGAAATTCCCTTATCTGGCACCTTTTCCAAAAGAGGAATTTTCGGCGGAATTGGCCCCGACTCAATTTACGGTAAACCCGCCTGATGATACTTATTCAGGTGAGATATAATAGGCTTATGAAGGAGATTTCCCATGGCTAGAGAATATGTAATTTCTGCGGCAGGTATCACACTTGCCAATCAGCCCGTTTCACTGATCTTTATAAATCCCGGTACGACCGTGGCGCTTGAAATTTTGCGTATGTGGATCGGCCAATCGGCCAATGCAACTTCAGCCCAACAGCGTGTGCAGGTAGCAAGGCAACCAACATCATTCCCAACGCTTACAAGTTTTACCCCCGCAAAACTGAAACAAAATGACCCTGTATCCCAGATCACCGGCGCAACCAATGGCGCTGCTGGGACGTGCGGTATTAATGCCAGTGCGGAAGGTGCGGGATCAAAATCTGTGGTATTTGAGGATGCTTTCAATGTGTTGAATGGCTGGCTTTGGGTGCCCACCCCCAACGAAACCATTATTATGGCACCGGCTGCAACTTCCGGCCTTTCCTTGTTTTTGCCGGTGGCCGCTGCCACATTGACGAATTGGGCATTTGGAATGGTATTCCGCGAATTAGGATAATTAAACAGTACATCCCCTGTCCGTTCGGGGATGTATTTTGCAGTAGGAAATGGGAAGCCTGGTCAGCAAGCCGAATCTTTCTGCGAACCTTCGCGCGCGTGCATACGGACACTGCATCTAATATTATACTACGCGAAAGTTAAAAATGCCCATTGGAAATTCGCTCGGTCAAATGATCCGTGAAATGCGTGACCCTACCCTCTCCAAAGATCGAGAGGAGGAAATAGTGCGCATGTTGGATGAAATTGGAGCCCGCGAGGAAAAATATAAGGCATGGCTACGAATAAAAGACGGGAAGATCCCAATGCCTGCCATGGATCTTCCATTTTTTCCGATTTACAATGAAATTTTAGCAGTTAATACACCCACTATAACCGTCCCTATTCCTTCTGATGCCAGGCATTTATTTTGTATTGGCTCGGGCCGCTGTACGGGGGCCACCTATTTGGAAGTTTTGAGAGGAAGATTTAATGGAGATAGCGGCAATAATTATGATATACAATATGCAGGAGGCATCAATACAACAAATTTTGCCCTGCAATCGAAAGCGGGAAGTTTTTTTTCCTTTGGAAATTTCACGGGTGCCAGTGCAACTTCAGGCGCAATAGGAACATTTTTTTCCTTTTTGCCTCATATTCAAAGTAATAATTGGAAATCCATTGTTTTTTTGGGAGGAAATCCTTTTTATGATGCGACTCAAATGATCGGAGCCCTTGGAGTTGCATTTTATAGAAATACAAGCCCTATATCTTCAATTACTATTTATCCAGAAACTTCAACTATGCAGGCTGATTCTGTTATATCCATATTGGGGTTAAAGTAATTATAAAATTACTTCATGGGCTGGCCGCATCGGTTCTTTTTCAGGAATTTGAATTTCACGCAACAGCCGATAGGGACGCAAAACACTATTTACGGTTGAGTAGCAGTATACGCCTTGGGGCGTGAAGCGGGCCCAATCATAATTCCGTTGGATGCAGGCTCCATCATAATAAAACTTGGTGAATATCGAAGCAATTATTACAATCAATACAATTATTTTTTTCATTTTGTTCACTCCTATTTATTTAACGCAAATTGGCCGCGAAGGTTGCACGGAATCCACCCCAACCCAAGAATATCTATTGCATCTTCTTCTTCAGGCAAAATTAGATCTTCTTCTCCATTGCGAATTGCGGAAACTCCATTGTTATCTTTTCCCTTGATATATTTTAGATGATTTGGTAGGAATCCGCTAAATGATTTATTCAAATTCCGATCATACGCGGTTTGGTTTTGATTTGTCACAAAACGGTGAGAGAAAAGCCCGGGCCCTGTGCGGATCACATTTTGCAGGCCCCAGGTGGCAGCCGTGACAATGAACATATCCAAACAAAAATCATTTCCGATTGCAGCCCCCACGATCGCGCGTTTTTTGTACCGTGGACCATCTTTTTTATCCATCGCATGGCGCAAAAGTTCCTCATAATGCAGATCCGCAAGAACCTTATCCAATAAGGATAAATATATATCATTTGGCCTGCCAAATTGCGGGACAGGTTTTTGATTTTTGGGGATCATTAAAATTTCGATATCATGGACCTCTTTTTTATCCTGGCGTTTGACACTACCCACAATTTCAATTCGATCACAAGCAGGTTTTAACCGTGATAAAAAGAATTCTGCCAATTGGGTGGCTTCCTGTATCTCCATGTTACACCTTCTTGAATTCAATTACCCAAACCCAGGGATTCACCCGCCAACCAAAACCGCGTGATAGATTTATTGAATCCCAAATTTTTTTAAATTCATCCACATTTTGCACTCCTTCAGCAATTGCATTTTCTTCGCTTATATCTTGAACCCTTTCGACCCACATTTTTAAATTTTCAAGATTTAGCCTACATGCCCAGCGGGGCATGTGGATAGATGGCCTCCAAATTCCAAAAAATTCCGGTTCTGTGGCTCTGTAGTGAACAGTGCCCGCGCCAATATCACCAGTATTCAGCCAGTGGGTTTCACGGACCCAAAGTTTATCACCTGGCATACCATAGGGGCTTCTTAAACTCCAATCTTCCCCGTATATACCATATATTTCCGGTCCGGGTTCTTCTATCCCATATTCATCCACAATAGTAGGAGAAAATAATTCCGGCCCATATATAGTTTCTTCTGGTTCGGGTTGGTAGCTTAAAACACGGCGCGTTTGTGTCTTTTTTCCTTGTAAAATGGCATTTACCATTGGCCCTGAAAATAAAATCGGATGTTCTTTCATGATTCAAATACCTCCTGATATCCCTTATCTAATTCATCATCGGATAAATGGGCATATCGTTCTGTGGTTTGGATGTTGGAATGCCTTGCAAGTTCTTGGGCAAGTTTGAGATTTCCGGTGCCGCGTAGTACCTGGGTTACAAAACGATGGCGGAATGCATGAGGTGTGATGCCGGCCTGTTCGCCTAATGCCTGAATGGCCCGATCTTTGATGATTTCGCGGCCTGTGGTTGTGGTCATTTGGAGAATTGCCCCGCCTGCCCCTTGATCGTGACGGGAAAACAGCGGAAGGGACGGCACGGGCCGGCCTGTGGCTGCATCCATCTTTTTGCGCAAGTTCAAATAATCCTTTAGGGCCTCTGTGGATCGTTTGGAAAAGCGGATCACTGCTTGTTTATCACCTTTGCCGATAATCAGGGCGTGGCCTTCGTGCCAATCAATGTCACCCCGGCGTAAATTACAGGCTTCATGTACCCGTAGGCCGGTATCTGCCAGGGTGAGGATAAAGGCACGGTCACGCATGAGGCGGATATTTTCGTTTTGATCATCCACAGGCTGGATATGTTCGTAAAACTTGATCATTTCTTCAAGTTTTTCTGCGGGGAATTGCGGCAAGCGCCTCCCCACCCCACGGGTGCGCATGAGTACGATCTGATTCATCTTGGCAAGGTTGAAATTTACATATTCCTCTGCCATAAGGTATTTATAAAATCCCTGCACGGATTGAATATAAAGGCGCTCTGTGGCTGGGGAATAGTCTTTGAGATACTCCAAAAACGTGCCCAAAATGGCTTCCCGGAGCCTTGTGACGGGCGCTGTGGAAGAATCCACATTGTGGGCCGAAAGTGCCAATTTGAACGCCTGTAGGCCGTTCTGGTAGGTTCTGTGGGTATTGGCGCTTCGGGCTGTGCCGATCATATTCAGGTATTTTGTGATGGTGTGATCGATTGTGGCGGTAGATAGGTCCATAATGTTTCACACTCCTTTAGAACATATGTTTTTTGAATTTCGAGAAAATAAGCTGCCAATATATCAGGGACTTGTACAGCGTAAATGGTGATGCGTTTGGTTTTTTCGTTCTTTTTTCCTTTTGAAATTGTTTTTTCAAATGTGCCTTTCCAGGCTTGAATTTTATAATTTGGCAATTTTAGACAGTCCAAACAACGGACGCTTTCCCCTAGATCGTAGCCAACGACCATATTTTTTTCAATTTGGGACCCGCATCCTCCACACGTGCAAGTTCTCCAATTTTCACTTACTCTTAACCCCAAGGGCAAATGGATCCATTTTTCAACATGGATCCCATTGCGAGAGCTGCCCCGATCATAGGTTTGTATGGTTTCCACCACGATAGGTTGTAAATAGGGAATATCTCTTGTAAAGTTAAGTTGGTTTTTTCTTGGCATGGATCACTCCTTTTTATTTTTATCAGTGTACGGCGGTTTCGATAATTTGTCAAGATAAAAAACGTAGTAAAAAACCCTTGACAAATATCTTGCAAGGGTTTAAGATGCTGCCCATGAAAACATTGACGATCAAAAACAAGGTTTCATCGATCTGCAAGGAAAAGGCACTTACCCAGCGTGAGTTTATTCGTCTTTGCATTGCAAATAATGTATGTGGAGTGGACGCGGCCCGCAAGGTTTTCCGCGGTGAAACGAACGTCAATTTACGCACTGCGGCCGGTGTTTCTGCGGTATTACAGGTTCCCTTTGTGGATGCCTTTGAAGTTTTGGTACAACGGGGTCACTCCCCCCGTTTACAAGTCGAAGCCTGACTCCTGGCGGGGGCAGGCTTCGGCGTTTTTTTTGGAGGCTAAATGCCATACATTGATACTTCTATAAAGTGTGAAAATTGCAATGAACGTTATCAAGTCACCATGGCAGTTGATAAAGGTGTTCCGTCAGAATACACACGTTGGATGTGGGTATCTTTTAAATATTGCCCGAAGTGTGGGAATCCATTACAACTAATTGAACCGCAAGAAATCAAACGTAGTTTTTTGACAAAAATTGCCAATTTTATTCAAGGATTGGATCAATTGCTAAACAGAATAACGGAGTGAAAAATGAGTGATCAAGCCGATGTTTTTGAAGAAGCAGAAGAACAACCATATTTATACGGTTGCACGTGTGAACATGACGCAGATCAACACAATTGGACGGGTTGTACCGTTTGTGACTGTAAAGGGCATTGGGAAGAATGAGTAAACTTTTGATCAATGAACCGCCTCTTCAAGTTCTCCCCTCTTTGGCTGTAGCCATAGGATTGAATGAGGGAATTGCCCTGCAGCAATTGCATTATCTTTTGGATAACCCGAAAGTTGGAGTGGTGCGGGATGGCTTTAAATGGGTATTTTTTACCCATGACGAATGGCGGGAATGGTCATTTCCCTTCTGGTCAATTTCCACCATTGCCCGCGTTTGGCTCTCCCTGGAAGGGATGAATCTGGTCATTTCGGCCCAATTGGATGCGGCTTCTCGGGACATGCGCAAGTATTACCGGATTGACTATGAAGCATTGGAACACGTCAATTTGGAGTCATCCAAGACACCACATAGGCGTGATGTTAAAGGTAATACAGAGAATCATTCAGAAAATGAGAGATTTAAGGCGCTGGCCAAAAGTTTGGCGGAGTTGCAAGGCGGCGGGATGAATGCAACCGATGGAAATTTGCTTTCGGAATGGATGCTAAAGCATGATGATAAATGGATCTTTAACGCTTTGGCCATTGCGCGGGCAAAGGGTGCGCGAAGTTCGGCTTATGTGGATAAGATTTTGATCGGTTGGGAAGCCAATGGGTACCCAATTTCCCGCGAAGAACAAGTTAAAAAGGCCAAACGGCCTGCAAATTCGAACGCTGAAGCCTTGCAAAAGGCGGCAGAATTACATGGAGTGAAAAATGAGTGACATTAAGGATATTTTGAAGATTTTGGGGATGTTTGCCAATGTGCCAAAATTCGTTGTGGACCCCAATACCACCCCCGGCGATTGGCTGGCGATATTACAGGATTTGGATGCAGACCTGCTACATGCTGCAGCGTTGCAATACCTTTCCGAAAACAATCAATTTACGCCCGTTCCCACCCCTGGAATCATACGGGATAAGGCGATCGATTTGGAAATGCTGGCAGTGGGAGTGCCTACCGCTGGGGAAGCCTGGGGAATGGTTATGGAAGCCAATAAGATCACCGGCCCCACCTTTTGTGAGGAAGGCGCAAAATTACGGGATATTGCACAGAATCCACAAGGTGCATATTGGTCTGCTGTAGCTAATTACGACAAGCATTTAGATAAATGCACTATCTGCAATCCCCAACCCCGCGCGAAAATGGACTATAACCACCCACTTGTGGAACGGGTTGTATTGAATTTGGGCGGCCGTGATGCGGTGATCACTGATAATCCGGCGGCGGATCGGGCCAGGTTTATCGAGGCGTACAAGGAAATTTACATTCGGGAGCGTGGAAAACATGCCATGCTCTCCACAGTAAAAGACAAGGTTTTGAGCATTCAACGGAAATTAGATTCTGGAATGGATCCGGTGTATTTGATCGGCGGTGCCATGGATAAAATTGTGGATCGTTGGGATGCCCGAAAGGATTTAGAATGATCATCACGGCTGGGGATCATGTGATCGAATATTTCGAGTGCCGAAATTGCCATAATCCCCTGCCCCAAACGTATTTCAATCACACCACTGGATTTTGTTCGCTGGAATGTGGCAAACAATGGAGAAAAAACCGATATGGGAATTATAAACCTTATAAAAATGATTTTCCGTCCGTTCGGAATCGCGGAAAACTGGCTTTGGCTGCTGCGGGGCAATCCCCCACAGGAAAAAAAGATTAGAATGTCTGTTCTTATGCGGGATGGTGTAATCTGTGGAAAACATGCGGATGAATTGTGGATCGATGATATCCATGCTGAAAACCCCGTTTTGGATTATTCGAATGTGAAGGTTGAAACCTTATGAGCGAAAAACTTGCAGAAATTTTCATTCCGCATATTTTCACACAGTTAAATGATTATATCCGTGCGGAACGTGGACATTTCAGCCTGGCGGCAAAGATCAAAAAACTTGAAACCAGTGCAGTGTATTACGAATGTTTCGGGAAAATACCTGTGGCGGAATACCCTGTGCGGATCCATTTTTTATGGCGCATGAATAACGAAAAGGTTGACCCCGATAATATCGCCTTTGCGAAAAAATTCATTTTAGATGGCATGGTGGAAGCACGGGTATTAGAGGGCGATACCTGGAAGCACATCCGCGGATTTATTGACGATTTTGAAGTGAATCCCAAGGATCCGGGCGTTGTGGTGATCGTGTATAAGTTTGAGGAATAATGGATAAAAACTATCTGGAAAATATCCTGAAATATTGGACCCTTCGCAAGCGCAAGGCAATTAGCGGATTTTCTTTGCGTTTTTTATGGCAGGATGATTTCCCTATCACCTACCAGCGGACGATTACTTTTGAATTTTCCGTTCAGTTTGGTCATTGGTATTTGGAATACATGAAAACAAATCCCAATAAAAAATAGCAGGGAGTGGCGGCGAGGGGTTCGAATCCTCTCCCCTGTTTTAGGGCGTGTGCCCTTCCCGTGATCGGCCGGCCGTTGGTTACGGGCCGAATGAATATGACAGCGGCCGGCAAAAATAAAATAGGAG
>JACCDG010793797.1_pt1 | contig 22432 bp, 34 predicted proteins | sample 7442471 | NCBI WGS metagenome assembly JACCDG01 (sample SAMN15323444, study PRJNA562643) | freshwater metagenome | isolation source: river surface water | place: USA:Blue River Watershed | collected 2017-08-17 | reverse complement strand
AGCCGCTTAGTACCCTTCATTTCAGGTCGACCTTCACTGTTAGTTGCGAGTTGGCAACCAAAGATAGGAATCTCGTAGTCAGTACCCTTGCAGATTTTATTGATTGTAGTAGAACTAATTCCAGCCCGCATATCACGGCGAATGACTGGCGCACAGAATTTATTCCATTCTACACCATCGAACCTTTGTGACATTGCTTCGATAGCATCACGTGCGGCATTGCCAGTCAATCCACGTTGACCTAGTTCCTTCAGAAGTAATTCAAATTCTTCCCAAGGATTTTCACTATCAACTTCGGGACCGTCTTCAAAAAGAAGATCAGGTACTTGCCTAACACCAAATGTTACATATGGGTTATAGCAAACCTTCAGCAAAGTTAGAAAACGCTGTGCATTGACACTGCCTAGTTTGGCAGCACTAAGAGCCTGCTTAAGCACATCCTCTTTGTGCAGACGACCGTCTGATTCATTAAGTTTTGCGATCCAACTTGCTGACATATAATTTCCTATTACTTAAAGGGCCACGCACTGTTTGGGTTTAGTTTGGGCCTGTTTTCTAGTTTAACATTCTCTTCAATGATTTCATTATACACATCTTCATCGATAATGTCAACCGTAAAGGGACCATAAATCTCTACATAATCATCTTCAACTTCCCAATCGCTGTAGTCATATAGCCATGCGGCATTGGTTCTACCATCTGGATCTTCGGGATCACCATTACACCAGTATTCTTCAATCTGTTCCTTTTCTTCGTCAGTAAAGGTATCATCAAATTCAAAGTCAATACTGATACCATCATCTAGTTCACAACCCCAACCTACGTTAGGATTGACAATGATGCATTTATCTTCGGCGTAAATGGGTTCATCTAATTCACGGAAACCCTGACCCCAGCGATATAGTTCACGTACTACAAAACCTCGGACATTGCCCTCTTCATCAGTTTTGTAAACGTCATAGACAGCATAGATAGATTTTTTATCTACAGGTTTGATGCGATATAATTTCATTTATTTGCTTGCTCCTGTACAGTTTCTTTAACTTTGTTAACACCATTGTCTGCCAGTTTAGCAAGACCACTAAATCCAATTGTGGATACAATTACGCCAAATAGAAAACCTAAAAAGAATTTCAATTAGATCACCTTAACACGGTTGAGTTGAGTAGAATCGTCACGATGTGCCTTGACAGTGCCAGCAACCTTAACACGCTTACCGGCATTCATGCCATCCTTGTAACTGAAAAACACTGCCTGATTCTTGTCAGTAATGCCAGTAACAAAGTAGGTGTTGTAGTTGCGAGAATAGATGCACTTGACAACCTCAATGTCAAGAGTCACCTTGTTGCCGGGGCTACTGATAAAACCACCATCAGCATCACGGACACGTGCGTTTGCATCATCACGTGCCTTAGCACGGATATAGCAACTGGGGAGGCTAGCAATAACAGCAACATCATACATAGAGTCAATGGTGTCACGGTTAGCGATAGTCATAGCAGTGTTATCAAAGTCATTGAGTTTGATACCCTGCAAAATCTTGAAGGTCAGACCCTTGTAGTACGTGCGAATGTTTTCGCCTTCTTCACGATCTGCCTGACTGATAAGGTCGGGATTAGCGAGGAATGTATCAATGATCTGCCGATTGGTCTGAACACCTTCTACCGGCTGATAGTTCTCGTCAACAGGAATCGACTTGAGGTATGCGTTGTTGATACGCTGTGCCGCGGCAGATGCACCCCAAACGTCACTAGCGTTGAAATTCAGAACCGGGCGATGATAGCGAGCCATTTCTAAGTCCTTCTTTATCAGTTTCAATACTATGTATTATAAACCCAAATCGATTATTTGTCAAGCCTTATTCTAGTTCAATTCCTGCAAATTTAATGCGGGCTAGTGGATCATCACCGTCTTTAAACCCTTCAGGCATGGTAGTTTTTAGTCCCAATTTATTGTCAAGTAAGTCCTGTTCGGCATCAGAAATTAACGCCAACTTTAAATTTCTCTTAATCATGTCAGAGACCTCTACATCAGATTTACCTGCTTTAATCATTTCAAATGCGTATACAGTAATCCAATCCATCGGATTGGCATGTTCTCTATACGGCGCCTTTCCTGACAATTGTTGTTGCTTACCGGCTTTGCTGATTCCAGCATAAACAAGTTTATCTAATGCGTCACCAATTATTAATCTAGACCAAGGTGATCCTACCACCCTAAGTTCATAAGCAAGCCTTAATGTTTTAGCAATGAACAGAAAGTTGTTATCTCCATCTATTGGTTCATAGAATCTACTGGCTCTTTGTCGTTGAATTAATTCATCGATGTTTTCAATCAATGAAATTAATACTTCAAAGCCATTCAATACATCATCAGAAATTTTAATCTTGAGGAACTTCGCCATCCTATTAAGAATGGTCATTCCCTTTTGCTCCAATTCTTTTTGTAAGAATGATAACTTGTAATCGTTTAATCCATTCCCGGCAACATATATTGATTTTTTCTTTCTTTCGACCTTAATTTCTACCTTAACACCGTTGCGTGTGTATGTAGAAAATATGTCCCCTTCTTTGTCTAAACGTTGGTCAACCGGTTTATACCCTTGACCTTCACAGAAGGTTTTAAACTCATCAAAGTCAATGGGCATTACCATAATTAACCTACAAAACTATCAATGATGTTAACCATATCCTCGGCATACACATCTTCCACGATCTTGTCCATCTTGACTTCCATCTTACGGAAGCGGAAGAATTGAATCTCGTAGAGGTCACGCCCTGCGTTGTACTTGATGTACACATAGCCCTTGTACGGAGTCATACCCGAGGTCTTGAACTTGAGACCGTCGCCCATGTTGATCAGATCCTTAGCACCCCAAGCAAACATTGCCATCGGGTCAATCGTCTTGATTTGCGAGAGAATGATTTGTGCAGTGTTCATTTCGTATCTCCGTTTTCTCAGTCTATACATGTATTATATGCCCAAACTGATTAAATGTCAAGCCTTTTTTAGCCAAAAAAACAGCGACCTAGGGTTGCTAAGTCGCTGTTTTACAACAAGTTTTTTGTTGTTTTTATGCTACATCAGAGGGCTTTGCGCCGTCCTTGATAGTCTTGACAAGAGCAGCCAGTGCCTTGAGGTCTTCGTCAGTTAGTACGCTGGCCTCACGTGATGCAGTTGCCTGGACTGTCTTAGCAAAGGCTTCGTCAGCCTTGTCCTTGTCAATCTCGTCAACCACTTCATAACGGCATGCACGACCCTTGCTATCGTTGTAGTCAGTTGGAATTGAAACTACGTCACGTGGATTGATCTTAACAATCACAACACGTTCGCCACCGAAGTGACCAAGGTATTCACGTGAACAGAAGTGTAGACCAGTACTGCAAGTACGGTTCTGATCATCATCAACTTCATTGCGTTCCATTTCGACAACCTTACCAACACCATTGTCCATAGTGCCAGTGTAGCAATCCTTGTAATCAAACTTGACCTTCTTGTAAGCCAAGAAATGACCATCAGGAGTGATAGGAAGACTGTTCTTCTCTAGGAAGCCATACAGTTCATTCACTGCCCGCTTGCTTGGATTGTCCATAAGGTTATCCATGAAAGCAATCAATGGTTCAACTGGGAAGCCATCCTGAATCATTGACACCATACGCTTGGTTAGCGCATTGTGCATTTCACGATCCTTCCAAAAAACCTTATCGCCTTGGACACTTACATTGCCCTTGCCGAACTCAATAACGACCTTCTTAGGCTCAATGATATCCTTCACCAGTTCCCAGTCACCTGCCTTAATAGCATTAAGGACACGCTCATAAGTAAGATGGCTCTTGTTAATGGTATGCGGTGTGCTACCAATTACAACAGTGATATTTGAACCTTGAATAATAAACGGATAACTCATTTTACTTTGCCTTTACAATGTCAATTGCGTTGATGTACTCTGCGACTGCACGACCATTGACCGTGCTATACCGACCTAGACTGTCAAGCAAAGGATAACGTTGCTTGATAGTTTCGACCTTGTTCTTATACTTAGCAATGAGAGCAGAGGGGTCAACCTTTTGCTGAGTCTCTACACTGTATGCCTTGCACAAGAATTCGATTGCAGCCTGTCGATTTGCATTTGAGGATTCAACATCCTTAAATTCATTGAACAGTTCCATATATGGACTGTTACTATCAACATGCTGTGTAGCATTATAGCGATAAAGTTCGGTGAAGTCAATAGCAGACTTTACCATTCCCATCACATCACTGGTCTTCAATGAAGATAGAGCCTTGCTGATATGTTCATCAAGGTTGACCCAGTTCTTACGCTTCTTAATATCTTCGATATCAGACTTGCGCACACCGTAAATAGTCTTGCTGAACAGACCAGAACGTTCTAGGTATTGATAAAAGGTCTTAACATCACTAATAACACCGAGGCTTACATAACCACTTAGTGGGAGATAGTAATAAGTTTCCTTATCATCAAATCCATTAGCCTTACCTGAGTCACGCCATACCATATCATCACGGCGATTGTAGCCACCGTTGTTACGGCGCTCAAGTTGCATGATAGTTACGTTACGACCCATACCACCAGCACGTTCCTTGCGGTCAAGGTCGCTGGCAATAAGAACACGCTCAGTCTTAGGATTAAAGATTGCCTTAAAGAAACTAGCAGAATCAATGTCCTTGTTCTTGTCAGCAGCCTCAATGACAAACACAACATCGCTGTATGCATTGGTCACTGACTTGTTGTTCTTCCAATGATACTTTGCACGTTCGGTAGCACCAACACGCTCATCATTGACAACAAAGAAAACGTTATCGCCTACAGTGATATGCCACTTCTGTTCATAGACCTTAGTAGTATCATTGTAAGTAGATTCAGGCTTCTTATTGTGACAGACACTATCACCGCGGGTCTTACTGAAACCACGGAGAAGAATGTTGTAGTTACTAGCAAGTTCCTCACTACTAAACTTGAAAGTCTTAGTCTGAATATACCGATTGGTAGTATCTACCAGTTCAAACTTAGTATCCGTAACATACTTGTTTACAGCCTGGCGCCAAATTGTCTCACCAGCACTACGCACAAGATAGTCAGCACGTTCCCAAACGTTTGTAATAGCATCAGCCTTAGTAGCAAGGTGAATAGCCAACTGACTATTCAGTGCTTCCAACTTAGCCTTGATGCTAGCAATCGTTTCAGGAATGTAACTCAGACCTTCACGTGATGCCTGGAAGTCAAGTTCACCGATAGCAAACTCCATTACAAGATTGCAGTCGAGCAAACCTGCAAGTTCACCGAGAACCTTTTCAGCATTGGGAACTTCGATAGGATATGCAATGTTACCCATGATAGCAACACTACGACCACCATCCTTAGTGTGTACACCGGGGATAATGTTTTCTTCCTTGTAGGTAACTTCACGAACCTTAAATTCGCTATAGCCACTGACTACAGGACGCAGTTTGAAGAAGGTGTAAACAGTAGCAGCCTCTTCACGGAACTTGTAAAAGTCATTGTTGCTTTCAACAGCAAAACGAACTTCAACACCGTTCGGATCAGTAGTTTCTTCCTCTGTCATGAGGGCAATCGAAGGCACACCCTGCTCGTTAATGAAAGCAGTATATACACCCTTGCGACCATCCTTGACAGTGGTTACAGTGAAGTTATCCGTATAACTAAATGGAGACTTACTACCAAGACCAAGGGCGCCAATAAAATCATTAGAACCGGTCTTAGTGCTTTCAAAGTAGGTTGTGTAGATGTTGGTAACTTGTTCATGATTTAGACCCGTACCATAGTCACGGATGCTGAACCAAGGTTCGATAGCATTAGGAAGATGAACATCAAACGGAGTGTCAGCCTTCCCTGCGGCAACATGGCTGTCAACTGCATTGCAACTAAGTTCACGGATGATGGCACGAACCTTGTTCGCATACAGACCTGAACTCAGAATGTTAAATGCCTTCGCACTATTGCGAATACGGAACTCACCGATTTCACCAACGTTGGACATGATCGGTTCATTCTGAACAGTGTTATGAAGTTTCATGCTATGTGCTTTCTTAGTTTCGATATAATGACTATATAACCAAAACGATTAAATGTCAAGCCCTTTTTTTAAGAGCCGGTAGAAAGAATTAGAGTGTCGCCGAATTGCTTGAAGTTTTCGATGAACACGTGATGCTCGTCACCGCTGTCACGGATGCAAGCATTAGCCGCAACAAACAGTGCCGCCCAAGTACCACCGTTGATTTCGGATGCTACTTGTTTGTTACCCCAATGATCCTTGTAGACTACACGGGTAACATTCTCAAATGAATGACGGTCGCTAAGATTGTCAACTTCAAAGATAGACCAAACTGCATTGAGGCCCAGTTCCTTACGAACCTCGCTATAGTGCGAATGCTTGCGGTCGAAGGCTGCATCGTCCTGCTCGTATGCACCCTTAAGAGCGCCACGGATAATTTCGACCTGTTGTGCAACCTGCTCGTTGTCCACGTTACCCAAAGCATACAGGGCGTTGTGCAGGGTCTTGAATTCGTCAGCAGTCAGAGTCACATTGCAGTTCATTTGTTAGTCCTGTTTATCAGTTTCAATACTACGTATTATATACCCAAACCCATTTATTGTCAAGCCTGGGGCATGCAATATGTAGAAATAATCCACTTAGCACGATTGATCGCCTGACGGGCGTCCTCAGCCCGCATACTGTCAACCTCGCCGTACTCGGTGTTGATCATTTCCTGCGCATCGCTAAGGATGCTCATAGCCATCATGCCAGCACCACTGAAACGGAACGTAATGCTACGCTCAACTGCCTCACGCATTTGTGCTTCGGTGCAACCATAGCAACGAACTTCACGCTTTTCAGATTCGGTCAATGCTTCGTAAATTGCAGTAGCCATTTTGTTTCTCCGTTTTCTCAGTGTCAATACATGTATTGTAAGCCCAAAACGAATTAAAGTCAAGCCTTTTTTCCCGGAATTATCCGAAATTTTCGAGGAAATTTTACTATATCAGCACTGCGTAAGTTGTTGATTTCCTTAGACAAATTACCTAGTAGTTCCCTGACATATTCCTTACGTTCCTCGGGCTGATCTAGGTACCAAGATTTTAGGCCGTCTACCCCGGATTCTTGTATGATTCCTGCAAGAACCTTGTAGTTGGCACTGTCTCTGTCATTGTCGTTCATGTGTCTGAATATACTAGATTTTGGATTATTTGTCAAGTACCTGTAAACCAGTATTTGACAATCTTTTCAGCAGGCTTTCCACGAATGCTCTGTGATAGATTGGGGAACCCCTCGTAACTAGGTGCAAGTGTATTGCTATGCCAGTATGCGGTATGAAAGTTCACACCCTTAACTGTAAAATCTTGCTGAGATATAATTGCTTTAAGAATACCTTCAATGCCGATTGCCTGTACTGCAAAATCAGTAACGTAGGTATCCTGAATACATGCGGTTTTTGTTCCTGCAGGAGTAGTACCTTCTACGCAGAATCCATCTTCGATCCAGCCTTCGGTCCAATACTTATCTCTACTTTGTACACTGACTTCAAAAAATACAGGAACTTTTCTATTGTTTACGTGCCTACAGTTATGTGGTGAAATACAGTTATATGCCTGATTCATTCCATAAATTTGTTTTTCAATTGCGATCTTTACAATTTCGGGTGATAGATTAATGTTCTCTACTTCTGACAAAATAGAACCACCCAAACTTAAATGCACGGCATCGATTTTATCTAGAATTCTAGGGTCATTTTCAATGTATCCAATTTGACCCCAAGTAATATTGCCTGAATAATTCTTACGTATGTCATCGATGATCGTACTAAACCTACTAATATAAATCTCTTTGATTGTAGGGTCATTTAGATTACCGATATTCATAGCATTCCAGTCGGCGGCAATTCCCTTGATTCCAGTACGTTGCGCAAACTTAGCCATTTCAATGACTTGTGTGTGGTGTGCATCTAAGATTTTGTTGAGTTTTTCAACAGAAACTTGCTCACCTAAATTTACTAGTGTACTTCTAGCAGTATCAAATGTAGTAAATTGCCAAGCATAATAAACATCAATGTTTCTCTTTTTGGCTTCTGATACAATGAATTCTACAATAGGTTCAGGAATATGATAACTTGCTTTGTCTACTACCCAAGTATTACCTGTACTATTCCATGCACCAAAATTATAAATCCATGTCATAGTAACACCGTTAGCCTTCATCATGTCTAACGATTGAGTATACATCAATTTTACATACTCGTCTTTGGTACAGTTTTTAATTGACCCTTTAGCATTATCATATACCCAACCTGGATAATAGTCTTTGAAACTAATACCACGCTGATAACTGTTGGGTAATTGTTGTGTTGGTTTAGGGATAGGTCTCCAACCATTGTATGCTTGAGGATAGTCAGCCTTGTGTGGGTCAGTACATGTAGGTACATTGGCTGTTGGTTGTACTGTAGGGCTGACTGTTATTGGTGGTGTTGGGTTACTGCCGCCGCCTCCACCGCATGCTGTTAAAAACAATGCTACTATCAAACTGTACTTTTTCATGAGTTACCCATAATTATAATAACAGTTTAAATAGTAGCATATTTAAATTTAAAAGTCAAATAGGAAATGCCCGATTTCTCGGGCATCTCTGTAAGTCTTAATTGCTTACTTTTTGGTTTGGCTTTGATTTACGAAACCGTATAATTTTTCAGCAGTTTCTAAAATCTTGTCTAGCCCGGGAAACTCAGGCATGTTAACGGAACTGACCATTTGACCGGTCTTTTCGTCACGCTTAGAACTCATTTCCCATCCTGCCCATTTATATTGAAACTCTTGTCCAACTAAATCCTTAGCCATTGCTAAGATATCGGTACGTAATTCGTATCCGTTCTTATTAAACTTGACTTCTGGAAGTCCTGGAAGTTTATTATCGCTCATAGTACATCTCCTTTAGATTGATTATATTAGTCTTGGTCTTCATTGTCAACAGGTTTTTGAGGCTTGTTGTAACGTTCTGGGTAATTTAATTGCTCCCACTCTTCGTCAGTGTAGGGCCACCAATTAGTAAGAATTGTGGCTTTGTTTTGAATTCTTGTATTCATGAATAGCCTCTCCCCACGCAACGAAAAACTTCCAAATTGCTTTAATGAATTTCATAATCCACTCCTAACATATTTTTGTTGATATTCAAACGCATAACGTTCTACATCTCCGTTGTTCTGTGGATTACGTGCTATAATATAGCGTTCAAGACCACGCCCATAGGAGTATGACTTGAATAGTTTTTTAATAATTAATTTTAACATAGATTCCCTAAAGTAATTAAATTGTTACGATTAAGTATAGTAAGCCTACAGAAAATATTAAAACTAAAATATTTCCAATACGGCTTGCCGCTAACGCTTTTTCGTTACCTGACAAATTACTTTCCTTTCTTTGGCAACCAAAAGTTAATTTGGTCTTGTGCTGATGCAGTGATATCCTTAAAGAACTTAGGATCAGAAAATACAGCCATTACTGACTTAGCGGTATTGAAACCGTTTTCTACTGCTTTCTTTGTGTATTCAGTTTGGGAATCTACGAAACTATTGAGAGATTTTGCCAAATCGTCATGCTTGACGAAAGTTTCTACGGCGATCTTTTTTGTTGATTGAATAGTATCAATCGCAGTGTTTGCGAATGTTGTGAACATGTTTTTCTCCTGTGTAAGTGTGTTCTGTAGTAAACTACAGAGTTATTTATGCCTAGTAGATGCTTTAAACAAATTGTTTATATCCAAAATACGTTCAGATTCTACATATTGAGATAATAGTTTATTATTGGCTTCTAATCTTTGATATATGCTTTGTCTCAGATTGTTTATATCATTAACGGTTGGGTACTTGTTTTTAAAATTATTTAACTCTATCATCAATAATTCTAACCTCTTATCATAGTTTGGTTCTGAATCATATGAATGATTAATGATATCCTCAAACAAATCAAATCCTAATTTCTTAACCTCTGCTACAGTGCCATTAACAGAATGCCAAATTGGTATTTGATGCCAAGCAAATGCTTTGAAAGTCTTTTCGCTTAAGTTAATAGGGTGATGGTCGTCTTCGGTAGTTTCACAAACTACGTTTATCAATGCTGAGAAAAATCTAGTATCTTGGGCTTTATGTTGTTGCTCAATTGAAACTACATCACCATCTAATGTTAATGGATAATCATAAGGTTGAAACAAATCTTTGTAATGAACTATTTCCGTAACATTTCTAGGTAAACGATATGTCACAAAATTTACATTATCATCAACTGATACATCCTTTTTGGTTTTGATAATATCGTAATATTTCCAATATAAAAAGTTTTTGTCATCACGTGGATTTGATCCTACACGATCATATTGATTTTTGTGATTTATTGGCCATCTATTTCCGCATGTGGCTCTAGTATCATCAAAGAAATTATCTAATATTCTTTTTATAAGCAATACTCTTTTTCTACTGGGCCTTCGTGCTAATACTATAAAATGTTTATCCAGTTGAATGTCTTTAAAATTTATAGACAAATTCTGTAAGTCATCATAATAATTAAATAGGTTGGCACTGTATGTTGGAAAGAATTCAACAGGATATTTTACATCAGTGTTATCAAATATTGAATTAGATAAGATATAGATTTCTTTAAACATACTGGAGAATAATTCTAATGCCTCAGGCATTTCGATATGCGGCATCCACCAATCTTCCCTAGCATCAATATATAAGTTCCAATCTTTAAGATTGGCAAAGCCATACTCTTCAAGTAACCTAACAAAGTTTTCAATAACTATGTCGTGTTGTGTTAATATGTTTTTTTGAGAGTTGTCTACATTAGGTTTGGTTAAAAAGGGATAAGTGACATATAGAGTTTTTAACTCTACACATACACCAAATCCCGGTAATCGTTTATTCAGTTTTCCAACTAATGAATTTAAATTCATTACCCGCCGCGGCCACTACGTCTCACCATTGCAGGGCCACCGAAGCCTTTACTAGGCTTAGGAGTCTTTCCGCCTTTACTATTTTGAAATGAGTTGTTGTTATGTTGCTTTGCTTTTTTAGCGGCTAGAATGGCTGCTAATGGGCTGGGTTTCTTTTCTTCAGACATATTATATCCTATTGTCAAGTGAATCTAAGTAATCTCTTAATGTGCCATACAATGTCATCATTGTTGCAATCTTGTGATCATAGATTCTTATATAAGGTGGTTCCTTCTTTTCTTTATTTACACCGATATAATATGGACAATGTATTTTCTTAGACAATTCTAAAATGAATTGCTCGGGTTTGGTTATCTTTTTATCTTTAGATAAGCCTAATGGGAATTGATAGAATTCAATGTTTGCTTGATTAAAAGCGGAAGCACCTTCATCATTAAGGCGCATGGCAGATGACATTCTACCAGTCATCCACCATCTAGACATTACTTCGTCTATAGGGATTTCATGCCACAATGATTGTGGCATTTCTGAAAGTATTGCTTTCGTGATTTCTAACTTAGTCTTTGGATACGTCATCGGGATAGACGGTTCTTCCCGAATTCATAAAGACAACAGTAAACTTGTCTGTCTTAAATTGTGCGTTTAATTTTCTGCACAAATTTCTAGCATGTCCGGGATTACTGAAACTAGTCTTTTTGTACTTAGGAGCAGAATCGTTTGTTAGATAATGTGAGGACTTAAGGTTGATAGGTTGATCATCGTAGAATACAGCCCAAATACCTGATGCTTCTACAATTTGATCACATTTGTATGTATTCTTATCTACATACTCTAGCAATACTTTTGGTTGTGTTCTACTCATTTGAATCCTGCGCCTTTTATCTGTACCTCAATTACCTGATTATCTTTTTCATCAATCCTCTTATTCGCATATTCGTATAGGTCGGACAATAGTTTAGCAATGTCATCCCTAAGTCCACGGGCATCATTCATAGGCAAAACTAAATCTTTACTCTGCTTTGCTTCTACGACAGACATTTTGTCCATGAATCTTTTAATGTGAATCATAGACTATTTATCTGTATATTTGCTTCGTTTTCGGTTTTAAACGGACCCATGTAAGGATAGCGTTGAATGAAGATATATTTAGGGCAGAATTGCACTGTTTTGTCCCCATTTTGTTCGATGACAAACCATCCTGCGGCATGATAACACTTACTCTTCCTAGTTTTAGTATATAAATGCAGTCCGCGCTTTACATCAAACATAGAATTATATGTTTTTGCTGTAGTGGGATATTCAGGATAAGGCATTGACACCTTAGTGTTATTAGACTTGATGGGTTCAAATCTAATCTTGGCGTTCTTTTTAATATCCGCAGTGTTTTTGAATTGTAAAAAGGTGCCGTTGAGTTGCACTCCGTAGCCTGAGTTATTGGCAGTAATGTTTCCTACCTTTTTCTCACCATCGGTGACAACCCAAAACTGATCCTTTACAATTTGTTTTGCTATAAGTTCTGTCATAATTTCCTCATTTTTCTGTTAGCACAAGAAACAAATCTTTTTTGTTTTTGGGTGCCCACAGTTTTCCTTCTTTCCCGCATATGCCGGAAAGCATGCGTGTAGATGCACAAGTTTCATAGTGACGCTTTACTTTCACGGCTCCGGTTACTGGATTAAATTCACTCTCGTCTTCCTTAAAGGCAAGACGGCAACGATAGTCAAACCTACCTAATTTACCAAACGCAAAAACTGACATTAGCCTTTGCTCTAAAGGAACAAAGGCGTGCTTACAATTTTTACAAAGTAGTTTACTATGTTCATTCATTACTTTGTTCCTTAGTCAATTCGCATACAAGCAAGAAATGCTCGTATGCTTTCTTTACAGAAGGATTGGTCATAAGTTTTTCTGCTTCACTAATCAATGCCTTAACTGCGGCTTCAGCACCATCACGTGCCGCCGGGCGAATCAGTGGGTATTCATCTTGTTTGAAACTCGCAGCCAACTCACGCCATAGTTCACGCTGACGTTCTGTAATAGGCTGCTTCTGTGGCTTTAGTTCTTGTGCTTTAACAATGGCTTCACATACAGCATCCTCAGCAATACGACCTGCCGCAATCAACGGAGCATAGTCAATGTTGATGTTGTATCGTGTGCTTTTACCACCTGGATAGCACAATACAAGGTGGGCGCCCTTAGGAAATGCATCCATCAATGTTTGATCATATTCATAGACGGGCTTATATCTTCGCCCGATCTTTTCATAGAAAATCTTCTTCATTTTACAATTTTGCTTAGTAGGTGGTTAGCCAAACTCAAATCTTTTTCTGCTTCACGGTCATGAATTTCAAGGATGATCATTTCACGCAAAACAAGGGCATCATGTGCAGTTTCTAAATCAAGAGTATCGAACCAGTCATCCCATGCTTCTGAACTATCCAATGACCACATCATGTCTAGGATATCTACCTGACGCTTGTTTAGTCCAGTTAGTGTTACCTTGTATTCATTGTAACTCATTGTTCAAACTCCTTCCAAAACAATTCGTGATCTTTTACGTTTGCTACCGGACGTAGCCATCCCATATTAATACACTCTGCGATGATTAGTTTATACTCCCTTGGGCAACGATTGTCAACCTCAAATCCTGCACGTGGGGTGAGTGTGAATTCGTCCCGTAACATAAAATCATTATCTGTCGATTTTATGGTACGAATGCGTGAAGGTTTAGAAACAATGTTCATTTCTTTAGTTCTTCAATGACTAATCGTTTTGCACGTTCATCAAGTTCTAAGTTTTGTTGCTTCAACATTAATGGAGCAAACGTTTCAATAAAGTTGTACACTGCCTCCTTACCACTATCGGTAAAATGATTGTACTCACCCTTCTTACCTACTGTAGATTGATAGTAAGAATTCTTGTCATTCAGTACTGCAAGGATGCTTGCGTACACTTGTTTTTCAAGTACGTTGCTCATGTATTTTACCTTGATACGGCGTATTAAGCCATTTAGCGTATGTGTCAGCACTTTGAGAAATTTTTTCAAGTTCATATTTACCGCAGAATTTCATGAAATGAACACCCACTTGAGGTGTAGTTACTGTACGTACTTCTGATTTAATACGCTCATCAACCTTAACCTTAATATCATCAGGTTGTGCTGAAAGATCAATAAGAATACGATTACGCTCATAGTCGTCCTTGACACGATGCTCAACACCGTCATGGTCAACCCACCGCTGTAGCATCATGTTATTCCAATTAAAGCCCTGCTTCGTGCGATCAGCATAAGCCTCGATAAGTCCGACTTTGTTCCTGCTACCCTTAGTGCGAACACCGGGATATGCACTGAACACATTGTCAGTACTATCACCGCGCATGCACTTCTCAAATAGGATGAATGAAGGGTCACCTAGTAGTTTAGGTTCCTTAGTTTTCTTGTCGATGATAAGCCGACCTTTATCATCATAGTAGCCGTCAAGTTTGATTAGTTGATTACTAACACCATTATACTGATGTACGTTCTCACTAATTAACTGTGCAAAATCGGTGTCGCTTGAAATGATATAATGGGTATCATCGGGATGCATGTGAATGAAACGTGCGATGATATCGTCTGCCTCAGCATTCTCATGTCGCAAGACACTGCAATTGGTCTTCTCACGTAGAAATGTAGTGAACACTTCATACGTTTCCCAAAACATCTTGTTTTCTTCTTCCTCTGCTTCAGTCAATGACTGATTAGCAACGGCACGATTAGCCTTATATGGCTTGTAGAATTCCTTGCGCCAACTGCGACCCTCAAGACAGAATACAACATGATCAATGCCATACTTGCGTACAACCTGATTCACGCTTGCTAATGTAAGATGAAGAGCCATGCCGATCTTTTCCCATGTATCACTGTTGCGTGATGCCACATGTCGGGCACGAAAGAATGTGTTTGCGGTGTCAATAAGTGCGTAGTTCATATGTTAAATATACTACTATTTTGATTAAAAGTCAAGCCCAAACACAAGTTTTGGTAAAATTAACTTACTTCTGTTCTACCATTACCAATGTCTCGCTGTTGGACAATTCTAACATCACTACGCTTTGAGGGATCGGCCTGCTCTTGCTCATAGATTTCAAGGGCAATGTTACGACATACAGTTTGGAACCAACGATCTACAATTTGGGCATCTGTATCATCTGCACGAATCTTATAACCCTGCTTAATCAGATTAGCAACAAACTTGTCATTCCAATCTAGATCAAATGATCCGTTGTTGATATCAGCAGGGTCAATCTCAACTTTAGTAATAGCAACGTATGGTTCACCCTCTGCTGTTGCTTTTTCCTTTTCGGTTAGTTCAACCTTAGGCTTGCGGGGCTTAGATTCCTTTTTAGGCTCCTCTACCTTGGGTTGTTCTAGTTGTGTTTCACTAGCAGGAAACAATAAGTTCTTTAGTTTATCAAACATTATTCACCTTCTTTATATATGTATCATACAACTGAAAACTTGCAAGATTTTTAGCCTTGCTCTCGCACATTATATCGGCCCAGTCATTGTGAGTCATAGCCCAGTCGTTGACAGCCTTGTTCCAGTAGTAATCACTGTGGGCACGTAGATGTTGCTTTTTGTGACCATTTTCTAATAGTGTAGTTAAGCACGGACGGCTGACACGGCAGGCGTTTGGTAGTTGGTCTTCTCTGCTGACACTATAATGTATGACAGGCCTACGACCACGCCAACTATCAATAATCCTTTTAATACGGTCATCATTTGCTTCAATGTATTCTCCGGTTTTTACCCAGTGATGATGAATGTCTAGTACAAGTGCGCAAGTATCAACAAGTTCTAAACTCGCTTCGATACCCCAGGACATTTCATCGTTTTCGATTGTGATTGAGTTTCGTGCTTCGGGGCTGAGTCTTGGGATAACTCTTTTGATACCGTCGGGACCTTGGCGACCACTGATGTGGACGTTAATTTTAATGTCCTGAAAGGTCTTACCGTACCCCATCCAACGGGCCATATCCACATGATACTCAAACTCCTCTATACTCTTATTTACTACCTCTTCGCGGTCGCTAGCGAGTACAACGAATTGGTCAGGGTGAAATGATAGACGAACATCGTTAGCACGTGCAGTCTCACCTATTGGAGCAAACCAACGTGCTAGACTATCCTGTACGTCTTGTTGCTGCCAGAATGGCTTGTATTCGTCCATAGTATAGAAACTTAGCATATCGCTAGTAATACGCAACATACGTAGTTCAGGAGGAAGTTCTGCTACTTTCTTCACTAGTGCATGAGTGTTAAGGATGTTGCGTTTGGCTACGTCAATCATTTTGTCCTCGACAATCTGCCGAGACGTTTGACGCTTTGCCCACGCATAGGTTGTGCCGCCCGTATTGAGTCCCTCAGTACTAGCGATTTCGCCCTTTTTGTTGATTTCTGCCCACTTGCAAGCAAAACCAATTCGTTTAATATCATTATTCATAGATAAATACTCTCATAAGACTGGGAACTACAATGGATATCAGAAACATTTTAAACATAATAACAGAGAATTCACATTTTGTCAAGGAAGAAAATAAACTTTCGGGCAACATGGAGGTCATGAGTCTTGACCAATTTTTAGAAAAGAACGGCGTAGAGCCTGAAGAAGACATGGCCGAAGCCAAATTAGGCGGTGTTTCTGCTCGTCCTTTCAAGGGTGACGAACTACAAGGTTATTTGGACCGTACAGTAACTAAGTCAAAGGAAAAGACTGACAAGTACAAAATGCCATACATTCACAAGAGCAATATCCCTGTTGTGGATGAGAAGGGCAAAAAGTACGATACTGAAGCATTAATGCGTGAGATTACAACTCGCCCTCCAAAGATTCTAAAGCAAAATGAAAAGATGCAACATAGCGATGGTACTTCAAGTATCTTCTACAATGTCGGGCTACCTGCTTTAACTGGTCTTGCTGTTGACGAGGACAAGGGTGAGTTTGTTATCATTAACACATGCCCAGGTGCTGGTGCATGTAAGACATATTGCTATGCTATGAAGGGTGGATATGTTCAGTGGAAGAGTGTATCATTAGGTCAGTCACGTTTATTAAACTGGTTGTACAATGATCCAGATGGTTTCATGTCACAACTTGATAGCGAAATCTCAGCCGCTGAAAAGAAGTATGGTAAAAAGGGTACTAAGGTAGTTATTCGTTGGCACGATGCTGGTGACTTCTTCAGCCCTGAATACCTAGATAAGGCTTATGCTCTTGCCAAGAGACACCCTGACGTTGACTTCTATGCTTACACTAAACTAGCAAGTGTTGCTCAAGCAGACCGCCCAAATAACTTCAAAATGAATTACTCAATGGGTGCTAAGGGTAGTGAAGAAAAGAAGATTGACTTCCAAAAGACAAAGAACAGTCGTGTTGTTCCACGTGAACTATTCACTGACTTGATTGCTAAGGATGGTGCTAAGTTAGTTAAGGACGAGAAGGGTCGTATGCAGTTTAAGACTAAGCAAGACCTTGATGCATTCAAGCAACGTCTAGCCGCAAAGTATAGCGTTAAGCCTGAATCAATCTTAACTTATGATCAAATGATGGATATGCCAGTTGGTAAAGAACCTAACAAGTATAACGTCATTGTAATGCCTGGCGACGGCGATGATGGTGCCAATCGCTCAGACATTCTTAATAGTTTCTTATTGATGCACTAAATCTTTAATAGTTCTTCAATAGAATACAAATTTTTCATATAAGGGGACACATCTTCTAGTACGCTACAAGGTATGTCTCCTTTTCTACGGGGTCCAATCTTCTTTAAGATTGCGTCACCATTATTGCGATATAGATAATCTTCATTGACACGTAAAAAGATATCAAACATTTCAGCAACCGTATGTCCTACGCCATGTCCTAAACATTCAATCTTGTTACTTGATTGTTCAATAGCAGTACGTAATGCGTCACAAATTTCATCTACGTGAACATAATCACGAATGCAGGTGCCGTCAGGTGTTTCATAATCATTGCCGTAGATAGTAAAACTTCTAGTATCATCACTCTTCATTAAGTTATACATTAACCCGTCTGGATTAGTTGGTGCATAACCTGACGTTCCAATAACATTGTAAAATCTAAAGATAGTATAGGGTGTGGGCTTATGATTAGTAAAGTAATCACGTACTACATCTTCTGCGGCACGTTTACTGATGCCATATGCACTTTCACAATGTTCGGCTGCACCGGTGCTTGCAAACACAAAGTTTTTTGTTTTAATCTTATTGATTACATTCATCGTTCCATTTAGGTTAGTGATATAGTAGGGGATAGGCACACGCTCACTTTCTCCCACGTTAACTAATGCGGCTAAATGAATAACACAGTCATACTCATCGTCAATAGTGAAGATGCGATTAATATCTTGTTCAATAAATTTTGCTACAGGATGCTGGGGAGGTCTAACATCAAGACCATGCACTTCATATTCATTTTCTAATAATTTACACAGGTGACTACCTATGTAGCCTGAACATCCTGTAACTAATACTTTCTTTACCATTGAAACAATTCCTCTTTTTCCTTAGGTTCAAACGATGAATCTTTTGTAAGATATGTATCTTCATCAGTATAGATAACTCTAAACTTATGCTTATTAGACAACACAGATTCAAAATCTTCACGTGCCAAATGAGTACGTTCTAGTTCTTTGATGTAGTCTCTATAACGCACGGTTTCGTGTGTATTTACCTTAGCCGCATTATTATTGCTTCTTTTGCCTACGAAATCGTCTAAAAACTTAACCCACTTTTTAGCAACTGCATCATCTAAATTCTTCACATAATCTAGTGCTGTTGTTAATTGATTACCGCCGTAAATTGTTTTGATCAATCCACTTGCGTCCTTTATATTTACCTTATGAAAATATTGCCCGTCAAAATTATCAGACCAATCTTGTGTGTCAAGCACAACGCAAGGCATATGTCCAAGACATTCTAAGAATGCGAATGGATAGTTCTCACGCAGACTTGGCATAAAGAATGTATCTGACTGTCTAATAAAGTCAACCTTCTCCTGACCCGTGATGCCTGCTTTGATTGTATAATCTGTTATACCTGCTTCTGCAAATGCTTTCTCAAACTTCTTACGACCACTATCGTTGGTCATGACACGGCAGGGTAAACCAGATTCTTTCATTACACGAATATATGCTTCTGGATTCTTACCTTCTTCCCAGCGACCAATGAACAATACCCCTTCACGCTTACTGTCATAACGCTCAAGTAAGCCACGTTCACTCATAGGCATAGGTAGCAATCTGCAATTAGTCGCACCGTATTTTGTCAATTCATCAATATTCTTTTGTGTTTGTGTACCGATAATAATATCAGTAAACTCCATGTGCTTGTTATAGAAATTATGATAACTATCAAGGAATACGTCACTTCCTTGGCTGTCACGGAAGATCATACTGTGTAAGTGTGTATAGAATACTACAGGAATATACTTATTAACTGTCATAGCATAAGCCGCAGTCATTGCTTCCTGTGTATTGCACACAATCATATCATAGATGTTTTCTTCAAACGCTTCCAATAATGCCTTACGGAAATTAATAATCTTCTCAAAGTTGATAGTGTCACTAAACGCAAAGGTAGCAGTGTGTTCATTATAGCGCAATGGTTCTAATGGCCAAATTAAATTTGCACCTGAACTTTCAACAACCTTATCAAAAGTTCCCGCCGGTGCCTTATCTAAGATTATATCTACTTTCCAATTTAGACGACCGCACATTTCTGTAAAACTTTTACAGAAACTTCCTATACCCCCATGAGGAATAAAGTGCTGACTGCTAATTAGAAATGCAATACGTTTAGTGTATGTTCTCATTTTTCTTCTGGTTTACCAAAGGGCCAGGGTGCATTGGGTTCTAGTTTCATCGCTTCTTTAGGTTCTGATTCTTCTTCCTCACCACCCGTATTGATGATTTCACCTGTTGGGTTGCCATCATCGTCCAGGCGTTCGATGATAAGATCACAGTCGATAATCATCTCGCATTCATCTTGCATCCAGCCATGTTCTTCTAGGTCAAGCCAACTGTTTTCTTCAAAGAATTCTTCTAACCATTCTTGTGTTTCTTCATCACAGTCATCAAAGTCATGTTCTTCCCAACAACCATCGGTAGTTTCAACTAACTCACTTTCATATCCGCAGTCATAGATATCTACACCTGCTTCGATGTTGGGCGGATTGTCATCTTCAGTTTCAACTGTGAACTCTCCCCAGCGCCAACCAGTTTCCACCATAACTGTGTTGCCATCTTTGATAAGATAGTTGCGCTCAATAATAGATTTTTTCCAAGTGGGTTTAACACTCCATGTTGCCATTATAACGTTCCTCTCAAACGTGAAATTAAAAATTCGTCCCTATGATACCATCTATCTACATAGATAGGTTCGCCAGGACCAGTGTAACATCTAGTAGCACGATACGCATAATTAAACATTAGCAGTCTACCAGTGATACAACACCTACGGGGCCAAATAGACAATTTTAATTCTATTGTTGCCCTCTCTAACCATGTCTTGTCATTCAGTTCATCACTATTACGATATGATGCACCAAACATGGTTATACCTTAAGTACCCCATTCATTTTTGAACAATGGAACTTGAAGTCTATCGCTATAACGTAGACCATGCTTCATAGCAAAGTCTGCGACATTACGATTGTTCATCTTGTAAACACTTTCAACGCCACCAAGTGGCATTACATATATTGGACCAGTGAATCCTGCATCACGATATAGTTTTGAAACTTCTAATACTTCTTGACCATCTTCTTCACTAGCAATAACAAACTTTAAGTATGCATGACCTACTTGTTCATATTGACAAATGACTTCGGGCTTGATTGCTTTCTCACGCTTTTCACCACTAACACTCAACTTAGCACTAACGCTGAATGTAATTTCACGACCCATCTTAGCCCACTGCCACATTGTCAAATAGTCGATTAGTTCTGCACTAAGTTTCTGTGTGCCATTAGTTTCAAACGTAATCTCTTTAAGACCATGCATCAATGGATGTGCTAGTAATGCAGGATAACTGCGTTGCCATCCTAATAGAGGTTCACCACCTGTGATGACTAAGTGTTCGTCACGCCACTCTTTGTGTGGGAGTGTTTCGATGATTGCTTCTGCGATACTATCCGTTGTAAGAAACGGCGAAAGATGTTTGAACCTAGGATCCCAACTAGCATAAGAATCACAACCGGAATTAACAAGAGGTAAATCTCTATACTGTTTAAACCCCTTACTATTGCTTGCAATACTGTGTCGTTCATTACTCTTTTCTCCTTTAGGCATACCAAAGCCATCACATGTAAAATTACAACCGAACGTTCTTAAAAAGACGGAAGGCACACCCATGTAGCGGCCTTCACCCTGAATACTATAGAATAGTTCGCTTATCTTAATCTTCTTTGTCATCATTTGTTTTCCAACCATGTCTCCATGGGTCAAATCCATGCTTTTTTCTAAATTCATATCTGTCCTTTAGCATTAAGTATTGTCCATAAACAATAAGCATTGTTACTGACACTACCACGCAGATGAATAATACTTCAATAATTGTCACAATCTTATGATCCTTAGTATAACTTTAACACCTAATGCTATATTTGTCAATTAATTTTTCCACCAATTTTCCCAAGGGAAAACTACCCATCTAGGATCATCTAGTTTATTAATATTAATGCCAACATAGTCTACATATTCAAATGCCGAATTCTCGTTATTCACAAGAACGGCAAACTTAACACTATGATTCCATGTATGTGACCATGTTTCATCAATAGGTAAGGAAACGGATTTTTCCCAATCTTCTACAATCCAATTTAATGTAGCACCACTATCATTGATATCATCTACAATAAGAATGTTTTTACCAGTGTATGCTTCTTCAGCCATCCATAGATTGCTTTCGCAATGGTCATCATCACGCAGACTTACCTTTAGTGTATGCATAGGAATCTCTAGATAATGGCTAATCATTAGTGCAGGATTTAATCCACCTCGGGTCAATCCAACAACATAGTCTGGCTTAAAGCCATCTAATACCATGTCTCTAATAATAGAATGTACAAAACCGTTAACATCTTTCTCTGTAAAGTAAATCTTCTTCAAGCAATTAACTCCGATAATAATTTTGCAGTTGCAGGGGCATATGTCCAACCTAAATGACCGTGACCTGTATGATAATATACTTTGCGATTGTTGGCACTTTGTTTAACAATAGGCATCATGTCAGGAGTCATAGGTCTCAAACATGCCCAACTAGTATAATCATGTGTGTTAATTTGTGGGAAATTAGTGTGAACCCAATCTAGTAAGGGTTTAATGCGATCCTTACGAATGTCGTAATCTTCGCCATCTAGTTCGGCTGTTCCTGCTACTCTAAATCT
>JACCDG010363974.1_pt1 | contig 22447 bp, 22 predicted proteins | sample 7442471 | NCBI WGS metagenome assembly JACCDG01 (sample SAMN15323444, study PRJNA562643) | freshwater metagenome | isolation source: river surface water | place: USA:Blue River Watershed | collected 2017-08-17 | reverse complement strand
GCCACGATGTGATAGACCCAGCTCTTCACAACAAGATCAAACAATTTCTCATCGCTGGGTTTACTAAGCAGAAAATCACTCCACCAAGTCTGCACGGCCTGAGTCATGATCTTCTGGTCGGGGTGCCGATAGTCCTTCATCTTCTTTTCCTTTCTGTGAAAGAACGGGTGTGTTTTTGTATATAAACAAAAAATTAGCTAACGAACTCGCGAGCTAATCAAATATTGTAAATACTTTAAACAAAAGTTATAAATATAGACTAGCTAGCCACAATCAAAAGCATGCCAAATAAAATTTGGGCGGAAAATACTAATCAATTGTAAGCTAGTAACTTGCATATACTTATAAATATATATTATATAATAATAAAAAAACTGTCAAATCTAAACAACAAAAAAACAACCCAAACTGGGTTGTTTTTTTAATTTAAAATATTTTATTTGACACTGACTTTGATACCAGGTCCCATAGAGGAAGCTAAAGTGAGAGATTTGATATAAGTACCTTTAGCAGAGCTTGGTTTGTTTTTTTTCAAAGCCTCAAAAAAAGTTTGAAAATTTTCTTCTAAAGCACTGGTTTCAAAAGAAACTTTACCGATGACCAAGTGAACATTACCGGTATCATCATTTTTGTAAGACACCTTACCTTTTTTCAATTCACTAATCATTCTTTTAACATCATCACCGATAGTCCCAGTTTTTGGATTTGGCATCAAACCTTTTTGACCTAGAACCCTAGCAATAATGGCTAATGATTTCATAAACATTGGCGTGGTAATAGCTACATCAAAATCACATTTACCAGTTTTTTTGATCTCTTCTACCAACTCAGCATCACCGGCAATATCAGCGCCAGCGTCTTTTGCTTCTTTGATTTGATCAGTTGGCACAAAAGCAGCCACCCTAACAGTTTTACCAGTACCATGAGGCAAAATAACAGAATCTCTGATTAATTGGTCACTTTTTTTAGGGTCAATACCCAGTTTGGCATGCACCTCAACTGAGGCGTCAAATTTGACTTTTGAAGTTTCTTTGATCAAAGCGACAGCCTCACTTAAAGTATAAATTTTTTCTACTTCAATTTTAGCTTTAGCTTCTTTTAATCTTTTACTTATTTTCATATTAATATAATTTGCGAGGTAATGACGTTTATTTGACTTGAATAAACTCCCTCAAAAAATAATTATTCTTCAATACTTACACCCATTTGACGAGCTGTACCAGCGATAATCTTTTTGGCTTGCTCAATGTCAGTAGTATTTAAATCGGGCATCTTGGCCTTGGCAATTTCAGTCAATTGACTTTGGCTGATTTTACCTACCTTGGAGGTCAATGCTTGACCAGAACCTTTTTTGATACCAGCTTTGTCTTTAATCATTTCAGCTGCTGGAGCTGTCTTTAAAATAAAATCAAAGCTACGGTCTTCATAAATTTTTAATTCAATCGGCACTACTTCACCCATGCGATCCTTAGAAGCCTCGTTGAACTTGGTACAAAACTCTTGGATATTCACACCATGTGGTCCTAAAGCGGTACCAACTGGAGGAGCTGGAGTGGCTTTGCCGCCGACTATTTGTAATTTTACCAGTTGTTTAATTGCTTTTGCCATATTATTTTCTTACCTTCAATCTCGCTCGTTCTTTACCTTTTTTACAAAAGGAGAAGCCAAAGAGTGACGCGCGGAAATAATTAATTAATAAATTAAATTTTCTTTATCTGTAAAAAGTCTAATTCTACTGGGGTCTCACGGCCAAACATGGACACCAAAACTTTGGCCTTGCCACGAGCTTCATCCACTGCAGAAATCTTACCTTCATAATCTTTGAAAGGTCCATCAGTAATTTTGACTAACTCGCCAATTGCCATATCAACCTTGTATTCTGGCTCTTCATCGCCCATTTTATCCATCAAAGATTTTATTTCTTCTTCAGACACAGGTGATGGTGTTGTACCGGAACCAATAAAACCAGTTACATTTGGAGTATTGCGCACAACATACCAAGAAGCGTCAGTCACAATCATATTAACCAAAACATAGCCAGGAAAAATCTTTTCTTTCAGCATTTTACGCTTACCATTTTTGATCTTAATCTTAGTTTCAGTAGGAATCAGGACATCAAAAATCTTATCCTCCATATCCATGGATTCAATTCTTTGGCGCAAATTTCTGCAGACATTTTCTTCATAGCCAGAGTAAGTATGTAAGACATACCAACGCTTGCCTTGTTGTGATGTTTGTTTAGGCATAAATTATATTATTTTATACAAATAATTGTAAAACTTTGTTTAACAAATAATCAATGCCACCCAAAAAGATAGCCATGACAACAGAAAGTACAATCACTATTGCTGTGTGTTTAAAGGTAATTTGTTTTGATGGCCAAGCTACCTTAGCTAGCTCTTCACGAGATTCTTTGAAGTAATTAATCAATTTAGTCATAGAAAAAGATTATATTGGTATTTTAAAACAGCTGATTTGAGAGCTGTTATTACAGCCAAACTATAGCAAAAAAAACCCTTGCCGTCAACCCCGTTAGATAAAGGCCACAAAAAGCCCTAAATTGTGAGAAAAAAAACAAAAGACCCTATATTTTAGAGTCTTTTGGCCTGTTGAATTAGATGTCTAGGTTTTGCACAGATTTGGCTCGAGTTTGGATAAACTTCTTGCGCGGAGCGACTTCTGCTCCCATCAAGATTTCAAAAGTCTCGTCTGCCTTAGCCGCTTCATTGATAGTCACTACTTTCATCAAACGAGTTTGTGGGTCCATAGTAGTTTCCCAGAGCTGTGAAGGATTCATTTCTCCCAAACCTTTGTAGCGCTGAATATTAATCTTAGTAGTTTTAACAACTTTATCCTCACCCTGATTCTGTGGCAACACTTCTTCTTCATCGTCAGGATTGGTCACCAAAAGATCAAGATCTTGGATATTGTATTTCTTTTTGATATTGTCTAGCTCAGCTTCATTGAAAACATATTGCACATCTTTGCCTTGCTGTACTCTAAACAATGGTGGTTGAGCTACATAAACATGTCCATGACGAATTAACTCAGGGAAATGACGATAAAACAAAGTAAGCAACAAAGTTCTGATATGAGCACCGTCCACATCAGCATCTGTCATGATGATGATACGAGCGTAGCGTAAATTTTCCAAATTGAATTGATCACCGATATTTGTACCCAAAGCAATAATCAAAGATTTGATTTCGTTATTGGCTAGCATTTTATCCAAACGAGCACGCTCAACATTCAAAATTTTTCCACGAAGTGGCAAAATAGCTTGGAAACGACGATCGCGTCCTTGTTTAGCCGAACCACCAGCAGAATCTCCCTCAACAATGTAGATTTCCGACTCTTTGGGATCACGACTAGAACAGTCGGCTAATTTTCCGGGCAAAGTCAAACCATCCAAAGCACCTTTACGCAAAACAGTTTCACGAGCAGATCTTGCCGCTGCTCTTGCTTGGGCAGCCAATAAACATTTGGCAAAAATTTCTTTGGCGTCACGAGGATTTTCTTCTAAAAATATTTCTAAAGCGTCAGAAAAAATAGTTTCTACCACTGGCCTGACTTCAACATTACCTAATTTGGCTTTGGTCTGACCCTCAAATTGTGGATCTGGCAATTTGACACTGACGATAGCTGTCAGGCCTTCTCTGACATCATCAGAGGTCAAATTTTGATCTTTTTCTTTGAGGAAATTATTTTTTCTGGCATATTTATTGAGCACTCTGGTCAAAGCAGCTTTGAAACCAACCAAATGACTACCACCTTCTGGATTGTGAATATTGTTAGCAAAGGCATACATCATTTCTCGGAAATCAGTGGTATACTGAAAAGCTATTTCAACATTGATATTCTCTTTTTCTTTTTGGACATAAAAAACATTTTCTTGTTTGGCTTCGTTGTTGTGATTTAGATGCTTGATATAAGAAGCAATACCACCTTCAAAATAATATTTATAAGACTGACTGACCTTACCTACACGCTCATCATAAATATTGATCTTGATACCTTTGGTCAAATATGCTTGCTGACGCAAATGCTCAACGATAACATCCCAATCAAATTCTGTAACTGTGAAAATACTATCATCTGGTAAAAAAATCTGCGTAGTACCAGTACCAGTGGCCTTACCAACGGCTTTGACTGAAGCAACCGGTTTACCCATTTTATATTCTTGGACCCAAAGTTTGCCTTCGCGTTTGATTTCTGCTCTCATCCAACTAGATAAAGCATTGACCACAGATACACCGACACCATGTAAACCTCCAGAAACTTTGTAGCCACCATCACCAAATTTACCACCAGCATGTAAAGTGGTCATAACTGTTTCTAAAGCAGACTTTTTGGTCACCTTGTGAGTGTCAACTGGAATACCACGACCATTATCTGAAACGGAAACTTTGCCATCAGCCAACAAGCGCACTTCAATAGTATCAGCATGACCAGCCATGGCCTCATCAATACCATTATCTACCACTTCCCAAATCAAATGATGCAAGCCAGCGGAGGCTGTGTTGCCGATATACATACCAGGACGCTTACGAACAGGGTCCAAACCTTCCAAAACAGTAATCTGCTCGGCACCATAAGCCTGCTCTTTAACTTTCTTTTTTTTGTCTTCTGTTGCTTTTGTAGCCATATTTTTATCTAAATATTTCATCATTATTTTAGCATAAAATTAAGCAAAAAACAAGCCAAAATTGACTTGCCTTTTGCCCTAAAATAAGCCAAAAATTAGCGTAATTTAGCGTTAAATTTTTTATTTAAAACTTCTAAAATTTGTTTGAGGATTTCTTCCACATCTTCAGACTCCAATGTTTTTTCTATACTACGAAACTCCAGATGAAAAGCAATGGATTTTTTATTTTCTTCTATGCCTTGGCCACTAAAAACATCAAAAGGCTCAGACGAAATTAGCAAAGGCGAAACTTTACTAATTTCTTTGAGTATATCTTCCCACAAGACATCTGTATCTACAACGATAGCTAAATCTCTTCTGACACTCGGAAATTTTGCCAAACTTGTGTAGGTCATGTTTTGATTGACATATTTGACTAGCAAAGAAAAATTAACCTGCCACCAAGCCACTTGAGTTTTACTGGAGCCACTGTCAAACAAATTATTGTTTAATAAACCAAATTGTCCCAAAATAACATCTTGAGTTTTTATCTCATAAACTAAGCTGCTAAAAGAATTGGTTGTTTTTTCAAAGGACAAAATCAAACCAAAATAATCCGCCAAAGACTCCCATAGACCCTTTACTCTCAAAAAAGTTTTTTGGGCTGTATCAAGAGAAACTTCCAAGCCACTGAAATATTTGTCTTGCAAAGGTAAATATTTTTTCTTGTCAGGATCGGCATGATAAATACTTTTATGTTTTTTATCAAAAACTCTATCAATCTCAAAAATTTTGATACTATCAAAAAAGCGAAAATTCTCCTCGGCTTTTGCCAATAAATTTGGCAATAAAGATAAATTTAAATAAGACTGATCTAAACTAATGGTATTTTTGACTTTGATATGATCATTTAGACTCAAGCCCAATTTTTCTAGCCAAGCAGGATTACTAAAAGGATAAGTATAAACTTCAGTATAGCTTTGGGATAAGCTCATCCAAGTCTTCAGAGCTTTCAAAGTTTGGTGAGCCACATCAGTGTGTGGAGCCTGCAAAGAAACTGAGGGTAAAGTTGACTGAATATTGTCATAGCCATAGATACGAGCTACTTCTTCCACAATATCTTCGGGGATAGAAATATCTTTGGTTGCTCTAAAACTAGGGACCTGAATAAAAAAAGTTTTATTTTTGTACTCTACTTGAAATTGCAATCTGGTCAAAATATCTTTAATGTCTTTGGTTGGAATCTCCACACCAAAACGACTATTGATCAAATCTTCTGGCACCACCAAATTAATTGCTTTGAAAGGATTGTTATTTATATCTTGCAAGTGACTAGCAACATAGGCTTCATCATTGAGAGACAAAATAAGCTCAGCTGCTTTACGAATAGCTAGTTCTGCTAAAACTGGATCTAAAGATTTTTCAAAACGAGCCGAACTTTCTGATCTCAAAGCTAAAAAACCAGAACTACGACGAATATTGGAGGCCAAAAAATTAGCCGCCTCTAAAATAACGGTTTCTGTATCTGAAGAAATCTCACTATTTTGTCCACCCATAATACCGGCAACAGCGACATATTTTTTAGTATCAGCTATCATCAGACAATTTTCATTTAAGCGTCTTTTGGTACCATCTAAAGTGATAAACTTTTCTCCTTTTTTGGCACAAAGAACTTGAATCTCAGAACCCTCAATCATCCGCGCATCAAAAGCATGCATCGGCTGACCAAGCTCATACATAACATAATTAGTCACATCAACGATATTATTGATCGGGCGCAAACCCACTGCTTGCAAACGATTTTTCAGCCACAATGGTGATGGTTCTACTTTGACATTTTTGATCACCAAGCCCAAATAACGAAAACATTTATCTTTGTCTTTGATACTGACTTTAAGCTTTGACTCCTCTTTTTCTTTGATAGGCGCCACTTTATAATCTGCTAAAGCCAGCTTATAAATAGCAGCTACTTCGCGAGCTAAGCCATATTGTCCCCATAAGTCAGGACGATGATTAATGGATTTGTTATCAATATCAATAATAAAATCATTCAATTGCAAAGCTTGAGACAACTCAGTACCAACCTTGGGGTTTAAATCACTTAAATCCAAAATTTCTTTTTCTGATTTAGCAGGAAACAAATCATTTAAACCAATTTCTGAGGAAGCGGCTATCATACCATTGCTTTCAATGCCACGAATTTTGACTTTTTCCAAAGTCACTAGCTCACCCTCACCATGCCATTTGACTTTGGCACCAACGGTGGCAACCGCTACCAACATACCCTTGCTCAAATTTGAGCCACCACAAACAATCTGATCAATGCGCGAGCCAAGGTCAACCTGGCAAACTTGCAAACGATCAGCGTCTGGATGAGGAGCAATTTCTTTGATCTTGCCCACCAGCACACCAGCTAAACTAGCAGCTTGATCTATCACCTCTTCTACCTCAACCGTGGACATAGTCAAATCATGCGCAATTTTTTCGGCACTCAAATCTTTTGGTAATTTTAACCAATCTTTCAACCAATTTACTGATAAATACATATTAAAACTGTTTTAAAAATCTTAAGTCACCTGACTGCAATAATCTGATATCATCAATGCGATATTTCATCATGGCCATACGAGTCAAGCCAAGACCAAAAGCAAAGCCAGAATAAATCTTTGGATCTAAACCACCAGCTTCCAAAACCTTAGGATGAACCATGCCACAAGGCATCAGCTCTACCCAACCAGATTGTTTGCACACTGAACAACCTTTGCCATCACAAACCAAACACTTGATATCCATTTCAAAAGCTGGCTCCACAAAAGGAAAAAATCCTGGACGCAGTCTGACATCAACTTCACGCTTGAAAACAGCGGACAACAAAGTGCGCATCGTAGCAATCAAATTGCCGATGTTGATATTTTTGTCTACCATCAAACCCTCTAACTGATAAAAAGTATGATCATGAGAAGCATCGGTGGACTCATAGCGAAAAACTCTACCTGGAAAAATACCACGAAAAGGTGCACCATATTTTTCTAGCATTCTCACTTGCAAATTGGAAGTATGGGTGCGCAACAAATTTTCACCTTCTAGCCAAAAAGTGTCTTGGGTATCGCGAGCAGGATGATCTGCTGGAACATTGAGAGCCGTGAAATTATAATAATCAGACTCTAACTGTGGACCATCATAGACGGCAAAACCCATGGCCAAAAAAGCTTCTTCAATCTCATATTGTACGATAGTTGAAGGGTGCAAATGGCCCAAATCTTTTTTAATGCCCGGTAAGCTATGATCAAATTTTAAATCTTGCTGATCACGAGGATTCAAAATCTTTTCTGATTGAGCAAAAATCTCTGCTAATTCTTGTTTGATTTCGTTGGCTAATTTACCGATGCGTGGTTTTTCTGCTTCTGACAAATCTTTGACCGCCTTTAAAATTTCATTGAGTTGTCCTTTTCTACCTAAATATTTATTTTTTAATTCTTCCAAAAGCTGACTATCTTTTATTTCAGATAGTTCTCGCAAAATATTTTCTTTCAAATTTTTTAATTTAATTTCCATATAACAATTTATTGGGTTTCAGCTTTACTAAAACTTAAAATAATAAACTCTACTAAAGTAGCAAAAATGATAAGTAATAAAATATTCCACCAATTTAACAATTCGGCTGCTTGTAAAACCAAAGCTAAAATAATAACGACCGAAAAAATCAAAGCCTGCCTAAAAGACTTGAGAGCTAATTGTGATGAGAGCTCTTTTTTTCTTTCTCTACCAAATAATGACATGGGCCATAATTTACGCAACAAAAAACCAAGTAGAGCTAGTGTGCCTAAAATACTCAAAAATAAAGAGAGATAAACAAAAATAAAGACCACCGCATTAGCTTGCTGTGGGTCAAAACTATTGATAACCAAGATGAAAGCAAACCAAGCAAGTAGCGTGGCTCCTAGCATAGAAAGATTGTATGTTTTTAATTGCATGTGCTTTAAATATACTAAAAACGCCCAAAAAAATCAAGCCCGACTCTAATGTAAAAAATACAAATCTTCTACCACTTCAGACTGAAATTTTTGGTTTAAAACTTTGATCAATTCTTCCTTTTTAGCACTGATATCTTGCTCACTTTGTTCTGCTAAAATAGCAAAGCTCAAAGTCTTGTTTTTGAAATAAATAGCTTGTGCAGTATTTAATATTTTTTCACCAAAAAAACTATGCAATAAATTATTTGCTTCTTGAATAATCAATTTTTCTGTCACCTGTCGCCAAACTTGATGTTTGTTGACACGCCCAGAAGCAACATCTTTAAAACTATCCCAGGACATATTAATTATTTTTAGCAAATGGACAAATTTTATTAAAATCACAAGTACCACAGGCCCAGCCAGGTGTAGCGGTGAAATCTCCTGACAAAATTTTGGCAATAGTTTCTAAAATCCAAAGCTTGGTTTTTTCCACTTCTTTATCAGTGCCGACAAAAGATACTGGCATATTGTTGCTCAGATAATAAAAAGTAAGATTTTTTACTTTAGTCTGAAAAACTTCTTCAGCAGCTATCTGATAAATCAATAATTGTTTTTTATCTTCAAAAGTTATTTTTTCATCTTTAGCAATACCTGTTTTATAATCCATGATCTCCCAAGTATTGTCAGGAGCTACATCCACTCTATCAAAAACACCTTTGAGGGTATAGTCTTTGACTTTGATGTTGAAACCTTTTTCCAAAAACAAGGGCACTGGCCAATTACCCTCAAACTTATGATAAAACTCTTTCAAAATTCTTTCGCCGTCTATTCTATATTTTTCTTTTTCTTGAGCGCCATTATACCAATCATCAATCCAAGATTCAGTATAAAAATTCAACAAATCTTTAAGTTCAGGCATAGGTGATGGCACTTTTTGCCCAAACAAATCATTCTGCACTTTAGCCTGACTCAAAATAATAGCATTAAAAAACTTTTGCAAAGTCGCATGCATAGTTTTTCCAAAACTAAAGCTCGCTTTTCCCTTACTCTGCAATTTGACTACATGTGAATAATAATATTGTCTCGGACAAGTCTCATAGGCTTTTAGTTGGGAAAAAGAAAAAGTTTTGGGGATCACATTTTTTACTTTTTCTAATCTAGTATCTACTGCAACTGGATCTTTGACATCTTTATTTGGCACATCTTGAGCTGCAATTTTTATTTCTTCAATAAAACGAGAAGGCTTACGCTCTCTGACTCCCCCATAATCTTTGGCAAAAGTCAGATAAGCCGCTTTTTTAGCACGGGTAATAGCCACATAAAACAAACGCCTTTCCTCTTGCAAATGTGCATCTCCGCTAGGCAATTGCTCTTTGATAAAGCTATCAGGCATAGCGATTGGATCGCGTCTTTCGGTGCTAGGAAAACGCAAATGGGCTAAATTAGTAATAAAAACATATTTAAATTCTAGACCTTTGGAGCCGTGCACGGTCATGATCTTGATAGCCTCTGGTCCTGCTTCTGCGTCTTGGCGCAGAGCACCTTGCTCACCTGACTCTAGCTCCATTTCCATAGTAGCTAAAAATTGATGAATAGAAGGATCTAGCGATTCCTCCTCCCAAACTCTAACTTTTTTAAAAAACTGATTCAAAAAATGTAATTGCTCACGACTATAAACGCTATCTTCTAAAGTTAACAATTTCAAATAACCACTTTCTTCCAACCAAACATAGATAATATGTGAAACTGATTTTGCTTTAGCAAGCTCGGTATGATTTTTTATTAAATCCAAAACACCACGAATAATTTTTTGCTCACTAGACTCAATATTTAAATGGCCATAATAATTTTGTAAAGTATAATATAAACTCCAAGATTTTTTATAAGCCAAATGATTGAGGTTGATCAAAGTTTTGATATCAAGATTCACACAAGGCAAGCTCAAAATTCTAAACACAGAAGATGATTCGTGATAATTATCTAATAATTTCAAATAAGCTAAAATGTCCAAAACAATATCCTGGCCATATAAGCCGCGTGATGCCAAAAACTGATGTGGCCAACCAACTTTTCTCAGCATAGACACAAAACCACTAGCTTGATCATTGGCCCGGACTAAAATCGCAAAATCTGACCAAGTCAAATATTTATCTTTTTGTTTAAGATTCAAAATTTTATTTAAAATGCCATCTACTTCAGCATTTTTATCAGCAAAAGAAAGTACCTTGACCTCACCCTCGTCATCACTGTGACTTATTAACTTCTTATTTAGTTTTTTCTTACCAACTTTTAGTTGTGCTTCTAGGCGATCAGGATTATTAGCTTTGATAAAATTATAAGCGGTGTCTAATATTTTTTGACCAGAACGATAATTATCTACTAAAAATATTTGTTTGGCTTCTGGGAAATCATGTTGAAAACTCAAAATATTAGAAATAGCTGCGCCTCTAAATTTATAAATCGCTTGATCGTCATCACCAACCACCATCAAATTATTTTGTGGTGAGGCCAAAATTTTAATCATCTCATACTGCGCCCAATTGGTATCCTGAAATTCATCGACTAAAATATATTTGAATTGCTGTCTAAATTTATTTAAAACTGCTGGACGCTCTTGAAACAAACGCAAGGTATAATTAATCAAATCACCAAAATCCAAAGCATTTTTGGAAAGCAATAACTCTTGATAGACATGATAAGCGTTAGCAATTTCTTGAACTCTTTTGATTTCCAGTTCCGTGTCTTTTCTATCTAGTGCTGTATCTAAATCTAATTGTAAATTTTGAGCATACTCCAAATATGCGTCTGGATACACTACCTCATCTTTACACCGAGAAAAATGTGAAAGTAAGGCGTGAATAAACTTGGTCGGATTACCCAAAGGTCGATAATAGTCTAAATCAAATTGGTCTAAATTTTCTCTGACTAGCATCCAAGCCGCTGTTGAGTCTAGTAACTTAAAATCATTTGGCAGACCAATGTCTAACGCATAATCTTTCAGGACTTTCTCAGCAAAACCATGAAAAGTATGAATCCATAATTCAGCATAACCTAATGGCAAAAGCTGATCAACACGCTCGGCCATTTCACCGGCGGCTTTCTCGGTAAAGGTGACCGCCAAAATTTCCTCTGGCTTAGCCTTTTTCTTTTCAATCAAATGAGCAATGCGCTGAGTAATCACGGTGGTTTTACCAGTCCCCGCCCCAGCGATCAGCATCACAGGCCCCTGGTCGTGCAAAACCGCCTCTTTTTGCGCTTTATTTAGTTGTGTTAAGTCTATTGGCATACCCCATTAGAAATTATCATGAAATTGATTAAGCTTAATTTAAACAAAAATTAACTTTAACCCCGTGAATTTCTAACGGGGCATATAGTCTATTTTAACTAAAAATAGGCTTTTTGGCTAGCTGCGCAGTTATAGGAGAACAAATAAAAAAAGGCGGTGCCCGTAGGTACCGCCAAAGGTCTAGTGCTGCGAATCGTCTATCGACTTGCCAGATCTACACCAAGCATAGACACACAGGCTAAGTATCAATAGCATCTCGCAAACAAAGGCCCCCCAGTTTTGGAGCAACTCCAACATCGTTGAAGCCTCCTTGATTAGTTATGCAGAATGCCATACTCAAAATCATCACACTTAAGCTTACGCTAAGCAGAAATGATATAAAGCAGGCACAGTGCGCCAACTATGATGGCACCTGAGGTCCATCTCCTTCTAAAGAACTTCATCGTCCCCAGCTCACAGAAAAAAGGGCACGCAATCCTCGGGCTCACCAGAGAATGGCTTGTCCAAATCCCTAGGGAGCAACAAGAATGAATGTGTATCCAGACCAAGATCATCTGCTTGCCGTAGGTTATTGAGCGCTTGCTCAAAGTTCACCAACGGAAAAGCAGCTGGGTTACGCAAAATTTCTAATACACGTCTCTGTAAAAAATCTCGTATAAGCTTGGTCCTTTCTCGTAAATGCTCAAGATGTTGTTTCCTCTCTTCTTCTACTGAAGAAAAAGCACGACTCCCGCCATAAGCGCCACAATTCCAGTGATTGCACATCAGCACCCTTCTGACGCCGTGCAAACCAATAGAAACCGAGACTACTTGATCTAATTTATCCTTTATCACCGGACAATTGAGATCAGCAAGGTTCTTCACTCCACCAGCATGAGTGTGAGGGTCAACCACAGGACCCAAGACATCTTTGGCTACATGAAGGATTTTTTCCGTCCATGCGCCATCAGCACAACAGATGATTGCACCATTGTAAAGCGGCATAGCTCCTCCTCTGCATTTTTCTAGACCGGATTTTCAACGAAGCTAAGATATTTTACACCTAACAAAAAATATGTCAATAAGTTTGACATATTTTTATAAAATTATTTTACATTATTTAATGAAGTATAGAGCCTAGTATTAGTATCAACCGTACCTGATAAAACATGTAAATAAGGGTATAGGGCCGGAACTCTATCTTTTATCACCTGCAAGGCAAAAGCCTCTAAGGATCGAGCTTTTAACTCTGCCAAACGTGGCTGAGGACCACGAGGCTCACGATAAATACCAGAAGTCATCAATAAAGCGCCTTCACTTTTTGGTACCATGCCTTGATTTAGATTATCCAAAATAATTCCCGCTGCTATCTCAATTGGCTTAGCTAAATCATAGGAATAAGGTCCGATAATCAAGGCTCTGTTCAGCCAATGCAACCAATCAAAACCGCGTCCAATAGCAATGATTTGTTCACAATGTTTTGTTTGTTCCTCTGTACGAGGATGTTCACGCAAATAACGCATGTGACGAACATTACCCTCAACTAAAGCAAATAAATCTTCAATTACTTGAGCATCCATGCTTGGATATAAGTCATAAATTTTTTTTCTCAAATCTTCAGTTTTGGTGTCTAACTCATTAGCTACATATAATTGCTTATCACCCGTACCGTGAAGCAACATAGCATCTTCATCAGTCTCAATACCTACTAAAATAGGGTAAACTACTGAATGCTCTGCGCCAAATACATACTCAATTCTTTCTAATAACCCCTTGGCATCAGATTGCGCAGCTTTAACATCATAATTATGCCCACGACAACCTTTGTGTGTATCACTTTTTGACCAATGATAAGTGACAAAAGGTAAACAATGACGACCACGAGTAACAGCATATTCTACCCACTGAGCCACAAGCTCACCCAAATATGGCCAACCCAAATCAAATGAACCAGCAATATTACGCACCGGTTGAATAATACCTACCGGAGTCTGGGTAATCACCGCGCCATTCAAACGACCGTCCATACATTTGAACCAAAGAATTTCAGTCGGGTGTTTGGCACGATACAAAAGACGAGATAAATGAGCATCTGGGCTACAGAATAATTCACTTTGTTCTTGGTTGCGTTGCAGAACTTGCTGAACTAATGAAGTTCCATTTTGAGAATTTATTATCATATTCTTATATTTTACAAACAATATAATAGCTTAAAATTTTGGCTAAGTCAAGACAATTTTTTCATAAAAAAATAAAAAATACCATTGAAAAGGCATTTTTTATTCCTATGTTTATTCTAAAGTAATATACTCTAAACCATGTGGAGTATTTTTGCTATAAGTCAAAATAATTTCTAAATCACTTGGTAATTCTTTGGCCAAAATATTTTTGGCTGCTTGTAGATCTTGAACTAATTTTTGCTCGTCAAATAAATCTTCAATATGCCAAATAACTAACAATTTTTTGATGTTGTGTTTGCCACGAGAAAAAGAAATAATTTTTTCTACTACCGCTGTCTTAAAACCATTTTGTTTCAAAATTTCTTTACCACCATCTGGCCAAGAAAATAAATCAAAATCTGTATAACCTAAACCTTTTTCTACAAATTCTTGATCAGCAATGCGAAAACGCCAATCACTACATTTCAAAACAACTAAGGGACAATCCTGCTTGTCCAAATTATCATTGGGGATAACAAAATTCATAATGCTCCTTTCTTAATTTTTTTTAATTAATGCTGGATGATATTTGTATTTTGTTTTTTATATTTCTTTGAAACTCGCAAACGATTCAATTCTTTTTCTAAATTGGCGGTTAAGAAAGCAAACTCTTCGCTGTCTAGATGCTTTTCTTTCAAAGCTTCTTCTGCTCTCAGCTTTGCTTCTTCGGCGCGCTTCTCATCAATATCGGCAGCATACTCGGCCCGGTCAGCCAAAATAATCACCTCATCAGCTAAGACCTCAATAAAGCCACCAAAAACTGCCATCAAACTTGCTTCTTTAGCCTCATGTTTGACAATGATCTCTCCTGGAGCCAACTGGCTAATCAGTGGCAAATGATGCGGTAAAATGGTGATTTGTCCAGAAGTCGTCGAAACAGACAGTTGACTGACTTCGTCTGTCAAAAGCACTCTTTCTGGGGTAACTATTTTGAGCTTAAATTTGTCCATAAATAGAGCTTGAATATCTTAATCCTTGTACTTTAAAATGTCAAACACTATTTTTCTTGTGTGTCGACCACTTCATCAATAGTGCCTTTCATATAAAAAGCTTGTTCTGGCTTAGCATCATGCATACCATCTAGTATTTCTTTGAAACCACGGATAGTTTCTTTCAGGGAAACATATTGTCCTGGAGTACCAGTGAAAGTTTCTGCTACGAAAAATGGTTGAGACAAAAACTTTTGCACTTTACGAGCACGAGAAACAGTGATTTTATCTTCTTCTGATAATTCATCCATACCTAAAATTGCGATAATGTCTTGCAAATCTTTATAGCGTTGCAAAACTTTTTGCACACCACGCGCTACTTGATAATGCTCTTCACCTACTACTTCTGGATCTAAAATCACTGAAGATGAGTCTAGCGGATCAACGGCTGGATAAATACCAAGCTCTGATAAACCACGAGACAAAACCACGGTAGAATCTAAGTGAGCAAAAGTAGTGGCTGGAGCCGGATCAGTCAAGTCATCAGCTGGCACATAAACTGCTTGCACTGAAGTGATAGAGCCTTTGGTAGTAGAAGTGATACGCTCTTGGAGCTCACCCATTTCGGTAGCTAGTGTTGGCTGATAGCCGACAGCCGATGGCATACGACCAAGCAAAGCTGATACTTCAGAACCTGCTTGCGTAAAACGGAAAATGTTATCTACAAATAACAAAACATCTTTACCTTCTTGATCTCTAAAATATTCAGCCATAGTAAGACCTGTCAAAGCAATTCTTTGACGGGCTCCAGGTGGTTCGTTCATTTGACCAAAAACCAAAGTAGTATTTTTTAATACACCTGATTCTTTCATTTCATAGTAAAGGTCATTACCTTCACGGGTACGCTCACCAACTCCGGCAAAGACTGAAAAACCACCATGCTCAGCCGCAATATTTCTAATCAACTCTTGAATAACCACAGTTTTACCTACACCAGCACCACCAAACAAACCAACTTTACCACCTTTGGTAAAAGGGCAAATCAAGTCAATAACTTTGATACCAGTTTCAAAAATTTCTGTTTTATTGTTTTGTTCAGTAAAAGCAGGAGCAACACGATGGATTGGCCAATTTGCTTTAGTCACCACCTCTTCTTTACCATCTATAGCTTTACCTAAAACATTAAACATACGACCTAAAGTCTCTTTGCCAACTGGCACGGAAATGGAAGCTTTGGTATCTACTACTTCCAAACCACGACTCAAACCGTCAGTTGAATCCATGGCAACAGCGCGAACTAATTTGTCCCCCAAATGTTTTTGAGTTTCCAAAACAACTGTTTTATCTTTTAGCTTAATGGTCAAAGCTGAGTTTATTTCTGGTAAAACTTTTTCAAAATAAACATCAACAACTGGTCCGATGATAGCTTTGATAATTCCTTTATTGTGTTCCATATGATTATATTATTATTTTTAAGATAAAGCAGCTGCTCCGGCAGAAATTTCCGCAATTTCTGCAGTAATGCCCGCTTGACGCGCCTGATTATATACTAAAGTTAATTCTGACATCATTTCACTGGCTGCGTCTGAAGCATTGCGCATCGCAAACATACGACTAGAATGTTCTGAGGCCTCACTTTCCAAAACCGCTTGATATAATTGTACTTCTAATAAACGAGGTAAAAAATTATTTAAAATTTCTGCTTGATTGGGTTCAAAGATAAACTCAGAAATTTTTTCTAAATTAGCCTTCTGGCTTTCTTCTTTTTCATGAATAATATGGCCTAAGCGTTCATCGATTTCAGTAGAAAATGGTAAGAGTTGTTTAACATGAGGAATTTGTCTTAAAGAAGACATAAAGTCAGTATAAGCAACAAATACTTTATCGTATTTTTTATCTACAAAATCCTTAAAAATCAAATTAACAATTGGCCTAACGCTATTTGAATCTTGAGTAATATCATTTTTTGGAAAATCAGCAATCAGATTCAATTGCATGCGTCTAGCTTCATCTCTTACTTTAGTCCCTAAAGTAATCACATCAGTGACAGTGGACTCTGGATGATGCAATTGAATAGAAGAGGCTACTTTTTTGGCTAGTTGATTGTTAAAACTACCACATAAGCCACGATTTGTACCTATTAAAATCACCGCAACTTTTTTGACTTCTGCACTTTCTCTAAATAAAGGATGTTTTTTGGCATCTATTTTTTTTAGTAAATGCAAAATCAATTCCCAAGTCAAATCAGCGTAAGTACGAGTAGCCAAAACTTTATTGACTGCCTTACGCATTTTGGACGCAGAGACTAATTCCATTGCCTTGGTAATTTTATTAGTACTCTTGACCGATTTTATTCTTCTTTTAATATCTCCAGCTCCTTGTGGCATATATTAATTTTTTACAAAAGTTTCTGTTAAATCTTCAAGTAAAGTTTTTAACTTAGCCTCAATCTCATCTGTCAGTGTCCCTTCGGTTTCAATATGTTTGACAAAATCTTGAGCACTTTGCTCTAAACTCATGTATAATTCTTTTTCAAATTTAGCTAAATCTGTGACTTCAATTTTATCAGTGTAGCCATTGATAACTGCGTAAATAATAGCAACTTGTTTTGACACACTCAAAGGACTAAATTGTGGCTGTTTCAAAATTTCGGTAATTCTTGCTCCTCTATTGAGCTGTTGCTTGGTAGCCTCATCAAGATCTGAGCCAAACTGAGCAAAAGCCTCTAACTCACGATATTGAGCTAAAGATAATTTTAGTTTACCAGCTACTTTTTTCATGGCTTTGATTTGAGCTGCTGACCCTACACGAGAAACTGACAAACCAGCATTTAAAGCAGGTCTCACACCTTTGTAAAACAAATCTGTTTCCAAGAAAATCTGACCATCAGTAATAGAAATAACATTAGTAGGAATATAAGCAGAAATATCACCAGCTTGAGTTTCAATAATTGGCAAAGAGGTCAAAGAACCACCACCAAACTCAGCTGACATTTTAGCAGAACGCTCAAGTAAACGAGAGTGTAAATAGAAAACATCTCCTGGATAAGCTTCGCGTCCTGGAGGGCGACGCAATAACAAAGAAATCTGACGATATGCGACTGCGTGTTTGGACAAATCATCATAAACAACTAGCACATCTTTGCCTTTGTCCATAAAATATTCACCCATCGCGGTACCTGAGTATGGCGCAATATAAGATAAAGAAGCTGATTGAGAAGCGCCGGCTAAAACTACAGTCGTATAATCCATCGCTCCAGTCTCTTGTAGTTTGGCTACAATACGAGCGATCTTTGATTCTTTTTGACCAATAGCCACATAAATACAAATCACATCTTTACCTTTTTGATTGATGATAGTATCAATAGCTAGAGCAGTTTTACCTGTTTGTCTATCACCAATGATAAGTTCACGCTGACCTTTTCCGATAGGAATAATAGAATCAATAACTTTAATACCAGTTTGCAATGGTTGAGTCACAGCTTGACGAGTAATAACTCCAGGAGCAATTTTTTCAACTGGATAAAAATCTTTAGTCTTGACCACGCCTTGACCATCAAGCGGTTCACCCAATGGACTTAACACACGACCTACCACCGCATCGCCGACTGGTACTTGTAAAATTTTATTGGTACGACGCACTGGATCACCCTCTTTCAAAGTTTGATACTCACCCAAAATAATGGCACCGACAGAAAATTCTTCTAAGTTCAAAACGACGCCGTAGATTTTCTCACCTTTGGAATTTTCAAACTCCAACATTTCTGAAGACATAACATCGGATAAACCAGAAATTTTGGCAATACCATCACCGATTTCAATCACTTCACCCACAGTTTCTACTTTGGCTGTGCTTTGAAAATCTTCTAGGGCTTGCTGTAAATTTTTTACTAAATAATCGTAGGACATAAAATTAATTATTTTAATTGACTAAAGATTTGTTTAAATTATTGATTTGTTTCTTGATAGAAAGGTCTAAAACTTGATCTTGATATTTTATTTTTACTCCACCCAATAAATCTACATCTGTTTTTTCTTCAATGACTAACTCTTGGTTTAATTTTTTTTGTAAATATTTGTCTATAATTTGCACTGTTTCTTTAGACAAAGGATTAACGCTGGATATTTCAACAGCTAAAATATTTCTAGCTTCGTTATCAAGATCTTTGAGAGCTTCTAAAATATCTTTTATTAAATATAAATAATGATGTTGTTTTAAATACAGCAAAAAATTCTCCACTACCACAGTAGCCTCTTGCTTATTTTTATCTTGCAAAGCCTGAAGTACAGCTGTGGCTAAAATTTTAACTTGTTGTTTTTTATTCATCCTTTTGCCTAATTCTTTTCTTTTAAGTCGCCTAAAGCTTGTTTGATATATTTTTGATCAATTTCTTTACTCAAACTTTTTGACAAAACTTTGTCCAAGGCTAAAACCAACATTTGAGAAAATTCTTTCTTAGCCTCCGCAAACATTTTTTCTTTTTCTTGAGCAATTTGTTCTTTGGCTTTAGCAACAACCATTTCCACTTCAGACTTAGCCTTATTTAAAGTCACCTGACGATTGGCTTCGGCTTGAGCATTTGTCTTTTCCAAAATAATCATGGCTTCTTTTTTGGCTTCATTTAACTGTAATTTAGCTTCTTTTTCTACAGCCAAAAGTCTATCTTCTGCTTTTTTAGCATTGTCTAAACCTGACGCTATTTCTTGATTACGGCTTTCCATTGTCTTTAGCAGTGGCTTAATAGCAAAACGCCACAAGACAAAAAAGACAATCGCAAAGTTCACAATTTGCGCTAGCATCAATTTCCAATTGACTCCAAATAATTCTAAAATTTCCATAAAAATTATCTTATTTTAAAAACTTTAGCTTGGCCCAAAAAATTTTGAGCCAATAAAAACTCTTAAAAAAATCTATTTAATACTGAAAGCAATGATCAAAGCATAAATAGCAATAGCTTCAGCAAAAGCTGACACCAACAACATCGGTACCAAGATTTTTCCAGCAGCCTCTGGATTGCGTCCGATAGATTCCATAGCTTTGGCACCGATTTTACCGATAGCAAGAGCTGGGGCAAAGCCACCGATAGCGATAGCAGCTGCTTTGGCGATTAATGTTAATTCCATAAAATTTTCTTTCTTTGAAATAACCTGCTTAGACTTTTATTTTTTGTTTTCAGTCGACAAATTATTTCTTAATTAATACTTAATGTTTATTTACAATAAATAAACAAACAGCAAATATCAATTTTATCTAATGCGAGTGCTCATGGGAGGTAGAAGCAATGGTAAAATAAACTAAAGTCAAAACAGCAAATATCAAAGCTTGAATAATACCGACGATTAATTCCAAAAACATAAAAGGCAAAGGCACGCCCCAAGCGACCATAGCAGAAATCGAAGCTAACAATACTTCACCAGCAAAAACATTACCAAACAAACGGAAAGACAGAGAGGCAATTTTGGCAAATTCAGAAATAATTTCTATCAAGCCCACAAAAAAAGTAATTGGATTGACCAAAATAATAGTTGGCTCTTTAAAAATCTTTTTTGGAATTTCAAGTAGAGCTTTGATATTAATAAACTTATTAAAATACTCCCAAGCGCCTACCGAAATCACGCCAAAAATATTAGCACCTAGCACTGCAAAAATACCCAAAGCTAAAGTGGTATTTAAATCAGCGGTACCGCCACGGAAAATATGATGACCATCAAAACTGACAGATCCTATACCAGGCACCAAGCCAAGCCAATTATTAATCAAAATAAAAACAAAAATGGAAAAAACAATTGGAAAAGATTTTTTACTTTTTTCTCTATCATTAGTCACCAAATCCATCATATTCAAAGCACCCTCTATCACCACTTCAATAAAGCTTTGAAAAGCGCTAGGAATTCTTTTGGTTTTTTTACGAATAACTAAAGAAATTAAGATAATCAAAAAAACCGCTACCCAGGAAGTTATCAAAGAATTAGTTATGGGAAAACTTCCGATATGAGTAACCGGCTCTGCATATAAAGTTATTTCATGGGAATCAGTGTGCTCAGTTTCAGCCCCATGCTCAGCTTCCAAAGCTTGCGCATCACTTTCATGACCATCTTGCTCTAAAACAGCTGGACTATTATGTTCAATATTGGGTTCTACTATATGACTATTATCTTCGCTGGTCATGATCACTACTTTCTTTATTATCTACTAACTTATTATCTTCTTTATTGACTTGTTTTAGATATTTCATTCCTATCACACCAATACCGACACAAGAAATCACAAAGGCCATGCCAGTAAGGCTAAAAAAATATAGATAGCCTGTATTATACTTTTGATCTAAAAATCTACCGACAAATAGAGCTATTAAAACAGGCATTGCAATCAAACCACTCATTTGTGCAAAGGCCATAAGCCCTAAACGCCATAGATCTTTATCTTGGTTATTTTTGAAATCAAATATCATAAAAACAACAGCGCCATCAGTATACTATAGGCGCTGAAATTAGTCAATATATTTTTGCTAAAAATAGGGAAAAATGGGCTATTTACTCTATTTTCGGTTTTTCTATTTCTTCCAGTTCAAGTGCCCCACCTTGACCACTGATTTTTAACACATCTTTATCTATTTTTTTAAACTCTTTATTGCTTAGATTATAAGTATTCACGACCGTACCAAGTTGCGCGCCAACTTTTTTGTGATACTCTGCGTAAACCAATAAATGCGTGCTCAATTTTTCCACATTGGCCCTGATTTCTTTAGCTGACTCCTCTATCTGGAGAGCACGCAAGCCTTGTAAAACGGTTTGCAAATAAGCAGCAAAAGTAGTTGGAGAAACTATGATAACTTTTTTTTCATTAAAAGCATAGTCTATCAAACTTCTAGTATTTACTTTGACAGCACCCACTTCATTGATAAGTAAATCATAATAAATGCCTTCAGCTGGGATAAACATAAAAGCAAAATCTAAAGTACTTTCAGATGGACGGATATATTTAGCAGTTTCATCAATACGTTTTTTTAAATCATTTTTAAACTCTTTTTCTAATTCTTTTTTCTTTTCAACATTTTCTTCAGAAATAATACGACGATAATTTTCTAAAGAAAATTTAGCGTCCACTGGTAAAATTTTATCTTTTATTTTGACCGCCGCATCAACTGCTTCACCGTTTTTAAACCTGTACTGCATTTCATAGCTTTGTGGTGGCAAAATATTTGCTAAAATCATTTCTAAACTTGCCTCACCTAAAGATCCTCTATTTTTAGAATTGGTCAAAACTTTTTCTAGATTTGAAAGCTGGTCGGTAAAACTCACTACTTGTTTATTTGTTTCTTCAAGCTTTAATAATTTTTCTTTGACTTCTTGTGAAAGCCGAGAAGTTTCCATGAATTGGTCTTGCAACATTTTACTCGCATGATGAGAGCTATCATCCATTTTCTGACTGAGCTGTTTGTTCAAATCATTGAT
>JACCDG010006925.1_pt1 | contig 22453 bp, 20 predicted proteins | sample 7442471 | NCBI WGS metagenome assembly JACCDG01 (sample SAMN15323444, study PRJNA562643) | freshwater metagenome | isolation source: river surface water | place: USA:Blue River Watershed | collected 2017-08-17 | reverse complement strand
CCATCGGCATCGCTAATGATTTTGCCAGCTTCAATGCGAGGGGTTAGGCCAAGTACGCTAAATAAGATAACGCGCTTGCCCATGTAGTAGCTAAGATTAATAACATTAGGCTCTAACTCTGACCAGCCTTTGCCTACAGGTGAACGGACATGGTGATTGACTAACTCATAATCAGTACCGACAGCATTAACAAAGGCTTTAATTTGGGCATGATACTTGTCTTTGTTTTTGACGTACCACGGGGAGTATTTAGCTAAGCGTTCATGCTCAGTACGGTTTTCGGCTAAAGCTTGACGCAATAGCCCTTGCATCTTGCGTAAGGCAGCAGCGTAAATAATGCGTTGCTCGTCTTGAGCCTTATAAATAGCGTCAACGTCAACACGCAAGCCTGTCGCATTCATTTGAGCATAAACCCAACAGCAAGGGTTCTCTTGTTCAAAGAACGTCTTAATCGCAGCAGGGTTATTATTCATTAACCATTCAAGAACAGTGTGGTACAACTGCAAACAGCAAATAGCATCATCAGCACCATAAAAGACGACTTCTTCGCCTGTAATCGCACCCATGTGAGGTTTGTCACCGAGCGTTTCTTCAAAGGTTTTTTGCTGATAACCAAGCCAATGTTTAGTGGCTTTCTTTAAGCCGAAACCCCACGCAAGGTCTTTAACGAAACCATTGTAACTGTGTTTGGCATCACTTTCTTTGGCAACAAATTTCTTTGTCAAAAGTTCTAATTCTTCGGTGTCGTTTCTTGCCTGTGCCGCTAGTATCTCAGGTACTAACTTATATAAACCTGTTAATTGTGCTGAGGCAAAGTCAGACTTACTATAAGTATCTGAATTGTAAGCAGTCACGCAAAGAATAAGACTGTCAATCACTCGACCATGATGGAGTTTGTAACCAATATTAAGGCTTTTCTCCATCATCACAATTTCATAGGGTGCATTGTGAATGACGTAATAACCTTTGAAAGCGTCTAATAACGGTTTTACTTCGGAGAAACTAAGGCAGTTAGCCGCATCAGCGTGAGCCAAATTGAAATAGTAAGCAGTGTCGCTGTTATCACAATAAATACTAATGCCTGTGGTAATGGTACGGTTACTGTCAAAGATAAGCTTCTTACCGTGGCGGAAGCCTTCGTCATCAAATTTCATTAAGGCGTTTAAACCTTCGTGACGGTTCTCATCATGGGTCTCAATGTCAAAGCCCATTAGTTGAGCCGATTCAACTTCAGCTAAAATTTGAGGATAAAGGTCTTGAAAGTTTCTAAAGTCAACAAGGACTCGTTTGATTTGGTCAATAGGTTTCATAATTACATCCACATATACTTGGTCATGGTTTCGTGGTACTTAATAGGGTCATAAGTGCTTATGACTGCATTAGCCATCACAGTGTTTAAGTCTACAGGCATAAACCCTACTATTTTGTAAAAGGTTCGTAACAAAGCCATGTTCTCTGTTATCCATTTGTGTTTGGCTTCGGTGATCGCTGTTAGTGGGAACTCATCTGTTTGCTCTGTTAAAACAGCTTCCCATTGCTGTTTATCGGTGGAGGTGAGTTTATCCCAATAGGAGTTACCTAATTTGGGAATACCAGAGATGTTGTCAGAGGAGTCACCAACGAGGGTTTTATATAAGCGAACCTCGTGAGCAGGGACGTGGGCAAGTTTCTTTGTTCTATCCGTCACCGTCACTAATTCATTCGTCAGTGCTAAAAAGTCAGCATCATTACTGTGGATAAGGATAGGGTTCTTGGCAGGGGCAAAGTGGTTTACTAAGGCAGCAATAATGTCATCAGCTTCAAAACCGTCTTGCTTGATAATAATAGCATTACTTATATGTGGAAGTAACTCTGTGTGAATCGTGTTTAAGTAGTCAAAGAAACCACTATCGACAGCCGCTTGAACATTACGCTTGGCTTTGTATTCAGGATAGAGAGCGAGACGACTACGCTTGGCAAACTTACCGTCAAAAATATAAAAGTGTGTTTCAGGAGTATTAAATAAAGGGGCAAGAGCAGAAACAGGTTTACCTGCTTCAAACCCTCTGCGGAAATAGTTGTTGGCATCTATGAGGTGTATTGTCTGAGTCATTTTTTATTCTCCAAAAATAAAGAGCCTTTCGGCTCTTTATCGAGTTTAGACAGACCTATTTCTAGGTCTGTCTGCCCTAAGCGAAAGCTAACTTAATAACTTCGCAAAGGGAGGTCCTTACTCACCACCATGCTCAAAATGTTCACCAATTAAGGTGAACACTGGGACACCCCAGTCGCGGAAGCCTTGTTTTTTACCTACTTTATAAGAAACTTCAACTTCAACTTCTTGACCTAACAAACCTGCTTGCGCTACAGCTTGATAGAATTGTTGCCACGGGGTTAAACCTGTGCGTGTTAAGCTTAAACCTAAGCTAGTACCTGCGGTGACACCACCTGCGTTAGCTAATAACTTCATACCAATTTTTACAGTTTGGTATGGGTTAACTTTAGGGTCAACAGCGCGAGCAGTTGCAATAGCAGTTGCAAAACTTTCACCTTTAGTGGTGTTTACACCATCAAAAGATTCGATGTATTGCACTGGAGTACCGTAACTTGCTGTCCACAATGGTTTGAAGCCGAAGCCTTCTTTCATGTCAATAACAACACGAATTTTGTCTTGCGCTTCTTTAGCTGTGGCATCTTTCTTCATTAAGATACCTGCATCGGTAATCTTTAAAAATTGGTCAACGGCGAAACCGCTAGCCATTAAAGAGGCCATTGATGGGGCAGCGAAACCACCTACGTTAGCAGGAACTGCTACAGCAGTTTGAGGGACTTGAGCTTGAGCTTGAGTAGCTAATTGGTTTGCTTGAGCTTGTGCTTGAGCGATTGCTTGTTCTGGTAACATAGTCTTTTACTCTTAAGTGTTTACGTTTACTGTTTCGTTTTATCATCAGCGTTACCGCTTCCGATGTGAGTATCTTACTAAACAATAAAGGACTATGTAAAACCCTTTATTGTAACGTAATGTAATCAAACCTCTCCTGTTATAATTCCTTTAATCAGTTTTTTGGTTTGGCCATTGCGTAAGATGTCATCTTGTAGTGCCACTACAACATCTTGTTGGCTCATTTGACGTTGTTGCTCAGGTGCAACCACATACACGTTTACAGGTGGGCTAGACTTCATTACATTGTTAATTTGTGGAGCTGACCCTGTTAACGCTGTTTTACCTTGTGAAATACTTCCTGCCGTCACTTGGTTTAGGTTATCTAAGAAAGGTTTACCTAATGCAGACACCGCGCTGCGTTGTAACACATACTCATCGGGCATTAGCAAAGCAGGAACACTGTCTCTGCCGATGCTAGTGCCACTGACAAAACCACCTTCGGCGAAGCGTTTAACGAGACCGCCTTTGGCCATGCCAAAGCTTATGCTTGGGGTTTGCCCAACTATAGCAGCTCCGAAGTCACTAGGGGCAGAAGCTCCCGAAGCTCCTCCTAAGCCACCAACAGTATTAAGTAAGAAACCCACAAACTGTTGAGCCAATTTATCACTAACGACTTTCAACATGGATTGTAAAATACTTTGGCCTAAACTACGGAAAGCCTCTTTAACGTCCTCAGTATTTTCAATTACACCACTTGCCCAATCAGAGAAGATAGTGGACATACCCGATTCTAGGGACTGTACACCTGCCAATATGGTTGTTGACATTACCCCCCACTTCTCTTTTAACTTGTCTAGTTCGTCTTGCGCTAAACGGACAGCTAACTCTCTCTCACGGACTTCTTGAGCAGTTTCTTCCTTAATCTTAGCCTGTAAGGTTATCTTCTCATTTAACGCTTTCAGCTCTGTTTCAGCCGCATCTAATTTAGTTTGGTCAAAGTCTTTGTCAGCGTTTTGAGCCGCAGCTTTTAATTTATCTAAAGCCTCTTGCTTAACCTTTTGCTCATCTAAGAGCTTGTTATATTCATCAAGATTAAAGCTCTGCTTAATGAGTTCGGCTGTTTGCAACTGTTCTAAGTTGTGCAATAACTTACGTTGAGCAATAGCTGTCTCATTTTGCTCTTGGCGGTAGTTTTCACCTTGTTTAGCAAAAGTGTTTTTCACCTGACCAAATACAGAATACTCTTGGGCAACGCCTGTAGTATTAGCAGCCGCTTGCGCTCTTTTCTTCTCTTCTTTGTTCAAGTAAGACATATCCGTATTGACTAACGGACGGTACTTACCTGCCTTGTGTTGGCGAGCTAAAGACTCCTCTGTGTCTTGGAAAGCTCGGTCACGTTCTTTTTGCGCGGCCAAGAAGTCTTGATGCGCTTTAGAACGCTTCTCTAAACTGTCCTCCGTTGCGTCCTTAATGTTCTTGGCTTTGTTTTCGGTGGCGCGGTTGTTGATCGCCTTAAAGTGTTGCTCCATTTGATTTTTGAGTTGTTTTTGCTTCGCTTCCTGTTGCTGGTTAAAAGCTTCTAAATCAAGGTCTCGAAGTGGGTTATCTTTGTTTTCTAAGTCAAAAATAACCTTTTCTTGATTCCTGACTGCTTGAGAGGCTTCCTCATACTTAGTTTTCTTTTTATTAGCTGAGTTTAAACCTGTTGTTAGGTTAAACTCTTGTTTAGCTAAATCTTCTTCCTCTTTCAAAGCATCAAGTTTATTTCTCGCGCTTTTTACTTGCCGTTTCAGAAGCTCTTTTTTGTCCTCGAAAGCCGCTTTTTCAACTGTTGAGATATGTTCAGCAATGGCTGTTTCTTGATCTGTAAGAATAGATAAGTCTAACCTAGTTTCGTCAGTTTGTTCTAAGGCTTTAATAGCTTTCTTGCGCTCTATAACAGAGGCTTTTTGAGCTTCTAACTCCTTTAACGCTTTTTTAGCAATAGCTACAGCTTGAACTTGCCTTAACTTTATATCTCTTGTGTTTATTGAGTTATTAGTTATATCTTGCTGAAACTGCTGAAAAATTGCTTGAGCCTGTCCTTGAGCGTATCTAGTGTCGTTAGTAACTATTGAGGATACTTCAAGTCTTCTATCTGTGTTTTTTTGATTTTTACGCAGACTACTCTCTACTTCTGGAGCCGTAAAGTTTCTTTGTAAAGCTTCTATCGTGTTAAAAGCCTTAGTTGTTAAGTCCTCTACTCGTCTTCTCTCCTCAGCAGATACGTTGGTTCTTGTTAATGCTTCTGTTAGTTTTCTTTGAAGCTCCATTGGGTTTAACTGACTATCTTTAAACCCTCCCATTGTTTGATGAGCTAAAGCCACTCCTTTGAAAATTTCTGCAACAACTTTTTTAAGCTCTGGTTCATTCTTGAGACTATCCACCATATTTGATATTGGAATAGTTACTCTTTCCCTACTTAAACTAGCTTGCAAGGCTGCTCTCGGATTCTGTAGCATTTTAACAACATCACTAGCTCCCTTCCCCGTATTAAAATATCTACCTGCCTCCTGCATTGCAGCCGCATCAGCATCTCTTTGGCCTTTTAACTTAGCAAGGTTTTCATCTAGCTCCTGTATGTTTTTGACTCTTAACCTTGCAATCTCTTGTTTATGTAATTTATCTAACTTAGCGATTAACTCAGGCACTTTAACATTTGCTAAATCATCAATTTCTAAGCCTAATCCTCCAAATTCCCTACGAAGCTCTTTTGCAAAGGCTGTAGTATCTGATTGACTATTAATTAGCTGCCCGTAGCGGTGATTTAACTTCGTCATCGCAGCATCTAAGTTAGTAATGTTTCCCTCAATACTATTTATTTCTTCCTTTGTCTTGTTGTGTGCTCCCTTTAACTTATCTAAAACCGTGTTTAATCTTTCAACTTCATTACTATGAGAAACAAAAGCGGCAGTAGCTAAACCAATAGCGGCAACTAAGCCGACAGCAACAGGATTACTTAAAGTCATTGCTCCACGAAGTAATCCTAAAGCTCCTGCAGCAGTTGTAGCAGCTTTAACAATTCGTAAAAGCTCAATAGCCATCTTAGCCATCCAGCCAATAGCCACACCAAATAATATGCTCGTTAAAGCTGTACTGAACACTTGTAAAACACCACTACCTTCCTCAGCATTCTCCATTGCGTGTGAGGTGGCTTTGGCCAAGTCTCTTAATAAAGCTGTGATAGGTTTTAAGCCTTCGGCTGCTAAGATACCTAAATTAGATTTTAAATGGTCTATTTGAACCGCTAAGGACTCCATCTGCACGTTGTTAGCTTCAAAAGCAGCATTAGTATCTGACAACTCCTCTTGTAATTGATGGAAGTCGTCTAAATTACCTGATAAAGCTGAGAACGCGGCGGCAGAGCGAACCTGAAAAGTTGCAAACGCATCGGCACTGGTAAAACCTGCTTCGCGTAGGTTGCGTAAAACACCTTCTAAACCTTGAGAACGGAAGTTTACTTGGTCTAAGGAAATACCTAATTGATTTAAACGAGCCTGTAGTTTCTCACTTGGCTTTTGCAAGTCAATAAACATTTGACGTAAGCCTGTACCCAATGTACTACCACTGCGGATACCTGCGTTGGCTGTTGCACCTAAAGCGGCTGTTAATTCCTCAAAACTGACCCCTGAATCGTTAGCGATGTTACCTGCGTATTGCAAGCCTAATGCCATTTTTTGAATGTCTAACTTAGATCTGTTTAACGCTTGAGTTAATTGATTAACAATAGTGTCTGTTTCGGTCGCACTTTTATTAAAGATCGATAAAATTGAAGTTACAACGTCAACAGATCTAGCAAGGTCAGTACCTGTGGCTTGGGCTAAGGTAACAATACCTTTCATCGAAGCTCCAATTTCTTGGATACTTAAACCTGCTTGGGCTAACAATACAGTAGTCTCACCGACCTCAGCAGCACTAAACTTACTGGCTTGTGCTACGTTAATTAGGTTGACTTTCATCGTGGCCATTTCAGCGTTTGTAGAGGCTGAAATGGCTTGTAAATTACGGAAGGCACTATCTAACTTAGTAGCTGCGTCAAAGGCTCCAGAGAAGATGCTTTGAACGCCTCCCAACATCGCGTAGTTAATCTTCAATGCGCCTTGAATTAACATCAAGGAAGCCCCTGCGTCACCTAAGACGTGTTCACGCTGACCTTCGCGTCTTGCTTCTTGACGTTCACGATCACGAGTGTGGGCGCGGATTGTTTCTAATTGGTGTTGGCGTTGAGCTAAATCATATAGCTTTTGTTGCGCTCTCCACTCGGCTTCGCCGACTGCAAGGGTATCTCTGCGGTACTTAATAACTTGCATCGCAAGTGCAGACTCATCCTTGCTTAACCGTTTTAAATCCTCTTTAGTTCGGTAGTGTGTTTTCTCTAAATCTGCAATCGTTTGATTGCTGTTAATAGACTTCTTATGGGCCGTCTGAATGTCAGATAAGACAGCTAATAAACGTGAGGCTTCGTCTCGTTTAGTCTTATCATGTTTATTCATCTCATATTGATAATTTAATGTATCCCTAGCAAACTTATGTTCCTCAGCCTTTAAAGCTTTTAATTTATCTGCGGAATCAAAAATCCCTGCTTGAATAGCTTTTTGTTTCTCAAGTTCACCATTAATCTTGGCCACTTGTCTAGCAGCATTTAAACCTTGACCTTGTAACAAAGAATAAACAGTAGCTGTTCTCCAACCTGCTTGGTTTTGTTTTAATCTTTCGCTTGCTGCAAAATTAGGATCACGCAGCTTGGCTTGATAATTTAATTCTTTAGTGCGCTGCTTAATAGCTTCAATTAAAGCTAAGTTAGCGTCTTGATTTTTAGGGTGTAGCTTATTATCTAACTTAATCGCCTGAGTCGCTTTAGCTAACTCAGCCGAGTTTGTCATTTGCTGAATAGTTGCTTGAGTTACCGAAGCTTTATGGCGAATAAGTTCCTTATTATATTCCTCTTGGTTTTGTTTGGTTTGGAAGTTTCTTTTAGCAGCATCACGGATGTTTTGACGAGCCGTTGGGTCTCCTGATTGACCAAGAGTGTTAATATCAGCTCTAACAGATTCACGAGTTTGAGTAGTCCAGTCTTTTACTTTAACAGGCTTAGCTGGTTTAGCAGCCTTATCTAAATCATTTATAACTTGATTTAAGCTTGAAATCTGAGTTCGGATAAAATTACCTAGTTTCTCAGGAGCTTTATCTGTTGTTGTAATTAGGTTAGGGTCTAACTCAGCTTTTCTCAGTTGAGTTTGAATAGATCGAAGTTCTTTAAGGGTTCGTCTAGGGTCCACTGAGGCTGCTTGAAAATCTTGTAACTCTTTAACAGTTAACTGGCCTTGACGAGCCTTTTCAAAGATATTTAACTTTTTATCTTTCTTCAAAGGCTTATTAACATCAGGAGCCTCTAGTCCGAGTAAGGTTAAATCCCCTCGTTTTGCCGCCTTTAAGGTGGTGTCTATCTGCCCTAAAGCTTTTTTAAAGTTCTCTTTAACCTTAGCATCTAAACCTGTTAAATCTAAATGCGAAAAGAGTTGGGTTTGAAGTTTCTTTAACTGACGTAAACTTAAACCTTCTAAACCACCTAAGACATCTCCCGACTTGATCTTAGTTAAGCTCTCACCATAGACGGTTGAAGCAGCTTTAGCCTCATCTTTAACTCTTTTAGCCTGTTCTCTTTTAGTAGTTAGTTTAGCTTCCTCTAGCTCAGAGATTCTTTGTTGAAGCATCTTCTGATAAATAGCCTCAGCCTTTTGAACATTACTGTTAAAGGTAACAGCAGTGTCTTTGGCTCGTATTTGTGAGGCTCGGCGGTGTTGTTCTAACTCAAAGATGCTTCCTGTACCTTTAATTTGAGCTTCAGTAAGCATACCCATTCGTTTAGCGGCTTCTTCATTGAGCTGCTTATTACGTTGGTAGGGGGAGATAGGTTTATGAACTTCAACAGCCGCAGTTCTTGCATCAGCAAGGATTTGATATAGGTTGCGTAAAGTCTCCTTATCAGCTCCAACCTTACGTTGACGACTAATCTCATCCCTTAAGTCTTTAATAGCTGCATCAGAAGTTCCTTTCTGACCTTTACTTCCTTTGATAATCTCAATAACTTTACTTGGGTCAATAATTTGAGTGCCAAAGGATAAAGCTGTTTTGGCTTGGGAAACTTGACCTAAAGCTGACTCAATGGCTCTCTTGTCAAACCCTCCTGATTTTAGGGTTTGAGCATTTAACGCTCTCTCTAAAGCCTCTAATTGAACTTTAGAAGCTTGACCGATATAACCTGTTAAACCTTTAGAACTTCCTTTAGTCGCAACTTCCTCCGCAAAACGTAAAGCTACCTTGCGCTCTTGTAACCGTTTCTTAGTCTCGTTTGCTCTTTCTAGCCGCAAAGCGTCTTTCTTCTGCTTAACAGTATCCTCAAGAATTTTTGTTACTTGGTTATGTAACTCTAGTTGAAGTTTATTTTGTTTTACAGAGGCCGAGTTCCCTCGTAAAGCATCGTTGTATCCTGCTTGGATAGCCTTAAGAGTCTCAGTGTTGCCTTTATGGAGGTTAAGTTGCTCTTGACTGAGTTGGCCTGTATAAGCCAAAAGTCTAAGTTGATTTTGTCCTAGCTTTGAATGTTGTTGAACATTAGCTATTAACTTAGACATTGCCTCTGCTAAAGCTCTCTGTTCAAAATTCTGCTTTGGCCCTCCAAAGACTTGAGAGCCGAGGTTTAAGCTTTGAAGAATATTTAAACTGTTCTGCATCCCCTTTACAGCTCTAGTACCTCCCTTAACTTTATTTGCAGCAGTATTAACATCCTGAATAAGGTTTTGCAGGTGTTGTAACTCTTTAATAGCCTCGGCATAACCTGTTGAGGTGTACTTAATCCCTACCTGTGCTTCATCTTGGTTCTGTTTAGTCATATCATTTCTTCCCAAAGGCTCTGGCGAAAATAGCAAAAGCTTCCGCACTGGTGTGAGCTTGATTTTCAGGTTTTACAGGAGCAGAAACTAAACCACTCTTACCATCATCTTTCTTAGAACCACCAAAGGCTTGAGACACCACCATTGCTGTTGCCTCATACTGTTGGATAGCATCAATCTGCTTCTCAGCGACCTTAAACTCAATCTTTTGGTTTAAGTCCTCTAAAGTGTTCTGCCAGTATATTTCTCGTACTTCGCTCAATGGGTGGTTATATGCCCACGCTATTGCTTGGCTGAAGCTGAGTTCGCTGTACCATTTAATAAAGGCTCTAAATTCGATTCCATCTCTGTCTGAAACTGACCTACTACCTGAGCCATTGACTGTAGGTTTTTCAGAAAAAAACTGGTTAGATGCTCCGTGACCCACAAAAGTAGTTTTTGGATTTCCATTGGGTCATACTCCATCTCTTCAAAATTAGCTTCTTCGATGACTTTTCCCTTACCATCGTACTTATTAAATAAGTTTTTAATCACTTCTTCTTGGACGTTAATATCAGTTAAAACTAAAGCAACAGTATTAACACCACCAATAAGTTTAGCTAAGCGGTTTAATAAGCCGAAGTACATCTTAATTTCTTTACCGTCACTTAATTGAAAGTGTGGGGTTGGTTGTGTTGACATTTTAGAGGTTCCAATGGTTTTGAAATACCTCTTTATTGTACTCAAAAAAAAGCCCTCTTGCGAGGGCTATAAACTGCCAAATAAAGCGGCTTAGTTTTGGCTGTAAATAACAGCAGTAGCTTTATCAAACTCGTCTTTGAAGCGAGCATATTGAGCGTCAGTTGGTACTTGAGCGTAACAAGTGAACTCAAAAGGCATATTCGCGTAATCTGAAGTTTGGAAAGTTAAGTCAAAACCTTTAGTGATGCGTAACTTTGGAATTTCGATAACAACTTCAACTTGGTCGGCCATTGAGCCTACAATCTTAGCCGCTAAGAAAGGTTGCTCAGACTGACGGCCTACAGGAATAATGTTGACCTTACGAATGGCAGCACCGACAGGGATTGCTTGATTCTTGATTGGAGCATCTAAGGTTACAGTTGTTGGTGTTGTACCTGTAATACGGCGAGGAATAACACTATCAGAGGTATTCCCTACTTGCACGTTAACATAATCACCCACAGTGAAACCTGCAACGGCATCAACATCGAAAGTGCTTGTGCCTAATGGTGTAGCAGCAACAGCAGTTGTCACATAGTGAACAGCAGGAGTGACAGTAACATCATAACCACTGAATCCTAAAGCATAGTTCCAGTTTTTAGCGTTGTATTCGTAAATCTCAGCACCCATAGAAACAGGCTCACCTGTTTTAATAGAGTGAACGACTTCGTTGCGAATACCTTGCGTTAATTGAATGTAGGAGGCTTCGGCCATAATTTTAACATTCTTTACTAAACCTAAAGAATGTGTTTCAGGACGGAAGTCGCGTAAGTCAGCAGGATTACCCACCATAATGGTAGCTGTACCGACTGCAAAATTAATTGATTGGGCTTCACCAGCCATAATGGTTCTCCAAAGAGTCTTTTACAAAAGTAATACGGTTTTAGGGTTGCACCTTTATATTACCACAATTAGAATGCCAATGTAACGGTGTTATTTTATATGAGGTATTAATACAATGGCTAACCCATCTTTAGCAGCTCGTGCAGGTCGTAAAAATATTGCTGGTGTCCGCAACTCCGCTATCCTTCCAGCAGATACTTTAGAAATCTGCCAAGTGGTTGCAGATAACCGAAGTTTAAGTCGTAACCACATGATTGCTATTTTAATTGAAGAAGGTTTGCGGAGTTTATTAACTGGCAAAGAACCTCATCAATTAAAGTCTTTAACTTCTACTGAGTTTGACAGTCTTAAAACTAAACTGTCGCAGTTGAGTTAAAGTGAATCCCAAAAAACTTAGCTGGTCTCGTATTTCCTTCCACAGGTAACACAGCTACCCCATCCATGATAATTAAGTTACCGAGAACAGGGTCTCCGTTTTCGGTAATTAAATTAATCTTCATTTCAGGTTTAACCTGATCTAAAACAAAGCTACTGGCTTTTCGTAAGCGAAATAATTGAGGGTCATTTAAGGTTGAGACACCTAAGAGGAAACTCCCTTTGATAAAGTGACTATCCAATTCAAATTCTAATCGGTAAACACCAATAATGTCTTTCTCAGGTAGTGGTTCATTCTCCGCATAAGCATCGAACAAAACAACTTCAAAGTCTAAACCTAATTGAGTGTTCATGGCCTGAGCAATTCGATTGCAGTAGGCTAAGGTTGAGCTTTCTAAGATAGACAATATGCCATTTGGGATATACATTTTTAGAACTTGCTCTTATAGTGGTTTCGGAGAATAGTTGGTAGTTTAACTTGGTAATACCACTGTAGTAAAGGAACCAAAGTGGGTCGTAATGGACCTCTAAAGGGTTTGTTTATTTCAGTATTGTTTGTTAATTTAGAGTATGGGAAGCCTTGAGCCTTACTATTGTTTGTTACAAATAGTTTACTTAGCTCTAAACTTAAAGCTCTATTTTCACCTTGTTCTAACTTTGACCCATAATTTCCAAAAGCAGTGAAACCAATGGTTATTTCTTCGGTAAATTGAAAGTCTGTTTTTCTATCCTTTAAAAGGTAAGCAAAAGGATTGGAGTCTCCAAGTAGCCCTTTACCCTTAGCAGCACTCTTAGCATTAGCAGCCGCTTTGGTTAAGTCTCTGCCTTTAGCATCTTTGAAGATAATATCTGTTGATTTAATTTTGCCAAATCGTTGTTCGATAATGTTGCTCCAATTAGCTTCAATATATTGCTCTAAAGTCATCGCTGGTCTGTTGGCAGGCACTTTACCTGCTTTACTTTTCAAATTAGCTGATTGACCAAATTTAAAAAAGTTAGGGGTTTGAACACCCATGCGTTTTTTCTTATTTTCCCATTGTTTACTTAACTTAACCCATGAGAAAGGAATGCCTCCTCGCTTCGGGTCTTTAACTTTATCATGTGAGGAAGAGTCTTTAATCTTACCCACTGTGCCGTCATAGCCAATAAAGTTTTTAATGAAGTTTTCTTTGAAGTGGGTAAGACTGCGATTAAATTTTTCAGCAAGTTTTCTTCGTTCACTTAAAGGGAGTAGTTTAACAAGCTTCTCAGCTCGTTTTCGATTTACAACGGAGTCTATTGAAATGTTTTTACGAACTCTTTTAAAAACCTGCTCATTATTCGTCATACCGTTTCAACCTTATAAAGGTCTTGTTCTTTTATAACTCGTTTTACAGTTTGGCCATTAAGTAAGTCTCCCACTGAAACTGTATCAACCAACCAATAGCAAATACTCTCGTCTTTATTCTTGCCTACGCTACCCTTAAAACCGTCTGTCTTCTTCTTACACCATAACACCTGTACAGGTGGAACAACACCATCTATGGGGCGATTTAAACCTGTTACAGGGTCTTTCTGGAAGACCTGTTGAACTTTCCATTCAACTTGATCTGGGAGAGGTATTAAGCGGTAAATAACATCTAAAGGCTCTTTACTATAACTACTTGCCGCGTAGTGGTTGCCCATAAAGGTTAAGTGATCGCCAGCGTTGATTAAGGCTTGGTGACTTACCCTTAAAAGTTGATTAACTTCCTCAGTAGCAGTTATCTCACCTGTTGCATCAACAATATGACCTTGAAGTAAGCAGCCTTGAGTGATATTCGTTAACAGTTTTTTAAAACGACTATTATGAATCTTCTTCAAGGTTAGACCCCTGTAAATGCGTCTGTAGGTTGAGAAACAACAAATAAGGCTGACCCGACAGTTACTTCTGTTTGTAAGCTGTCAAGAATCTCAGCAAGCTTAGTGTCTAAACTAGCAATCAACTTATAGGGGTCTAACTTTGACAGTCGCTGAAAACTAGCCTTCTCCTCATCATTCTTTTGAGCAATACGTTGTGGCAAGCTAATTGCGATGTCGATGGCAGCTTGGTAACAAACGGCAAGGTTGGCTTGGTCGCCTTTAAACCCTTCGGTAGTAAAAGCAGTGGTAAAGGTAGTGCCAGACTTATTCTCAAGACTATAATAAGCAGCCAATAGGTCAACTTCATAGTCTTCTAGCTCCTCATAACTTAACCCCAACAAGGTTCTAACACTTTGAGCTGTCACCGTGAAAGGTAGATACTGGCTCACCTTATAGCGGTGGACAAGCAAGTAAGGTTTTGAGTTGACAACAAACTCTAAAGAAGCGGAACGTAGCTCGTTAGTATTGCTACCTGACAGAGTATTAACGGTGTCAGGTACAGTAAAATTAAGGGTACTACCAGTAGGGTTAGCGATAGTCTCGGTGTGAACGATACTGCCGTCCCGTTTGCGAACCTTTAAAATAGCAAGAGAGCTTGGGTCAGCAACAACGTAATCCTGACCGACCTTTAACTCAAATGTCAGCGTTGACGCTGTTGCAGTTGTGACCCAATCCATATTAGTTGGCCTTTTCTTTAGCTTTAGGTTTGGTTTCTTTTGGAGCTATTAAACCCTCAACATCCGCTTGAACAGCGTCATTAGGAGCATCAGCTAGTAACAGCTTTAACTTACCATTAGCTATTTGGTTATTAATAAAGGCTGTCCGCTCAACGAGCGTTGGTTTCAATGGGTCAATCTCAACATCCCCATTAACTAACATAAACTGACCAGTGGTTTGAACAATAACTTTAGACATGGTAGTAACTCAAAGAGGTTTTTAGTATTTTAGCATTAACAGCCCCAATAAAAAAGCCGAGACTAGCTCGGCTTTTCATAACGCACCTACTGATTAAACAGTAGTATCTAAAACGACACGCGCTTCTGGAATTGCTAACTTGTAGCCTGTGTTTTCGGTTTTGATGTAAGTAACTACTTGGTTCTTAATAGAACGTTCGTTTTCACTAATATCAGAACCTGCCTCGATCAATTCTTCTAAACATTCCATCTTAGACATGGCAATAATCTTGCCTGTTGGAACAGAAGAAGAAATAACTACATTAACACCCATGTTGGCCATGAAGCTAACATTGGTTTGGATAGCTGGTGCGCCACGTTGTTCCATTGCCGCAGGAATAGAACCGTTACCGCTTAAAGTTGGTTGATACATAAACATCAAGTCAATATACATATCATAGTTAACAACTAACGTGTCAACAGGATAACCAGCTTTTGCACGAGCCATTAAGAATTTAGCTAAGGACTTAAAGTTAGCAGCACTAATACCTGTACCACCATAGGTGCTTAAATTAACAACAGCAGCAGCAGCGTTTACGTTGTCACCGTTGATTAAGATAGCAGTAGCAGCAGCAACTTTGCTTAACTCAGTTTCACGCACGATACGAGCAGCAAAAGGCGTTAAAATGTCTAAGGAAGCACGGCGGTTAAACTCGTAAGACATCTCAATACCAGAGCCACGTTTGCCGAAGTTAACGACATTTTGGCTGGTACGAACGGAACGAACTGGTACACGACCCATTTCGGAGATGGTGTATTGTTTACGGTCAGCAGAGTCATCTTCAACGTAAGTTGTAATCATCTCTACTTGGTCAACAGTACGGCTTTGAGAAACGATAGAGGCAATGTTCTCAACCTGTTCCATACGGGTTTTTTGTTTCAACATATCGTCAATGACTTCTGGAAACAAAGCGCGAGTACCTGTGTAGGTTTGGAACGTGTTAGCTGCGGCTTGTAAAGTAATACCTTGCTCAAAGTCATCTGCATGAGGCAAGTTTAAAGCCGCTTTAACAGCTTCATAACCATTTAAGCCTATGTACTTAGCAGCACCTTCACCCTTAGTAGGGGCAACGTGTAAAACTAAGTAGTCGCGTAAAGAGATACCATAAGAGGCAGCTTCGGCAACTAATTGAAGACCTTTCTCAGCAGAAGTGCTTGGGCTGTCATTAGCCAACATTGCTGCCACTTCATCTGGAGACAAACGATCTTTTTTCATTAAGTCGGTTAATGGACGAATAGCCATAATCATTTGACTCCAAGTTAGATCATAATAACGTCAACAGTAGTAGAACCTACTGCTACGACTAAAGTACGAGCGTTAGTACCTGTTTTAACGGCACCTGAACCTGCACCAACAACACTGTCACCACGGTTGACTGTACCTGATTTAGTCCAAGTGAAGCCACCTTTCATCTCAACAGTACCAACTAAGATACCTTCAACGAGGCGGTTCTCAACGACTTTCAAGTTACCGATAATAACATCACCGTCTCCAGCGAGTTTAACAGTATTGTCAGCAGAGGTGTCTAATGCGACAGGTTTACCTTCATCAGCCTTAGTAATACCTGTGGCTAAGTTGAAGGTGAAACGAAATTCATTTTGTGGGATACCTACAAGGCTGATACCGCCACTAGCGAGTTGCGCCATGATTAACTCCAGTTATTTAGGGGTTTTAAAAGCAGGGGACGGCCCAGCTACTACAGGTTTAGACTTAGGTTCAACATCTGTATGAGTTGCATCTAAGCCTTGAATCCCACCTAAAGGGATTTTAAATGGTCGAACAGATAACCGAGTTGCCTCAGCTTCTTTCAAACCCTGTAATTCATTTTGAGCGGCAACTAACTTAGACTCAGCTTCGGTCTTAGCAGTAGTGGCAGCTTCTAATTCAGTTTTAACGGTTGCTAACTCAGCTTCAGCAGTGTCTTTAGCAGTAGTTAAAGCAACCTTTTCAGCTTCAGCAGCGTCTTTGGCAGCAGTTAAAGCAACCTTTTCAGCTTCGGCAGTAGCTAACTTAGCTTCGGCAGCGTCTTTGGCAGCAGTTAAAGCAACCTTTTCAGCTTCGGCAGCGTCAAGCTTTGCTTGTAATTCAGCGATAAGCACAGGGTCTTCCCCCTCATTAGTTGTATCTAAATTCGCGTGAGGCGTAAACAGCATCAGCTCTGGGTCAGCTTTCACGGAAGCAGCTAAGGCTAAATCAGAACGCTCTAAACTAGCAGCTAGATTGCGTTTCTGCATACCAAGAATCTTCGCGCCTTGTGAAGCCCCTTTAGAGACAGCACTAAGCTCGCTGAACACCCCTAAACCATTAGGTTTAACGTGGTGATCGCCCATACCGATAACATGACCGTTAGCGCAGGTTCTATCCCACACCTTACCCATATCTGATAATAGGTCATCGCCACAAGCAGAACAAAGCAACTGTTTAAAGGACATACCGACAGAGACTTCTTCGACAATACCGTTGTCCATTTTGTCAGCTAAGTCAGCGTGAGCAGCCGTGTCGATAAAAGCTAAGACACGGAGTTCGTCAAAACCTTTAGTATTCTTTTGAGCTTCGCCGTAGAACACACGACCGACAGGGATTTCGTAGCCTTGATTATGTAAAGTATGGAAAGGTACAAAACCACCTTGATTCAGATAAGTAGCGGCTTCTTCAAAGGTAGCCATTGTAATTTGAGCTTTATCATAAATAGACCAGCGTTTGCTTAAAGGCAACGAAGTCACAGCCGTCATCTCAAATACAGCGATTTGATCGTAGTTAGGCTCAGAACCCATGTTGGCTTTAATTTTCGCCTTAATCTCATCAGTGATGTCTATACGCTTTGGCATGATAGTCTGTATTAATTCAGTATTAATTGCGTAAAGAATACCACTAATAGTAGGGAACAATCAAGATGGTAGAAGTGGGGGCAGAAGTAGGCTTAGCTCTGCCGAAACTAATGCTGAGTGTAATACAGAGGAAAATGCAAGAAACCTCACCTTTTCAACCTTAGTCCTCTCCACCCAATACCAAAGTAGAGGGCTTTATTTCCTTATTGAAGGTCGCAACTGCTATTGTCCACGGTGTTGGCAGTGATGATACCACAAAGGGTGGGTTTTTAAGTTGTTGAGAACTATTCTCACTTAGAAAAATGTCCAAAAGGGTTTCTCTTCTATCTTATTTTTTCTTACTTCAACTTTTTTCTTTCTTATTTAGAGTGGATGAAAAAGAACCGGTTAAGTATCTAGTGTTAGGAATCTATAAGTGTTTGATTTTTATGATTATATTCACGAGTATGTGTGCAGATGTGAAATAAATGCTTTTAGGTTTTTTGTGTGCAGATGTGAAATAAGTAGGTTTTAAAAAATAGGTTTTATTTCACATCTGCACACGTGACTGACCGTTCACGTTATTTCACATCTGCACACATTGTTTAAAAAACGAGCTATTTTTTACATCTTGTTACAGGTTATTTGTTGCTTAAAACCCACCTAATTGGTACTATTCTCGTCAGGCAGATAGAGGAATATGCTCGAAACCCAACTGGTCATTGGTCTCTGCCTAATCACATCGACCCAGTTCAATAAACTGAAACCCCCTTTCTGACCCGAAGGTAACACAAATGAAATCTCCTATAACTATGGGCGAAGGTGTTAACCTTCACCAAGAAGTTAAGTATCTAAAAGACCTCCATAAACAGTTCTTAAAAGTTAAAGCTAAAAGGTATCCTAACTCTACCAGATTAACTAACGAAGCTTATTTCTTTGGTTGGTTAAAGCGTTGCGTCACCCTTAGAAATCATCATGAAGATGTCAGCTTCATTGCTATTGGCAGCACCAATACTTTAGACTCTGACAACACCTTAATCATTCCAGCAGAGTTAATACGAGTCTATAGAGACAAACCTCTAATCATTACAAATGAGAAAGCAGAGTTGTTTCTACAGGTATTTGATAACGGTGGAAGTCAAACCTTTGGTCCCTTCAAGACCGAGGAAAAGCTTAAAGTAATGTTTACGAATTACTGTCACTTAAAGTTTCAGGAAGACCATGCTCGGCGCAAACACCAACATGAAAAGGATTTGATTAGAGAACACTGTTACGAAGCCTTTGTAATTCAAGAAAATCTTATTAAGGTTTACACTTCGTTGCAAAAAGACTCTACTAAACTAAAATGGCAGTATCAGGTCTGGCTAAGGTTAAAAGAACACCTATTGGCACTTCCAAGCCAATACCAATACGATTACCGCTTACTTGACTTCACCTACGCTTATCGGGTGCTATCGGCTGCCAAAGAGCAGTTAGGCGGCTCTGACAGCTATTTAACGATTAACCCATTTAACTCACCCTTTGTCGATGAGTCTTGTATTTACTTTTTACCTAAAAAACTTAAAACCTTACTTAATTCACAATACATTCCTTGTTTAAGAGGTAGTGGTTATCAAGTAAGGGTTAGAGATGCCTTTGGCAAATACATCTCCCTCGGCACTTACAAAACTGTCGCCGAAGCCACTGCCGTTTACAATAAAAATAAACGAGAAACCTTGCGGTTACTTGTCGATCAGTATAAAAACAAGTTGTCAGACTCTTTCCTATGGGATGTTGAAGAATGCCTTTGAAGCCTACGTTAAACCTATACCCAAGTCATTTTACCGAACGTGGTCTTACTAAAGCTATTGTCGAAGGCCAAGCCAACGCTATTGGTCAACTAGCCTTGACTGACCCGAAGAACCTGAGAGCGACTGAGGGCTGCCCCCTTGTGGACTTTATAAACCCTAACAATCTTTATGATTGGTGGGTGGTCTTAATGAAGCTTTGCGATGAGAACCCATACCTAAACGTGGCCACAGATATTTTAGTGTGGGAGACGTTTAGAGATCACTTCAACGCTTTGGGTTGTGGTACTTACTTTGACTTGTTTATGCTTGTTGACTTAAACAATGCCTATGACATCAGCTTTAAGACCCTGCGAATGGTTCCAACAACATTAATACGGATGTTGAACCCTGAACCACGGTTGCTTCTAAACCCTTTTAATTTACCACCTATGGTGATTTACCGAACACGCTACCCTAACTTTCTACCTATTATTCTAAAGCCTGACGGCACCACCGTTAAACATCACACAGGGTATAAACTGCCTCAAGAGGCTCACGAAGCGCGTGTTATTGAGCAAGAGAAGCTGTTCTTTGAAGAACTCAATAAACACGCAACTAATATGGATGTTGAAGTGATTGTGGATTACGCAAGGGATTTCTTCACTAAGTTGAAGTGTCAAAAATTCCCTTTTAACCCTGCGGAGTTTCAAAAAGCATTGACGGCTGAGAAGGTTTATCCTGTTGTCCCTAAAGACGGCATCGACACCGCCTTTGTCGTTGAGAATCGTAAAAAGACTTTGTTTAACCGCTTAATAGCTCTTGGCCAAGACTATTACGGAGGTTCTCAAAAGATTCAAACCCATTTGGCCACCTCTTTGGTTTCGCACAATATTAAAAAGAAAATGATGATACCTGACGACATTAGAGGCTTTTATAACGAAAATAAAGCAGCTATGGAATTGACGTTAATGGCTTTAGCTGAGAAATATAAAGCCGCTAAAGAATCTCGTTTAAACGCTGATTTAACCGAGGGTGAGACAGTTGTAGAGCTAGAACTAGCTTTACAAGAAATGTTGTTTGAAGAAAACACCGAAGCCTATGCCGAAGCTCATGCTAAATTACAAAACGGACGTAGTTTAAAAACTAACGGTGAGTTAGACTTAACGCTTAACGATTTACTCCCTAAAACACCTTTTGAAAATAGGCGAGAGAATTGGACACCCAAACCACGGGTAAACCCTAGAAAGCTGAGGAGACCTTAATGAATACAGAGTTAATGTTTTCAAGTGCAACGGACTTGTGGGCTACGCCTAAAGCATTTTTTGATAGTCAGAATGTAATACACAGGTTTGATTTAGATGTTTGTGCAACTGTAGATAACGCAAAGTGCAAGAAATTTTACACGGTTGTTGAAGATGGTTTAGAACAAGAATGGACTGGTATTGTTTGGATGAATCCGCCTTACGGGCGCGAGATTGGTAAATGGGTAAAAAAGGCTTTTGAAAGTGTTTTTGTTTATAAGACAGCGAAAAAAGTTGTTTGCTTGCTTCCTGCAAGAACTGACACAAAATGGTTTCACGAGTTTTGCACACAAGGCAAAATTGAGTTTATCAAAGGGCGTTTGAAGTTTGGCGATAGTAAAAACTCCGCGCCTTTTCCGAGCATGGTAGTGGTATTTGAAAACTCTGAAAGTTGAGGAGACCTTAATGGCCAACGATTTAGAAATAGACTTACTTGACGAAATTGATGATGATCGTCCCGACCCTAATCTTGACTCAGAGCTTGACGAGTTAGCACTTAACTGTTGTGCCGTCTTCAATAAAATTGGCGTTGCCATTAAAAATGGCACTGCCGTTACTTTAACCGAAAAAGATATTAGTTTCTTAAAGCAGACAGGTATGGGTGATTACTGCTTGATGTCTTTGGAAAGTGAGTATAGGAGACATTAAATAATGCACACTCCTAAAGGTGGTGATAATGGTTTGGGCAACTTACAGTTCTTAACTTGGTTTGAAAACAGATGTAAAAAATGATTTATCTCAGTCAGAATGGGATTTTATTAAACTTAACATAGAGGAGTTTTTGATTTAATGTTCACTTTAACTAATGAAAAGGAGGTACAGCTCGTAGGGCTTGTGTCACCTAACACATTAGTTCACGGAGATTGTTTGGAAGTTATGAAGTACATTCCAGATGGTTCTGTGGATTTGGTGTTATGTGACCCGCCCTACGGCTGACTTGGAACTACAGCTTGTAAGTGGGATACTATTATCCCGTTTGAACCAATGTGGGGGCAATTAAAAAGAATTATTAAGCCAAATGGAGCTATTGTTTTATTTGGAAGCGAACCATTTAGTAGTCTTTTGCGTGTTAGCAATTTGAAAATGTTCAAGTATGATTGGGTGTGGGTTAAAACAAAAACACAACATTTTGCACAAGCCCCTTACCGCCCAATGACAGAACATGAGTTAGTAAGTGTATTCTCTCAAGCAGGTACAGCAAAAAACGCAAAACCAAGAATGGTTTATAACGCACAAGGGTTGGTAAAATGTCATAAGGTTTGTAAAGGGAAGAAAGCTTCACACTCTGAGCATAGGTTAAGATTAACTGACCAACAAGATTACTTGCAAGAGTGGACAAACTACCCCACAACTATAATCTATTTTGCAAGTGAGGGTAAACCAGTTCACCCCACCCAAAAGCCTGTAGAGCTAATGGAGTATCTGATAAAAACCTACACGCAAGAAGGCGATGTTGTTTTAGATTTTACGGCAGGCTCATTTACAACAGGTGTTGCATGTATTAATCTTAATCGTAAATTTATTGGAATAGAATTGGACAAAGGATATTTTGATATAGGCGTAAATCGAATTAAGGAGCGCATTAAGTGCCTAGATTTAAAGACAGAACTGGAGATAAGCACGGGCGACTAACTGTAATTTCACATTCAGGCAAAGACCAGAGGCGTAAACATTTATGGCTTTGCTTGTAAAAGTTTAAATCGTAGTTTTATTGGTGTTGAAAAAGACGAAGGTTATTTTGAGACTGCCAAAAAAACGAATTAACTCTTAATTAAGTTTCAGGAGGCCCTAAGCCTCCTCCTTATTTCTTCACCGCGTTCGATTGTGCTGCCTTATCGTTTTTACTGCTGACAGAACGTGTAACGGAATCACTATTACCATTACCATTTACATCCCCCTTACCGCTTCCACTGTAAAATTTAGTTCCAGATAGAATTGGAGCAGAGTCAGGACGGATACGTCCATACATACGCAAGTGATACTCGTCATCCTCTATAATCCCCTCACT
>JACCDG011354424.1_pt1 | contig 22458 bp, 25 predicted proteins | sample 7442471 | NCBI WGS metagenome assembly JACCDG01 (sample SAMN15323444, study PRJNA562643) | freshwater metagenome | isolation source: river surface water | place: USA:Blue River Watershed | collected 2017-08-17 | reverse complement strand
ACTGGCGCCTCATTGGTCACGACGTATTTTTCAATACTGGTACCGACGAGCATGGGCAAAAGATTGCGCAAAAAGCTGACGCCCTTGGCGAAGACCGCCAAGCCTACGTCGACCGCTTCGCCCTTACCTTTAATGAATTGAAATCTGCCCTCAACCTTTCCTACGATGCGTTTATCCGTACGACTGATGAGAAGCATAAAAATGCTGCACAGGAAATCTGGCGCCGATGTGAAGCTAAGGGTGATATTTACAAGAAAAAGTACATCGGTCTTTATTGTGTCGGGTGTGAACTTTTCTATAAAGAATCTGAGCTTGATATAAACAAGTGTTGCCTTATTCACCAGAAGCCAGTGGAGGAAGTTGAGGAAGAAAACTACTTCTTTAGACTCTCAAACTACCAGGAAAAACTAGCTGAGCTTCTGCGTGATGAGGCTCGTACGCTGCCAAATTGGCAGCGCGAGTGGGCCTTGGCCTTTGTCGAGGGTGGTCTCGATGACCTATCTATCTCACGACAAAAGAGTCGCATGGATTGGGGCATTCCTGTGCCAGGCGATGATGATCACGTAATGTACGTCTGGTTTGATGCGCTCACGAACTACATCTCAACCCTTGGCTGGCCAGAAGCGGGAGGTGATTTTGAGAAGTTTTGGCTTCATGGCGACACCATGCAAATGGCTGGTAAAGACCAAGTGCGTTTTCAGTCAATTATCTTCCAAGCGATGCTTATGTCGGCCGATGTACCAACCACTGATACCATCGTCTATCACGGCTTTATTAATAGTGGGGGACAAAAGATGAGCAAGAGTCTCGGTAACACCATCGACCCGTACGACTTAGTCGCTCGCTACGGCACCGACGCCACCCGCTACATTTTCCTGCGCCACGTACACCCGACCGAAGACTCCGACCTCACGTGGGAAAAAATGGATGAGTACTACACCGCGAACCTCGTCAATGGTCTCGGTAACTTAACCGCGCGTATCATGAAAATGTGTGAGGCTCACTTGGAGCCGGAGGATTACCCGCTCCTCGATCCAACCACCCTTGATGCGCCTGACATGCTCAACTTCCAAGCTGCGATGGATCACATCTGGGGACTTATCCAACACTGTGACGAAGTGATTGCCGAAACAGAGCCGTTCAAGCTCATTAAGACCGAGCCTGAGCAGGCAAAGGCAATTTTGAGCAACCTCCGCGCCGACTTGCTCCATATCGGCCGTCTCTTGCTGCCGTGTATGCCTGAGACGAGTGCCATCATCCGCGCCGCTGTCCGCGCCAACAAAAAACCGGACAACCTCTTCGCCCGATTAGAAGCGTAATCGTCGCTATCATATATGGTAGTGAGCGTACAATAAAAGCCATATCTTGTATGAAACAACTCATCATTTTGCCGGGGAACAGCGTGAAGAACCGCACGTGGGGAGAAGTGATGCGTGACCACTATGGACCGATGTTTGACGTCGTTCACCTCCATGAGTACGAGCATTGGGAAAGTGGGGCGCCAGTCATCGATTTTGATGTTGAGCTCGTGAAGCTTCGTGAGCGTACCGCGCCACTCTTTACGGAGTCTGAAACGATTGTTATGGCCAAAAGTGCCGGGGCACTCCTCGCCTTTGTGGCGATTGCTGAAGGGATACTTTCGCCAACGAAGTGCGCCTTCTTTGGAATCCCGTTTGATTTAGCGGCTGAAGGCATCTTTAAAGATGACTGGTCAGCGGTCGAAAACTTTACAGTGCCGGCGCTGGCGTTCCATAACGAGCAAGATCCAACTGCTGATTACCGCTATACCATGGCTGTCTTGGCCCAGCACGCGCCGCAGGTGCAGCTCATAACCACCCCCGAAGACGACCACTGGTACGGCAATACCGACCTCTACGACACCTACCTCACCAACTTTGTAGCATAGAAAAAGCGCGCGAGCAGAAGAGCTCGCGCGCGTTGTTTACAGCCAACTCGCCAGGAATTGCACCAGAAGTACGACTGTCCCACCGACAAGCATACCCCGTATAAACCCTACGTGACGAATAGTCACCAACTGTGGTCGACACAAAAGATCGTGATCGTTCATGGTGAACCTCATCGTGAAGAAGTTCCTCCCGCCGCTATAGTGCGGTATAGGCCAGGTCTCGTCAACTTCAGGTGCATGAGCTTTGTGCACCTACTACAACGAGCAGGAGTACCATGCAAACAAAACCTTTCATTCGAATGAAAGGTTTTAGCCGCCCAGTCCACGATAGCGTTCGAGGCCGTTTCGGTGGGGCATCAAGCCACCGAGGTGGAGAATAGAATCAATTGTTTTGAGAATGGCAGTATAGTCCAGTTTGGAGTAGTTTAGTTTCGTAAGTATCGTAAGGTATGCACCGCTATCAAAGGCATCTTTTATAATCTTTGCAGTAGCTGGACTTATTTTAAGTACTGAAGATATCTTATATAAACTGTAGCCCTCGTTTAATAAAATTATTGTCGCGAGGCGCTTTGAAACCATAATACGCTCCTCGTGCCCAAGCAATTCCCGAATGACAGCCCCACCTTTTTGAGTTTGTTTTGGGTCGATGAGCTTTTCCAGCTGGTGAAATAAAAGGTCAAATTGTTTGTCAGTCAAATGATTTTTATTGAGACGAACCATAGGTGCATTGTACAAAACCTTTCATTCGAATGAAAGGTTTTGGGTGTGGTACTATTGTCAAAAATAGCAACGAATAAATAATTACTAATTTATTTATGACATTCAACTATATCGACACCCACGCGCACCTTAATTTGGCCCAGTTTGCTGACGACAAGGAAGCGGTTATCGCGCGGATGAACGAACTTGGTGTGGCCGCAATCAATGTTGGTACACGAAAAGATACGAGTGAAGGGGCGGTTGCCTTAGCAAGCGCGCACCAAAATCTCTACGCCATCATTGGGGTGCATCCACTCAATGTAGTGACCGCTGATCCTGATGATCATGGTGCGGTAGTTGAGCCGAGCTTTGACTATGAATGGTACAAGGCGCTCGGGAGTCACGAGAGAGTCGTAGGTATCGGTGAGTGTGGCTTTGACTACTTTCACAATAGCGATGCAACCTACGAAGTGCAGCGCGAAGTTTTCTTGGCCCAAATAGCCCTTGCGAATGAACTTGGGAAGCCGCTCATGCTGCACCTCCGGAACAGCAAAGACGGGCAGGGGCGAAATGCGTACGATGATGCGCTCGATATACTAAAGACCGAGGCAAAGGTGCCGGGTAACGCCCACTTTTTCGCGGGTACGTATGAGCAAGCAGCAGCGTTTATAGAACTTGGCTATACCGTTTCTTTTACCGGCGTGATTACCTTCGCCAAAATGTATGAGGATATGGTCCGTGACCTACCGCTTTCAATGATGCATGGCGAGACTGATTGTCCGTACGTGGCGCCGGTCCCATACCGTGGGCAACGTTGTGAACCGTCTATGGTAATCGAGGTGTATAAGAAAATTGCCCAATTGAAAGGCGTAGATGAAGAGGTTGTGCGGGAGCAGTTGCTCACGAATGCGCAAAAATTATACCGCCTCTAGATGAGAATGAGCCAGACAAAATGTGTCTGGCTCAGGTAAGCGAGTGGCGCCACCGGTAGGTGAAGTCGTGGTGGCGGAAGGCAAGTTCGCGGTAGCGACGAGCTTGGCCGTTGAGTTGCTTGGCGTACACCCGCAAGCACTGTTGCTTGAGTGACCAGAGTTCTTCGCGACTCAAGTTGTGCCAGCGAGCACGGAGCGTTTCGTCGCGCTTGAACCACTTCAGCATAAGGTTTACGAAGGTCATGGCATCAATTTCGCCCCGCAGGCCATTACACTGGCTGCAGGCCATGACAAGGTTCTGTGGCGTAGTCGGACCACCGTATACGCGAGCCCCGAGGTGGTCTTTCGTAGGAGCATTACGCGGCAGGGGGATGCCGGAAGCGTGTGGGTGGCGCACCATAACATGTTCGCAATAAAAACATCGGTGGTCCTGTGTAACGAGGAGTCGCAAGATGTACGACATAGGGCTACTCCGTTTCAAAGGTCTCTCGCTTCATAGTAATACACCCAAAGACAAAGTACCGCTTCGAGTTGTGGATGTCTTACGTAGATAAAAGATGACCCGGTCGAAAATCGACGCGGGTCAGGTACCAGTTGCTGCAGCGAGCGCTCGCTCCAACGTTTCTTTTGTAAGTTGACTGCGAAATAGTACACGCTCACAAGATGGGATAAAAAATCGAGCTGACGCGCGTCTTCGGGCAGCCGCCAGAGTTTCTTATTAACCACGTAGACTAAGGGTATATGTATGCCTGCGGCATAGTATCGGCTTACGAGCACATCATGCGGTCCGTGCCAGCAGGGAGCTGCAATCACAACCACGTCTGGTGTATGTTCCCGAACAAAGTCGGTCAATCGGCGCCGGGTATAGCCTGGACCAGCAGTGATAATAATCCATTCCGGCACTGCCGCACGGAGTAGGTTAGCAACTTGACCGTCCCAAACATCATGAACAAATACACGCGGTGCCATCTTTAGCGGCATGCTACACCTCACGTTACTTTTCTTGTCGCAGCATACTGCCGCTGCAGATTAAGTGCAACCTAGTCAAAAATCTTTACGAGGTAGGTATCAATTGTTCGTTGATCGACATCGTAGAAATGGAGGTCGTTTTCATGGAGGTACTCGGCCAAGTCTTCGCCGACAAACCGCCAGTGCCACGGCTCAAAAATGTAGTAGGTGTTATTCTCAGGATACGAGAGCGTAAAGCCGTGCTTGTAGGCGTTCTTGAGGAGCCAGGCGTAGGCCTCGGTCGCTTTAAAGGCATTGTATGGGCCCGCAGTCACCGGGTCACTGAGGTCGAGGGTGGTACCGAGCTGGTGCTCTGAGTAACCTTGATCGGCTGAGAAAGCGTTGGCACCACTGCCGTAGGTTTGCGAGTAGGCACCCTTGAGGCCAGCTTGGGTGTCAAACGAGCGGTAGGCTGAAATTACTTTGAGTTCAATCCCGTCGCGCGCGGCGTCATTGAGCATGTTTTGCAGGAAGGGGAGGGCATCGGCATGAAATTGCTGCTCTTGGCGACCAGCCAACATATACTTCGCTGGTATGGTCTCCAAGCTCGACGGAACATAATTTTCATTGAGGAAGTAGACCTTCGAGTATTTCTGCAAGAGCTCCTCGTCTGTCTTTGCGAGTTTATCAAGTACGCCAACGGTTTTTCCAATATCGCGAATCTGGTCTTCAAATTCTTCATTGCGACCACGTTCTTCGTCGTACTCTTCCTGGAGCTTCTCGTACCGTTCGATGAGCTCATCACGTTCAAACGTGAGGCTGGCAATAGAAGTAGAAGCAACACCAAGTGCGTCATTGAGGCGACTGGTCTCGCTTGAGAGTGAGCCAGCGGTAGCGGAGGTGCTCGTAAGCTCGTTCGTCTTACGATTGAGCATAACTGCCAAAACACTGTTACCAATAAGCGAGATAAGGAGAAGGGCCGAGAGGGCAATATACCGACGTGACATGTCCTGTATTGTAGCACTTTTAGCCGTGTCCTGGCCGGGCACTGAGGATTGAAAGTGGGGTGAATATATGGTACGGTAGTGCCGTTATAAGCACCGTTTTAGGGTTTACGCCCTGAAACACACATAAAAATATATGACAGAAAACACAATGCCAGCAGCCGAGGCAACTCAGGGTGGTGATGACCTCATCAGCTACGAGTTCGCCTTCCACGTTCTTCCAACGGTTGCTGAAGGGGAAGTAAGTACTGTTGTCGCTGCTCTCAAGGCAGAAATTAGTAAGCTCGGAGGCACTATCTTCGACGAAGAGAGTCCAGAGCGCGTTGAGCTCGCCTACGAAGTGGTAAAGCACCTCGAAGGACGAAATCGCAAGTTTAAGAGTGCATACTTTGGTTGGGTTCGCTTCAAGGCTGAGCCAGCACAGGTAGCAACACTTCTTGAAGAGGTTGAGGTTATGCCGGAATTGCTCCGTCATTTGCTCATCAAGCTAAACCGTGAAGAAGAAGCGACACCGTTCCGCTTCCACGAAGCTATGGCAGCTGCCAACATGACCGTTACTACTTTTGATCTCGATGCCGATGTGGCTGAGGTGGAGGCAGAAGAAGTGGCTGATGACGCGGTTGTACTCGGTGACGAGGCAGAAGTCGTTGACGCAGTAGACAGCACGACTGAAGTCAAGTAACCTAGAGCCTATCTATTGGCAATAACGCAACACATCTATGTACCTTAACAAAGCAATGATTTACGGAAACTTGACGCGCGACCCAGAAATGAAAGCGTTGCCAAGTGGTATGAATGTTACCTCTTTTTCACTCGCAACCAATCGCACGTACAACGATCGCGATGGAAAGCGCCAGGAGCAAGTGGAGTACCACAACATCGTGGTCTTCGGTAAGCAGGCCGACACAGCCGCTAAGTACCTCAAAAAGGGAAGTGGCGCATATGTTGAGGGTCGCTTGCAGACTCGCTCATGGGAGAAAGATGGCCAGAAACTATACCGAACCGAAATCGTCGCTGACCGGGTACAGTTTGGTCCACGCAGTGATGGTGGCGGTGGTGGAAACTACGGCGGTGCTGCACAAGCAAGCCCTGCACAGAATCCACAAGATGCCCAAGCGTCGGTGTTGCCGGATTACCCAGAGGAGGATATCAACCCCGAAGACATCCCGTTCTAAGCATCAGATGTACCTCACCTACGTCGTTGCACTGCAGTAAATTTTTGGTTCACCATACCAACGTATGGCTCACAAAAATTTCTTTGCGCGCCTCGTATCTGAAGTATTCTGACGCCTTAGAACCACTGAACCAATATTTGGAAACTTTGAAACCTATTATTCGAACCTAAGAAATACAACATGACCGAAGAAACTAAAGTACAGAGTCCGAGCAATCACATCGACTACAAAGATGTCTTGCGCTTGCGCGCTCACTTGAACCCACACGCTCGTATGCACGGCCGACGCCGCACGCACATGAGCCTCAAGGATCAGCGTGATTTCGCTCGATCAGTGAAGCGAGCTCGCTTCATGGCCTTGATTCCATTTGTGAGTCACTAGGCAAACGAGGAAAAAGGGCCGGAAAGCAAAGCTTTCCGGCCCTTTTTCTAGGTGGTAATTTTTGACTTTTTGCAAAAATATGCTACTATATAGGTTAGTAGCAAAAAAGGAGGCCTTTATGGCACTCGGATATGTGGTGTTTGTACACCTGTGCCTGGTCGTTCTACTTGTGTTGGATTTCCTGTTTGGAACGCTAACCTTCGGCCGAGTGTTCATGTGGTATCTGGTGTCGATGGCTATCACGTTTGGCATTGGGCTTATCAATGGTCTTATGCCAGAGAACGGTTGGCGCCTGCGACACCGGGTTAACTACGTTCGTCGACGTATACAGCGGCGCTGGTGTGAAAAAAGTAGGGGAGGCGATCTTTGATCGCCTCCTTTTTAGTCCGTATAGGCGAGCCACGAAACAAAAATGGCGACAGATATACTGTCGCCATTTTCTATATTGCCTAGGCCTTTTCAACTCGTTCTGCGTACAACCCGGTTTCGGTGTTGATGGCAATCACGTCGCCTTGGTTGATGAACTGCGGTACAAAGACTGTTGCTCCCGTCTCAACCGTTACTTCCTTGAGAGCGTTACCGCTGGTGTTCCCCTTAACCGCTTCTGAGGCCTCGGTGACGGTAAGCTCTACTTTGATTGGAATCTTCACTCCGATAATCTTTTCGTCGTAGATGAGTGCTTCAAGCTCGCTTTTCTCTTTAATAAACTTAGCTTGGTCACCGATGAGGTCTTCCGTGAGGGCGAAGCGCTCTCCAGGCTTACCAACCTTATGGAACATGTACTCACCCTTGTTCTTAAAGATGTACACAATCATTTCCTTATCGAGGTCAGCTTCGTCAGCGGTCTCGTTAACGTGGAAGGTATTTTCAACCACGCGTCCAGAAATGAGGCTCTTCAATTTCGTCACGTTAACCGGCTTGCGCTGCTGCTTGCGGAATACGTGGTGCGAGAGTACGAGAAATGGCTCATCATCAAAGATGATAACTTTCTTTGCCAAAATTTCACTATATGAGAGTACAGCCACAATATTTTAAATTAGTAGACTAAATAAGCGTAAGCACATACCCATCAGTCGAAAATGACTGTTGTGAGAGTGCGTAAACACGCCCACCGTTATACCAAAATTACACGCTAAAAGCAAAGTCTGTATAGCAACCACGGGCTCCTTTTAGTGGTATTATGAGTGAACCTATGTTTGGATTTAGCTCGACTGAGGACGCTCGCTCGCTTACTGACGAAGAAGTATTACTGCGTAGCCAGGCAGAACCATGGGTGTTTACGGTCCTCGTTGAGCGCTACCAAGAAGCCTTTCTCCGCAAGGCCAACACTATTCTCCGCAATCAGCTCGATGCTGAAGAGGTAGTACAAGACGCCTTTACCAAAATCTACCTCAATGCCCACCGCTTTAGTCCGCAAGAGGGGGCGAAGTTCACTTCCTGGGCGTACCGCATTGTAATGAATACTGCGTTTACTCGGTACCAAAAGAAAGTAAAAGAAGGGCAGCGGTTTCAAAATATTGACCCCGAGTTTGAAGAGTTCGTTGCCGATCAATCAATGCGCACCGACGCCGCCGAACGAACCGACGCCATCGAGCGAGTGTTGGCACGGCTCCCGGGCCACTTTGTGGCCGTGCTACGCCTCCATTACCTCGAACGCTGGTCGCACCAAGATATTGCCGATGAGACCGGTGAGAACGTCGGTACCGTAAAGGCGCGTATTCATCGCGCCAAGGCCGCTTTCCGCCAAGAAGCTAAAGACGGGGAAGTGGAGCTACTCTTGCAGGATAGGTAAGTCGTACGGTGTAACCTTTCTGTCGTAGTGACAGTAATAGAAAGTGCTCTATGTTGTATATATGAAAACCAATCAATTACAAAAAAATATCATGCGTCGCGTGTACTATGCGTTTGTGCTTCGTCTTGCTACCCATCCACTCCTGGTATCCACCGTTGTGTTTGGCGGAGCACTCGTAGCCTTTGCGCGCAATGTGCACGTTGAACGCGTCGTTGACGCCTTACTTTCGATTCCAGTTGGCAGTGTGCCGCAGTTTGTCTTTAGTACCCTGGCGCACGGGGAGTTGGTAACCCTACTTTCCTTGGCTGCGATGGGCTGGGCAACCTACCACGTGCTCCGCTACCTACGCACCCTTTCGGTTGCCTTCCCGCACAGTCACTACGCCACAAACTAACGAAGAACAGAACACTAATCTGCCCCAGGAAAGGCCTAGGGCAAAAAGGAATAGGGAATAGGGAACAAAATAAAACAGCTGGCGCCCATAGGGCGCCAGCTGTTTTTTTGTGTCTACTTGGCCCTATCGAGCCAGACTATTCTGCGTCAGGAGCATCACTACCTTCGTCATCGCTACTACTGCCCTTACTTGAAACTGTCGCCGTAGCACCTTCTTCTTTCAGTGCCTTACGGATATGCTTCATGATTTCGGCTGAGAGCTTCTTATCGCCGCGCAAGAAGGTGCGTGAGGCATCGTACCCACGACCTAGCTTCACTTCGGCTGAGTCGTCACCACCAGGAGGGAGGTAGGAGTATGAAGAGCCTGACTTCTTGATGAATTTAAACTTCTCACCAAGTGCGAGCATTTCACCTTCCGTACTAATACCTTCACCGTAGATCAAGTCAAACTCAGTTGAGCGGAAAGGAGCAGCCACTTTGTTCTTCACTACCTTCACGCGGTGCCGACCACCAACTACTTCTTCGCCCTTCTTAATCTGCGCAATGCGGCGAATATCGAGGCGCACTGAGGTGTAGAACTTCAATGCCTTACCGCCCGGGGTAGTCTCTGGGTTACCAAACATCACACCCACCTGCATACGAATCTGGTTGATGAAGATAACTACCGTCTTACTCTTGGCAACGATACCGGTGAGCTTGCGGAGCGCCTGACTCATGAGGCGAGCCTGCTTACCGACGTGGTGCGCACCCATTTCTCCTTCGATTTCATCTTTCGGGGTGAGGGCAGCTACTGAGTCAATCACAATCACATCAATCTTGCCTGAGCGAACGAGTGATTCCACGATTTCGAGCGCCTGTTCACCGGTGTCTGGCTGTGAGATGAGGAGCTCATCGAGCTTTACACCGAGGTTGCGCGCGTACTCAGGGTCCATTGCGTGCTCTGCATCGATAAAGGCGCAGATACCGTGCTCTTTTTGTGCTTCAGCAATCGCATGGAGCGAGAGCGTCGTCTTACCAGAAGATTCAGGACCAAAGATTTCAATAATGCGGCCGCGGGGAAGACCACCAATACCGAGTGCGTCATCGAGCCCGATTGAACCAGTCGAAATTGAATCAATGTCTACTTTCTTGCTATCTGAAAGCATCATAATTGCCTCATCACCAAACTTGGTTTTAAGGCTGCGCAGGGTTTCAGCAATATCAGCCATTCCGTGCTTTTCTGACGTGTTGCGTGCTTCTACTTTATCTTTCGGTGCTTTCTTTGCTTTTTTTACAACCATACAAATTATTACAATTACTTATTCACGCGCGAGGGCGGGGGTGTAGACGAAGGTTTTGGTAACCTCCTCGGACCTCCCGTATCGATCGTGGGCTTCTAAGGTAGCTATAGTATACCCGTTCTCGAGGACGAGCGCTTCTTTAAAGTTTCCTTGGGTGTCGGTATAAATCTCCCGGCCATTGAGGGTAAGGCGGACAATGTTCGCTGTGCTGCCTTCAAGGACCACTACACGCTCTTGCTGGACACTTGCCATCGAGTTACTGAAGTCTATCTGCGGCCCAGCCAAAATAAAGCGGGCCTGGAAGATAGAGTAGGCGAGCAGCAGTAAGCCTACGAGCACCAAAAAGGCGTAGTAGAGGCTCGTGCGGAAATCAAATCGGGTAAAGAGGGGTGCCATAGGGAATTAACTGAGGTTTTCTTCGTCGTCTTCGCCATCGTCATTCGCACCAGCTTTGCCACCAACCAAAATAGCGCGCGGCTTAGCGCCATCGGCTGGGCCAATCACCCCTTGGTCTTCAAGCAGGTCAATGAGGCGGGCAGCGCGGGAGTAGCCGATACGGAGCCGTCGCTGGAGGAATGAAGTAGACGCTTTTCCGTTATCAATCACCATTTGCTTAGCTTCTGCGTAGAGTTCGTCGCCTTCATCCGAGTCATCGAGGTCGCTGCCGTAGATAGAGCCTTCACTACCACCCTCTACCTTTCCTTCAAAGTCGACAGAATCCAGTGCGTACGACTGCTTTTTAAGGAATTCCACCACCCGCTTTAGTTCATCTTCTGAGATATAGGCTGAGAGGAGGCGAATTGGCTTAGAGAGCTCGCCTGAAAGGAAGAGCATGTCTCCTTGCCCGAGCAGTTTTTCGGCACCAACTTGGTCCAAAATGGTCCGTGAGTCGATTTGTGAGGCCACCTGCATCGCCAATCGAGTCGGGATATTGGCCTTGATAGTACCGGTGATTACGTTCACCGACGGACGCTGCGTCGCTAAGAGGAGGTGAATCCCCACGGCGCGACTCATCTGTGCCAAGCGCACAATTGCTGCTTCAAGCTCGCGTGGGTAGGCATGCATAAGGTCGGCCAGCTCGTCCATGACAATTACAATGTACGGAAGGGCTTCCGGGAGCTTGGTTGCTTCGTCGTCTTCGGCTGCGTCCTCATCGTCTTCCTTGGTACTATCGATTATCTTGAGCTCCTTTTCATAGGTATCCTTGGCAGGCTTGTAGATGTTCTTGTGGTACGAGGCAATGTTCTGCACTTTTTTTGACTGAAGAATGTCGTACCGACGTTCCATTTCCTTCACCGCCCACTTCAGTGCCAGGAGGGCTTTTTTGGCATCAGTAATTACCGGACTCATGAGGTGTGGGATACCGTCGTAGAGGGTGAGTTCCACTCGCTTCGGGTCCACCATGATAAAGCGGAGCTGTTCAGGGGAGTTGCGGTAGAGGAGCGACACAATCAAGTTGTGGATCATGACCGACTTACCTGAGCCGGTCGTACCGGCAATCAGTCCGTGTGGCATACGCGCCACGTTCGCAAAGTGGGCCTTGCCGGTGATGTCTTTTCCGAGTGCGACCATGAGCGGGTTCGGTGAGTCGGTAAATTCAGGGCTGGACATAAGTGACGCCAAGCCGATGACCGCCTTCTCGATGTTTGGTACCTCAATACCGACGAGTGACTTGCCCGGGATAGGTGCCTCAATTCGAATCGTACCCGCGGCGAGGCCGAGCTCGAGCTCACGCTGCAAACCAACGATGCGCGCGATTTTCACTCCCTGGGCGGGTTTCAAAGCATAGCGGGTGATAGCCGGACCGACTTCCACCTGATCCATTTCTACCTCAATCCCGAAGTTGCGCAGGGTCTGCTTAATTGTGTTCGCACGCGATTTCACATCTCCGGTATTGGCCTTACCCTTGCCCTTACTCAAGAGTGAGAGTGGGGGAGGAGCGTACGGACCTTCAAAGCTTGAGACGGCAAAGTCAGTCACCGGCTTGGCGAGGCCGAGTCGCTCAGTCACCTTGAGACCTTTCTTTTTTGGCGCCTCTTCCACCTCTTCTTCTGTCGCTTCCTGAGGCTCCTCATCGAGCTCCTCCTCTTCTTCCTCTTCAGCCTTAGCTGCTGCGGCACCAATCTTCTCGATGTCATCCCCAGCTGGTACCGGCTCTTTCTTCTTAAAGAGGTGTGCGAGTGAGAGGTGCGTATTGAAGGTGAGGAACACGCCAATGATAGCGACCATAGAGAGCACGATAGCGGTCGCGAGTGTACCCATCAGGTATGAAACAGGGAAGGCGAGGGCGGCCCCAGCTATCCCACCAAAGCCCTTTTCGTAGAGACTCATGAAGCCAAGGAGTGCAAAGAAAAAGAGGGCGATACCGATTATCTTTGAGGTACTGACCTCCTCGTTGTCTTTTGGGTTCAAGAAGGCGTACACGTAGAGAAGGCAGGCGAGTGGGGCAAGGTACGCGCCACCACCGAAAAGAAACTCGAGCGCGATGTACACCCAGTCGCCCACCATTCCAGCCGCCCCAAAGAGTGAGAGTGAAAGCAAGATAGCCACAAACAGCAAAAAGACCGCTCCAATCGCCTGCTTGGTCTGGGGACTCAAGTCGTCGAAAAGGGGCTTTCGTTCTGGTTTAGCAGCAGGCTTCTTACTCTTCTTCATAGGCAATACAGGGTCAGTAATCGTGGCAAATAATGCCCGTATTCTAACACGAGAAATAACAATTTCGTGGCCAAGCTAAGCCTTCATTCTGTATAAGCGACAGTTGCAAAAGTCCCATAAGGGTATATAGTACATAGAGGTTTGTCCGAGACGATTAATGACTTTTATAAGAGACACAGCATATGCCGCCAAAGGACACGTTTATAAACGACAACAACTTCCAGAAGTTTCTCCACAACGATAGCTACTATCAGCATATTTTTAAAAAGACAGAGAAAATCATCTCGGTAGTCTTTTATATCCTTAACAACATTGAGGTCGAAAAGCGGTCAGAGACACACACGAGCAACCTCGCCTCAAAGGCACACTTCGCGCACGAGAACGCTTTGCGCACGCTCGAGGTAAAGCCAGCCAACTCGCGTGAAGTGCTCGAGCAGTTTGCGCAGTCACTCATCGGGCTTGAAAGTACCCTTCGCGTCGTCGCTGCAGCTGGTGTCATTACCGACGAGGTGCTGCGGGTGGTGACCGGAGAGATAGGAAACGTCCTCCGCGGACTCGCCGAATACATCAATCCCAACACAGCCTTTCCGAGTAATTTCTTTGGGGGCAGCAGTGAGGCGAGTACAGCTCGTCGGAGTAGTGGTAGTGGTGAGACCAAGCGCAGTCTCGGTAGTCAAAAGCCGGCGACCGAAGCTGGAGTGCCAGCCTCAGTGACTCCCGTCGGTAACGACCGTCGTGTCCGGATCACGACAATCCTTGGCGCTAAAGGTGAAGCGACTATCAAAGACATTTCAGAAATCATCAACGACGTTAGTGAAAAGACAATCCAGCGTGAGCTCAACGCCATGATTGATGAAAATGTCGTAAAGCGACAAGGGGAACGTCGGTGGTCAAAATACTCCCTTACCTAAAACCTTTTGCGTCGAGCAAGCTGCATGTAGTGTCGCATAGACTGCACCACTATAAAGACAGGTACTAGAGACATCTGCCCATGTCTCCGAAGTGCGTCTTATAAGGCGCTGCGGCCGCACCGTTGCGGTAGTACGGGTGCCTACTACCGTGCCGCACACCGGTGTTGCAGCTCGCTTCACTTCGTGTCCTAATGCGTTTTTGCTCAGATTCGCTGCGTAAGAATGAATGAGGTTATACGTCATATTAGGGAGAGCACCAACCACTGTTTTCATTGACTATTGTCGTGAAAACCGTATGCTTGTTGCTATTCTCACTTGGTACTGTTTCTCTGCTATCCACAAAACTGGAGCGCAGCGAGTGATAAACACGGTATACTAGTGGGGTGTCCAAGGCACGCTTTTTTTGAAGCGAGCCACGAGGACTCTGTTTTTTGACATTAGTGAAGTGAATTGGTTCTTGCCTCATAGATGAGCAAGTACGTTTTGTCGTTACACCTTGTAGCTATTAAACAATGCAACTGTGCAACCATTAAACTTCCACATATCAAAACAACCGCGCTGACACAGCGCGTTATAAAACGTGCATACCTATATATAGCTTCCTTGTTCTCCCACGGTTGCTAGCATCCTCCTATATATAGATTGATCCCGCAGCTACCCTTCTGCGCTAACGCGTGGAAGGTTAGTGATGTTCGGTAAAGGGTAGGAATACTCTTTGCGAATATGAATTAATTCATATTTATAAGATTCATTAATTAAGTAATTGCTTTAAAAGTAATTTACCGATATGACTATTGCACAAAATTCTGTTGCAAAGCTCTCAGTAGCTTTTGTAACTGTGGCAATGCTCTTCTCACTCGTTGCTCCTGCACAGGCGCAGACAGTTGAAGAGTTGCAGGCTCAGATCGCAGCCCTCATGGCTCAGATCAACGCAGCTTCAACCACAACAACCACAACCACAACTGGTAGTTGCACAACTCCAGCTGCTCCGTTGACCATGGGGTCACAGGGTGCTGAAGTAACAGCTCTCCAGAACGTACTTATTTCAATGGGACAGTCAATCCCAGCTGGCGCAACCGGATACTTCGGTGCACAGACACAGTCTGCTCTTGCTGCATGGCAAGCTGCTAACGGTGTATCACCAGCTGCAGGTTACTACGGTCCAATCACTAAGGCTGCTATGGACGCAAAGTGCGTACCTGCAACTACAGGTGGTGACGAGGACGATGAAGATGAAGATGATACTGAGGCTGCAGAGCTCTCAGGTGAAGCTTCACTCGACAACGTAGAAGTAGATGATGCAGCTGACACTGACGTTGAGGAAGGAAACACTGACGCTGAAGTTGCTGTAATGACTGTCGAATTTGCTGACGGTGATGCAGAAATTTCACGCATCGACCTTACTCTCCAGGACGGTGAAGGAACCGACAGTGACCCTTGGGACGCTTTCGAGACTATCTCACTCTGGGTAGACGGCGATATGGTAGCTGAATTTGCTGCTGATGACGAAGATGATTACCTCAGTGAGAACACTGGAGAGATCCGTTTCTCAGGTCTTGACATCGTAGCGATGGAAGACGAGGAAGTTGAAATCGTTGTTGCTGCAACAATCATGAACAACCTTGACGCTGAGTCACTCGGTGAATGGGATGTTGAAGCTACTGCTATCCGTTACTTTGATGCAGACGGTGTTGCTACAACTGAAACAGGTACAGTTGTAACTGGCGCTGGTACAGCTGTATTTGACATCGATGTAGAAGGAGCAGGTGAAGAACTCACTTTCTCACTCTCAGCTGATAGTCCAGATTCAACTGACATCATCGTAGACGTTGATGATTCAACTGATGGTGTAACAATCATGCAGTACGACATCGAAGGTGAAGAGGGAGACATTGAGCTCGACCTCCTCGTAGTTCGTGTTGAAACTGGTACAGCAGATGTTACCGACATCGTTGAAGACGCTTACCTCGTAATTGATGGTCAGACTTTCAAGGCTGAAGCTATCGGTGGTACTACAGGTGATGATTCAACTGTAGACAGCGAGACATCAGTACTTGATAACGCTGACGGTCAGGGCGTATGGTACGCATTCAACATTGACGGCGATGTAACTATCGACGCTGATGATGAAATTGCTGTAGAAGTTGTGGTTGACCTTGCGTCAACTGACGACGGAGCAGTATACGCTGCTGGTGAAACTATCCAGGCATTCGTAGGAACTGCAGAACGTGATCTTACAGACGCAGAAGGCGCTGACACTATCACTACACTTTCTGGTACTGTAACTGGAGATCAGCACATCCTCGTTGACGAAGGTGTGTACACTTCAGCTGACAGTGTAGAAACTACTGCAGATGCTTCAGGTGATAACGACACAACTGGTGAATTCTCAATTGAATTCGATGTTACTGCTGTTGAAGGTGACTTCTACATCAATGACCTCGCTTCACGAAACGGAAGTACTACCCTTGGTGGTGTTGAGTTCGAAATTGAATCATCAGGTGCTGGCGTTGCAACTGCAATCTCAGGCAGTCTTTCATCAACAGGTGATGAAGGAGCTGGTGGTGCATTCCTCGTACGTGAGGGTGACACAGAGACTTTCACACTTAACGTAACTTTCACCGCTTCAACTGGTGGACAGTTCCGTGTAGTGCTTGAAGAAGTATGGTACGCAACAGCTACAAACGGTACTTCTGCTGTACTCTACGCTCCAACCCCAGCTTCAGATTACCGAACAGACTACAAGCAAGTTAACAGCTAGTTTAACTAGTGGTTGACCTGAATGTAAAAGTTCTAGTCTAGCTAGACAAAACCCCGCTTCGGCGGGGTTTTGTCGTTTCGGGAATACTCAGTAGTTTGCCAAAGCTTCGCCTTTGTAAAAATTTATGAGTTCTCAGGTGCTGCTAACCTTACTTCAGGTTCTTAATTGAGCTAGAGGTCGGTTACCAACCAACCAAACAAAAAACTCCCTTCGGGGAGTTTTTTGTTGTCCCAGCAACCACCGAACCAATACCCCCCGAGTGGATAAAGTCCGACTATACTACTTGTGCACAAGTAGTATAGTCGGACTTTATCCCCGTGCTACATTGCCTGTATGGTACGTCTTACCTCGTTTAATGTCGGCGATTTAGTTCATTGCATCAAGCGTGGAGCCTTTTAAACTTTCCCTAGGACTCTCCTAGGGAAATCCCCTAGGAGAGTCCTAGGGTAGAAATCGCAAAACTGCTAAACTATTTTTATGGGAATAAGAAACGTTACGTTTGCTCCTGGTGAGTTTTATCATATTTACAATCGCGGTACTGATAAACGACCAATTTTTTCAGATGCAAGTGATTGTCACCGTTTTCAAGAGCTACTCTATCTTTCAAACAGTCAAAAAAGTGTTAACGTTCGTGATGTAAAGCAATCAACTGACTCGGTATACGAATATGAACGCGGAGATCCCAGGGTAGCAATAGGTGCCTATTGTTTAATGCCAAACCATTTTCATTTGCTTCTCGTACCGTTAGAAGATGACGGAGTCTCGCAATTCATGAAAAAGTTAGGTACATCATATTCAATGTACTTTAATAAAAAGTACGACCGCACGGGCACCTTATTTGAGGGTCCCTTCAAGGCAAAGCATGCTGATAGTGATGTGTATCTCAAGTATCTCTATGCGTATATTCACCTCAATCCGGTCAAACTATGGACTGAGCGGAAAGAAGAGGGGCAGAGTGCTACCGAGTTCTTAAAACATTTTAAATACAGTAGTTTAGGCGAGTATACAGGCCTTGAGCGTTCGGTGAAAAGTATTATTGATTCGAAACCATTTCCAGAATATTTCACAACTGCAGCAGAGCACATGGAGGAGCTTAAAGAGTGGTTGGGTTACCGTGATCTCTTACCGGCTGATGAATAGCCAAAGAAGTAGTTCCACCCCCAGGAGAGTCCTAGGGGGAAATTCCCCTAGGACTCTCCTGGGGTAAGGGGTTGTATCCTCATTTTTTCTACAGTTGCTTTTTTCATCTGTTATACTAATGGCACTATGAAGCTTTTTAATAAAACATTTTACAAGTTCGTGTTCAGCTTTGTGGCGGTAATCGCGACCACGCTGATGCTCGTGTTGGTAGTTGGGGTAATGAGTGCGTAATACTAGTAACCTATGATTCGTCTCACTGATCAATATTTTTGGAACATTGTTTTCGGAGTGTTCTTTTTCTGCCTTCTTGCCATGGGGGCAATTATCTTAGAAACCGAAAGTTACCGTGATGTAGCGTCGCTCACTCTGATTGACTTCGCGCTCGTAGCGCTCGCGAGTCATCGACTCATTCGTCTATTTGTGTACGACGCTATCACCAAGTTTTTCCGTGAGCAGTTTTATGACACGACGCAGAACAAGCGTGGGGAAGTGGTGCTCGTGAAGCCTTCACATGGTCCACGCCGCACGCTGGCAGACCTCCTCTCGTGCCCGTGGTGCTTCGGTATCTGGGCGGCTGCCACAGTGACCTTTTTCTACCTCCTGACGCCCTATGCCTACGTTCCGGTCGTTATTCTGGCGATTGCCTCGGTAGCCTCCACCTTGCAGCTTTTGACGAACCTCATTGGGCATAAGGCCGAGCAGCTCAAGCGCCAAAACGAGGAATTATAGTTTCTCTTTAAGTTAGTAAATCCGCCCAGGGAAAATATCCCGGTTAATCTGGTGTGACCGAGACTAGACAAATTGCATAAATTAGTGTCAAATGTCCACAGACAGCAATTGGAGGTAGATAATGACGGATGTTACTTCTCTCGAAAACCGACTGAAGGCCGAAAGCCTTGAAATAGTCGACTTTGCGCCAATCTTTGTGAGGTGGGTACAGCAGAAATTTCCCAACATTGATCATGTTTGGATGCTGAAATTTGCCCGCCCCTTCACGGCGCGGACTGTCTTCGGAGCTGTAGGTGTAGGTGTTCTCGCTACGACTGCACTTTTGCTTTTCATGGTGCTGGTACAAGAAGAACCCTATTCAGTGTCACGTCATGCGTTGCTCACTTCGTTTTCTGTTGGGGCTGTTTTGGCTCTTCATTGGGGAGGAAACTGGGCAGCACGGAAGATGGCGACAGCGCACGGTCGGGAGCTGATGATGCAGGTGCTGCCGAAAGGTCGATACGTAGATCCAGAAATGCATACGCGTATCAAGCGAGTGTCACATTGGTTTGAACCGGTGGGGCAGTTTGTCTCAGACGTACCGAGCATGTCTGGGATTTTGATTGGGGTGCTTTCTCCAGTTGAACCAAAGCTTTTCTTCGTCAGAGAGATTCAGAGACAGGCGGAGGGGAATGAATGAGATAGTGTTGACTGGCACCAGCGGTGCCAGTCTTTTCTTTTTTGATACTTCTGGTATAGTACCCCTCGTCAGGCTTAAGACAGCGGGTTGAAACGAGTCACGTTTCAGTAATGCGCTACAGCGTAGCGCGCCAGCCGAGGTCCACTTTCACTATTTGAATGTTGGGGTCGAACTGCCTCCGTCACACCCGTGACGTGTGGCCTGATACTTATTTACAGCGTAATCCCATCTATTGTGGCAATTACAAAAGCAAAGAAGGAGGTTATCCTCGCTAAGCTCAATGAGGTTAAGGCATCAGCCGACTCAATTGTGTTCGTTAATTTCAAGGGCATGACGGTGGCAAACACCACTGCAATGCGCCGGAAGATGCGTGAAGAAGGAGTCGGTTACTTCGTAGCCAAGAAGACTCTTTTGGAACGAGTTTTTGGTTCTGCCTTTGAAGGTACGATGCCAGAGCTCCCAGGTGAAATTGCGATCGCGTACAGTACCGATCCAATGGCGCCAGCTCAAAACGTTAAAGAGTTTGCTACAAAGCACAAGGAAAGTATTGCCATTGCTGGCGGTATCTTCCAGGGAGTATACAAGGACAAAGCTGAGATGATCGAAATTGCATCTATCCCAGCCCTCCCAGTACTCCGCGGCATGTTTGCACAGCTCATTAACTCACCACGTCAGCGATTCGCTGTCGTTCTCAGTAAGGTGGCTGAAAAGCAATAAAAATTGCTTTTCAGGAGGTTGTCGATATTTTGAGGTGACGAAAAATATCATACAACCTGAACAGTGCCTGTAAGGCAGAGACTAAGTAGTTTCGAAAAAATTATTGAAATTTATTGTCGCGCAGCAGTTCTAGAGTAGGTACGTCCAAAAAATCATTAAGAATAGATTTTTTGTACGGCCTAATTTTTCTAGAAATGCTTCGCATTTAAGAAAAATTGGCATGACTAACGATCAAATCATCGAAGCCGTAGAAAAGATGACTGTTCTCGAGCTCAATACGCTCGTAAAGACGATTGAAGAGAAGTGGGGCGTTTCTGCAGCTGCAGTAGCAGTAGCAGCCGGTCCAGCAGCAGACGCTGGTGACGTACAGAGTGAATTCACTGTAGTACTCGCAGACGGCGGTGCAGCTAAGATTGCTGTTATCAAGGTTGTTAAGGAAGTTCTCGGCCTTGGTCTCAAGGAAGCAAAGGACCTCGTTGATAACTCACCTTCAGAAGTGAAGGCAGGTATGAAGAAGGAAGACGCTGAAGCTCTCAAGGCAAAGCTTGAGGAGGCTGGTGCGAAAGTTGAGCTTAAATAAGTTCGATTTTAGATGTACAGGAAAGCCTGGTAACCACCCCGGGCTTTTCTTGTATTTGAGAGCTCAACATTCGCACCAGAGCCGGAAGCCCGCGTCTGGGAGACGAGGTAGGGCTGAGGCGGGGTCGACAGCACTTACTAAAATTGGAACGAAGTGAACAATTTTAGTTAGTGACTGGTGACGGTGCTAAGGTTGAACTTAAGTAAATTTCTTAGCAAAAAACAAAAAGCCCCCATCTGGGGCTTTTTGTTTTGGACGTGCCCTAGGGCAGACGGTAGGTGGTGGAGAGGGTAGCTACCCAGAACACTAGCAACAGAGCCTGTAAAGACTGTGGGTAACCAGTTTGGTGCTAAAATGCATGGACAAAATTCTGGTATGGCTGACCCACTGTCAATTCTGTTTGGAAGCGCGGCACGAGTAAAACTCCTTCGCTTTTTTCTATTCAATCCGTCAAAAGATTTCACGTTTGACGAAATCAGTCGTCGCGCTCGTTTAGTTCGTCGTACCGCACGTACCGAGATGAACGCACTTGAACGTGCTGAAGTGATTAAGAAGAAGCAAATCCTTATCACGAAAGAGGGAAGTACAAAGAAAACGAAGGCGGTTGGCTACGCGGTCAATAAAGAGTTTCCTGAGCTCCAGGCCCTCCAGACATTTCTCTTTGAGACAGCACCGATTAACGGCAAGACAGTTTTGAACCAGTTGCGTAAAGCCGGTACGCTCGATTTTGTCTGCATCACCGGTATCTTCATGCGCAACTTTGAGCAGCGTATCGACATCATGATTGCCATGAAAAAACTGCCGGTTAATAAGGTAGAAAACGCTATCCGCGCGCTCGAAGCCGAGCTCGGGATTGAGATTCGCTTTGCTGCTTTTTCTTCGGATGATCTCAAGTATCGAGTCGGTATGTACGATAAGCTAATGCGTGATGTGTTTGACTACCCAACCGATATTTTGGTGGATAAGCTCAACCTGACCGATGAGCTACGACGGTCATAAAAAAGCAGGAGGCAATGCCTCCTGCTTTTTTTGTTGCAGCTTCGTGCCGTACCGCTACAGACTGCTTGGTACACACGAGTATGCGTGTACACAGAGCGTGCGCGACGCTCTGTACAAGTGCGTATTGCACTGTTCCAATCGAGTGTACCTGCACCCCAAGCAACCCGAGCCACGCATGGTTGTTGCGCGTGTGACTGGTGGCCGGATACTGCCAATCCATGGGGTAGCATAATGCTCAAATGGGACGATTTAGTTGTTGGGGTACGGGGCGGAAAGCTGCGCTTTCCGCCCCCAATTCGTCTTGGGGATAAAACTGGGGACAGAACCTTCATAAGAAGTAAGGAATATCCAGAATAAGCGCTTGACTTTATTTTTCTATCGTATAAGATATCCGGCACGTGTTTAGAGTTTTAGAGAAAAACACACCAGTGCGTATCGCCTTCTAGATTTCTAGAATGCCATGCGCACCAACGGAGGTTTCAATCAAAAATTCACGAGAACATGCGATTTTTGAAAATTGCATAACTACTAAAATCCTAGTGTGTTCGACGCACATCTAGGTATGTTTTCAATGTAAGTTGAAAACATCAGGTAGTTTGCTGGGTAAAGACAATACACAATACGTGGGTCTTTTCGTCCCCAGCAAACAAAAACATACCGAGTTGCAAAAAGTTAGTATTTATTCTTTTTGCAACAAACGTTGAAATGTAGATTTCAACAACACTCAAATAAATTGTACAGCGGTGTACAGCATTCCCTACAGGAATGTAAGGGTGT
>JACCDG011741502.1_pt1 | contig 22459 bp, 40 predicted proteins | sample 7442471 | NCBI WGS metagenome assembly JACCDG01 (sample SAMN15323444, study PRJNA562643) | freshwater metagenome | isolation source: river surface water | place: USA:Blue River Watershed | collected 2017-08-17 | reverse complement strand
CTGATCGGGTCCGCTCCATCGGCCCACGCCAACATCCCCGCGATCTTGCCGCGCACGTCCCGATGAACCTGATCCGGGGCCTCCATCGCTGTCTCTCCTTGGGTTGGTCGCGTGGACTCCATTTAGGACTGGCCCACCGTTGGCTCCGCCAGCGCCGCTCGCCCCTTCTCCGTCAAGACGAAGCGCGTGCCGGGCCACACCCCGAGCAGCATCGCCACTCCCGCCTTCAGGCACGCATTCAACTGGCGCCGCTCCATCTGCTTCAGATCCTGCCCCCGTAGAGGAAGGCGCAGGAGCAGGGCTCGTCGGTACGGTGTCAGCGAGAACTTCGCTGGCTGTCCCTTTGGCATGGGTCTCCTCGCAAACGCCACCAATCCGCAGGGCGCTCCGCACGTAGGTGGCATGGGTTGCTTCGTAGGCATCCAGCACGCAGCGGAACGGCTCACTTGGCGCCGGGCACCCGCAAGGCTTGAGCGGCCCACCATCGGCAGCGCGAGCCCTGCAGGACCAGCACCCGCCCCACGCCCGCCAGCGAGCCTCGCCGCAGGCGTCCGGGGCGCCCACGTCGAGGCGTCCGGCGTGCAGGACATAGTCCGCCCCCGCCCGGCGCCGGGGCGCTTGCACCGCCGAGTCGGGCGACGGGCCGCTCTTGAGGAGGGCGGGCTGCATCAGTTGACCCACGCCACGGGCTCTGCCCGCTCGCGCTTCGGTGGGATGACCTGGCGCTCGTCTTCCTCCCCGTCGTCATCGTCTCCGTCGTCGTCAAAGCGCCGCGCCAGCCCAAGGCACAGGAGCCAGACGCCCAGCAGGAGCCCGACGGATCCGCCCAGCCCCCGCGCTGCAGCAGAGTGCGCACCAAGCCCGAGGAGCCACGCCGCAAGCCATGCAGCCCAACCCAGCCCGACCGCAGGCAGGACCACCAGGGTAACGACGCCCAGGGCAACCCAGCCCAGCTCGGCGGCACCCTTGCAGGCGGAGCGGAGGAGCCTCATTCGACCACCACGCCGCTGCCGTGGCAGGGGCCGTCAATCTCCAGTGGCTCGTCATACTCGCTGCGCTGCACAGAGAGCGCCGCCCTGATTCGCTCGTCGCACCAGTCGCAGCCCCGGCAGGGCCTCGCCCGGATCTTGCGAACCACCCCGCTCCCGTCGCAGGCGCGGAAGCTGTCATTCACCCACTGGAGATGTGCCCCGATAGACTTGCACCCGCCGCCACCCTTGCACCAGCGGCAGATCTGAAGCCGCTCGCCGACGCGGTAGCGCTTGCGGGCCTCGGCGTAGAGGTAGCTTCGCCGCGGGACATTGAGGATTGCCCGGTCGTCAACGTCGCGACGCGCTGCGCGCTTCTTGGCTGAGTTACTCATCCCGACGAGGCTGCGATCGCTCATTGGAGCTGACCCACGGGCGCTGGCACCAACTTCACGTCGAGCCAGCGCATCCTGCCGCCCCCGCACAGGCTGGGGTTGAACATCACCCCCACGCCCTGCTTCGCGAGCGACGCCACCAGTTCGTGGCCGTTGTTCACGCGCTTAACGGTGACCACTAGGCCATCTCCGCCAGCGCCTGCGGCTGCAGCCATGGCACCAACGAGACTGGCCAGTCGATTTGGCGTGGCGATTTCCATGCTAAGCACCAGCACGTACAGCCTGCCCTCTTGGTTGACCAGGGCAGGCTTGCCGCCCACGCAGACCAGGGCGCCTCCAGTCAGGCTGACCGGCAGGGCCTCAACGATCTCCGGCGCGGCAGCCGTCGAGGCAGGCCCGGCGGGCGGCTGCGCGTCAGTTGCGCTGCGCTGCGGGCATTCCCCAATCAGTGCCCCGGCTCCGTCGTGGGGCGGCGGGGGATAGGTGGCCTTGGCGATCCTCATCAGTCAACCTCAAGCAGGGAGAACCGCGTCGCCGGGGGCGCTGCGGGTGCGGGGACTGGCGCCGGGGCTGGCGGAGGCGCAGCGACGCGCGCACGCAGGCGGTCAAGCTCCGCCTTGAGTGCCTTGGCTCCGTCGCGGGACGCCTTGAGTTCGCGCTCGGCAACGCTGAGCTGACCACGCAGCAGGGACACCTCGGCCTCAAGGCGCGTGATCTCAGCGCCGGACTGAGTGAGGGCCTGCATAAGCGTATCTGCGCTTGGGAGCATTGCCTCTTCTCTCGTTGAGACGCGAAGATCGGGCCATGTGCCGGTCATGGCGAGAGACACGCGCCTCCCCACGGCTGCGCGGCGAGTCACGCCTTCCCCTTCTCCGGCAGCGCGGGCCGCAGTGCGGCAAGGACGCTCTCCCGCCGCCAGCGAAGCTCCCCGCCGGGAAGCTGCAGCGCGAGGTGGCTAAGTTGCTCCCGGGGGTACTCGACGGAGCAATTGAGGAGCCGAGCGACATCGACATCCGTGAGAAGCGAGTCTTGCATCAGGCAAGGACTACCGCAGGCCCCCGATTGCAGTCAACGCGACCCGTGCATCAACTCGGCGATGTGCTCCCGTCGAGAAACAGGACAAATGTAAGCCAGACCGGGGGTATTCTTTTGCACCTCGTCCTCTGGGGCAACAAAATAGAACATACCAAATCAGCTCTATTTGCGGAGGGCAAGGGTCCTGGACTACGAATCAGATCGCTGGCGATCGGACGCGACTTACCTGCGTGGCTAGTGGACGCTGACGCCGAAGTGGGACTCGTTCAGGTCCGGCAGCGCCGCAAGGATGATCTCCCTCAGCTTCCGCTCGGCAGCTCGCCCCCGAAGGCACCCAGCACACGCGCCGCAGCGCCCAGCGCAGCAGGCCCCTTCCGCCTGCACCGCCGTTTTGCCGCTGCGCGTGGTAGTCACAGAGACCCCACGAACACCAGCGAAGGTGAGAGCTCGGCGTAAGATGAACGAGCGCTCCCAGGGAGGCGCAAGGCTTGAGGTCATGCAGCGAGGAACAAGGGGCGTAGCAGCTTCAATGCTGGCGATCGCCCCAGAGGCAGTGTCAGAGGCAGGCATGAGCCTGAAGTACGCCAGGGTCGCCGCCCGGTCAAGTTTGGGTCTCCGGTCTCCGACGGAGATTCGAAAATAATCACGTCGTTTGACGTTTTTAGTTGCGCGCGGAGCGGAGTCGGGCCATGCTACGACCCATGACGAACTCACCCGAGAAGAGGATGGTCGCCGAAGCCCTCAAGGACTGCCGCGTGAGCTACCGCGGCGGGTGGGCGCTCCTGGGCTTGACCGCGCAGCAGGCCATCATCCTGTCGCGCTGCGTCCAGATTCTCGGTGCTGTCCTAAGTGTGGCCCCGGTGTCCTTGGTCCGCGCGCGGTGTCCTAAGTCCAGCCCGCGGGTGTCCTAAGGCCGTCGGCGCTTCACCCGCCATGGGGCACCCCCGCATCGCTGCTGTCCGTGTTGAGCGCGCGCACCTGGCGCGAGCAGGCGTCCTCCCCGCCTGCTGTGCCCCGGCAGTCGCCGCGGGCGGAGCAGCACGCAACATCCTGCTCGCAGTGCTGCTTACTCGCCCAGCAGCGCTGCAGCTCACCCGCGCCGTGGCAGGAGCAGTAGGCCTCGCCGAACATTGGATCCCCGCAGAGATTGTCGCGGCAGGCCGCTGGCGCTGGTTGAGGCGCCCCGCCTCCGTCCGCCTGCTTGAGGTCGCGGTGGACGACCGCGGCGTCCGGTGGATCCGCGAGGGTCTCCACGGTGCCATCGACCAGCACCCGGGCGTCCTGCATGAGCAGCCGTCCGTCCGGGCCGCGGGCGTTCGCGGGGTCGCAGGCGGTGCGCGCCTTGACCTCCAACTCCTTCGCCGCGGTCTCCAACTCCTTCAGCGCGGCGGGGCTCGCGAGGGTCTCGCCGCGGGCGAGGGCCTCCTTGTCGGCCACGCGCTGCTCGGCGGCTTTCGTCCAGGCCTTGCTCGCGCTGACCGCGGCGTCCTTGCAGGACCGGGCAGCATCGCAGGCGGCGGCGTCGCGCCGGCACCAGCGCTCCGCCTGGTCCTGCAGGTCGCGCAGCTGCGCGGTGTGGCGGCTCGCGTAGCAGCCGGTCAGCACCAGCGCGAGCGCGCCGAGCAGGAGCAGGAGCAGGGCCAGGATGGCGCCGACCGCCAGGCGCTCCTTGCGCTGATCCTGCCAGTAAGAGAGGGAGTCGTCATCGTGTTCGCTCATCTGAATCCTTTACGCACCGCAAGATCCTGGGGTCTGCGGGTCTGGTCAAAGCTGCGGGCACAGGTCTCGCAGTAGCCGCCCGCGCAGCAGCGCCCGGCGCCCGGGCAGTAGCCCTGCTGACCGCAGCGCTCGGGGGCGAGGTCGGCAGCGGGCGCGAGGTCCACGGGGGGCATGTCCGCCCCTGCATCGGGGCAGCCGCTGCCCGGGCAGGTGCAGGCCGCGAGCAGGAGTGCCAGGGCGGCAGCGCGGCGCATCAGGGCTTCGCCGCCTCGCAGACGTAGGCGAGGTAGACCGCCGGGGCGCTGCCCGCCATGCTGGCGGACATCTGCTCTTTCTGGACGCACTGCGCCCCGCCCTTGCAGGCGCAAGCGCCGCCCTCGCTGCAGTCTAGGCAGCCCGCACCGCCGCAGCCGGTGACGACGAAGGCAGCGACGCAGAGGACGAAGGAGATCAACTTGTTCATGGTAGGGTGGCCTCGATAGCGATGAATGCCGTGCCGCTCCATGTGGCCGCGCTCACCTCGGAGACGAAGATCAGATCTTCGCCGCCGCTCAGAGAGATCGTGCCAGTGGCGGTGGCGTGGGATGTACCGTCGGCGACGGTACAAGTGATGCCGGGGTAGGTGGTGCCGCTCAGCCGGTCGCGCAGTTTGAAGTTGACCGTCTGCCCCGACGGAGCCGGGGTCACGTCCGCAGTGATGCGCGTGACTGTGCGGGCGCTCGGGTTGCGGCGCGCGCTGGGCGTCGCCTCGGTGTAACTGCCCGGGTTCGGGAGGGAGGCGAGGCCGATGTACAGCGGCGCTCCGCCGTAGGCGACAGAGAAGCCCCACCCCTCCATCCCGATCGTGTTGGTCGCTCCGCCCGCGCCGCTCGACGCGTTGAAGTTGTAGTGCGCCGCGTACAGCGCGAAGGCTGCAGTGTGGTGGCGCAGCCGTTTGGAGAATCCGTTGGTCCTCCGCGCGAAGCGCCGGATGTTCATTCGGGTTGTTAGGTTCTCACGCTCAATGTGCGACGTGCCCATGGTCTCCGGCGCTGGGTTGCCGAAGATGGGGGTCTTGATGGAGCCACGGTACCGCGACGGGTTGCCGCCGTACTGTTTGACCACCTGGCCGTAGTCCACCTCGCGCCCGAAGGACAGGGCGATGGCTTCGCAGTAGGGCGCGTAGCCGTCCGAGCTGATCTGCGGCTGGTTGACGATGCGCTGGCGCAAGTCCAGGGCGAAGACATCAGCGGTCGCTCCGGTGCGCTTGCCGACGCGGTAGCCAACGATCGTCTTCCTGATGGCGTCGAGCCCGACGAAGGTCCAGGTGTCGCCCATGTCCGCAGGGTCATCGTCGGTGAGGTGCCGTTGCTTCTTCGCAACGAATGAGTGAATTTCGTCCAATTGGGTGCTGTCCTAAGTGGGGCCTCGGTGTCCTAAGTCCTCGCGTGGTGTCCTAAGTGCCGCCGCGCAGTGTCCTAAGTCCTGAAAGTGTCCTAGGTCCTCGCACAATGCAACTGCTGTCAAGTTGGAAACCGGGAAGGAAGACGACTGAGCAAAAATACCAATTCGCATTATTGCGCTATCTAAACAAGAAACTGCCACCCGACGCATATGCACAACCGGAATATCCGATCGCTGGGAAGTTGGGAGGGAAGCAGCAGGAACGTTTTCCAGATATTGTTATATCGGATAACGTATTGATTGAAATGAAAGTCCACTTGAAGCATGCGGTCAAAGTACAGAGAGCGAGTGGGCAGCTTGAGGAATATGTGAGCCTGTGGAATGGTCCGATCGTGTTGCTTATCGCAGGGGATTCAGACAAGGCTCATATCACCAGCCTGCAAGAGAAAGCCCGACGGCTCGCCAGTGGACGCCAGCAACCCGTGTCTGTGGCGGTGGTCTAGTCTTCCTCTTCCTCTTCCTCTGGGCTCTCGATCATTGCCTGCATCCGATTCGCCAGCACCTTGGCCTCTCTCCGAACCGACGGAAGCGATGCGCGGGGAAGCGCGAGCAGTTCTTTGACGTTGTAGGGGTTGAACGGCTTGCCCGCTGGCGATACGACCGTCAGAGACCAAGCCTTTCGTGGGGCACTTCGTCCTGCATGGCCTTTCAGGATGCCCCCGATCCATTGCGCCCCACCATACCGGATGCCCACAGCGACCACGCCTAGACCAACCAACCACTTCCACCACGAAGACGATTCCTCTTTGGGCCTCCCTGCCACTACTCCGACAGTGACGTACTCGGCGCCCAGCATATCCAAGTCTTTCATCGCCTTCTCTCCCTGCTTGACATCGTAGAACCTCACCGTGCCAGAACTGGCAGCAGCGGGGCCTTATGCGCTAGCGGGAAAGCTGGAACTGCCGCCCCGCGCGCCCCGCGCGCCCCGCGCCGCGGGAGGGCCGCGCGCTGCACCTCATCCCCACCCCGCCTCATCCCTGTGAGTAGCGCAGCACTGCCCTTGGGCGCCTTCGCCGAGGTCGCTTCCGAGCTGCGCCGCCTGGCGGTCGCGGTGAGGCCCCACAGGTGTAGCTCCTGGATGACCTGCTCAACGGGCGCTGGCCACCGCCGGGCGCCTGCCCGTACTGCGGGCGGGGGCCAGATACGCTCGCTTAGCCAGGAGCCGGGCCCCATCATTGAAGCGGAGGATTAGACATTCCCGAGGAGCCCACTTTTTTTATCAAACCAACTAGCCAGTTCCGGTCTTCTGCGCATTCCGTATCGACGATCCGATCGGAAACATCTCGCAAGATACTATAAGTCCTCAGACGCCGACTTTCTCGACTGCGCCGAGCACGACACCGACCTTGACGCGCAGGGCAAGTGCGCCGCCTGCGTCGCCGAGGAAGACCGCGAGGAGCGGCGCGCGGCGGCCTCGTTCGAGCGCCCCTGACCATGGCCCGCATCGACCAACGCCCCACCCCCGAACGGCTGCAGGCCCGCATGAAGCGAACCTGCATGGCAGGCGCCCAGGTGCGATCAATCGTGGCAACGGCAAGGTCGCTACGTGACCCGAGCCGCACCTACGAGGTCGTCCTTTCCGGGGTGTTCGATGGCGATCGGCTGGTGTGCGCATTCGGGACTGACCGCGCAGGGCGCGTGGTTGACTCCCGGATCGACGAGCCGTTTGCTGGCTGCAACTATGCCGGGTGGCGTATGATGGACGATCACGAGGAGGCCCACTGATGGCCCAGCAACACACCTACGAGATCTACGTGCGCCTGCTCAGAGGTTACGTTACCCCGGGCAGCAGCAACATCAAGAGCCACCAGTTCGTCGGCACCCGCTCCGCCGCTCGCGACTTCGCGCTCGCAGTCAAGGCCGACACGCCCAACGCCGAGAGCGTCAGCTACGGGCGCTGCGACTGTGGCATGTCGGGCCGCGAGCGCGGCAAGATGGCCGACGTATAGCGCTCTAGTCGTCCAGCCGCGCGAACCCGAACACGTCCCCCGTTACAAGGTCATGCGTCCGCCTCGCCACGCAGTCTGACGGTCCGCCTGGCTTGGCGCTGGTGTTCCCTTCGATGGTGTGCAGCACCAGTCCCTCCGCTCGCTCCACAAGGCCGACGTGGTGCAGCTTGTCCGCATCGGAGCCGAAGAACACGAGGTCCCCTGCTTCGGGCAGCGGCGCCCCGGGCATCCACAGGGTCTGCTGCGCCCGGCCTTCTAGGCGTTCCCACAGGGTAGAGCACAGAAGGGACCACCAGGGGACAAGAGCCCCGGCCTCGATGTAGCACCGCCCAGCGAAGCCTGCGCACCACGCAGCCCAGCCATCCTTGCCATCGCGGGGCAGCTCGGGCTTGTGCCTGGTGAACCGTTCCATGCTCCAGGTGACGATCGGTCCCTGGTTCTTTCCGCCCGACTCGCGCTCGCCGAGCTTGGTGATTGCTACTGCGAGAGCGGCTTGACCGATGGTGCTCATCTCTGCAGTATCGCTCGACGCCCCGGCCAGGGTCTGCGCACGGCATTATGCGCTAGCGATAAAAACCGTTGACCGCGGCGAATTGCCTAGGTTACATGATGCCTGGGGACCACGCAAACATTGCGCGGCAAAGGAGCCGCGGAGGATAAGGGGATGAGTGACAAGCCGTCGGAACAACTCACGGAGCCCGAATGGTGGTGGCTTCGTCTCCCGGATTCCCCATGGGAAGGACGGAAGTGAGCTGCGGCCCGGACGCTGGCGCCTGAACCTGACCAACGGGCTCAGTCTGGACGTCGACCGAAGGGACATGATCGATACCGGCGACTTCACATTCGCGCCGACCGGCTTCTCGTGGGACGAGCCTTCCCTGCACCTATCGGCCCATGGTGGGGAGTTCGTGAAGGTGGCCCAAGGGACGACCGTCGCGAAGCGGCCCACCGGACGGATTCGACGGATCCGGCGTCTGAAGATCCTGGATTAGCCGCCACCAGCCGAAGCCGCTCGCCCCGCCGAGGTCCGCGCCCACCGCTGCGGAGACCCGCCCACCTGCACGAGCCCTGCCCGTCGTAGCTGCGCCAGCCGGTCGCGCAGGGTCCGCGCGCTCACTCGCCCCTCTGCTGCCAGCGTAGCTACCGTCGCAGGCTCCCATGCTGCCAGCAAATCCAGCGTGAGCCCAAGCGGCGAGCGCCCGGTTCCGCCGCAGTGCGCACACGCGCCTGTCACCGCAGGGAGTCGAGGATCCACGTCACCTGGGCCTCGCTATGCGGCACGCGGAGGCGGGCGGGGCTTCTCTGCAGCGCTGGGCTGTGCTGCAGGGCGGGCAGGGCGCAGGTCCCATCCGCGCAAACCTGCGGAGCCTTGCAGGCGGGGTTGCACTCCTTGGGCTTGGGCTTGCTCTTGGCCTCCTCGTTGGCGGCCTCGCCATTGCTCGCCTCAAGGATGCGGTCTGGCGCGGGCGGCGCCACCGCAGGCGCGGGGAGGCGGACGGGCACCTCGCGCATGCCCGCCAGCACAACGAGGAGAAGAAGCGCAGCGCCTCGCGAGCGCCAGCGGCGCAGCAGGTGCAGGTCGTCAGGGTTCATGGTGTTTCCTCCGTGCCGCGCTCAGCCTGATCTCGTCAGCTCGTGCCCGTGCCAGCGTCAGGGTGGCCATGGCGTCTGCCACGGCTGCAATGAGGGGCGGAGCCGCCAGGTAGACGCCCAGGAGGACCGCCAGGCCCTGTGCGAGGGGGCTGTGCTGTAGATCGAAGGTCACGGCACCACCATGGTAGCGCCCGCCAGGGCCTTCTGTCCGGCCAAGGTGGTGCGGTACAGGCGCCAGCGGCGGGAGCTGCCCCGGCCAGAGCGCACCACCTGCGGCGTGCGGTCCTGCGTTTCCAGCCACCCGCGTTTGACGAGGCGCGCGAGGAGCCGGCGCCGGGCAACCGCCGTCGGGGAGACGCCAAGGCCCGTCGGCCTCTGCCATGCGTCGAGGCAGGCGCGCAGCACCACCGCCTGAAGCGGCGTCGCCACCCGGGCGGAAGCGACGTGGTGCGATTTGACCATAGCGCTTATGTCAGAACTTTCGGAGATAATCGCCGTACAATAGCTAGGAGGTCGCCGCTCATGGGCGTTGTCGTCATCGTCCGCCTGCACCTGTGGCGGACTTCTATCGAGGGCTGGTTTGGTCATTGGACGGCAGAGTCCGGTGACCTGGAAGGCTGCATCGGCGCACCCACAGAAGGCGCTGTGCTCGAATCACTGCGCCAGCGGTTCGCAGACAAGGAGGTGCGTGTATGCTTCGAGTCGAAGTAAGGAAGGTAACGACCCGCGCAACGGCGAGCGATCAGCCGAAGTCGCACGCCGACGCGCCCATCGTCGGGTCGCTGGCGGTCTACGTGGGCAAGCACCTCGACGAGACCGGGCGCCTGCGCGCCGTGGTGGCGGACCCGGATGCCGAGCTGCCGCGAGAGCAGGCGGGGCAGTGCGTGCGGACGGGGAAGCCCCTGTGCGTGCGCCTGGCAGGCGGGTATGCGTGGTGGTCGAGCGGGATCCGCGAGATCGAGCACGACACCCGGGGCCTCCCGCGGGAGGTGTGGACCATGAGCGGGTCGCTGTACCGGCTGGACTTCCCGGACCGGATCACGCTCACCTTGCCGGGGCTTGTGGAGCGGTAGGATTATCTGTGCAGGCGCACAAGTACGTGCTACCTTCCCGCCGCATACCGGATGGGAGGTGAGGGCATGATCGACGAGGATGCGGAACGGAGAAGGCAGATAACCGCTGCCGCCATGGGAGAGACCCTGGCCAAGATAAACGACGTGGTCGCGCAAGTGCGGGCCGATCTGGCGCGTGCGCGAGCCGAAGCGGAGAACTACCGCCTGCAGCTCCTTGGCGAGCGCGAGGCACGCATCGATCGCGAGGCGGAGATCTCCAGGCTTCGCGCTGCCGCATGCCTGCGCACGCCAGAGGACATCAGCGACGCGCTGACGACGGCCCACGGGCAGGGCCAGGAAGACGCGATCGAAACGGTGGCGGGATGGCTGGGCTGCGCGCCGAAGATCGGCGCCATTGAGGCTGCGATCGCCGCCCGCGAGGTGCCCTACCGCCCCGGCCTGCCTGCCGCTGCCGGAGCGACCAGCATGCACAGCCTCGCTGCCGATGGGCACTGCACTCGCTGCCTGCTGCCAGCCGCACTGATCTCGACCCCCTACGGCTGCTGCGCGCACGCAGCCTTGACGGTGCCGCCGGACATCGGCTACCGCCCCGGGCTGCCCACCGTCGAGCAGGTGCGGGCGCACGAGGCGCGCTGCCCCAGGGCAGGGGGCTGGACCACCTGGCAGCGCCAGTATCCCGGCAACGCCGCCAACATCGTTTTGCTGATCGCGGTCGCCGGGGCGATCTGGGTGGCCGACGGCGGTAGTCGCAGGCGGCTGACTGCCAGCGCCTGCCAGTGGCGCCCCTGCCTCCTCGATGGCACTCCCTGCCCCTGGATCGACTAGAGGCACAGCCGGATCCTCCGCGGCGTGAGCGCCTGCGGCAAGGTGCGGCACTCCGCAAGCGTCAGCGGGTCAAGGAGCGTTGCGAGGGTGGCCAACTGCCGCACCCGTACTGCCGAGAGAGCCAGGTCACGCACCGCGCAGCGCCTCGGCCGCCGCGGTCCATGCGCTCTGGTCGGGCAGGGTCTCCCACGGGGTTGCGGGGCCATCGACTGCCGCAGGGCTTCGCGCAGCGAGGTAGGCGGCGTAGCTCTCCGCGCCGCCCTTGCCTGTAGCTGCAGTCTCGCCTGCAGCAACCCACGCCATCTTGAAGGCAGGGCCGATCTCTGCCCAGAGCGCCATCACGGCGCCGGTCTTGGTGCGGCCCCCCTTCGCAGTGCGGTAGGCGACGTAGAAGCGCTCGCCCCGGCCTGGGGCGGGCTGCAGGGGGCCAGCGGGCAGGGTCGCGGCCTCTGCCTTCTGGGCGTCGAGGTCTGCCTGGGCGCGGACCAGATCGTACTGCGCCTGGACGATGGCGACCTGCGCCTGGATCTGCTGCACCGCAGCCCGGAGACCATCGAGGGCGGGCTGCAGGAGGGCGACTGCGGTCTCAACCGGCATGGGCCACCCCCGCATCGGTCGCGCCAGTGGAGCCGAGGTCGCGGCGGATGCCCGCATCCACCGCGCCGCCGTCCTCGCGACTATCCATGAGCAGGAGTCGCCCGTCCGCATCGCGAGCCTGGGCGGGATCGCACGCGCCGCGGGCCACCTCACTCAGGCCGAGCGCCTCGTCCTCCTGCTGCTTGAGCTGCGCGAGGTTGATTGGCTCTCCGCCGCGCATGGCCAGGGCGTCGGCCTTGCGCATCGCAGCCACGGCCACCCACGCCTCGCTCGCCTTCACGGCAGTCGCTGCGCAGGACCGGGCGGCAGGGCAGGCCCGGCCATCTTTGCGGCACCACTCCACGGAGCGGGTCTGCAGCTCGCGCATCTCTGCCGTGCGCAGCCCGACCGAAAGCGTTGTGCAGCCGGTGGCGATGAGCGCGCCGGCCAGTGCCAGCAGCGCGAGGATGGCTCCGATGAACCACAGCTTGTCCCGAGAGAGATAGCGTTTCATCCACAATCCTACGCGCCGCACACAGGCGCGGTCTTAAAGATCGCCGCAGCCCGCGTCCGAGTTGTCGCCCCTGATCGGGGTCTGATCCGGCAGGGACATCGGCGGCGTTACGGTGAGCGCGGGCTTGGTCTCTGCCAAGCCGCAGTGGTAAGACACTGCGCCGCCGTTCTCCAGCAGCTTCGCCGCCTTGCAGATGTAGCCAGCCTGGCAGAGCGAAGGGCACTGCAAGCAGTCGTAGCAGCCAGAGCTGCCACCACACCCCGGGATGAGCAAGGCCAGAAAGGAGAAGACCAGAGAGCGTTTCAGTTTCATGTGCGACCTCATGTCGAGCTAACCACAACCCAATCACCACTTGGCGACAGCTCCAGGGTTGTGCTGGAGCGCGCCGGAATGAGCAGACGCGCCGCGAGAGACAGTCTGCGGCGCACCGGGAACGAAGTTCGCGTCGTGATCGCAGTCGTTGACCAGGCGAAAAATCGCGCCAGGAGAGGCGGCTCTGGCCCCGGAGCCTTCGGTTACGATGGTCTGCGGCGCGCTCCCGTGCGGGTAGACGCTCTCATCGCTGTTTTCGACGCGAGCGCTCGCGCTGGTGATGACCCTCTGGCCGCAATAGCGCATGGGCTAGCTCCCCACTACGGGCTCGACGCCGAAGATGTAGTTTGACGATGTGTTCCAGGGCTCGGCGTTGACGTTCCCGGAGCCATCGAACAGACGAGGATTGGCCAGCATGAGCGTTGATGATCCCAGAATCGGATAGCTGGTGTTCGTGTACGAGTTCACGAAGTTGGGGATGCCAGCCGTTCCAACACTGCCGCCCACGTCGGGGCAGGCGGACACCGTGAAGGTTGTCCCGGCGGTAACTGCGTAAGAGAACGGCGTCGCGAGCGTGTAGACCCCCGCTGCAGTGATGGGCACGGTGCCGCTGGCGACGGCCACCCCGCTGATCCACAGCTTCAGGTACAGAGTCCCCGAGGTCTCAGCCGTGTACGCTCGCACGTTGACGATCGTGGTGTTCTTGAGCGCTGTCCAGGAGGTCCCCCAGGAGTAGCCGCCCGCGATGAGCGACCACCCGACGCCGGTCCCCAGGCTGATCGGGGAGACGAACAGGTCGGCCACGGTCACGGCTGCGGATCCACTAGCCGCGGCAGTGATCCGTCCCTGTGCATCTACCGTGATGTTCGCCGACGTGTAGGATCCAGCCGTGACTGCGGTGTTCGCGAGAGAAATGGAGCGGTTGGCGGCCAAGCTGCCGCCTCCAGATAGGCCCGTGCCTGCCGTGATCGTGGTGGCTGCCAGCGCGTAGGTTGCAGACAGGTCGGGAATGTCCGCAACCACCAGGCTCCGTCGTACCATTGCCCCAGCGGCGCCACTTGCCGGCGAGGCCCAGACCAGATTGATCGCGGAACTCGACAGGTCCGCCCCGGTGCCGCCGTTCGCCTGGCCGACGATGCCGGTGAGCGAGATGTCCGGCGTGGTGCCACCCGACGAAGCAAGCGGCGAGGTGGCGGTGACATCGGTGACCGTGCCCCCGCCGCCACCCGAAGAGGACGACCGCCCTGCAGGCACGGGCCCCTGCCGCCCCGATGCCGTGCAGGCGCTCACCGTCCCGGCGCCAATCTTGAAGGCGTTCCACGTCAGCCCGCCCCCTGGGCGAGCTGGGAAGATGCACGCGCCCTCCGCCGCCACCGCATCGCTCAGCGCACATGGGTAGCCCTGGTACACCTCCCAGGCAGTCACCGAAGCATCGTAGACCGCCGGGTAGAGCGTGACGGAGCCAGAGACCGTGCAGGCAACCTCGTAGGACTCGCCGCCATAGAGGAAGCCCGACGCACCACCGGAGACGTTCGTGATCGGCGTGATCGACGTGGCGAGCGCCCGATGCTCGGCGGCGGGGCGCACGACCGGCGCCGGGCCGCCGAAGCTCAGCAGGCTCACGGACAGCGAACCGCCACCCGAGGGGCTGCAGGCCATGAGGCCCAGCGCCAGGAAGGGCAGCGCCACCCGGATGACCTGCTGCGGCTGCCCTGGCGAGGCGGCGTGGTAGGCCGTGACGAAGCCCCACACCGTCAGAGTGAGCTTGATCCAGTCCTCGCCCGTCAGCACCTTCAGGCCCGCCAGAACCGCCGAGATGAGCAGCGTGGTCGCGGCGAGGCCATAGGCGAGCTGCGACTTCTGCTTGGGAGTGAGCTCGTTCTCGTTCACGTTACCCCCTCGCGCTCGCAACGGTGCCAGTTACGCCGTGGTAGATGGTGAGCGCCGGATCGCCGATCGGGGTGAAGGTGAGCAGCACCTCATCGCCCGCGATAGACACGCTTGGGATGAGCTTGCCCGCGTCGCCCACGAAGGTGTCGTATGGGGTGCCAAGGTTCTCAGCCCCGAGGATTGCAACGGTGCTGCCGTCGCTCCCGATCTTGATCTGCGAAGACACCAGGTTGAATAGCGTCTCCCCGCCGTTTGTGGCCACGGCGGCGCCTTCAAGGATCACCGTCCAACCATTGGTCAGGCCGGCGCCCGCGGGGCCCAGCACCACAGAGACTGCGTCCCCCACGTCATCGACCGTGACGGTGTGCAGCGAGAAGGATGCACCCGTCGGGCTGACCCCATCGGCGGGGAGCGTGATCTGGTAGGGCAGGCTGCTCGGGTACTGGATCTGCACGCCCACGCCGGTCTTGTTTCGGTTCGGAAGTCCCATTGTGGTTGCCCCTACAGCGCCAGTTGGAAGATCAGGCGGTACTTCGCTGGAAGTCCGCTGAAGTTGGAGACCGTGATGAGCCCGACATCCCCCGCAAGCGGCACATTGGCCGACGACGGGACGCCGTTCTGGTAGGTAAGCTTGTACAGCGGAGCCGCACCGCCGCCGATGCCGTAAAGGCCAACCACCGTCGTCCCGGCGTCGCGGTTGCACATGGGCGGCAGCATCGAAATGGCCTTGGCGGGCCGCGGGATAAAGTCGGAGATGTTGTTTTCCAGGACGCTGTCGATGTACTTCGTCAGCGTCACGGGCGCGGTCGATGGCGCCGCGAAGGCGCCGATCGAAGCCCCCACCGTCATGCTGGGGTTCTTGCGGCTGGCGGCGGTGGGCTTGATCATGCCCACGACCACGGAGACGTAGTTCCCGACGACGGTGAACCGCGTCCCGCAGCCGATGTCGAAGTCCACCTCGCCGATGGTCCCATCGCTCCCGTAGGCCACCCGGCCATAGGGGCGGAGGTTTGCGGGGTGCTCATCGTCGCCATCGGCGGTGACCGGGAAGACCTGGCCCACGTCCACCGTGATCGCGCATGCCTCGTGCGGCTCGCCCTGCCACATGACGAGGGTGCCGGACTGCTGAACCCCGTCCTTGATCTCCTGATCGGTGGGCGCCCACTTGAAGGTGCCCTGCCGCCCGAGCGTCGCGCCCTTGCCCCACGTCAGCGGAGCGATGGACACGCGCTGCGCGCCGCGGGCAGCCTCGGATGCCACGTCATGCAGGGCGTCGGCGCGGGCCTCGTTGGCGAGGTCACTCGCGGGGCCCTGCTGCTCATAGGCAGCGTGGTACTCTTCCAGTTGCTCGTGGAAGTCGTCGGTGGTCGCAGGCTGCATCGCCGCTTCAGCGAAGGTCGCAGCGAGGTGGCGCAGGACCGGGGACTCGGGGATGTGGCGCCGGTCCTCCGCGAGGCCCGCGAAGCGCATCGCGGCCTTGCCCAAGATCTCCGAGCGCCGCGCTGGCTCTCGCTGCGCGTCACGCACGGCGGTCTTCACGAGGGCCGTGATCTGGGAGTGCCTGGGTTGCGCGTTCATGGCCTAACGGCGCCTCGACTTGACCCGCGGCAGGAGCTGCGCGGGGCGGTTGTCATCGTTGGGGAAGGGGTCGTAGCCCAGGCGCTCAATGGCCCGCCGCTTCAGCTCTGGGCGGAACTTCCCCGCCTGCTCGTAGTGCTGCAGGGTTCCATTGAGGGCGTAGTGCTCCTTGCCGGACTTGTAGCTCTTCGGGCCATCGACGACAAAATCGACCATCCGCTCAAAGAGGGCGTCCTCCAGCACGGCAGGGTCGATATGCATCGGATCCACCGGGGAGATGAACAGATTGGAGCCGCCTGAGAACTTCCGAGCCACCGCCTTCGCGGCGGCGGACGGGCTCTTCCCCTTCATCATTTCCCCGGCGGCGTACTGAACGACCACGGGATGAGTTGAGCAATCGACCGGCATGCCGAGGTTCCTTACGCCGCAGCTCGCGGGGGCAGGGCGGCCCGGATCGCCGGGGGGAGCTCCAGGGCCGGGGCCTTGGGCGCCAGGCCGAGGTACGCGAGCGCCTTGTCCCAGTAGCTGCGCGCCGACTCCAGGATCCCGCCGACGGACACCGACGCGGTCGCCGACGCCTTCCGTGGCTGCTTCATCACGGCCAGGATCTCCGCCATGGCCTGCTTGACCACGGGCGGGCTCGCCGCGGAGAGGCGGGTCCACTCGTCGCACGCCTTGGCATCGCCAGCGGCGCACATGCGGGACAGGGCGGCCAGCGCGAACAGGGCCGGGGAGGTCTTCGGCGCCAGGCGGACCATGAAGGGTCCGCGCCCGCGGGCCTCGGGGCGCTTCAGGATCGAGGGCGACGCGCTCGCGAGCTCCTTGATGACGTTCGCGGCGGCCAGGGTCTCGCCGATCTCATCGATGTACCCGACGATGATCGCGGCGGGCGCCCCGGCCTCGGTCGCGGCCTTGGCGGCCTCCAGCGTCCCCTTCTCGACCGGCTCCATGGCCGTCACGATCCGGGGGTCGCCGTCGGCGCCCGGGATGACGATCGAGGCAACGGCGAAGTCGCCCTCGCGCCAGGCATCGACGAGGCCATTGAAGTGCTTCGGCATGCGGAGCGGGATCCGCTTCTGCTCCTCGATGGCCGCCACCTCCGCGCCCATGTGCCGGAGCTCGGCGATGTCGCCCCGGATGGCCGGCGCCGGGCCGTGGTGGGCGCCCGGATCCGCCATGTGGGCCACCAGGCGCTGCTCGACTTCGGCCACCTGCCGCTGCAGCGCAGCCATCTCGGGCGAGCCGTCGGTGCGGAACTGCTTGTAGCTCTCCTCCGTGTCCACGCGGACGATGCGGGACTCCCCGCCTGCACCGTACTGCTGCAGGAGCTGCGTGGTGATCGGGAAGGCGTCCTCTGCGGCGCCGCAGATGTCCTCGACGCAGTCGTCCATCAGGCTGCCGTCGTCCTCCTCGGGCTCATCGAGGGACACGGCCCGAAGCGGTGGCGCCGGGCGGCGGCTGTCGCGGGCCTTGGTGATGGTCTTGAGGACCGCGGCCTGGGCGGCGCCGACGATCTCGTCAGTGAGCTCCGGGGCGATCTCGATGCCATCGCTCTGGCCGTAGCCCCGCACGCCGATCTCGGTCCCGTCCGACTGACCCTCATTGCCAAGGATCTCGTAGTTGAGCGGGAACGCCTCGTCCAGCACGTCGGTATTGAATTCGTCTTGCATGGTCGTTCTCCCTAGTCCCTGGCGTTCTTGAGGTAGCGCGCGAGGTCGGCGCCGGTCTTGCCGAGATGGCGGCGACCGGAGCCGGGGCGGGCCGACCCGCTCCAGGACCACCCGGACCTGCGCTTCCACGCACTGATCGAGCGCGACCCACGCTTGTAGGTGTGGTGGTTGATGCGCCCCTCGCTGTAGACAATCGGCGTCGAGTGGCTGTAGCGAAAGCCCGCCTCCGTCAGGGTGTCGTGGAAGGGGTTGTCGCTGTGGTCAGGGTCGAAGCCCTGGCCGGAGCTGTTGGCGTTCTGGATCATGAGCCGTGGACCTTGCCGTCGTCGCCGACGTACAGGTCATAGCTGCCGAAGCGCTTGGCCTTGGCGTGGAGCCGGTCGCCGACAGCGCCCAGGCCGCGGTCCCAGAAGCCCGCCCCGTGCCCGTTGCGGCTCAGCCAGAAGTCGTGCCCGGCCTGAGAGTCGGAGACGTTGGCCTTGTCCAGATCGGCCCTGGCGGCGCGCTGGAAACGGAGGCAGTCCGCCGCCATCTTGCGCAGCGTGGGCGTGGCGATGTCGGAGTCCGAGTAATCGCGATCGAGCGGGCGATCGTTGTCATCCGTCGAGGACCACAGGGCCGCGTCCACGTAGCCGCGGGTGAAGGCGTTCAGTGCGGGTCGCTTGCTCATCAGAATGCTCCTACGCAGCCCCATGGGCGCGTGATGTTCCTGAACGTCATGGCCTACCGCCGCCTCGGCGCATGGCCCAGGTCCGCGCCGTACCACTTCGCCGCGTCGGTCAGTGCTGCGGTGCGCGACTCAGATTCGATGTGGCCAACCGGCTCGCCTTCCTCGTCGAAGCGCGTGATCTGCCAGGTGCCCGGCTTCCGCGTCGCCTCATGGACGATGAGCGAGCCGCCGGGGCGCTTGAACTGGTACGCCTTCTTGCCCTGCGCATCGAGCTCGCTCACGCGCCGCTTGATGAACGCCATGCGGGCCGCGGTCTCGGCGAAGATGTCTCGCGGCATCAGCCCCGCCTCCGACGCACTGGCGGCGCCAGCACCTCGCGCTTGGCCCGGCCCAGAGGGTCGCGCTCGCCGACCGGGTATAGGAAGACGCGGTAGCCTTCGCGGGCAGCGTAGTCCTTCGCCTTCCGCACCTCGGCAGCGTCACCCTCGTTCGCCCACACGATCGCCTTGGGGACCAGAACCGTGGTGGTCTTGGCCAGGGCGCCGTAGCGGCGGAGCGCGTTCGGATCGACGGCATGCTCCGTCTCCGTCTTCGCGATCACGATGCACTGCTCAGCGGCAGCGAGTTTGCGCCTGGCGACCATCAGAAAGCCCCTCGCGCCGCTTCGCAGCGGGCGCGCGTGTTCTCAAACAGGTGGGGCCACTTCCGCAGTGCCCCCTTGCCCCCGATGTGCAAGATCGCCAGCGCTCCGGCGAGGCTCACGCCCTCGGGCTGCTGGATCTTCCCGCTGCGCAGGTCTGCGCAGTACAGCTTCATCGACATGGCCAGCGCCTGGTGCTGGGCCACGATGTCCCGCAGGAAGCGCTCCTCCGTCCAGGGAGCGAGGAAGGTGCAGCGGTAGACCTGCCGTCCGGCGCCGGTTCGCTCACAGCGAAGCTCCCCGACATAGCCAAGGTCCGCGAGCCGTCGGGGACGCATGTCATAGGAGCCAAAGCCCCCCGACTCCGAGATGGCGCCAGGGGCCTGGACTTCGAGCGCCACCCGGAACCGCTCCCACGCTGCATCCGAGACGCCAGGCAGGGGGCTTCGGATCGACGAGGTGAAACGGGGCGCCGGGGCAGGGCGCCGATCTTGCGCTGCAGCGGTCAGCATGGCAGGCTCCCGGCATGGCGAGTGGGAACGGGCTCCCGCGGGGCACTCACTACCACCCGCGCAGAGTCGGAGACCCGCTCCTTCGCGCGACGCGGCACGGACTCGACGAGGAACCACAGGGCCAGTAGCCTCAGCATCGGGGCACCAAGATCCCAAAGGAGAGCACTCGAACCAGGCCCGCGCGCGAAGGGTGGGGATCCCAGACCACGCGCCCCCCATGGCCCACGCAGCGGTGGCCGAGCCCTCGCGGGGAGATGCCGCTGACGAGGTGGTCCCGGTCAAGATCCTCCGGCGGAAGCTCTGCGGCTTCGTCGGCGGAGATCTCGATCAGGTCAAGGCCGATCATGTGGAGCCACTCCCGCTCGCGCGTCGTCTGATTCTCGCCGGGGCGCAGGGAGCCAGGGTCGAACCTAGGGACGCTCGCCAGTGGCAAATCTAGAATCGTGGCATAACTCGCGCGAACGCACTCGCCAAATGGGTACCCTTCTACTCGTTGCGTGGTCGGAGAAAGGCCGACCATGACGGAGCCGGGTAGAACCTTGCGGGGCCGTCGCCATGCGAAGGATGCCGAGCTGACGGGCGGCTGCAGGTCGTACTCCGCGGGCAGGCGCTCGCCGTTTGGCCCCAGCGGCAGGCCGTCTTGCGCGTACCCAGTGCCATAGGGGCCGTAGCCACGCCCGTCCTTGAGGCCCTCGCCGCGCAGGCCCACCATGGAGACGCCGTGCTCCCGTGCGAGGTACTGCAGGCTGGTCATGACTCCACCCGCGGCCCGAAGAAGTGCAGGACGATCTCAACCGCCAGCGACTTCGGAGCTTTGTCGTAGCCTGCCGGGAGCGGGAGCCGGTCCTGCACCAGGAGGTGGAGGTGCTTGCTCACCGACACGCGGATATCGATGCGCTGCCGGGCGTCCGGCATGAAGACTCCGCTGCTGAGTGAGTCGCCAGCGAAGGTCGCGAGGGAGATCGCGAACGGCGCATCGCTCGGCGGCGTGAAGATCTGCGCCCCATCGAACAGCGCCTCCGTCAGGATGAACCACTTCAGATCGGCACGAGTGCTGCGCAGGTCGTGGCGCAGCGACAGGTCCGGCTGGTCCGCCGCGGCGTGGGCAGCCACCACCGACACCTCGGCGATGATTTTCTGCGGGCGGAAGGGGCGCTCGACGGCGCAGGACCCGGACACGACAGCCCGGTCCTCGGCGAGTTCGCTCAGCGAAAACTCGCCAGCGGCCTTCACGGACCCATGGACGGATTCGTAGGGGCTTCGGAGCGGACGGCCCGCAGGGGCTTGAGCCGCGACCGTGGCTGCGAGACGCTGCAGGCTGGTCATCGGCTGACCCTCCGGCGCCGGGCATCGTAGGCACGGGCCTCCGCATCGGCCTCCGCGAGATGGCTGGCCACGTCGGCGGACGTGTCACCAAGGCGCAGGTCCGGCTCCCACCGGCTGGCGTCTCGCCCGGACCCCATGCGGCGACCGGCGACCAGCGCCATGATGCGGCGCGCACGGGCCGATGGCTCGCGGGTCAGGAAGCCCTTGCCCACCGCGTCCTCGTAGGGGACCGGGGTTGTGAATTGATCGCCGGTCAGGTCCAGCACTTCGCCCGATCGGTGGCGCAGGAACCAGTGCGGGAAGCCCTCATGCCGGATGCTCTGCGGCGTCCAGCCTGCGCGCTTCCCGCCAAGCAGATGGTAGGCGGCCTCGCTCGCGGCGTAGCAGTGGCCGAACGTGCGCGCCCGCCCGGCAGCCTGGCGCCGGAACGCTGGCTTGAGCAGGTCGGGGGTCAGCACCGATCGGATGCTCTCGCCCAGATGTTGCGCGGCGCGCGTCACACCGCCCTCCGCGACTTACCACGCAGGCTAGTCGCCCGCGCCCCGCCCAGGATGTCCACCGGAGGCCCGCCCACCCGGAACACCCCGTCCTTCGGCAGGAGGCCAAGGAGCTCCATCTGCCGCATGACCAGCTCCGGCGAGGCCAGGCCATCCTCTGCAGCCTGGCGCCCCGTGACCGCGTGGTTCGCGAAGCGCTCTGTGTTCTTGCGGATCTCTTCCTTGCGCCCGGCCTCGTCTCCCATGCCAAGGATCCGGCTCGGATCCTCATCGGAGCCATCGGGGTGCAGGACGACCGTATGGTAGGACGTGGCGCCGCCGAACGTCCCCTCCTTGACGAGGTGGGGCTTGGCGTCGATCCCTGCGCGCCACAGCTCCGCCACGCGGACGGGGACAAGCTCGTTGCAGTCGCCCTTGCCCCGCGCATACAGGGCGGGGATGTCGAGGAACTCTTCGACCCCGCGAAGCATCGCGAGGACGTTCTTGATCTTGTGGACCTCGGCCCCCTCCTTGTGCAGGAGGGCGGCCACCCGTTCCATGGCATCAGGCGAGATGCGCGGGGCGCTCGGAGCCTGGTCCGGCGCGGCGTAGCGCACCCCGCTGTCGTACAGCATGGGGGTCTTCGGGTTCAAACGCAGGTAGCGCCGGTTGACCCAGCAGTTGTAGCCGAGGAGCGAGACCAGGAACTTCTCGCTGCACTCGCGCACATCGGGGTCGTTCTCGGCATGGAAGCCCAAGGAGAAGGCGAGGAAGATGTTCTTCATCATGGGGCGCCTGCTCCTGCTGGCTGGGGAAGTCGTGCGGTGCGGAAGATCGCGGACATCTGGCTGACTCCTCGCGGCCTTCCGAAAAGATGAAGCGGTGGCGCCGCGCTGCGCATGCTGGCCAGCGCGGCGCCCCGGGGACTAGCGGAGCTGCTCGCCGAACAGGTTCAGCGTGGTGATGACCTTCACGCTGTAGATGTCCGCCGAGGTGTAGCCCGCCGGGGGCGCGGCGCGGTAGGCCGCGGTCTCGCGCACGGCCCAGGTCACGCTCATGTCGATGCCGCCGTTGATCGTCGGCCAGGACACGCCGTTGCCGAGCGACTGGGCCGACAGGGAGCGGCCCGAGATGCCGGTGCTCTGGTCGGGGGCCGTGGGGAAGCAGTTCTTGTTGCCGGCGAAGACCGTGATGAGCAGCAGGTCACCCGCGTCCGCCACGTCCGCGGCGATCGTGGTGGCGCCCAGCGAGGCGTTCGAGAAGGTGATGAGGAGCTGCTCGTCCGCGATCGCCTT
>JACCDG012017804.1_pt1 | contig 22474 bp, 16 predicted proteins | sample 7442471 | NCBI WGS metagenome assembly JACCDG01 (sample SAMN15323444, study PRJNA562643) | freshwater metagenome | isolation source: river surface water | place: USA:Blue River Watershed | collected 2017-08-17 | reverse complement strand
TCAAACTAATTAGAGATACTTTTGGACAAAAAAGCAAATGATAGATGAATCTTTACTCAAAAGTAATTTTTTAGGAAGAGATGGATTTCGTTGGTGGATTGGACAAGTAGCACCAGGAGAAGCACAAGGAAACCAGGCAAATGGTGGTGGTTGGGGAAATAGATGTAAGGTAAGAATTCTAGGTTATCATCCTTATTCGGAAGTTGAATTATCGAATGAAGATTTGCCCTGGGCTCAAATCTTATTACCAACCACATCTGGTGATGGTGGTGGTGGATGTGCAACAAGTACAAAACTCAAACCAGGTTCTGTTGTTTTTGGTTTTTTCCTTGATGGTGACAATGCCCAAATTCCAGTTGTTGTAGGATGCTTTGGTAGAACTTCGGATATCCCAACTGGTTCGGAACCATATGTAACACCATTTAGTCCTTTCACTGGTTATACGACTAGGGTAAAGAAACCTGATGGAACACTAAAAGGTGATGAAAGTAATGAAAGCAATTCAGCATCTCAAAAATCACCAAGAGATGTACCTCCAGATACTATCAATAAACTGAATCAGGCAAATGCTGCATCTGGTGAAGTTCCTTATTTTACAGGAGTCGGCAAGGTTGTAGTTTTTGGAAATAGTTGTGGAGATACTGCACTCGCAAGCACCACTGCTGAGATTGATAATTTACTTCAAAAAGTAAGGTCTGGATTTGATGCTGTAGGAGACGTAAGTTTAGAAATTAATAGGTCAGTTCAAAAAATTACTGGCGTAATGAATACGTATGTCGGTAAGATGCAAAGTTTTCTGTACACCGAATTGATTCCAGTTCTCCAAGAGGGTTTGAAACTATTATATGAGTTAGTCTATAGAGCAGTTCTTGCCGCAACAGGAAGTGAAAGAATAGCACACTTGGCAGGTGTTGCTGCACAGACTGCAATGATTCCTCCAGTCAAAGCACTTGAAGATGGATTGCATACCGTTGGTGGAGCAGTAGTCAATACATTATCCGATTCAGTAGAAGAGCTTCTTATTGATGTTGTTGGAAATGTTGAAAACTTTAATTCCTGTGCATCGGGTCAGTTTTCTGGTGCAATTTTGAATCAGACAATGGATTCATTTTTGGGTTCAATGGGTCCACTTCTTGATGGAGTTAGCAAACTCTTGAGTCTTGTAGGATTTGACCCAATGGCAACTCTTCGTAAGAGCACTGCTAGCATTAGAAGTATTGGTGGTGGATTTGATGCAAATCAATCACAGAACAAGTGCTCTGGTATAGCAAAGCAGTGGGTTATTGGTAAGGGTGTAAGAGACCCAGGTTCTGAAAAGAATCAATACAATACTATTCTTAAGAATATGAATACTGCTGCGGCAATAGGTAAAGCATCTCAAGATATATTCCAAACTACCTATGGTGCTTGGGATATTTTCAGTGGGGCATCAAATATTCCCAATCAAGTTTCAAACACTCTTACTGGATGTTATACTGGACCACCACTCAATTTTCCACCACCCAAGGTCAGAATTTTTGGTGGAGGTGGAACTGGTGCAACTGGTAGTGTCATTCTTGGATTGTTTACAAATGATGAGGGTGGCACAACGATTGACACTGCTACAACAGGAAGCATTATTGGTGTAGATATTGAATCTGGTGGTTCTAATTATAGATATCCGCCATATGTTGAGTTTTTTGATGAGGCAAAGCAGGGATATGGTGCCGTTGGTAGAGCAATCATCGATTCAGATTCTTCATCAAAAACTTTTGGTCAGGTGATAGGAATTTATATGGTCTCGCCTGGAGAAAATTATCCAGTAGGAAACATCAATACTCAAGTTGGTATTGCCACAACTGCAGGTGATAATTATGGTGTTGTTAGTGTGGCAGTTGTCAATCCAGGACTTGAATATTCTACTAAAGATATTGCTTTTGATAATTTTGGTAACCAGTATACTTTGACTGTTAATAACGGAAATATAGTTTCGGCACAGGTTATAAATACCAGAAGAATACAAGAATTACCAACAATTACTGTAGAATCTACAACTGGAAGAGGTGCCGTATTGAAACCAATTCTTGGTAAGTTAACGTTTACCCCTCCAGCAAAACTTACTAGAGTAATTGATTGTCCGACATAAAGAGATATGGCAGAAAGACCTAATCAAAACTGGGAAGCAAGAGATATTTGGAGTATGCCGAACTTCAGGATTGACACGGGCAATCCTCAGATGGGTTATAACGGAACAATATCTTATGCAATGTATTGTTTCAATGAAAGTAAAGATGTATCTCTAACAGGTCTTACAGATACAGGGTCTTATAGAGTTTATAATGATAGATGTACGGAGATTATTGCGGGAAATAAATCTAGCGAAGATGGTGTAGATGTTGTCATTTGTGGTATGAACGGTGATATTACTATTACAGCAATGCGTAATGGTAGTGTTAGAATCAAAGGTAAGAATATTACTATTGAAGCAGACGAAGATGTAGATATAAAAGCAGGTAGAAATATTACTGCCAAATCTGGTTCTGGTAGAATTCTTTTAGATGGTAATGTTGTTGATGCCAAAGGACTCAGTGGAAACTTAATTGAAAAAGTCTCTGGAGGAACCTTTGGAACAAAGGTATTTGATGGTAGTTATGTTGGTCTAGATGATATTGCTAGAGGGTTTGCATCACTACCAAATATTCCAGTGATTAGCAATTTGGTTGATGCAACAACAACTAGTGAAATTACAAGTCTTGACGATGATTTGAGTGCTCCTATTACTGATGAAGAGAGGGAGCAAGTTAGAAATAATACAGTTCCAGGCGTCACTCTTCTATAGGTGAACTAATATGGCAGCACCAGAAGATCGGTTTATAGTTGGTCAAGAAGCCTGGTTTTATGAGAATGCCAAGTTCTTTGAAGAGGTAGAAGCTAGACTTTTCAAAGGTGATATTCAATCACCAGAAAATTCTACATTTAATAATGTAAGAGTCAATGGCGGTATCTATGATGCCTCCAATTTTTCTGGTTCTTTTGGAGACCTAGTTCTTTCTGATGGTCAAGGTGGATGGTTCTGGGGAACTGTTGGGTATGGAACAGAAGCACAGGCTGCGAAGTTTAGAAAAACATCTCTCACCGAAGACATCAATGTAACCTATGCAAATAGGGTTGCCATCCGATTTGATGCTGAAGTTTACAAGACTGGATTCTTTACACACTCTAATAGTGTAAATCCACAAAGAGTTACGGTTTCAAATAATGGTATCTATCTTATCAATATCAATATTGGTATTGATAATACTGGTGCTGCAGAGGTAAATCCAGTAGCAGCGATATTCTTGAATGGTGTTGAAGTAACTCAAACAAGGTCTACGACTTATAGTGGTGGAACTGCTGCTGGTAATGATAAGAATATTCAAATTGCCACACAGGCACTCTTGTCTGATGGTGACTATCTTGAAGTTTATGCCTGGATGGACCAGGCGGACCAGGCAACTGCTGTCAATACGATAGTCAATGCCACTGAGTTTTCTATTATCAAGGCAGCAACTAGAGGACCTCAAGGTGTCCAAGGTCTTCAGGGACTGCAAGGTGTTCAGGGAAGACAAGGTGTACAAGGACCACAGGGTGTTCAAGGTCTCCAGGGTCTCCAGGGTCTCAGTAATCAGGGTGTTCAAGGTAATCAAGGTACCCAAGGTTTACAAGGTTCTCAAGGTGTACAAGGTACCCAGGGTATTCAAGGACCTCTAAGTAACTTCCAGGGAACTCAAGGTACTCAAGGATTGCAAGGTATTCAGGGTCTGGAGAACCAGGGTGTTCAGGGTAACCAAGGTCTCCAGGGATTACAAGGATTACAAGGAACACAAGGTCTCCAGGGTCTTAGTAATCAGGGTATTCAGGGTACACAAGGTACTCAAGGTGATCAAGGTGTTCAAGGTCTTCAGGGTCTTCAAGGATTAAGTAATCAAGGTGCTCAGGGAACACAAGGAACACAAGGAACTCAGGGTGATCAGGGTGTTCAAGGTCTTCAGGGTCTCAGTAATCAGGGTGTTCAGGGTTCTCAAGGTTTACAAGGTGATCAAGGAGTACAAGGCACTCAAGGTCTGCAAGGGGAACAAGGTGTTCAAGGCACCCAAGGTCTGCAGGGTGTACAAGGTCAGTTTGGACCTGTTGCTGGCGATCCTAATCAAGTTGTTTATAAGGATGGGAATAACCAACCTGCTGGTTCTGAAAACTTCAAGTTCTATGAGAATGAGTCTCTAGTTACTGTCGGAGAACAAAGTGGTGCTGGTATCGTTAGTGCCACTACTTTCAAAGGTGAGGGTTCTCAACTAACTGGAATTGTTACTAGCATCGTTCCTGGTATTGGAATCGATATTGAATCAACCCAACCAAACGGAAAAGGTATTGTAGAAATTACTTCCTATCGTCCAGTAGGAAGAACAATTTATGTTTCGATGAATGGTGATGATAATAATACTGGTCTTGCTGAGAACTATCCAAAGAGAACGATAAAAGCTGCTTCTTCAGTGGCTGTTTTTGGTGATACAATAAAGGTTTTCCCTGGAACTTATATTGAAGAAAACCCAATTACTTTAGCTAAAACAGTTTCTGTTGAGGGAACAGAACTTAGAAACGTAGTTGTCACTCCAAAGTATCCAGACAGAGATTTATTCTATGTCAATAACGGTTGTCATATCACGGATTGTAGTTTTATAGGTCAGAATTCAAGAAAAGGTGCCGCAATGGTATCTTTACAACCATTGAGGGGAATTTCAGAAGATCGTTATCTTGATGGTGCAAGAATGGTCAGATTCAATCTGGATTATATTGCCAGAGAATCTGTAGGATTCTTAACTAGTGGTTTTAGTGGATTTGCTGGAGGTCATCGTGAGCAAGATGCTGCCAGATTGATTGATGTAAACACCAGATTCATTGCAGCAGAGGCAGTAGGATTCCTAACTTCTCCAACTGGATATAACTTCACTCTAAACAACAGTGACTATACAAACTGTAAAGAAGATGTTGTAAGCATCATGGATGCTGTTGCCAAAGACTTGAAGGCAAATAGCAATAGAAATTCAATCGGTGCTGGATTTTCATATTTCAATAGTTCAGGTGGTCTAATCCATATCACTGGAATTGCGACACAGCAAGCAACTATTGCAGCATTAGATTATGCTGCTGGTATTAGTACCTTTGTCATTAATAATTTACCATTACCAACATCATATCAGTCTGGTGTTGGTAGTGTTACACAAACTTTCAATAACTCCGTAATCTTAGTTGCTGGTGGATGTGTTGGTGTTGGTACTACGATTAGACAACTTGTTGGTATTGTAACCAATATGATTGGTATTGGGACAACGGCAGCACCAGCGGTTCGTTATGGTGTCAATCTAAACTCTAAAGATTGTGCAGATGATGTAAAGAGTGTTTGGAAAGCAGTAATTTTTGATATTACTAGAGGTGGAAATTCGAAGTGTGTTGCTGCTGGAAGATCTTATTTTGATGAGAATTTCAACCTTATTCCAAGTATTCTTAAGAATCCTCAAGAAGTTCAGCAAACAATTGCAACTTTAGACTATTCTTTCAACATTGCAAGAGCAGTTATAAACAATTGCACTTGGGGTGGATATCCAGTAGGACTAGGAACTAATGTAACAAATGCAGTTTATGATGCAAATACTGGACTTACCACAATTACCGCAATCAATCATGGCCTTACAAAAGATGATCCAGTAAAGATTACTGACTTGTTGTTTGAGTGTGCAAGTGGTTCTCCAGGATTCCCTGTTGCAGTTTCTACGGCAACTTATGATAGAACAACTGGAATCACAACAATTACTCTATCTAAACCATTAGATATTGTATCTGGAAATAGAGTTAGTCTACAAGACCTTGTATTTGTTTGTGATAGTGGTGGTGGACCATCTACTGCTTCATACCCTAGTGGTAATCTTGGATATGACTTCACTGTTATTGATGTTATCGAACCACCACCATCAACGACAAGAAGATTCGCCACGAAGTTTACTGTCAATGTTGGGATTTCCACTCTTGACCATACTTATGTGAGTGGTGGAACAGTAAAAAGACTTTATACCCCAATATTTGGAGTTTCTACTGCATTCTATGATAGAACAACTGGTATCACTACAGTTACTGCTGTAGGGTTAGGAACCACGACAGGTCCCGCACTTTATATTGAACCAGGGCAAAAAGTAAAACTAGAAAATCTTGTATTTGTTTGTGACAGTGGTGGTGGTCCTGCGACTGCATATTACCCAAGTGGTAATCTTGGATATGATTTCAAAGTTATTTCTACTGCAGATGATAGATACGTCGATGCTGCAAATCTTATTGACACAAATAAAAATGAAATCGTCGATAAATCTTTGGCTGCTATAGCAGTATCCTTCCCAGATTTTTACTATCCAAATGATTTACAAACTACAAGATTCTCAAGATTCAAAGATTCTTATAGACTTATTCAACTGAATAGGCAGGAAATTATTAATACTGCTTGGACCAATACCGTTACTGTATATCCAGGAATATCAACAACTCAAACTAAGTGTAAGAGAGACCTTGGATACTTTGTTGATGCAGTTTCAACTGATGTATTTACTGGTGGAAACACATACACAATTCAGTTTACTAAAAAATATTTTGATGGTGCAGGAAATCCAATTTCAAATGGATTAGTTGGTGAAATTACTGAGTCTGTTTATGCTTTCAATCAGGCAAGAGACCTGATGAAACTTGCAATTACCAATAATCTCACTACAAAAGATCTTACTATTACGGCAGATCCTGGAATTGGAACCAATATTAGCACAGCATCTTGTGCTAACGTACAACAAACAATCAATACCTTAGTTTCAATAGCAACTACTGCACTATCTAATGGTTCACTAACCAATGTCAATAAGATTCGTATAAACAATGGTGTATTTGCCGCAGGCGAAAATAAATGCCGCAGAGATCTTGGATATATTGTTGATGCACTCGTTAAAGATGTAAAATACGGAACAAATAAACACATCCGCGAGGCAACACGGGCTTACTTTACTGCAGCAGGTGTTCCTATTTCTAATGGTCTGGTAGGAGAAACTTCACAATCAATTGTTGGATTCCATTCAGTAAGAGATTATGCAAAACTTGCAATAACTAACCAACTTAATAATAGAGACTTATCAATTACTGCAGATCCTCTTACTGGATTCAATACGAGTCCAAGTTCTTGTGCTGATGTCCAGTCAAATATTGATAATCTTGTTGGTATTTTGACAACAACTGTTGGACTTGGAACTATAGGTGCATCTTTCCCAACACTTTATGTCTCAAATAAATTCAAAGTAAATGTTGGTGTTTCAACTCTTGACCACATTTATGTAACGGGTGGAACAGTAACTGCTAATTACACCACAAAGACTTTCCCAGATGGAACCTTCAATTATATCTTCCCAGTCAAGTCTGTTGTAGGACCAAACACATTCACATTCGTTGGTGGTAAAACAGTTCTTCCACATACCTATGTCTCTGGTGGAACAGTTCAGAAATATAGTAATTTCCAATTTGAATTCAATCAAGTCAAGGATATGTCCATGCAGGCTGATCCTGACACTGGATATAATGATGTTATTAATTCTTGTGCAAATGTCGCATCTGCAATGCGTTCTTGTATTGGAATTGTTACAACAATAGTTGGACTTGGTTCTACTTCAAGAATTACAACAAGTTATCCAGGGAATGCTGGTTATGGATTCACTGATGTTGTGGGAGTATCTAGTGCGATTTACGAAGAAGATACTGGAAAAACAACTATTACTGCACCAGGTTTAATTGTTAGAAAAGGAGATCCAATTGAACTCAAAGATTTGGTATTTTCTTGTAGTTCTGGTTTGACAACATCAACCCAAAAATTCCCATCTGGTAGATATGGATTTGAATTCCAAGTCGATAAAGTTTATCAAGACGGTTCTTTTGAAGTTTATGTAGGAACCTCTACTTTACCTCATACTTATGTTTCTGGTGGAACAATAATTAATAGATCAATTCCTGTTTCTTTTGCTACATATGATCACTTGACAGGAGTGACAACTATTACAGCTCCAGGAGCTTATGTAAACACTGGTGAATTTGTTTCAATCAGAGATTTGGAGTTTGTTTGTACAAGTGGAGCAGCAACGACAACAATTTACCCAACTGTAAACACTGGATATGATTTTGAAGTTCTGGATGTTATTGGATATGGTTCTACGTTTGTTGTCAATGTTGGTCCAACAGTAAGACCACATTATTATCTAACTGGTGGTGTAGTTGTACCACAATATTCTAAAGGAGTAGGACCAATTACACAAGGTCCTTATGTTAGAAACGCAACTAACTTTGTTCCTGACAGTATTGGAATGAAAGTTGATGGTATTGACGCAGAACCAGGAGATCAAGATGACATTGGTGTTACTGGAACAATGTCAGTTGACTCATATACTCAATATAATCAGGGTGGTATCGGAGTTTCTATTACAAATGGAGCATACTCACAGTTGGTTTCTATTTTCACCATCTGTAACGATATTGCAATCTATACGGGACAAGGTGGACAATGTGACCTTACAAACTCAAACTCATCATTTGGTAGATTGGGTCTGGTATCAATTGGTGTTGGCGACCAATCCACCAAATCTATTTACAGATACACTGGAAATATTGTGTCCGATGCTTTGGTTGATCAGGATGTAGTTGTTGTTTCTGGTGTTGGTACATATAGACCTTATGACGGTCAGGCAATATATTTTGGTGAACTTTATTACACTGTATTAAGAATTGATATGCTTGATGGTGGTAGTGGATATATCGCAGAACCACAAGTAATTATCAGTCCTCCAGAAGGACCTAATGGTATTCTAGCAGAGGGAAGTGCTAATTTCTCAAATGGAAGAGTTACATCAATTGATGTTATTAGTTCTGGAAACCAATATAGAAATCCACCAACAATTAGTATAGTTGGTGGTGGAGGTGTTGGTGCAGCTGCAACAGCTGTTCTTGCACCAATTTATTATGCTGTTCAAAGTGCAACCTTACCAGTCGCTGGTATCTCAACAATCGTTTTATTATCAAATCTAAATAATACAGTAAGTGCTGGAACTACTGTTTATTTCTCGCGTGTAAGTTTGCAAATTACTTCTTCTCACTCATTTGAATGGGTTGGAGCTGGCAATAACATTAATGCTGCAAAACCTGCATTGGGTGGAGTAACAATTCAAGATAATGAAGTTGTACAAGAAGAAGGTGGAATTGTTGTTTATACAAGTACGGACCAAGGAGGTAATTTCAAAATTGGTGATGATGTAACTATCAATCAAGTTACAGGAACTATCACAGGTAGAGCATTTAGTCAAAGTCTGTTAAATACAGTAACTCCCCTTATTATTGCATTAGGTAGATAAAAAAATGGCTGTAATTGCACTTAATAGATTCCGAACCATACGAGTTGGTATAACCACCAATTTGGTTGGAATTTATACTTGCCCAACTGGGGTAGCAACTATTGTAATTCTTTCTCAAGTAACTAATGTTGCTGCTGCAGGTAGTGTTTACTCTGTGACTGCAGTTCATTCTAGACCATCTGAAGTTCCATCTGATTATAAGTTTGCTAATGCAATTCCAGTTCCATCAAATGATAGTTTGAATCTAATTACAGATGGAAGACTTGCTCTTGAAACAAACGACATTATCAAAATCCAAGGAAATGAAAATGGAGTTTTACAGCTCGTATTGAGTGTGCTAGAAACCGCAAAGCAGTAATATAAATGGCAAGATATACCTCAGGAAGATATAGAAGATTTTCTCAAACTGGTATTACCTCTGACAGATATCAATTTCTGGGGGTAGAGCAATCTGAGCCAGATTTGGGCGATCCTCTTGTAGGTGTATCATCTATTGGAGCCAAACCAACACCAGAAGGTTCGTTTTATGATCAGTATGTTCCAATTGCGATTGGTAGTGAAACTGGTTCTCGTTATTGGGTAAAATCTGAAAACCTTTTCAGCCAAGGTATTCAGGGTATCCAAGGTATTCAAGGATTACAAGGACTTCAAGGAACCCAAGGCGTCCAAGGTTTATCTAATCAAGGTGTTCAAGGTACTCAGGGACTTCAGGGTATTCAAGGTATCCAAGGTGTAACTTTTCAAGGAACCCAAGGTACTCAAGGCGAATCAATTCAGGGCACCCAAGGTCTCCAGGGTACTCAAGGAACCCAAGGTGTCCAAGGTTTATCCAATCAGGGTGTACAGGGCACACAAGGTCTTTTTGGTATCCAGGGATTTCAAGGAACACAGGGTGTTCAAGGTTTAAGTAATCAGGGTGTTCAGGGCACTCAAGGTGAACAAGGTGTTCAAGGTCTGCAGGGTCTGCAGGGTGTTGGTTCTCAGGGCACTCAGGGTGTTCAGGGATTATCTAATCAGGGTATACAAGGTACCCAAGGATCGCAGGGTATTCAAGGGGATCAAGGTGTTCAGGGAACCCAAGGAATGCAGGGTGTCCAGGGCATTCAAGGATTACAAGGCATTCAAGGTGAACTTGGATATCAGGGAACCCAAGGTCTTCAGGGTCTTCAGGGTTTCCAAGGAACTCAGGGTCTTCAGGGATCTCAAGCAAGTCAGGGAACTCAAGGTCTTCAGGGTCTTCAGGGTTTCCAAGGAACCCAAGGATTACAAGGTCTTCAGGGTGTTCAGGGAACTGGTGTTCAGGGAACTCAAGGAACTCAAGGTCTACAAGGTAGTCAAGGAACTCAAGGATTACAAGGCAATCAAGGTGCTCAAGGAACTCAAGGTCTTCAAGGTTTCCAAGGAACACAAGGACTGCAAGGTGTTCAAGGTTTAAGTAATCAAGGTGTTCAGGGAACCCAAGGATTACAAGGTTCCCAAGGTGTTCAAGGTTTACAGGGTCTTCAAGGTATTCAGGGTCTACAGGGTTTCCAGGGCACTCAAGGTCTACAAGGTGTCCAGGGTCTCCAAGGTCTATCTAATCAGGGTGTACAGGGTACTCAAGGAACTCAAGGTTTACAGGGTTCTCAGGGCGTCGGTGTCCAGGGTGTCCAGGGTACACAAGGACTACAAGGTATTCAAGGAACACAAGGACTGCAAGGTGTTCAAGGTTTAAGTAATCAGGGTGTTCAAGGAACACAGGGAACACAAGGGCTTCAGGGTTCTCAAGGTATTGGTGTTCAAGGTACTCAAGGTCTACAAGGTCTACAAGGTATCCAAGGTCTACAGGGTATTCAAGGTGAACTTGGATATCAAGGGACTCAAGGTTTGCAGGGTCTTCAGGGAACCCAAGGTCTACAGGGTATTCAAGGTGACATTGGATATCAGGGGACTCAGGGTACTCAAGGTTTGCAGGGTATTCAAGGTCTTCAAGGTTCTCAAGGTGTAGGTGTTCAGGGAACTCAAGGAACCCAAGGTATTCAAGGTATTCAAGGTCTGCAAGGTATTCAAGGTGATATTGGATACCAGGGAACTCAAGGTACTCAAGGGGTTCAAGGTAACCAGGGAACTCAAGGTCTCCAGGGCATTCAAGGTCTTGCAAATCAAGGTGTTCAGGGCACTCAAGGAACTCAAGGACTACAGGGACTCCAAGGTTCTCAAGGTGTCGGTTCTCAAGGCGTTCAGGGCACTCAAGGATTACAAGGTTCCCAAGGTGTTCAAGGTGAACTTGGATATCAGGGAACTCAAGGTACCCAAGGTATTCAGGGAACCCAAGGTCTACAAGGTCTTCAGGGTCTACAAGGTATTCAGGGAACTGGCCAACAAGGTGCTCAGGGAACTCAAGGAACCCAAGGCACTCAAGGTTTGCAAGGTGTTCAAGGTGAACTTGGATTCCAAGGAACTCAGGGAACACAAGGAAATCAGGGTGTCCAAGGAACGCAGGGACTCCAGGGATTACAAGGCGTCCAAGGTTCTGGTATTCAAGGTGTTCAGGGAACCCAGGGTCTACAAGGTCTCCAAGGCACTCAGGGTGTAGGTGTTCAGGGAACTCAAGGAACTCAAGGTCTACAAGGAACTCAAGGTACTCAAGGATTACAAGGTGATCAAGGTGTTCAAGGTACTCAAGGTAATCAAGGAGTACAAGGTGTTCAAGGTACTCAAGGTGTTCAAGGATTACAAGGTCTTCAAGGTTCTGGAATTCAAGGTGTTCAGGGAACTCAAGGATTACAAGGTTCTCAGGGTGTTCAAGGAACCCAAGGAATGCAAGGCAACCAAGGATTGCAGGGTTCTCAGGGTCTTCAAGGTTCTCAGGGTGTTCAAGGAACTCAAGCATCACAAGGTACTCAGGGAACTCAGGGTCTTCAAGGTTTACAGGGAACCCAAGGTCTTCAGGGTCTACAAGGTCTTCAAGGTTCTGGAATTCAGGGGGTTCAAGGAACCCAAGGTCTGCAAGGTTCTCAAGGTTTCCAGGGAACCCAAGGTCTTCAGGGTTTGCAGGGATTCCAGGGAACTCAAGGTTCTCAGGGTGTTCAAGGAACCCAAGGAATGCAAGGGGTTCAAGGTCTATCTAATCAGGGTGTTCAGGGAACTCAAGGTACTCAAGGCACACAAGGTTTACAGGGTATCCAAGGTTCCAGTATCCAGGGAGTCCAAGGTACTCAAGGATTACAAGGTTCTCAAGGATTCCAAGGTGTACAAGGTGTAGGTACTCAGGGTTCTCAGGGTCTTCAGGGAACTCAAGGAATGCAAGGGGTTCAGGGTTCTGGATTCCAAGGAGCTCAGGGTACGCAAGGTGCTCAAGGAACTCAAGGTGTAGGTGCTCAAGGTTTACAGGGTGTTCAAGGTATCCAGGGTATCCAAGGTCTTCAGGGTCTTCAAGGAACTGGATTCCAAGGAGCTCAGGGAACTCAAGGATTACAAGGTCTACAAGGATTAAGTAATCAAGGTATTCAGGGAAGTCAAGGTACTCAAGGTTTACAAGGTCTTCAGGGTCTACAAGGAACTGGTTCTCAAGGTACTCAGGGTTCGCAAGGACTACAAGGCACTCAAGGCACTCAAGGTGCTCAAGGTACTCAGGGAATCCAGGGTTCGCAAGGTTTACAAGGGTCACAAGGTTTACAAGGATCTCAAGGTGTTGGGGCACAAGGTGCTCAAGGAACTCAAGGATCTCAGGGTGCATTAGGTTCCCAAGGATTCCAAGGAACGCAAGGTCTACAGGGTTCTCAAGGTCTAGCGAATCAAGGTGCCCAAGGAACTCAAGGCGCACAGGGTAGACAAGGTGCCCAGGGTTCTCAGGCGACTCAAGGTTTACAAGGTCTGCAAGGTTCCCAAGGTGTTGGTGCCCAAGGAAATCAAGGAACTCAAGGTACTCAGGGTGTTCAGGGTTTAAGTAACCAAGGCGTTCAAGGAAGTCAAGGTTTACAAGGACTTCAGGGTATTCAAGGTTTAAGTAATCAAGGTATCCAAGGAACTCAAGGTGTTCAATCAACACAAGGTACTCAAGGTCTACAAGGTCTCCAAGGAACTGGTTCTCAGGGTTCTCAGGGTATTCAAGGACTACAGGGTACTCAGGGTCTGGCAAATCAGGGTGTACAAGGTACTCAAGGTGTTGGTGCTCAAGGTTTACAGGGCACTCAAGCATCCCAAGGAACACAAGGAACCCAGGGATTACTAGGTATTCAAGGGTCACAAGGTGTACAAGGTCTCCAGGGACTGCAGGGTGCTCAAGGTGTCGGTGCTCAGGGTGTTCAGGGAGTACAGGCAACACAAGGTACTCAAGGTGTACAAGGTACTCAAGGTGTTGGTGCTCAAGGTGTTCAAGGTTCTCAGGGTGCCCAAGGGTTGCAAGGACTTCAGGGTATACAAGGTAGACAGGGTATTCAGGGAACGGTTGGTTCTCAAGGATTCCAAGGAACACAAGCAACCCAAGGTTTACAGGGCACTCAAGCATCCCAAGGTACTCAAGCAACTCAAGGTTTACAGGGTGTTCAAGCAACACAGGGAACACAAGGTGTGCAGGGTCTACAGGGTGTTGGTGCTCAAGGTATTCAGGGTTCTCAAGGCACTCAAGGACTTCAAGGTATTCAGGGAGCTGGCGCTCAGGGTCTCCAAGGAACTCAAGGTGCTCAAGGTAGACAAGGTTCCCAAGGAACTGGGACACAAGGCACTCAAGGTACACAGGCAACACAAGGAACACAAGGTACTCAAGGAATCCAAGGTGCTCAGGCAACGCAAGGTTTGCAGGGTGCTCAGGCAACGCAAGGTTTGCAAGGTCTTCAAGGATCTCAAGGAATTCAAGGTGCTCAGGGAACAATTGGTCTTCAGGGAGGACAAGGAACTCAGGGTTCTCAAGGGTTGCAGGGTGCTCAGGCAACACAAGGATTACAGGGTGTCCAAGGTTCTGGTTCTCAAGGCATTCAAGGAACTCAAGCATCTCAAGGTTTACAAGGTTCCCAAGGATTCCAAGGTACTCAAGGTAATCAAGGATTACAGGGTCTCCAGGGAACTCAAGGAGCACAGGGTAGACAAGGTGCTCAGGGTTCCCAAGCAACCCAAGGCACTCAAGCAACCCAAGGCACTCAAGGAACTCAGGGGATAATTGGTTCTCAGGGTTCACAAGGAACACAAGGATCTATAGGTCTACAAGGTGTACAAGGTACTCAAGGTGTTGGTGCTCAAGGTATTCAGGGTTCACAGGCAACACAAGGTACTCAAGGTACTCAAGGAAGTATCGGTTCTCAGGGAACTCAAGGTTCTCAGGGTGCTCAAGGGTTGCAAGGACTTCAGGGTATTCAAGGTAGTCAGGGTATTCAAGGATCTGGTTCTCAAGGTCTACAAGGAACAATCGGATTGCAGGGTTCCCAAGGTGCTCAAGGCACTCAAGGTACTCAAGGTGTTGGTGCTCAAGGTATCCAAGGTACCCAAGGCGCACAAGGTACCCAAGGTACCCAAGGCGCACAAGGTAGACAAGGTGCTCAGGGTTCCCAAGCAACCCAAGGCACTCAAGGAACTCAAGGTGTTGGATTCCAGGGAGCGCAAGGCACTCAAGGTGCTCAAGCAACTCAAGGTAACCAAGGATCTCAGGGTGTTGGATTCCAAGGAGCTCAAGGTACTCAAGGTACTCAAGGAAGTATCGGTTCTCAGGGAACTCAAGGTGTTGGATTCCAGGGAGTACAAGGTGTTCAAGGTCTAAGTAATCAAGGTATTCAAGGAACACAAGCGACCCAAGGTGTTCAGGGTACTCAGAGTGCTCAAGGAAATCAGGGAACTCAAGGGGCTCAAGGTAGACAAGGTGTTCAGGGTGTTCAGGGATTAAGTAATCAAGGAACTCAAGGTGCAATTGGTGCTCAAGGATTCCAAGGAACTCAAGGTGTTCAAGGTGTTCAGGCAACACAAGGAACAATTGGTTCTCAAGGAGCACAAGGAACTCAAGGTGCTCAAGGTAGACAAGGTATTCAAGGTTTAAGTAATCAAGGCGTTCAAGGCACTCAAGCAACACAAGGTAGTCAGGGTGCTCAGGCAACTCAAGGTACTCAGGGAGTCACAGGTAGCTTTGGTGGACAAGGTTCTCAGGGTGCTCAAGGAACTCAAGGAAACCAGGGTACAATAGGTATACAAGGTAATCAGGGAACTCAAGGAACTCAAGGAAATCAAGGTGTCATTGGTACAGGTTCTCAAGGCACTCAAGGAAATCAAGGATTACAGGGTCTCCAAGGAACCCAAGGTGCTCAAGGTAGACAGGGTATTCAGGGAACCTCTAATCAGGGTGCTCAAGGTGGACTATCTCCTCAAGGTACACAAGGTACACTAGGAATTCAAGGCAATCAAGGTCTTACAGGTTCTTTTGGTGCTCAAGGTATTCAGGGTACACAAAATTCTCAAGGAACACAAGGAACTCAAGGTTTCCAGGGTCTCCAAGGTTCTTTCGGAAACTTCCAAGGAACACAAGGAACCCAAGGTGCTCAAGGTAGACAGGGTATCCAGGGACTAACAGGTAGCTTTGGTGGGCAGGGTGCTCAGGGAACCCAAGGTGCTCAAGGTAGACAGGGTATTCAGGGAGTCACAGGTAGCTTTGGTGGACAAGGTTCTCAGGGTGCTCAAGGAACTCAGGGTGTTGGTTCTCAAGGAAACCAGGGCACACAATCTACACAAGGTACTCAAGGTTCCATTGTAATCACTACACCTTCAACGATTACAAAGACTGTATTTACTGCAACCGCAGGTCAGACTGTATTCTCGGTTGCTTACGGTGTTCAATATGTCCTAGTCTATCTAAACGGTTCTCACTTACAAGAAACTGCAGATTACACTGCAACTAGTGGAACTTCAATTGTTCTTACGACTGGTGCTTCTGCAGGTGATATTCTTGAGGTTGTCTTCTTCAACCTTGGAAACTATGTAAGAGGTCTCCAAGGTGTTGCTGGTGCATTTACTGGTCAAGGTGTACAAGGCACTCAAGGTGTTCAAGGTCAACTTGGATTCCAAGGAACTCAAGGATTTGTAGGACCTCAGGGTTCTACTACAACTCTGACTTACACAGATGATTCAGCATCTGTTGCAACACATTATCCAGTGTTTGTTGCTGGTACTGGTACTCAGAGTGTCAAGATTAGAACTTCTGGTGCAACAGCATTCTCATTTGTACCAAATACAGGAAACCTAGTTGTTCCTGGAACAGTGACCGCAAGTTCTGATAGATCTATCAAGACGAGAATTACTCCAATTTCTGACCCACTTGAAAAAGTTCTCAAACTTAGAGGCGTTGAGTTCACATATAAGTCTCACGGAGGAAGATCAATTGGTCTGATTGCACAAGAAGTTGAAAAGATTCTTCCAGAACTTGTAACCAATGACAAACTCAAGTCTGTTGCATATCAAAACCTTGTCGCTGTTCTGATTGAGGCAATTAAGGAATTGAATACAAAAGTTGATAATCTTTATGATAAATACGAAAATAAAGGGATAGAAGGAGGTAATTGAAATGGCAAAGCCAAGAGATACTGGTAACTTTGTTTCCGATGGAATCGCTTTTGCAGATATTACAAATGATAGATTGGGAATTAATAAAAATAACCCAACATCTGCACTCGATGTAAACGGAACAGTTACTGCAAGTAGTGTACCATTTTTCAGGACTGGAACTACAGTTTCTGCCAATTATACAGTTACAAGTTCTTTCAATGAAATGAGTGTTGGTCCTATCACAATAAATTCGGGCGTCACGGTCACCGTTAATAGTGGTGCAAGATGGGTAATAGTTTGAGGCAATATGAGTACTCTTAGAACTAACACAATTGAATCCCTTACTGGAAAAAGACTTCTAGGAACAACAGGAAGTATTCTTCAAGTTGTTGCTTCTGATACGACAGCATCATCTGGTGAGATCACAACAACATCTACAACTTATGTTTCTACTGGGGTAAGTATATCAATAACTCCAATTTCAGCATCATCAAAATTACTAGTGGTGTTTATTGGAAACGGAAAATTTATAGGTGGATCTGGAGATGATGGGTCTGCTTATAGAATCTACAGAGATGGTACTGCACTAAATCCTAGTAGGGCAGGGGATCAACTTTTTTATAGATCCGATTCTAATACCAATAACATTCATTTTCCTTTGCCAATTATGCATTATATTGACGCAGGAAGTACAAATACAACAACATTTACTCTATTCTTTTCAAATCAATGGGGGGGAACTGCAGTTATAAGTAGAGATTGGGGTGTAAATGAATTTGTAGTAATGGAGATTTCGGGATGACTCCTCCAGATATAAATAAGAAAAATTTTACATTAGAAGCTTTATTATCTCTATGTCCTGGAGCAGAGTTTGTACTTTTTGACGAGGATTATAGCAGGATTCAATGGACAAAAATACCAGAGGGTGTTCGTACACCAAGTGTTAAAGAACTTCAGACTGAAATTGAAAGACTAAAACAAGAACATGAACGTAATAAATATCAGCGTCTTCGTGAAAAAGAGTATCCTAGTATCAAAGATCAACTAGATACTTTGTATCATGAAGGATATGAAGGATGGAAAGCAAAGATTGATGAAATCAAAATGAAGTATCCAAAACCACCAAAAATTAGTTGATATCTCATGAGTACTGTAGTATTAACCTCAATTCAAAGTACTGATTTATCATCCGCAATTACCGTTGGTGAATTTGAAGATTGTAATTTTTCTGGAGCAATTTCTCAAGGTGGAACAAGAATTATTCAATGGGTTGAAATTGCTTCAGCAGAAACTCAATGGTCTTTTTCTGGAGCAGTAGTTTCACAAACAATAACATTAAATCCATCAAATATACCATCAAATGCCCGATACGTTCTTGCTGACGTTTTTATAACTGCAAATAGTAGCGACCATCAAAATATTGTTCTTGGTAGAGATTCGTTGACTAATCAAAAAAATTGGGTTGATACTCGCGGACAACAACCTTCGACACAATTTGGTACACTAACTCGCCATGCTGTTACTTTTACATATCATGGTGAAGTTGATGGATTTAGTCCAAACTATGGATTATGGTGGTCAAGTCAACACATTCCATGCAATGGGAGAACTATATACTTTAACAATTTTGGAAATAGTGGAAGTACAGGGTGGATTTATGTAATTGTAAAAGCATATTCACTTTGATTATTAAAATGAGCATCTAAGTTATCTAAGTTAGACTATCATAAAAAATAATGAGTATAATAAGAGTTAATAGTATTCAATCTAGTATTGGTAGCACAGCTATAAGTATAGATTCTTCTGGAAATTGTAATTTTTCTGGAGCAATTTCTCAAGGTGGAACAAGAATTATTCAATGGGTGGAAATTACACCAGCAGCAACTGAATGGTCTTTTTCTGGTAGGATTGTTTCACAACTCATAACATTAAATCCATCAACCATACCATCAAATGCACGCTATGTTCTTGGTGATGTTTTTATAACTTGTAATACATCTGACCACCAAAATATAGTTTTAGGAAGACAAGTTTTAACCGATCAAAAAAATTGGGTTGATACTCGCGGACAACAACCTTCGACACAATTTGGAGCAGGATTAGTAACTCGCCAATCTGCAACTTTTTCATATAACGGTGATGCAGATAACTACAGTCCAAACTATGGATTATGGTGGTCAAGTCAATACATTCCATGCAATGGGAGAACTATATACTTTAACAATTTTGGAAACAACGGACCTGGAAACAATGGATGGGTTTATATAATTATAAAGGCATACTCACTTTAATATCGGACAAACAATTTGACACCGAGTTTGAAATCCCCCCCCTCTTACATTACAAAATAATCAGGTAGTATCATGAGTACATTAGACGCAACCACTATACTAACAACAACACTTCAACATACTAACGGAACTACTGCGGCTACAATTGATAGTTCTGGTAGATTTTTTACACCAAATACACCATATTTTCTTGCCACTAGAAATGGACAGGCTGATGAAACTGGAACTGGTTTTATGACCTTTGGAAATATTTTGGCAAACAGAGGTAGTTGGTATAATGGAACTACTGGAACTGCTACAGCTCCTGTTGCTGGATTATATGCCTTTTTTTGTAAGACATTAACTCCAAATGATGCTAGTATAGTTGATCTTAGATGGTATATCAACGGAGCAACATCAGATAATTATGGTGCAGGATATTCGGGTAACTGGTCTGGTCATAAAACCATGGCAGGATTCGTACTATTCAATCTAGCAGCAAATGATGCGGTAAGAGTTGGTAATATTAATACTGGTACTAGATGTTGTAACGTTCATAACACTTTTATGGGATATTTGGTGGGATAATTATGACTTCTAGATTATCAGTAACTACAGTTCGAACTACAAATATTGAACATCAAGAATCTAAATTTGATTCTATTTTAATAGATTCTTCTGGAAGATGTTTTAAACCAAACCTACCTTATTTTGTTGCCACTAGAAATACACAACCTGATGAAAATGGTTCTGGATTTATGACATTTACTAATATTTTATCACAAAGAGGAAATTGGTATAATGGTGCAAATGCTGTCGCACCATCTACAGGATTATATTCATTTTTTTGTAAAACCCTAACCAATAACGACTCTACAATTACTCAAGTGAGGTGGTATATCAACGGGGCAACATCAGATAATTATGGTGCAGGATATTCAGGTAACTGGTCTGGTCATAAATATATGTACGCTTTTGCGACTTTTTATTTGCAAAAAAATGACTCGGTTAGCGTTTTCAATTCAGAAAATGGTACCAGATGTTGTGGAACCCATAATACTTTTATGGGTTATATGATTGGTGGATGATTTTTGAGGAGTAAAAAATGGAAATTAAAGTAATTATTAGTGACGTTCAAAAAAGAGCACTAGAGCATGTAATGTTTGACATACAGGAGTGGCTTCAGAATGCCATAGATTTTAGGGCAGATGCAGCAATTGAAGAATTGTTGAAGTTGGAGACTCAAAGATTGTTCAATGACCCAACAGTAGAATCAATCCCTGCCACTAAAGATGAAATTATTCTCAATTCTCCAATAGAAACTGCAAAAGAAAGAACATTGAGAATCGAAGCAGAAGGTTGCACTACTTGCGAAAACGGACCTCCACCCAATATTTCTCCAGAGATTAGTGCCATTTTTGATGATTTACTACATCCTTCCCCCCCAACCAGTTGACACCCCCACCCTACCCTGCTATGATACGTGGGTAATCGAGGGGAGACCCCAAATGACTGTCGAAACCGAAGAGTTCCTGACCCGTTGCGTCGTTGATACTCTTGCTCGTAAATTTTACCTGTATTCCAATCAAGGAAATGAGCGTGTTGTTGATTGTGAATCCGTAGAACAGTTTATGAACGTTCTCGAAGTGGTCCGCACTCAACTTGATGAAGACACTCTGATTTACAGTAACCCCTTCTGATTCTAATTGGTTGAGAAATCAACCTTTTCGGGGGCGAGTGATGAAATTGGTTAGACATCTCAGACTTAAAATCTGACGGGCATTACGCTCATGCGGGTTCGAATCCCGCCTCGCCTATTTTACGGTAGACTATTATAAATAATAATGGATATTGTTTTCAGTTATGTCCAGATCTAAAAATTATACTGATAAAGATTTTGTTAGTGCAGTAGAAAGTAGTGGTAGTTTACGGCAGGTTCTTCAAAAACTTTCCTTAAGAGAAGCAGGAGGAAATTATCAATGTGTGAAAGAAAAAATCAAAAAACTAGGGTTAGATATTAGTCATTTCCATGGACAAGCATGGAATAGGGGAAAAAAATTACCAAAAAGACAACCCATAGAGACATATCTTGTAGAAAATAGATTAGTACAATCTAATAATTTAAAAAAACGTTTAATTAATGAGGGTCTCAAACAACATAAGTGCGAATGTTGTGGTATAATTGAATGGAATGGAAAACCAGCACCTATTGAACTTGACCACATAAACGGTAACCGTCACGACAATCGTTTAGAAAATCTTCGTATCTTATGCCCCAACTGTCACGCACAAACTGATACTTATAGAGGTAAGAACAAAAAATAAATATAAGATATGGATTTTTTCCTATGTCTTATCGTATCAATCATGCATACTGCTGGTACAATAATGGCAGTATGATTGTGAAAATGTATTTCATCAATCACGTTCCTTTTACGTTTGATGAATTACCAGAAGGACATCTGTATGATTTAGATCTTTGTAGAGAAGCAGATAAAAATCGTACATTTGATCCAGAAGACTTATATAAATCTTCATTCTATCTTATAGATGAAGAAGCACATCCTTGTTTATTTCCTGTTGATTTGGAAAATCCACAAGATATGCCAGAAGATATAGAGTATTTTGATGGGGAAGATTTGACGAACTAAATAAAACATAGAAATATTTTGGCCGATATAGTGCAATGCCATTAAATAAATTAGACAATTTTATCAAGAACATCGAAGGTAGAATTCTCTACGTCAATCCTAATGACTTAGACGCTTCAGATGGTGTTGATAACCAAGGTAATTCTCTTGCTCGCCCATTCAAAACGATTCAGAGAGCACTCATTGAGGCAGCAAGATTCTCTTATGTAAGAGGAAATGACAACGATATAACAGAAAAAACAACTGTTCTTCTTTTCCCAGGGGAGCACATTGTAGATAACCGTCCAGGTTGGGCAATTTATAATAATGGTGGTGCCGCATATGCGGTTCCTAGAACTGGTGGTGCAGGTGTTCCAGCACAAACTGCACTGTCTTTAGAACTAGATTCAATCTTTGACATCAACCAAGAAAATAATTTACTTTATAAGTATAACAGTTATTATGGTGGTGCTATTGTTCCAAGAGGAACTTCGATTGTTGGACTAGACCTCCGTAAGACAAAAGTTCGTCCAAAATACGTTCCAAACCCAACAGATCCAGCAGTACCAACTTCATCTATTTTTAGAATTACTGGTGCCTGCTACATGTGGCAGTTCTCAATGTTTGATGGGGATGAAAC
>JACCDG011936597.1_pt1 | contig 22475 bp, 28 predicted proteins | sample 7442471 | NCBI WGS metagenome assembly JACCDG01 (sample SAMN15323444, study PRJNA562643) | freshwater metagenome | isolation source: river surface water | place: USA:Blue River Watershed | collected 2017-08-17 | reverse complement strand
GGGTGGTGGTCGACAAGGACCGCGCCTGCGACATCAACACCGAGGACGACTGGAACCGCGCGCTCGAGATGCACCGCGCGCTGGTGGCAGCCGGCAAGACCCCTAACCCGAGGAGGAACGATGGGACCTGAAGCGAGCACGTGGGCAGGGCCGTTCGGCAACGAGTACGCCGACCGGCAGGCCCCCAACGAGACCGGAACAGCCGCATTCTTCGCGCGCGCCCTTGCCCGCATGGAAGGCCCGCCGAGGGTGGCCCTCGAGCTCGGGGCCGGAACGGGCGACAACATCCGTGCCATGCACCGGCTCTACCCGAACATGAGCGCGTGGGCGCTCGAGGTCAACAGCCACGCGGCCAGCCAGATCACCGGCGCGCGCATCATCGAGGCCGACCTGACAGAAGCCGAGATCCCTCTCGAGTGCCAGCCGGACCTCGCCTTCACCCGCGGCGTGCTGATCCACATCCACCCCATCCGCCTGCACCGGGCATACCGCAACCTCGCCGCCAGCCGCCGGTACGTGCTGATCGCCGAGTACCACAACCCCAGCCCGATCGAGGTCCGGTACCGCGACCGGGACGGCCTGCTCTGGAAGCGCGACTTCGCCGCGCACTTCCTGTCCATGCACCCCGAGTTTCGGGTGATCGACTACGGCTTCGCGTGGCGCCACGACCCGCACATGCGCCAGGACGACCTCACGTGGTTCCTGCTCGAGCGCCGGCATGGTTGGCAGCCGGAACAGACGCAAGACACCGTGCGCGCCGCCTTCGCAAGCATCCTGCAGGGGGATGATCCGGCCACGGGTGATCCTTCAACCCGGGGGGCACCATGACCCGCACCAACTACCGCGGCACCCAGCGCGGGCACTACGCCCGCGGGCACAAGGACGAGGGCGAGGACGTCACCCTCACCGGCTGCACCATCGGCCGGGACAGCCCGACCGGCAAGGCCATCCTCGTCACGATCCCGGACCACGGCGAGATGTGGATGCCGCTCTCCCAGATCCGCCGCATGGACCGCACCACCACGAAGGGCAACGACACCCTCGTGATCAGCGCGTGGATCGCACGCGAGAAAGGACTGACGTGATGGACGAGACCACGAAACTGGTGATCGCCACGGCGATGCGCAACATGCTGAACGGCGGACACATCAGCATCACCACCATCCGGGAGTGCCTGCAGCTTGCCGGCATCACCCCGAAGGGGCGGTCCTACGACCTCCTGAGCACGCTGCACTGCGTGAAGTTCAAGGACATGCCGGCCGAGCTCGCCGACCAGATGCCGCGCCTCCTGCACGAGGTGTTCAACGGCATCGAGATCGACCAGCTGGTGAGGGCGGCCGAGCCGGCCGAGAAGCGCAACGGCGCCACGGCGCTGCTCGCGTGGACCCGGCCATGATCCGCTGCCGCCTCTGCGTGATGCCGGACACCCGGCCCGACACCCCGTTCGTCGACGGCATCTGCTCGGCCTGCATCAGCCACGCCAAGCGAAAGACGATCGACTGGGAGGCCCGCCGCGCAGCGCTCCTGCGCATCCTCGAGACCGCCCCAAGGAACGGCTCCGGCTTCGACTGCATCGTGCCCTCCAGCGGCGGCAAGGACAGCCACTGGCAGGTGCTCGAGCTGATCGCGCTGGGCGCAAAGCCGCTCGTCGTCACCGCCACCACCTGCCACGAGACCGGGATCGGGAAGGACAACATCGAGAACCTGGCGCGCTACGCCAGCACCCTGCAGTACCGGCCGAACCGGAGGGTGAGGAAGATCCTGAACCGCGCCGGGCTCGAGCTGGTCGGCGACATCAGCTGGCCCGAGCACGTCAGCATCTTCACCACGCCATTCCGGGCGGCGCTCGAGACCGGGATCCCGCTGATCTTCTACGGCGAGAACCCGCAGGAGGCCTACGGCGGCCCGCCGGGAACCGACGAGGCGCTCCAGATGACGCGCCGCTGGGTGTCGGAATTCGGGGGATTCCTCGGGCTGAGGCCGTCCGACCTCGTGGGCTACGAGATCCCGGACGGCATCCCCACCGAGCCGATCACGCCAGCCGGTCGCAAGCTGCAGGCGGTCGACCTCGACGAGTACATGCCACCGGACCCGGGGGCGATCGCGCGCGCCGGCGTGCGGGCCTACTTCCTCGGCCAGTTCCTGCAGTGGGACAGCCGCAAGAACGCTAACCGCGCGGTCGACGCCGGCATGCAGTACTGGCACTACCGGCCCAGCGAAGCGAACTGGTGGGTATTCGAAAACCTCGACAATGCCCAGACCGGCCTGCATGACCACATGATGTTCCTGAAGTACGGGTACGGCCGCGCCTGCGCCCAGCTCTCGGTCGACGTGCGAACCGGAAAGCTGACGCGCCGCGAGGCGCTCGAGCTCGTGCGTAGGATGGACGGCGTCTGGCCGTTCCCGTACCTCGGCTACACCGAGTGCGAAGTGCTGGCCGGCATCTGCACGAGGGACGAGCTGCAGACCTGGATGCTGCGCTTCAAGAACCCAGCCGTGGTGGCGAGCACCGCCGAGCGCGACTACCCGGCGGACCTCGTCTAGCCATGCTCGCGCACCGCGTGATCCCCACCCTGCTGTGCCGAGGGCGCCAGCTGATCAAGGGCTCGCGCTTCGCCAGCTGGAGGAGCGTCGGCGTGGCGGCGCAGGCGGTGCGCATCCACCAGGCTAGGGGCGTGGACGAGCTGATGCTGCTGGACATCGCCGCCACCGCCGAGGGGCGCGGCCCCGACCTCGCGCTGGTGCGCGAGCTCTCGGAGGCCTGCTTCATGCCGTTGTCGGTGGGAGGGGGCGTGCGCTCGGTCGAGGACGCGCGAGCGCTGCTCGAGGCCGGTGCCGACAAGGTGGTCGTGGGTACCGGCGGCCCGAGGGTGGTCGAGGAGATCGCTTCGAGGGTGGGGAGCCAGGCGGTGGTCGCCTCGGTCGACGTGCGCGACGGCAACGCGTGGGTGCGCAGCGGCGGCACGGACACGAAATGCGGCGCGGTCGGGTTCGCCCACGTCTGCTTCATGCACGGCGCCGGCGAGATCCTCGTGACGTCGATCGACCGCGAAGGAACGCTGCAGGGGTACGACCTCGAGCTCGTGCGCGCGGTCGCGGACGCGGTCGGCTGCCCGGTGATCGCGCACGGCGGCGCCGGCACCTACCAGCACATGCTCGAGGCCATCCGCGCAGGAGCCAGCGCGGTCGCCGCGGGCGCCATGTTCCAGTTCACCGACGCCACCCCAGCCGGGGCGGCGCGCTACCTGCAGGACAACGGAGTGGAGGCCAGAACATGAAGCCGATATGCATCTACCACGGGAACTGCGCGGACGGTTTCTGCTCGGCGTGGGTGGTCCGCAAGGCGCTGCGCGGAGAGGTCGATTTCCATCCGGGCGTCTATCAGAGCGCGCCGCCTGACGTGACCGGCAGGGACGTGATCATCACCGATTTCTCGTACAAGAGGCCGGTGCTGGAGGAGATCGTGGAGCGCGCCAAGAGCGTGATCATCCTCGACCACCACAAGACGGCGCAGGCGGATCTCGAAGGGCTGCCGGGCGCCGTCACCGTGTTCGACATAGAGCGGTCTGGGGCGAAGATCACGTGGGATCACTTCTTCCCGGGAGAGCGGCCGCCGGAGCTCCTCCTGCACGTCGAGGACCGCGACCTCTGGCGGTTCAAGCTGCCGGGAACGCGGGAGATCCAGGCGAACGTGTTCTCGTACCCATACGACTTCGGGGTGTGGGACGACCTCATGCAGCGCAACCCGCAGGACCTGGCAGCAGAAGGCCGGGCGATCGAGCGCAAACACTTCAAGGACATCGCAGAACTGATCGGCGTGGTGACCCGAGAATTCGAGATTGCCGGACACCGCGTGCCGATCGCCAATCTGCCGTACACGCTGACCAGCGACGCCGGCCACCAGCTCGCCATCGGAAAGCCGTTCGCCGGGTGCTACTGGGACACGCCTGACGGCCGGGTGTTCAGCCTGCGTAGCACCGAAGAAGGCCTGGACGTGGCCGAGATCGCCAAGATGTACGGCGGCGGCGGCCACAAACACGCGAGCGGATTCCGCGTCCCGCATGGCCACGAGCTCACGCGATGAGACGGAACCACACTGGGCACCGGATGGGCGAGGACCACCAGCACGCGCGGCTGACCGACGCCCAGGTGCGCCGGATGCGCCAGGACTACGCGCGCGAGGAGAGCCGCGCCGGCACGGGCGGCGGCGGCGGGTACGCCACGATGGCCAAGCGCTACCGCTGCGGCGTCTCGACCGCCCGCGACATCATCACCTACCGCACGCGGGCATCGGCATGAGAGTCGACGACATCCCGTTCGTCCGGCTGGTCTCGGTCTACCGGGTGCCCAGCGCGCCGGGCTTTCTCTACGAGGCGCTGCGCCTGCGGCTCGAGGACCGGGACACCAACATCAGCCACAAGCGCCTGCCGACGAAGGCGCAGCACATGGCCTTCTACCGGAGCCGGCCGTACCTCGGCTGGTACCTCGTGCAGCGCAAGATGGGCGAGATGGAATACATCGGCGCCTGCTACGTCACGAAGGCGCGCGAGGTCGGCGTCTGGATCCACCCGGCGTGGCGCGGCATGAAGGCGGGACCGACCGCCGTGCGGCTCTTGCGCGAACGCTACGACGGCCAGCTGCTGGCTAACGTGAACCCGAAGAACGAGAAAAGCCGGGCGATGTTCGAGAAGCTGGGCGCCAGGCTCCTGCAGGTAACATACGAGCTCTGAGGAGGAGGAAACGATGGACCAGGCACAACCCCAACGGCGCCCACGCGCGCCGAAGAAGCCCTCGCCCGAAGCCGCCGCGCCGGACGCCAGCCAGGTGGCGCCGAAGCTGCCGCCGCTCACCGAGGACGTGATGCTCGCCGTGCTCTGGCACTACCGCCACGAGGCCGGCAACACCCTCGCGTGCGTGGTGACCTCCACCGAGATCGAGCAGATGCACGCCAGCTTCGACTACACGAAGCAGCGCCCGGTGGTTGCCGCCATCCAGCGCCACGGCCGGCTGATTGTGTCGGTGGTCGAGAAGGGCACGATCATCGCCGGGCCGAAGGGCGAGATCCTGAGCGCTGGCAACGAGGTCAGGCCGTGCGAGTCGACCGCCGATGGGGGCACCCAGGCGCAGCGCGCGGCGCAGCGCGCGCAGATGGGACAGCAGGCGCAGGACCTCGCGCAGCGGCTGCTCGCAGGCGAGAGAAGCGGCACGTTCAGCGCCGAGGACACGCGCGAGGCCGCGCGCCTGCTCTCCCAGTTCGCGGAGCTGCAGCGGTGAGCGCGGCCGTGGGCGCCGAGCTTCGAGAGGAAGATCTCCTCAAGGTTGCGAAGTGCGGTCTTTGCGGGAAGGGGATCGGCCACACCGGCCTGCCGCTATTCTGGCGCGTCACGGTCGTCAGGTACGGCATCGATGTGAACGCGGTTCTTCGGCAAGATGGCCTAGCGCAGCATATCGGCAGCTCGATGCTGGCGCGCGTGATGGGGCCAGACGAGGTCATGGCAAAGCCGATCGGCGAGGCCGTGACGAGCACTGTCTGCGAGACGTGCGCGGTCGAGCGGCAGATCCCGGTGGCATTGCTCGCCGAATCGGAGGAGCCTGTCAGTGGCTAAGGCAACTAAGCTCCGGCGCCCGTACATCGTCGCCGAGCTCTCGGCGAACCACGAAGGCAGCCTCGAGCGCGCGCTCAAGACCGTGACGGCGTGCGCGCGCGCCGGCGTGGACGCCGTGAAGCTGCAGACCTGGACCCCGGGAAAGATGGTGCTCGACACCCGCTACGTGCTCGAGGACGGCCCGTGGCGCGGCTCGAACCTCGCCAGCCTATACGAGCGCGCACACACCCCGTGGAACTGGCACGGCCCCATCTTCGCGCGCGCCGCCGAAGCCGGCATCGAATGCTTCTCCACGGCATTCGACGCCGAGGCGCTCGCCTTCCTCGAGAGCCTCGAGTGTCCGCGGTACAAGGTGGCGAGCTTCGAGCTGGTCGACACCCCGCTGATCGCCGCGATCGCGCGCACCGGCAAGCCCATGATCATGTCCACCGGCATGGCCGACGAGCCAGAGATCCGCGAGGCGGTGCTCACCGCCCGCGCCGAAGGCGCGAAGGACCTGACGCTGCTGAAGTGCACGAGCGCTTACCCGGCCGAGCCCTCGAGCGCCAACCTCACCGGCATGCGCGGGCTCGGGAAGCGCTACGAGTGCCACGCCGGGCTCTCGGACCACACCCAGGGGATCGGCACGGCGATCGCCGCGGCCGCGCTGGGCGCCGCCGTGATCGAGAAGCACGTGAAGCTCGACCACGCCGGCGGCCTGGACGACGCCTTCTCGGTGGTGCCCGAGGACCTGCGCCGCATGGTGGACGAGTGCCGCGCGGTGGTCGACGTGCTGGGCAAGGACGAAACCGGCCCGATCGAGGCCGAGGAGCCGCAGCGGCGCCTGCGCCGCAGCATCTACTTCGCGCGCACCGTGCTGGCCGGCGACCGCGTCGGCCCGGGTGACGTGCGCACCGCGCGCCCCGCCGAAGGGCTCGCCCCCCGGTTCATCGGCCGGGTGATCGGCGCCACGCTGACCGCTGATGGCGTGGCCGGATGCCCGGTGACGTGGGAGCACATCGGCGGCAAGCCCAGCCTGCGCCGCCCGTAATTACCTGACGCACATAAAGAAAAAGGAGCCGCCCGTGGCCGCCAAGCAGAAGATCAAGCCGCTCGATCGCAGGCTGAAGCTCGAATACCGCGAGGTCGGTAAGCTCAGGCCCTACGAGAAGAACAGCCGCCAGCACCCGCCCGAGCAGGTGGCGAAGCTGGTCGAGATCATCCGCAGCGTGGGCTTCGTGGTGCCGATCCTCGTGGACGAGAAGGCCGGCATCCTGAAGGGGCACGGCGGCCTGCAGGCCGCGCGCCAGCTCGGCATGCGCCAGGTGCCGGTGATCGAGCTCACCGGGCTCTCGGCCGCCGAGAAGCGCGCCTACCTGATCGCCGACAACCGCGTGGCCGAGGACAGCGGCTGGGACCGCGAGATCCTGCGCGCCGAGATGCTGGACCTCTCCGGCATGGGCTTCGACCTCTCCCTCACCGGCTTCGACAAGGGCGAGATCGCGCTCACCCTCGAACCGCCCAAGGGCGCACCCGAGGAGCCGCCGCCCGCACGCGCCGGGGGGCCGATCACATCGAGACCCGGCGACCTCTGGCTGATGGGCGAGCACCGCCTGATCTGCGGCGACTCGACCAAGCCCGAGACCTACGAGGCCCTGCTCGAGGGCCGGCGCGCGCAGTGCGTATTCACCGATCTGCCCTACGGCGTGAGCTACGAGGCGCGCTCTGGCAAGTTCGAGGTGATCAAGGGCGACGACCTGCGCCGCGGGCAGCTGGAGAAGCTCCTGCAGGGCGCCTTCGGCCAGGCCGTGCAGCACGCCGCCGACGACGCCGGCTGGTACGTCTGGCACGCCTCGAGCACCCGCGAGGACTTCGCCCGCGCGCTGCGAGACGCCGGGCTGGTGGAGTTGAGCTACCTGTTCTGGGTGAAGCCAGGGATGGTGCTCGGCTGGTCGGACTACCGCTGGGCGCACGAGCCGTGCTTCTACGCGGCCAGGCAGGGCGTGAAGCCCGCCTTTTACGGCGACCGCACCGACACCACCGTGTGGCGCGCGCGCCCGGCAGGCGGCGGCGTGGGGGCCCGCACGACGATCGGCACCGGCGTGGTGCTCTCCACCGCGGACGGCCGCGAGATCTACATCGGAGCAGCCCCCAAGGGCAGGAAGCTGCGGCACGTGAGCGTGAAGGACGGCGAGACCGTCTACCTCGAGCCCACGCACGACGCGCAGACCGTCTGGGAGGTCGGCCGCGACGCCGGCCACGGCAAGGCGAACACCGTGCACCCCACGCAGAAGCCCGTGGAGCTCGTGCGCCGCGCGCTGAGGAACAGCACGCGCGAGGGCGAGGCGGTGCTCGACATGTTCTCTGGCGGCGCATCGACTATCATCGGGGCCGAGCAGACCGGCAGGGTCGGTTACGGCATCGAGCTCGACCCGCAGTACGTCGACGCCGGCGTGCGGCGCTGGCAGGAGCTCACCGGCAAAGAGGCCATCCATGCCGAAGAAAAGCAGACCTTCGACGCGATCGCAAAGGCGCGAGCCGGCCGCAAAGCCAGCGCCGGACGCGCCGCGCCGAAAGCCCGGACGGCCTGAAGGCACGGGCTTCAAGCCCAGCCAGGACCAGCGGAACACCGTCCAGGCGGCCGCCGGCTTCGGCCTGCGCGAGGACCAGATCGCGCAGCTGGTGCTCAACCCCCAGACCGGCCGACCGATCAGCCCGGTCACCATGCGCGCGCACTTCCGGGCCGAGCTCGATCGCGGCCACGCCGTCGCCACCGCCGCCGTCGCGCAGGGGCTCTACAAGAACGCCACCACCGCCACCGACGCCTACCCGGGCGGCGTGCCGGTCGCGCAGATCTTCTGGATGAAAACCCGAGCCCAGTGGCGGGAAAGCCGTCCTGGCGACATGCCGATCGGAGCGCCGCCGAACCCGGAGTCCGCCAACCAACCGCAGGACCTGCTCACGCTCGCGCGCCGCATGGCATTCGCGCTGGCGATGGGGGCGAAAGAGGCCGCCGCCACCCAGCCCGAGCCCGCCCCGAGGCCGCGCAAGGCAACCGCCTGAGATTGCGCCCCCGGTTCCCGGGGTGCTACATTGCGCGCTGCACGCAGCACCGCCGACCGCCAGGAGGCCGCAGATGCGCTCGATCGCCATGCTTCACCCCACGGACGGTATCCCGCTCCCACCGGACACCATGAGCGCGCTCGTGCTCGCCGCCGGAACGGCGAGCACGCTGGACGTCCCGACCGGCGCCACCCACGTGCGGCTGGTGGGTCAGTCCACGGCCGGTGCGCAGCTGCCCTTCTTCGTCAACTTCGCCAGCACCGCCGCGGTCGTCCCGGGCGCCAGCTTCGGCGCCACGACCGGCACCAGCTCCATGTCCCAAGGCGTGATCGGCACGATCACCCAGCGCCTGCTCGGCGGCATCACGGCGCTCGGCGTGGTCGCGCAGACCTCGGGGATCGTGACCGCCGAGTGGTGGAAGATGGGCGGGTAGACCCGCCACAGAACGCGGTGCCCCGGGGATCGATGCGCTCGCCGGGGGTCTCGAGGAGAGGGGCGCGTCCGGCTGCCGACCGTCTCGGCGCATGAAGGAACACCGCCATGTCCTACGGCAACAACATCCTCACCAGCATCCACGGCCGGCGCCTCGGCCTGCAAGCGCTCTCGACCGCGCAGTCCGGCGGCCGCGCCCCCTTCGACGTGCTGGTCGGCGCCGAGGGCGTGCGGCTGGGCGTGACGACCGCCGAGTCTACCGGCACGAAACTGCAGGCCTTCGGCGTCTCGGTGATGAACGGCACCAGCGCCGGCTCCTCGTCGGTCTACGTGCTCGACCCGCCGGTCCCCGGCGTCGAGAAGACGCTGGTGTTCGCCAGCACCAGCATCACGCTGTACTGCAAGACGGCCAACAGCGAGACCTTCCTGAGTTCGCTGGGCTCGAGCTTCACCACGCTGAAGTCGACGCAGAACGCCGGCATGAGCGTGAGCCTGGTCGGCCTCACCACGGCCGTCTGGGCGGTCCTGAGCCAGCTGTCCACCGGTGGCCTCGCGGCCACCACCAGCACCTGAACCGCAACCCCGCGCGCGGCGCCAGAGGAGGCGCCCGCGCGGCGCTACCGCAGCACCAGAGGAGGAACGCAGCATGAAGATCGCGCTCGTCGGCAGCGCCCCGTCGTCCATCACCAAGGCCCCCTACAGCGACCCGAGCTGGCAGATCTGGGGGTGCTCGCCCGGCGTCTACGCCACCGCCCCGCGCGCCGACGAGTGGTTCGAGCTGCACCGCTGGGAGCCCGGCGAGATCGGCAAGCCCCATACCCAGAAGCCGTGGTTCACCCCCGAGTACGTGGCGTGGATGGCCAAGAAACCGCTCGTCTGGATGTACGAGCCGGTGCCCGAGATCCCCGGCTCGCGCGCGCTCCCGTACCAGGACCTGATCGACCGCTACGGCTCGTACTTCTTCACCTCGAGCATCGCGTGGATGATGGCGATGGCGATCGACCGCATCCGCGCCGAGCGCGCCCAGGCCGCCGGCGCAGGCCAGCCCGAGCCCGAGGCCGTGATCGGGCTCTACGGCATCGACATGGCCGCCAACGAGGAGTACGGCGACCAGCGCACCGGGTGCCAGTTCTTCGCCACCCTAGCCAACCAGCTGGGCATCGTGCTCGTCGTGCCGCCGGAGTCGGACCTGCTGATGCCCAAGCCCCTCTACGGCATCGGCGAGTCGAGCCCGATGGCCATCAAGCTGACCGAGCGCCAGCGCGAGCTCGCCGCCCGCATCGCGCAGGCCGAGGCCACGATGCAGCAGGCGCGCGACCAGCTCTTCTTCCTGAAGGGCGCGGCCGACGACCTCGACTACTTCTGGCAGACCTGGCTGCACGAGGGCGAGGCGAAGGCCACGCCGCTGCGCGAGATCTTCGCGGCGCCGCCGGTGCCCGTGCCGGTCGTGGCAGCCCCCGCCGCCGCCACCGTGGACGCCACCGCCAAGTCGGGCTGATCGCATGGGGCAGCTGGACGAGATCATCGACCGGCTGACCGCGCTGCCAGGGCAGCAGCGCACCCAGATCGCCCGCGACGTCGAGCTCGCCCTCGCCAACCGGATCTGGATCCCGAACCCCGGGGTCCAGACCGAGGCGTACCTGTGCGAAGCCGACATCCTGCTCTACGGCGGCCAGGCCGGCGGCGGCAAGAGCCAGCTGCTGCTGGGCATCGGCGTGAACGACGCCGACACCGGCATCATCTTCCGGCGCGAGATCTCCCAGGCGGACGGCCTCGAGAAGGACGGCAAGTCCATCGTCGGCAGCGCCGCCGGCTTCAACGGCACCGACCTCGAGTGGACGTGGCCCAACGGCCGCACCCTGAAGATCGGCGGCATGAAGGACGCGGACAGCTGGATCTCGCACGCCGGCCGGGAGCGCGACTTCATCGGCTTTGACGAGGGCGGCGAGTTCCTCGAGAAGCAGGTGGCATCCATCCGCGCGTGGCTGCGCGCCAGGCCCGGCAAGCGCCGGCGCACCGTGATCGCCTCCAACCCGCCGCGCACCGCGGACGGCCTGTGGCTGCTCGAGTGGTTCGCGCCATGGCTGGACGATCGCCACCCGCTCTACCCCACGCCGCCGGGGCAGCTGCGCTGGGCGGTCTACCTGACCCGCGAGGACGGCACCGGGCAAACCCTCTGGGTCGACGGCCCTGGCACCTACAACGTCGACGGCGAGGAGTACACGGCCGAGTCCCGCACCTTCATCCCGGCCAGCCTCGAGGACAACCCGTACCGCAACACGCTGGAGTACCGCGCCACCCTGCAGAACCTGCCCGAGCCGCTGCGCAGCCAGCTGCTCTACGGGGACTGGAAAAAGGGCCTGCAGGACGCCGCCAACCAGACCATCCCCACCGAGTGGGTGCGCGCCGCCCAGAAGCGCTGGCGCGAGGACCCGCCGGTCGGCATCCCGATGTGCGCGATCGGCGTGGACGCATCCGGCGGCGGCCCGGACCCGATGGTGCAGGCCGTGCGCCACGACGGCTGGTTCGGCCCGCTGATCAAGACCGAGGGCAAGCTGATCCCGCGCACCCAGGCAGGCAGCTTCGCCGCCGGCCTCGTGATCGCCAACCGCAGGGACAAGGCCACCGTGGTGGTCGACATGGGCGGCGGGTACGGCGGCCCGATGTACGAGCACCTCATCGCCAACGAGATCGACGCCGTCGCCTACAAGGGCGCCGAGGCCACCACGAAGCGCACGAAGGACGGCAAGCTCGGCTTCACGAACGTGAGGAGCGCAGCGTACTGGGCGATGCGCGAAGCGCTGGATCCAGATCAGCCAGGCGGCAGCCCGATCGCGCTGCCGCCGGACGCCAGGCTGCTGGCCGGGCTCACCGCGCCGACCTACACCGTGACCGCGCGCGGGATTCAGGTGGAGCCGAAAACCGCCCGCGAGGGCGGCAAGAAGGGGGTGGTCGAGCGGCTGGGATTCAGCCCGGACGAGGCCGACGCCGTGGTGATGGCGTGGTGGGAGGGCCCCCGCATGATCACGCATGCGCTAAACTGGGCCGAGGAGACCGCATCCGCGAGGCGGCTGCACGGGCAACAGCCGAGGGTGGTGATGGGGCGCAGCAACTCGAAAAGGAGATGACGCCATGTCGTTCGAGACCGTCGCAACGTCCGTACTCGGTAGCCTCGCCAGCAAGGTCGTGACCAGCGTGCTGGGGATGGACGAACCGAAATCAGCCGCGCCGGCCTCGGTGCCCGCGCCGACCACCATCACCGTCGAGCCCGCGGCCGCGCCGCAGGTGGCCCCGGTGACCGCGATGGAGACCCCGCCCGCAGCCGGCAGCACCACGCCGCGGAGCGCCGCGCAGCGCGCAGCGCAACGCGCCTCGATCGCGCAGCAGCTCAAGCGCCGCGGGCGCGCGAGCACCATCCTGTCCGATCCCGGCCTGACGGCCGACGCCACACTGGGAGCCTGACATGCCGAAACTGGTCTCGATGAAGCGCGCGAAAGACGACGCGCGCGGCGACAAGACGATGCCCGCGCCGATCGAAGCGATCGCCCCGGACTACCCCTACGGGCTGTGCCTGCACCTCGAGGACGAGGAGCTGAAGAAGCTGGGGATCGACAAGCTGCCTGGCGTCGGCGCCGAGATGACGATGACGGCGACCGTGCGCGTGACGCGGGTCTCGGAGTCGGAGGACGAACGCGTGCCGTCGACCGGCAAGGAACGCTGCGTGAACCTGCAGATCACCGCCGCCTCGATCGAGTAACGGGCCGGGAGGCACCATGAACGCCAAGCAGCTGCGCGAGCAGGTCGACGAGCTCTTCGGCAACCGCTCCACCCTGATGCTCCTCTGGCAGGAGGTCGCGGACAACTTCTACCCGGAGCGCGCCGACTTCACCTACCAGCGCACCATCGGCACAGAGTTCGCCGAGAACCTGATGACGAGCTACCCGCTCATCTGCCGGCGCAACCTCGGCGACGCCGTGAGCACCATGCTGCGCCCGACCAACAAGCAGTGGTTCCACATGACCACCGCCGATCCCGAGCGCGAGGACAACGAGGCGCGCGCCTGGATGCAGTGGGCCGAGACCGTGCAGCGCCGCGCGATGTACGACCGGATTTCGCGGTTCACCCGCGCCACGAAGGAGGGCGACCACGACTTCGCCACCTTCGGCCAGACCGTGATCAGCTGCCGCCTGAACCGCAACCGGGACGCGCTGCTCTTCAGGAACTGGCACCTGCGCGACTGCGCGTGGCGCGAGAACGAGGACGGCGAGATCGGCCTGTTCGCCAGGAAGTGGAAGGCGAAGGCGCACGAGCTCGAGGCCACCTTCGGCCGCGCCAGGCTCGACCGCAAGATCGTCGAGCAGCTCGAGCAGGGAAAGCCGTTCTCGGAGTGGGAGGTCTATCACATCATCGTGCCGGCCGAGCTCTACGACGAGAAGTCGAAGGGCAAGCCGTTCTGGTCCGTCTACTACGACTGCGCGAACGCGGCCGTGATCGAGGCCGTTCCGACGTGGAACCGCGAGTACATCGTGCCGCGCTGGCAGACCGTGAGCGGCAGCCAGTACGCGTTCAGCCCCGCCACCGTGGCCGCCCTCCCGGACGGCCGCCTGCTGCAGGCGATGACCTACACCCTCCTCGAAGCCGGCGAGAAGATCGTGAACCCGCCGATCGTCGCCACCCAGGACGTCGTGCGCTCGGACGTCGGGCTCTACGCAGGCGGCATCACGTGGGTCGACCGCGACTACGACGAGCGCCTGGGCGACGCCCTGCGCCCGCTCACGCAGGACGCGCGCGGCATGCCCCTGTCGGCCGAGATGCAGCGCGACTGCCGCGCCATGCTGGTCGAGGCCTTCTACCTGAACAAGCTGACCCTGCCCCAGCGCAGCCCGGAGATGACCGCCTACGAGGTCGGCCAGCGCGTGCAGGAGTACATCCGCGGCGCGCTCCCGCTCTTCGAGCCGATGGAGGTCGAGTACAACGGCGCCATCTGCGAGCTGGCCTTCGAGATCCTGTTCAGGAACGGCGCCTTCGGCAGCCCGCTCGACCTGCCGCGCCGCCTGCAGGGGGCCGACATCCGGTTCCGGTTCGAGAGCCCGCTGCACGACGCGATCGAGCAGCAGAAGGGCGCGAAGTTCCTCGAGGCCAAGTCCTACATCGCCGAGGCGATCGCCCTGGACCAGAACGCCGCCGCCGTGCCGGATGCGGTTACGGCCCTCCGGGACGTGCTGGCTGGCGTGGGGGTGCCAGCGAAGTGGATCCGGGACGAGACCACCGTCCAGCAGGCGCTCGCCGCCCAGAAGGCCGCCGCGCAAAGCCAGCAGCTGCTCGCCGCCATGCAGCAGGGGTCCGAGGTCGCCGCCAACCTCGGCGCCGCGCAGCGCGACATGGCGCAGGCGCAGATGCCGGCGTGAGCGGGTACTGGTTCCCGCCGGACGAAACGCTGCCAGAGGAACGACTCGGCATGGGATCGGCGCATGCCGTCAGCGGCAACGAAGATGAGGTAGACGCGGCAGAAAAGGTTCGTCTGATCGCCGAGGAGGTAACTGGCCGCCAGATGCCACGACCGCCAGCCAAGAGAATCGGGTTTTGAGATGGCAGTCCGCCCCAAGATCCTCGGCCCCGAGAACCCGAGCACCGCCCCCAAGCGCCCCACCAGGCAGTCCGTGCTCGAGCGCGCGCCGTGGCTGCCGGCGCCCTACGAGCTCGCCGACGTCAACGCCGTGCAGGCCGTGATCGCCGGCACCGCCAACCCGGATCAGCAGCGCCGCGCCATGCGCTGGGTGATCGAGAGCGCGGCCGCCACCTACGACATGGCCTTTCGGCCAGGCGGTGATGACGGCCGGCGCGACACCGACTTCGCGCTCGGCCGCGCCTACGTCGGCCAGCAGATCGTGAAGCTCTCCAAGCTGAACCCCGCGCTCCTGACCCGGAGGGAGCCCAACGCGGACCCGATCGAGCCGGGACGAACCTGAACCACCAGCAGGAGGAGACCACCATGCACCGCAGCCGCATCGCCATCGCCGTACTCGCAGCCATCGCCTACCCGCTCAAGGCATACGCCGAGCGCCACCTCGTCTGCTTCGCCGACCCGCCCGGCAGCACCGCCTCGAGCGCCGCAGCGGCCCCCGCCGCCGCCCCTGCAGCGGCCCCGGCCGCCGCCCCCGCCGCCACGCCGGCCAGCACCGGAGGGGGTGCACCGGCTGCCGCTCCGGCCGCCGCACCTGCAGCCACGCAAGGCAGTACGGCAGGCGCCGCGCCCGCCGCCGCCCCAGCCGCTGGTGCTGGCGACGACCCCGACACGAAGGCCGGCGCATGGCCCTCCGATTGGCGCGAACGCGTCGCCAAGACCGACGCCAAGGCGCTCGCCCGCCTGCAGCGGTACGCGAGCCCGGACGCCGCGCTCGAGGCGCTCTCGAACCTGCAGCTGAAGATCTCCTCCGGCGAGCTGCGCGCGGTGCCGAAGAAGGACGCCACGCCCGAGGAGCTGGCCGCCTACCGCCAGGCGCTCGGCGTGCCCGAGAAGCCCGAGGGGTACGAGCTCACCCTGCGCGACGGCTTCGTCGTGCCGAAGGAGGACAAGCCGATCGTCGACGGCTTCCTCGGCGCCGCCCACGCCGTGAACCTGAACAGCGCGCAGGCGAGCAACCTGCTCGACTGGTACTACGGCGAGCAGGAGCGCATCGCCGAGGCCGTCGCCCAGCGCGACAAGGCCGACGCGGCCGCCGCGCAGGACAAGCTGCGCGAGGAGTGGGGCACCGACTACCGGGCGAACGTGAACAGCATCTATTCGCTGCTCGACCTCGCCCCGGCCGGCGTGAAGGAGCTCCTCGTCGGCAAACGCCTCGAGGACGGCAAGGGCCTCGCCAACAACGCCGACGTCCTGCGCTGGATGGCGGCGCTCGCGCGCGAGGTCAACCCGGCCGGCGCCATCGCCCCGGGAGCCGGCACGAGCGCCCTGTCGGTGGTCGAGGACGAGATCGCCAAGATCGAGAAGGTGATGCGCGAGGACCGGCCGGCCTACAACCGGGACGAGCGCATGCAGAAACGCCTGCGCGACCTGTACGACGCGCGCGACAAGGCCAAGGCCAAGGGGGGATAACCCGCAGCACCAGAACGCCCCGCCCGGCGCCTCTTGTGCGCCGGGCGGTGGGGGGTGTAGGATGCGCCGCATCTGGCGGTCACCCTCCTCGAGAGCCCCGCCGGTGAGCGAACCAGCACCAGGTAGCTCGGCCCCGGCGGCCACCCGGCCCGGCCCCGCGCAACGCGGGCACCCCGGAAAGGGAGCCAGAACGGTCACCCCGTGCGACGGTAGACAACCGACAACCGCATACGGAGGTACACCGTGAAGAAGATCCTCTGGCAGATCCGCGTGGCGATGGCCGCGCTCCTCGCCGCCCTGCTCTACCCCCTGAAGGCATACGCCGAGCGCAACCTCGTGCTGATGCTGGACACCGCCTTCCAGACCCAGTACCGCCAGGAGTTCATCGCGGCGTTCGAGCAGAAGCAGTCGCTGCTGCGCGACACCGTGACGACCGAGGCCGTGATCAAGGGCAACACCGCCGTGTTCCTGGTGGTCGGCTCGGGCAGCGCCGAGGCCGTCAGCCGGGGCGTGAACGGCCTGATCCCGGCGCGCGCGGACGACGAGACCCAGAACAGCTGCACGCTCGGCGAGTGGCACGACCTGGTGCGCAAGACCGGCTTCAACGTCTTCGCCAGCCAGGGCAACCAGCGCGAGATGATGCAGATGACGACGATGGCGGTGCTCAACCGCAAGATCGACTCGCAGATCATCACCGAGCTGAACACCGGCACGGTCACGATCGGCGGCACGGGCACGCAGCCGAACGTCTCGCTCTTCCAGAACGGCCGCGTCAAGCTCTCGAACGCCTCGGTGCCGTGGGACAGCAACATCACCCTGCTGTGCCAGCCGTCGTTCCTCGCCTACCTCGAGCAGGCGCCCGAGTTCACGAACGCGCAGTACGTGGACCTGCGGCCCTACGCCGGCGCGACCAACCCCAGCTGGCGCGACAAGCCCCAGGCGTACCGCTGGCGGAACTGCCTGATCATCGAGCACCCGAACCTCCCGGGCAAGGCGACGACCTCCGAGAAGTCGTTCCTGTACCACAAGAGCGCGCTCGGCCACGCCGCCAACACCGGCGGCATGGAGACCCCGGTCGGCTACAACGAGGAGCAGGCGTACTCGTGGGCCCGGGCCTCGATGTACATGGGCGCGAAGATGCTGCAGAACACCGGCGTGGTGGTGATCACGCACGACGGCTCGGCCTACGCGTAACAGCCAGCCGCCCACAACCCACCAGATAGCCCGCTAGGGGCGCCCAGACCACCGGGCGCCCCATCCGGGAAGATCAAGGAGAACACCGCCATGAAACGCTTCCACGCAGTCCTCGCGGCGATCGCCGCGGCCCTCGCCACCCCGCTGAAGGCGTATGCCGAGCGCAACCTCGTGCTCTTCGCCTACTCGGGCAGCACCGCCGCGTCGAGCGTCGCCAACCCGCCCGCGTGCATTTCGCAGCCGCTCACCCGCGGCTCGAGCGCACTGACGGCGAACAAGCCCCAGGTCTGGCTCTACAGCTCGACCAACCTGACGACCGACCTGACGTCCGCGAACTTCTTCTCGGACGCCTGGTACCTGGGCATGCGCCCGGGCGACATCGTCATGGGCACGCAGTACACCTCGGCCGGCTCGAGCGTGATCACCTTCCAAGGGTCGATCGGCTCGGTCACCACCGCCGGCGCCGCCCTCTCCACGGGCGGCACGATGACCTCCACGTTCTCGTAACGGGAGGCCACCCGGGGCCGGCGCCGTAACGCCGAGCCCCGGGGGATGCCGAGTGCGCCGCCCACGACGCACCCGCTATCCCCCAGAGGAGAGGACCGCCATGCCACCCGAGCAGAAACCGCGCGCCGTGCAATCCCCCCTGCACATCCACGAGGCCGACTTCAAGCGCCGCCGCTACGCGGTGGACGTGCCGATGGGGGCGCTCCCCTCGGACGCCGTGCAGCCCGAGTTCTACGCCAACATCGCCGCGACGCTGCGCCCGTGGGACCAGATCGAGCTGCGCGCCGCGGACGGCACGTGGTACATGGAAGTCATGGTGCTCGACGCCTCGCGCAGCTGGGCGCGCGTCTACCCGATCCTCGGGCCGGCGATGTTCACCACCCCGGACGTGAGCCTCACCCAGGCCGCCAACACGCCCGCGAGCGCCGTGCCGGCCCCGGCGCCGCAGGACGCCGCGGACTTCGAGGTCCGCCACCGTGGCTCGAAGAAGTGGAGCGTCCTGCGCCGCTCGGACGGCGAGGTGATCGCCGAGAACCTGAACACCAAGGGCGCCGCCGAGCTCGAGCTCGAGGCGTACCTGAAGCGGCCGATGGCCGCGGCTGCGGCGTGAGGCCGCGCGCGCCGTGGCCGCAACCCGGCTGAAGATCTACAACGGCGCGCTGATGCGCTGCGGCGAGCGCGCGCTCGCCAACCTCACCGAGAACCGGGAACCGCGCCGCCTGCTGGACACCGTCTGGCAGGACAACGGCGTGCGCTACTGCCTCGAGCAGGCCCAGTGGAAGTTCGCCATGCGGGCCTCGCATTTCACCTACGACCCGACCGTCTCCCCATCCTTCGGATACGCCCACGGCTTCGCCAAGCCCACCGACTGGGTGGCGACCTCCGGGGTGTGCACCGACGAGCGCTTCCTCACGCCGCTCCTGCAGTACAAGGACGAGGTCGGGTACTGGTTCTCGGACCTCGAGGACATCTACGTCCGGTACGTCTCCGACGACACCGACTACGGGATGGACCTCTCGAAGTGGACCGACACCTTCACCGACTTCGTCGAGGCGTACTTCGCCTCGAAGATCGTCTGGAAGCTGCCCGGCGGCCTCGAGCGCGTCGACGCCGTCAACAAGAGCATGCGCGAAGCCCTGAAGGTGGCGAAGAACAAGGACGCGATGGCAGACCCCACGAAGATCCCGCCGATCGGCGCATGGCCGGGCGCCAGGGTGGGCCGGTTCCGGTCCCGTGGGCCGATGGGTGACGGCGGCAATCCCGGCTCCCTGATCGGGTAGCCGTGAACCGCCAGAACACCGCATTCCTCGCCTTCAACCGGGGGATCGTCTCTCGGCTCGGCCTCGCGCGCGCGGACCTCAAGCGCGTCGCCATGAGCGCCGAGGAGCAGACCAACATGATGCCGAGGGTGCTCGGCAGCATGATGCTGCGCCCGGGCACCGAGTACCTCGCCAGCAGCCTCGACGACCAGACCGCGAAGTACATCCCCTTCGTGTTCTCGATCGAGGACAAGGCGCTGCTCGAGATGACCGACCAGGCGATGCGCGTCTGGGTCAACGACACCCCGATCACCCGCGCATCGGTCTCGAGCGCCGTGACCAACGGCACCTTCCTGACCAACCTGACCGGCTGGACCGACGCCGACGAGGCCGGCGGCACCTCGGACTGGGTCACCGGCGGGTACATGGGCCTCACCGGCAACGGCGTGGCGGCAGCCTACCGCCACCAGACCGTGACCGTGGCGGCTGCTGACCAGGGCGTGACGCACGCGCTGCGCGTGGTGATCGAGCGCGGGCCGGTGATCTTCCGCGTCGGCACCGCCGCCGGCGACGACAGCTACGTGCGCGAGACCACGCTCGACACCGGCGAGCACTCGCTCGCCTTCACGCCGACCGGCGACTTCTCGGTCCAGTTCCTGTCCCGCCTCGCGCGCATCGTGCTCGTCGACTCGTGCACCGTCGAGGCCGCAGGCGACATGGAGATCCAGACTCCGTGGCTCGAGGCCGACCTCTCCGAGCTGCGCTGGGACCAGTCCGGCGACGTCGTGTTCGTGGCCGCGGACGGCTACCAGCAGTGGAAGGTCGAGCGCCGCGCCACCGAATCGTGGTCCGTGGCCGTCTACCAAACCGACGACGGCCCGTTCAGGACGACCAACTCGGGGCCCATCACGATCACGCCCAGCGCCCTGACCGGGAACGGCACGCTGGCCGCCAGCGCCCCGCTATTTCGCAGCGGGCACGTGGGCGCCCTCTTCGCCCTCACCTCGAGCGGCCAGACCGTGTCGGTCTCGGTCACCGCGCAGAACACCTTCTCGGACCCGATCACGGTCGACGGCGTGGGCGCCGACCGCATCTTCACGATCACCATCAGCGGAACCTGGTCGGCCACCGTCGTGCTGCAGCGCTCGCTCGACTCCGACTCCGGGCCGTGGTCGGACGTCTCCGGCAAGAGCTGGATAGCGAACACCACCGAGACCTTCGACGACGACCTCGACAACCAGATCGCCTACTACCGCATCGGGGTCAAGACCGGGGGATTCACGAGCGGCACCGTGGTGGCCGGGCTCACCATCAACAGCGGCAGCGCGCGCGGCATCTGCCGCATCACCGCCTTCACCAACAGCACCTCGGTGGCGATGGAGGTCCTGGACAGCTTCGGCCAGACCGCCGCGACCGACGACTGGGAGGAGGGCGAGTGGTCCGACGTGCGCGGATACCCGACCAGCGTCGCCATCCACGAGAGCCGGCTCACGTGGTCCGGCCGCGACCGCGACTGGAACTCTGCCACCGACGACTTCTACAACTTCGACGGCACCGAGGAGGGCGACTCGGCCGCCTTCTCGCGCACGATCGGCTCGGGCCCGGTCGACAAGATCAACTGGGCGCTCTCCCTCGACGTGAAGATCCTCGGCGGCCAGGGCGCCGAGCACGGCGTGCGCTCGACCACCTTCGGCGAACCGCTCACCCCGACCAACGCCAACATCAAGAAGGCGAGCACCCAGGGCAGCGCCGGCGTGCCGGCGCAGGCGATCGACAGCCGCGGCGTCTACGTGCAGCGCGGCGGCGTGCGCGTCTACGAGCTCCTGCTCGACGGCGAATCGTTCAACTACACGAGCCAGCACCTGACCGCGCTCTGCCCGTCGATCGGCAGCCCCGGCATCACGCGCGTGGCGGTACAGCGCCAGCCAGACACCCGCCTGCACTGCCTGCGCTCGGACGGCACCGCCGCGGTGATGGTGTACGACCGCGTCGAGAACGTCGTCTGCTGGATCGAGATCGAGACCCCGGCCGCCGGGGGCGTGATCGAGGACGTGGTCGTGCTGCCCGGCGACATCGGCGACGACGAGGACTTCGTGTACTACCTCGTGCGCCGCACGATCAACGGAGCGGCGAAGCGATACCTCGAGAAGTGGGCCTTCGAGGCCGACTGCCAGGGCGGCACGCTCAACCTGCAGGGCGACTGCTTCACCACCTACACCGGCACCGCCACCGCCACCATCACCGGGCTCTCGCACCTCGAGGGCGAGGAGGTCGTGGTCTGGGCCGATGGCGACGACGTCGGCACCGAGGACGACTGGTCCCTCACCTACACCGTGACCGGCGGCCAGATCACGCTCGCCGCCGCCGCCTCGAGCGTGATGGTCGGCCTGCCGTATGAGGGCCGGTTCAAGAGCGCGAAGCTCGTCCAGGTGCAGGGCCAGCTCGGCATCCCGCTCAACGCCCACAAGAAGATCGACAGCCTCGGCCTCGTGATGGGCAACGTGCACGCGAAGGGCCTGCGATTCGGCCCCGACTTCGACAACCTCGACGACCTGCCGGGGGTGGAGGAGGGCGCGCGCGTCGACGCCAACGACGTGCGCACCGACTACAACGGCGAGCCGATCGCGTTCCCCGGCGAGTGGAGCCCGGACGCTCGCATGTGCCTGCTCGCCACCGCCCCGCGCCCGGTTACGCTGATGTCCGCGGTGCTCGAGACCACGGTCGAGGACTGACCATGCGCGAGACCATCCGCCCAGCCACCGCCGAGGACCTCGCCGCCGCCGGCGTCGTGCCCGCCCGCGGCGGCCGCTGGCTGGCCGTCCTGCAGGGCGAGCGCCTGCTCGGCGTGGGCGGCATCGTACCGGCCGGCGCGATGTGGGTGGCCTCCTGCCGGATCCAGCCCGAGGCCCGCCAGAACCTGCGTGCGCACCGGCGCGCGCTCCTCGAGGCCGCGTACCGCCTGCTCGAGCTCGCGCAGTCCCGTAAGATGCCGGTCTACGCCGAGCCCGAGGCTGGAATCCAGACCGCCGGCGCCTTCCTCGCGCACCTCGGCTTCACCCGCCACCACGCTGGCGGCTACGTGCGCGGAGGTGACCTGTGAACCTGCTGCCAGGCGAGTGGAGCCTCCCCAACATCGGCGAGATCAACCTCGCCAAGTGGGCGCCGGGCCTCGCCACCGTGACCTCGTCCCTGCTGGGGCTCGAAGGCGCGAACGTCCAAGCCGAGGGCGCCGACCTCTCCGGGCAGGGCGCCGCGCTCGCCGGGCGCTCCGCGCGCCTGAACGGCCTGCGCCGCCGCGTCGCGTTGGAGTTCCAGGCCGAGCAGCTCGAGCAGCAGGCC
>JACCDG010675516.1_pt1 | contig 22488 bp, 22 predicted proteins | sample 7442471 | NCBI WGS metagenome assembly JACCDG01 (sample SAMN15323444, study PRJNA562643) | freshwater metagenome | isolation source: river surface water | place: USA:Blue River Watershed | collected 2017-08-17 | reverse complement strand
ATATATGTCTTATGTGGCATTGATTAAGATGGCACCAACTATTGAAGAAAAGATGGAGCTTTGTTGGAAAGCATTAGATATTGATAAGGAGAGACTTGAGGCACCTTATTATGTCCTGCATGAAGCACGCAAACAAGATAAGTTTAGCCAGCAGCTATATGCCCTTGGGTGTGTTGTTGAAAACCGCACATCAAAAGACCATTTCTTGTTTTCTGAATATGATATTTATAATTGGCAATATGACGACGAGCTATCAATTGTGAGCTACTGGACAGGTCATTATAAAAAGGCGGCGGAGGCTGCACTAAATAGTGTAAAGGCATGCCCAGCACATACAAAGGAACGTGTTCAGAAGAATGTTAATTTTGCACTTGATAAACTAAAGAGTAAGTAATTACTTTGCTGTGTGTCGCGTCCTACGTCGCTTGTGTTCGCTACGCTTGTATTCGCTACGCTTACCTCCGCGCTTCACCGAAGGTTAGTGCGAGTGCGTCGCGTCCTACGACGCTTGTGTTCGCTACGCTTGTGTTCGCTTCGCTTACCACCGCGCTTCACTCTACGTGTCGCCAATGGACTTCGCGGAGCACACATATATGAACAGAATACAGAATAATCTAGCGATCCCTTCTTATTACTCTTGTAGTTACGATCTGCGATAGCTGGGTCATAAATTAAATTGCCAGCAGCATCGCGATTTGTAACTGACCCCCCACCGGGCTTGTGGGACCAGAGCCCTCCACGATCTTGACGATAGAAATGATAGTCGTTTTTGGGATCAATAACAAGCGCTATCTTTGAAGTGCCAACAGGACATTTCTGTTCAAATGTTGCTTCTGTTAAATCTGGCACATCCGCATAGAGACGCGCCAATAAATCCGGGCACTGTATTTTCTTCACATCACGGAAGCGACGAAAACCAGTCCCGCGACCAGGTTGGTGAAATGATAGAGTGCAATCATCTTTACCAGAGCAATGCACACTCAAATCTTCACGAATATTAAAAGCATATGCAAAACAATTATGATTATCTTTTGTAACCTTACTATCATTATAAGCACCAGGTATATATGGTGGTTCTGACCCTGTTACGGGTGACACCCTAGGACAACCATTATGTTGATGTTTGAGGCACATTGCACCACCAGGTAGAGCCTTTTCACTGCAGCCTGATGTGCATTGACATTTTGCCCCCTTCCTTACACGCCGTGTCGCCATCTTAACTTAATCATTATAGAGATATTAAACGGTTTGTGTAGAATTCACAGGTCTAATACCTAGTGCAGCCTCTAACCCCTCTCGTAAATCAGTAGGTAACATATTCATTACAGTGCTTAGAGGTTGCTCGGGTGTTGGAGGAATAAGTGATGGCAATGCCCCATTTGATGATGTTACAGGAATAGTCGTCGATCCTGTATCGGCTATCCCTGTTCCTGCGGAAGCAACATTCCTACTTGTCCCTGTATTGCTTGTATGACTACCGCTTCCATGACCTTTTGTATATTCATCAGTCAGTTTGAAATACTCCTCCTCAACTTGGTGCATTTTTATCTTTTCAATCATATGACAGAAATATAAGAATTGATATTCGTGTGTGTTTGAACCGATAATTGCCGCCGACCCTGCATACCTACCTGTCAGCGATATGAATTGCCATCCCTCTGATCGTAACTGCTCAACTATCGTATTTAAAAAGTAGTATTTTTTATCTACTTTCATTAATGTATATATACCGTTTGACATTGTGACAAGTAGGGATATGATCCATGTTATCCAATAAAGTGCAATGCTATTTGCCGAGCTACTGTAGTTGTTGCCACTGCCACTGTCGCTGCCACTGCCAGTTGTTGGTATATATTGAATACTTAGCAGCGCTGGAACAAGCAATGATCCAATAGCAACAATGCTTCGTAGGCCATGAAATGACTTGCCATAACGACAAGATCGTCGCTGGAAATCTCTCAAAAGCGCCAAATATCTTTCGCGAAAGATATTTTTCCGCTCATCATTTAATGCAAGCTGTCCAACAATTGTTTCATTTATTATTTGGCTAGGCAAAGGCATTCCTACTTATTTGTATATATGAAACTTTAAGGCAACACCTCACCAGCTGCACATACAAGGTAGATCTTCTCTACTACTTTCGGCGGCCGTTCATCTAGGTTGCGTGAAGCTTTATACGTGTCATAAGGGCGTTCATATACACGCCATGCATACCCATCCAACATCTTGGTCCATTGGTCTGTTCCAATAATGCCCTCATTATTATAAGAGATCATAACATACTTTGCCTTCTTCAGACTCTTCGTCAAGAGATCCTTCATGGCCTCTTCAGCCTCTCGTGCCTTATTGTAGCGACTCTTATTCCATGCACGTGGTATACCAGAAACACCCGAAATATTCTCGGGTTCCCGTCCCTCGGCGATCACATTCAACATGAAGTAGTTTGACCCGTAGGGATGTTGGTTATACGGGGGATCTAGATAGATAAGATCAAGCCCGCCATCTTCCATGCGCTCCATAAGAGAATTCACATCCTCTTGATTGGTATGCGCCACAGCCAGGGTAGCCTCTGTGGCAGAGGGCCACCTGGGTGCCTCTAACCGTATTGGTGCCATAATCCGTTCTAGAGCATTCTCGCCCTCTCCACCGAAGTGTCCCACACCTCCAGACTTGTAGAAGCCTTTGAAAACACCGCCAGTATTTGTGTGAATGCTAGCCTTGATCAAGAGCGGTGCCAAGAGCCAAGCCCTCAGGCTAATCTCTACATGTCTTTCAATGTATTCCCGCAATGTATCTATTATAAGAGCATTCTCTCGCGTATAGAAGCAGCGCTCACCCTCTTGCACGGCGCTTGTAACCCGTGGTGCATAGAGTCGTGACACAAACCCCTCAATATATGGACCCGCCGCTGCCAACCGATTCATTTCTATAATATGTTCTCGCACCCGTATCTCTTCTTCTGCCCCAGGCTTCTTCAAGAAACATTCCATCATGATATAAGAGAAATACTCTAGATCATTTGTCCAGAGCTCTGCCACCTCTGGTGAAGATGTCAGCATGCGAGAGACAACACCAGAGCCGGCGAAGCCATCCATAACTTTCATGGGCCGCCCGATAAGCCGCGCTACCTCTTGCACAACTGAATAGATGCCGCCAACAAGTTTCCTCTTGTTTCCAATCATTGTAACCATTGGCTGTCGGACGTAATTCTCTGCAGCCAAGCCCGCCATTCACTTACTTGTCCGCAATCTTCTTGGGTCCCTTTTTTCACCGCGACCATCTCTGCCGTAAAAAAATTGAACCATACTGGCCAGCCTAAAGCCACTCCGAGTCCCCGCCTCAAATGCCCCCACGACGATCCCCTCGCACGAATCAAGCTATAGCGACAGCGGCAGCGGCAGTAGCTGCCGCAGAAGAGCCCGCCCCACCACCTATCCGTCGCCCTCGCGGCCGCCCTCGCAAAACACAAGCCAACGAATTGGTTATGCCTACAGCACCACAGCCACAGCCCCTGCCAAGGTCGCCACTAGATGATAGGATATATAACGCACACCCTCTTGCACATATACCAACTGAGCTCTACAGCCTGCAGCAAGCAGAACAAGAAAATAAGATTTATGTAAGTCGGCGCACATATGAAGTCCTCACAGCAGAGGATACACCAACCCTGGCTGTTATCATACGCAATCAAACAGACGGGTCAGAAGCACTCGCGTCAATTGAAGGCACCCATCTCGGTGAGCCGAATGATGTCTATGTGCCACACAACATTCTAGAGCGCATCAACAACCCAGAACACATCAATCTCCTACTTGTCAGAACGCAACTACCGACTATTACAAAACTAGAGGTTCGTATCATGGATAATGACTTTGCCCTGGAAGATCCACTCCAGGCTATTCAAGACTACCTCAACAACTACTACGTCCTTGAGGAAGGCACTACACTGAATATATTCAATGAAGATATGGGTCTATACACACCAGTTTATATTGAGAAAGTTCATCCAGAGCCCCGCGGAAATATCACTAGCTCTGAAATTGAGTTGGAGCTGTTGCGAATTGAGGTTGAAGAGCCAGCCCCGATTCCACCACCGCAACATATTGAAGAGGCCCCAGCACCAATTGAAGAGGTCCCAGCACCCATGGTTCCAGATTACTACCCAGATGTTTATAAACCAAAAGAGCTTCCCAAGATCCCAACACAAGATGAGAAAGAGGCTATACGTAGAGCACGCTTAGCACGCTTTGGCTGAGCCTCGGCGTGCCTCATACTTCAGCACTAAACCCCCCATACTGCCGCATCAAAAATATGCTTACCCCCACCAACCCACTACCTACAAGTCCCTTTGTAGTAATTGTCTCACCACCAAATAACCAACCCCATATATAAGAAGCAAAAATACCAAACATTGATAAAGCAGAATAGATTACAGGCGATACAGCAGGAATAGCGGCAAACCGAGCTGCATAACCTGTGAATCCCAGGAGCGCGTTCCACAATCCCATTATTTTTAGTTCCTTCATGTCAGGAATCTTAACCATCCCACCCAAAAATGGCAATAACATTAAGGCAGCCGACGTATAGACGCGATGAATACTGGTGAACATGCTCCCTCCCTTCTCAGCCTTCAACCAATAGAGTATCAAATAGATAGCTGTTTCAGTTGCAGCGGCTCCCAGGCCAGCTAAGATCCCAAGGAAATCAAACTCACCATGATCTTTCATTCCCTCCACCTCATTACCCCTTTCTTTCCCATTCTCATGCACTACAAGTCCCTTGGCCATTGATCCCTTCGCTGTTCCAACCATCCATACACCCAATAAAGCCAACAAGAAGAAAGGAATTGCCTTCAAACCAATCTCCTCGCCAAAGAAGAGCCAGGCACCAATAACATTCATGATGGGATATGTATAGAACATAGTCAATGAAACACCGGAAGGCAGCTTCTGAAATGCATAATATGATGTCCAGACATGTAGGAGGTTGATTGCTCCTAGCATTAAGAATATAGTCAAGTTCAGAAAACCCCCACCAAAGACCCGTGCCAGTGATCCAATCCCCCCAAACACAAGCGCCAGAACAGAATAAACAATGCAGCGGACGGCGACTTGCGAGCTAAGCGGAGCTGTAATACGTTTTACAAGTTGCGGATAGAGCGATAACACTGATTCGGAATATAGCACTCCAGCTGCCGCACCACCAGAAGAAAGCATCTCTTAGTACATGTCACGAAAGTATTCAATTCAAATTAATTCAAATATACAATATACGACCAAAACCGCAGTAAAAACATAACAACATTTGAGGTTGGTATAACAAAAGCAGGTAGGCTTTTGTTCAAATAGCCAAGATCTTGCACAATGAAATCTCGCAGCTCGGGGCCGCCCAGTCCATGTGCTTGTAAGAGGAAATAGGTGAAACCTTGACAATTATTATCCATAATCTTATAACTTGTATATTTCACCTTATCTTGGTGAGCAGGCTCAAGGAATTGCTCAAGTGTCAAGCTAAGTCGCGACACTCCACCCACATTTTTAACAGACATTTCAGCATTTATTTTGAACTCTTCTGAAATACCTACCACATCATTTTTATCAATACGTATGATCTTATATTTGTCTCCCTTCTCAGGTGATTCAATAATTGCATAAAGCGAAACATGATTCAGCCCAGACTTGTAGATTTGATCGCGTATTTCTTGCCAATAGCCTGCGCTGAAGAAATTTATAACTTTATTCACGAACCCCCCAACTGGTTGCCTACCAACTATCAACTGTCGCACTTTCCAGTCCTTATACTTATTGTATATAGCACGAGCAAATGGCGGGTAACGGGCACGCATCATTAGGTCACCTATTGCAGGATTTCGCGATAATTCAGCAGACTCTATCTTTTCCACTGCCCAGTGAGCTATGAAGTCAAATGCAATACTCGCTACATAGTATGCACCAACTAAAAACAACGCGTTATGCAATATCCATCGCCATAACCCCCCGCCAAGGATCCATGAAACACCTGAAAAAATTAGATAAAACCAGCCAAATAGCCACTTCTCTACAAGTCGAATTATCCACGGTGGCACTAGTTCAACCACATTTCCTACAAGTCCTCTGCCCCAAGTTACCCACTCGCTAAGTGGCAACATTACTCTTTCTTGATTTTTTCTTGAGCCGCAGCAGCCGCAGCAGCCTCTTTAGTTAAATAACTAGTTGTTGCAATTAGCGACATTGGATAGTATGCATATAGGAAGTCATCGGTCTCTGCCGGTGCCTCGTCCCACATGAGAACTTTTCTATTGCAGCCGTTTGCGCGCTGTGTGCTGAATTGAATAAGATCTTCTCCCGCGCGAAACTTCTCTGCCTGATCTAACTCAACTGAGTCAAGGAAGCTCTCCCAAATCTCTCGCACACTCCCGCGCACAAGCGTCCAACGCTCTGGAAGATTAACCCGCTGGCGTGAAAGATTTTCAAAGGCAAAGAATATCTTTTCTGGCATGATGTGCGTGATGCGGGAAGTCATTGACACCTACTTCCTGCACCATTGACTTTTCAATTTTTTCACGCAACAACCATTTCATCGTAAAAATCCTTTATATATAATCTCCCTCATCCTAGATGCGCCAAAAACACTACCTTCTTTGGCTTGCCATAGCTGCTTCTGCGCTAGTGCGGAAAGTGCAGCCCCAACCAACTGCCGCATGTCCAGATGGCTGGTTCAGCTCTGAAGGCTCTCCACACTGCTACTTGTCCTCTGGCATAACAACAAACTGGATAGATGCGGCCGACGCCTGCTCTGCCCTTGGCTATAACGCCAGCCTCGCCTCTTTCACAACTGAAGAGGAGAAGTATGCAGTTATCACTGCATCATGCGCAACTGCAATCGGCCCCACAACTACATTCTGGATTGGCCTTAACGATAACAATCAAGAATCAGTAACAAAAACACGCCCAGCGGGATCATCCTCTGCACGTTCAACCGGATGGGAATGGATAGATGAAGCCGATACATCTTTCATTTTCGGCGAGTCTGGCCAAGCCCTCTGGAAGTCAGGGCAACCGAACAATTACTACGGTGAGAACTGCGTGGCCTATTTTCCTGGACAAGGGCTCGACGACAAAGCCTGTGGTGCTAACTTATACCCCAGCTGCTGCCACATGATACCACCATCAACATCTCCGACCCCAACAACCTCTACAAGTCCTTCTTTCTCACCAACTAGTTCATTAACGGCATCAATCTCACCATCAACATCAATATCACCATCAACCTCAGCATCAACATCTTCAAGTGCCTCAACCTCACCTTCTATAAGTGCAACCTCCTCACCTTCAACAAGCTCAACCGCCTCGACATCTTCTTCACCAAGCATTTCACCCTCTGTATCACCATCCCAGAGCACCTCTTCCTCTACAAGTCCTTCACCGTCAATATCTAGTTCCATCTCACCTTCGGCATCAAGCACAGCAAGTGCTTCGCGGAGCACAAGCATCTCAGGATCAGCAACTGCATCACTTACTTCATCACCGACAGGTAGCCCATCAAGGAGTGCAAGTATATCAGCAAGCTCCTCGTCATCCCCATCAATAACTATATCACCATCTCTGACAAGTAGCGTGTCGCCGTCCCCTAGTGTAACGGCATCGGGGTCCATTTCTGTAACGATCACACCTTCTTTTTCTCCTTCGGGAACGACGAGTCCTTCAACAAGCCCCGCTGCCAGCCCTGAATATACCAAGTTGGCCGATTCCTCAACTGATTTTTCAAATACACAAACGACAAATGGTTGGACATATGGATATTATTTCCGTGGTTCAAGCTACAGGTCGCTCTTCTCACTAAATGATTATTCCTCTTCGTCTAATTTTTGGATTTACAGCAGCTCTTATTGTCGGATAGCTCGTAATTATATGCATCCGAATCAAGCCGCAGGATGTTCAACCGCGTCCTTTGGACTGTGCAAACCCTCGTTGCTCTGGACAAACCCAGAACAGATAGATAGAGGCTATTATAAAGTTCTCTACAGTGTATCTCATTCACATGGTTGTGGTGATGGTGTGCAGGTTACGCTGAGTCTTGATGGTAGTCCTGCGCTGACAGATAATGATAATGTTGGGACTATTTCGCGTCAAACGACAACACTTGTTCGCAACTCCTTAACTAATGTTGAACTCATGCTGGATCCACTGAATGGGTGCGACTGCGATCAGACTACATTCTCACTCCAAATTTATGGTTATCAGCCTAGTGCCAGTCCATCGGCGACACGTTCTGTTACACCCTCACGGACAAGCACGCTAACGGTCACACCCTCATCAAGTGTTTCTGCTTCAGTTAGCCCGTCATATTCTACCTCCCCATCACAAACACAATCACGCACAGCAACTATGAGCATTACACCATCGGAAACTCCATCAACATCTACAAGTCCCTCCTTTACGCCATCTGCTAGTGTGAGTCCCTCTTTCTCACCATCTGCTTCACAGTCCCCATCGGAAAGCACAAGCCCTAGCTTGACGCCAAGTCGGACACCTTCTAAATCCACAAGCGCAACACGCACACAAACGCGCACAACAAGTGCAACTGGCTACTTGTCTGCATCCCCATCAATAACACCAAGTGGAACACCTAGCTATGATACACCACCTACATATGATTGCATGAATGCTCCTAATCTAAATCTAACAACAAGGGCAATCCTCCGCACAAACCCTGTGAATATGCAATATGAAAATAATATGCTTTGCACATATACATTAAATGCACCAGTAGGAAAAGTTGTTAAGCTTGATTTATTGCAACTGGATGTTGAAGTTGGTTATGATTATTTTAATTTATACGATGGAACCTCTGCAAGTGCTCCACTCATTTACTCGGCGAATGATAGGGCCTTACCTCAGCAAACAACATATTATTCTACTGGTCGGCAAATGTTTATACGATGGAATACAGATGCTTCAGTTATTTTGAGTGGTGTTGTTGTTTCTATAAATTACGATCCGCCACTTCCCAGTCGAACTCGCACACCGTCCATGACACCAACGACAAGTAGAACTGGGTCGGTTTCTGGAACACGCTCTATGACGGCGACAGAATCAACTACTAAAACTGCAAGCGTAACTACATCAAACACCGAGTCTTCATCAGTATCTGCTTCAACCTCTACAAGTCCTTCTGTTACTGCAACAATCACAAGTTATTATACCGCCCCCAAAACACCTTCACATTCGCGATCTATAACTCCAACTCAGTCTGAGACAAGGACAATTACACCTACCTCTTCACCTTCTCAATCTGCAACACCTACAATTTCTGAATCTGAATCTGTTGGGTTCTGGGATCGTGAGCCTTCTTCTTCGCCATCGGCGTCGGCATCAATAACACCCTCCATATCAGAGTCCGCATCAGTATCGGGAACTTCTTCTGTTTCTGTATCTGGGTCTCCTTCTATAACACAATCGGCATCAGCCTCAGACTCAATCACATCAACAATGTCATCATCACCCTCCATGTCAGTGACAAGCTCAGCATCAACAACACCATCCATGTCAGTTACAAGCTCAACCTCGGTCACAGCCTCCATGTCAGTCACTAGCTCAGCATCAACAACACAATCAATGTCAGTGTCTAGCTCAGCATCAACAACACCTTCCATGTCAGTCACTAGCTCAACATCAATAACACCGTCAATGTCAGTTACAAGTTCAGCCTCAATAACACCATCCATGTCAGTGACAAGCTCAGTATCAATAACACCATCAATGTCAATGACTAGCTCAACATCAATAACACCATCCATGTCAGTGACAAGCTCAAGCTCGGTCACACCCTCCATGTCAGTTACAAGTTCAACTTCAGTAACACCGTCAATATCAGTGAGTAGCTCAACCTCGGTGACACCGTCAATGTCAGTAACTAGCTCAACCTCAATAACAAGCTCAACATCAATAACACCGTCATTGTCAGTCACTATCTCAAGCTCGGTGACACCGTCAATGTCAGTGACAACTTCAACCTCAGTCACACCATCCATGTCAGTAACAAGCTCAAGCTCGGTGACACTATCCATGTCAGTGACAAGCTCAAGCTCGGTCACACCGTCATTGTCAGTCACTAGCTCAATCTCAGTGACAAGCTCAATCTCAGTGACAAGCTCAACCTCAATAACAAGATCAACATCAGTAACACCGTCAATGTCAGTGACAAGCTCAACTTCAGTAACACCGTCATTGTCAGTGACTAGCTCTACCTCAATAACACCCTCCATGTCACTTACAGCCTCCAAGTCGGTATCATCCTCCATGTCAGTAACAAGTTCAGCCTCCAGAACACAAACAATAAGTATTAGTGCATCTGGATATATTATACTTCCAAGTTTCAGTGAATTGGCGACAAGTAGGATGTCCGCCCAACCTAGTCCCGTGAGTGTTGATCAGCTAACGAATGTAACTTTGAATGTATCTGACCCTGCAGCGTCACAAGAATTCCTCAACAACCTCGACACCATGCTTTCAGGTGAAAACGTGGTGATCCCACCAGCCGCCTTTGATAATATCATGTCAAACCTCGGCACAGCAGTTACATCAACCACCAGCCAATCCCAAACAATGAATATGCTCACTGGTCTCATGAGTGGTCTAGCAGCATCAGGATCCCAGGCCATTAATCCAGACCGCGCGCTAGCCGTTGTCGGCATCCTCGCCGACGTCAAGCCCTCAGCAGAAACACTCGCCGGTGCAGGCGATCTACTTCGCACAATGTCAGAAGCACTTACATCATCTCTACCTGTCGGCACACCACTTGTCCTTGGCGACCCTGCCTCTGGTTTTGCGATGGCAGTGCTCAAAGTTGATCCAGCAGCCCCTGCACAGATTGCACTTGGCTCAGGATCAAGCCTCGACGTGCCACCTCTGGCAGAAATTCTTGGTGGAGGTGTGTCAGCCCCTCTTCACTTTGCAGCATCTACATCATCAACAGGCACTCCAGTATATTCAATTGGTCTCAGCCAAGGTGGGCAAGAAGTTACCGTCCGAAATCTGACAACACCCTTTGTCATGGCTTTCCCTCCTGGTCCAGCTCCAAATGCAACACAACAAGTAGAGTGTGTATATTACGATCCTACTTCCAAAAAATGGTTAGCCGATGGTTGTCATACAACTTTTAACAATGTAACTAATACAACATCCTGTGCATGCGATCACTTAACTGAATTTGGCACACGCTTCTCCTCACTTTTGGCGGTGCAGGAGGGTGTTGGTCAAGGCTTTGTTGATCTTTTTTCAGGAAATCTCAGCCCAAAAATGATTCCAATTGCAATTTTCCTCGGCACAATGCTTGGCACAACAATCCTATTTGTCTTTTGTTTGAATGGGCTGGACAAGACGGCTATTGCGAAGTATAGCAAAATGTTGGAGTTAATCCCACAACTCCAACAAATTCGTGAATCAGTTGGTATAACGCGTAAAGAGTCATGGGACCGCTTCTTGAGTTCGGGTTTCTTAAGTCTTCCAAAAGGTGTTCAGGCACGCAAAGTTCTCGCCGACGCTGAAGTGCCAAAGGGTACCTTTGCCCTCCTCCGCATCTGGTGGTTGCGATTGTTACCTCAACATTTCTATACATCCCTACTTGTCCGTTATGATCCAAGAGTTCCACGTGTATTGCGTTTATTGTTTGTTTGTGTTTCTTTCTTCACATCCGTTGCGGTTGTTATATTTTTCTATGGTTATAGATATGGTGTCCCTGGACAAAGTTTGCCTGAAATTACACTGGCCGAAACAATAGTTTTATCTTTATTGAGTTCTGCATTGACAACACCCCTTATTACAATCCTACGCATGTTAATGACAAAAGCAGGTGAATGGGAGTTCAAAGTTAGATACCCTCAACTTGCAGCTGAAATAGATAGACGCAAATTATTTGAGAGGGCTATTCGTTATTTGCCTATTGATACTATAATTAAGGAGGGGCGAAAACTATTAGGGCGTTTGCATTTATTATCGGCACATAATGATAACTCAGATAAAGGCAGTGGAAGTGATTCGGATTCTTCAAGGAAAGGCGGCCGAACGAATGTGAGGCCGCCCGCCGCTGCGATAGCAGGAGGTAAAGAGCTAAGCCTCAGAGATTTAGGAACAAGTGGAAATCAGGAAGTTGGCCAAAATGCAGCTTCGGTAATTGTAGCACTTTCAGACGGCAGTTCTGCAAATCTTGGCGATGAAGCAGTTGAAGCAATTGAACTTAATTTTATCTTTGCTGCACTTACATGGCTAGCAAGCCATATTACCTGCTCCAAGTGCTGTAGAAAACAAGCAGCCAAACAAGCAAAAACACTATCTTTGCGAAAACTAATATTATATGTAATGCGAAAGTCTAAAATACCATCAATTAATGAAAAACCCTGCCTTCCTTACAAGTTCTTCCCTGTTCATACAGGAAAGAGTTGGCTCCTAGTATCTGGGCTCTTAGTATGGCTTGTTTTTACAATGATCTATATACTTGCATTTACATCCTACCAGTCAGAGGGAACCGCAGAAGGTGTTATTAGAGCTGTTGCAACAAGTCAGGCAATTAGTAATGGTGTAGTTGCGCCTATTACATCATTTACTTCAATTCTACTTCCATATTTGATTGCATTGGCTAAGAAACGTTTTAAAAAATCAAAGCCCCTCCCTCTTAGCATAGGTTTTCCCTTATCTGAAAGATTGGATAAACTATTGGCAACACGCCTACCAGTCTTATCTTCGTTACATCCTTGTGGGACAGGTAAGAAATATATTGATGTTAAACTTATGCCTATTCAAGAGATAATATCAACTTTAGTTAATCAAGACAAACCTAATTTATCAGAAGAGGCTAGAAATATTATTGAAGAAATATATTATGAAGTTTTTCATAATAAGGGTGTTGAGAAGTCTGTTTGGAAAAAAGGTAAGAAGAGTGATAAGTCTAGCTCAAATGAATCTACACCGAAGCAAACACCAAATATATCACCACATCTTGGACCGCAACCAATGAATGAATTAGTTATCCAAGATATCACTGATGTTGCTAATCTGCAGTTATAATTATTAAGTTGAAAATCTAAGAATTAATTATTAAATATATTGTTTATACAACAATATTTTTATTAATTTAAAATATAAAACCTAACAATCTAATGAAAAATCTGAGCAGATGCTTGCCCTTTCACTATAAACGCTTACAGGACTGCCGTTGCCACTACAGATAATTGTTTTTTCATCATCAGAGTTACGCGTCATAGTCGCGTGCGCTGGCAGCAAAGCAATTCTTTGCGACGAACTCTCCCATGACATAAGACAAGTAGGGATGTCTTCATGCACAAATGGATAGCGCTGAACAATTTCAAACCCATTTTTTTGATACCAGGCAATGATCTTTTCATCGTTGACGGGTGCCAAACATAGGCTTGGAGTTGTGGCCATAATGGCCTTCAGGAGGTATGAACCGGAACCGCCGGATCGGAAGGATGCATCAACAGCTAGAAACCAAAGCTTCTTTTCTGCCGCGGTGGCACAAGTAGAATCAGTTACAAGACCGAATCCAATTAGTTTCTCTGTTTTGCCTTGAAATAAGGCGATGCTGGATTGTGGGCAACGGTCGAACCATGCAGTGGCAAAGTCCTTGTCGTCCATCTCTGGGAATGTTGCGCAGTAGATGCGGCTGATTTCCTTATAATCAGCCGGATCAACTGGGCGTGTGCAAAGTGGTTCTTTAATTGCGACAAATCCTGGGGAAGTAGAGGTCATTTTTTCATCTATTATTGCTATCTATTTTCTGCAGAGAGCCTTATATGGTGGTCGCCGTCGCCGTCGCCGCCTAAACAAAACACACAACCTACATGTCAGAAGGTTGAAATGTCTGCCACTGAAACACCTGTTGTCCCTGCTGAAGAAGTTGTCGCAGCCGTGCCCACTCAAGAGGAGGCTGATATTTTCCCTCAGCCCACTTCTATGGATTCTGAGCCCGAGTCTGAGACGACCGCATCAGATAACTCCGCGAGTGGTGAGGAGGCAGAAGATACTAGTTCAGATACCAGCTCTCAGCCAGAAGAAATGCGTGAGTGGATTGACAAGGTTGATGCTATTCAGTATTATTTCCAGGCGGATGATTACGATAAAAGTCGCTCTTTTAATTATTTCAAAGATGCAGATGGCAAAACACTAAAAATTACAGAGTTTTATTGTGGCGATAAGCCTTATATTAATATTAATAATAAGATTATCGTGCCTCGTAATATTTTACAGGGGCCATTGCGTATTAATAAAAACAGAGATGGTACTTTTGTAATTGAATATTATAATCATAATCAGATTAAACTTGAGAATGTATCGGTTGATCTAATAATGGAGGCAATGATGGTTCTTGGTGATGACGGTGACAGTGGCAGCGACAGTGGCACCGATAGTGGCACCGAAGAGGAGGCAGAAGAAGAGGAGCAGTCTCCTGCCGAGGAAGAGAAGCCCGTGATGAACGCATCACAGCAGAGTGTGGTCAATTTCCTCTCCACTTTCTTCCTACTTGTCATGATCATTAAGGCGGTCGGATTTGCTTCTTATGTTCTCAGCCGTCGCAACTAAAAAATGTTGGCAGGTAGAGTGTTTGTCTTTTTTGGTTAAATTACAAATAAGTTATAGAGAGACCGTGTTAAACGCTGGCATACTTCTCAGTCCACTCGCGTGCAATGCGATTGAACTCTTCACGGTTGTCCTCATAGATGCGGGCAACCTCTAGCACAAGAGGGTCCTTAGGATTCGGGTCGCAGAGCAGCGAAGTGAGTGACAAGAGCACCTTAGACATTGTCAAGGCAGGAGACCACTGCTCCTTGAGAATGTCCAAACAGATGGCGCCGTTCGGGTGAATATTGGGATGGTAGATCTTCGTCAAGAAGGTCAGCTTGGGGGGCTTAAAGGGATAGTCGGTGGGGAAGTGGATGTCAATCTTGAACACACCTCCTTGGTAGGGAGAGTCGGCAGGGCCCATGATAGTGCCCTCCCATGTGAAGAGGTCATCGCCCTTGGGACCGGCAGAGATGTGCGTGGGGGGATCCTTCTTGAGATCATTGATTTCCTTCTGAATACGACGGAGTGCCATGGCTTGAAATTGCAGGTTGGTGCATGACAACTGGGGGGGCCGCGGGCGTCAATTTTTTTCGGGCCGCTGCAGCAAGCCTCTCATTGTGGCGACTATTTTCCATACTCATCCATGTCAAGACAGTTGCAGATACAGCGGCTGCCACTGCTGGCATCAAAGTGCGCTCAACAAATACAGTAGCAGAGCTAGACAGCATTTACAACTTTGCTACTTGTCAGATGTGCCAAACCTTAAGGCGGCAGTATAAAACTTGAGGGCGACCGACAAGTAGCACTAAAGGTCCCGATATGCTCTATTTTATACGTGGTGTTGAAGACACCACTCTACAACAAGAGCCTCCAGCAACAAAAGCTAAATGGATTGCACAAGTGGAGCTTCAGCAACCAATCGGCGGCTCCAAACAACTTCTACTTGCTGACCTATGCACTCAGGAGCCAATAAACCCGCCCAACAAGTTTGAGTATAATATTCATCTACTCAAGAGTAACTTGCAGAAAACATTTCGCCGCCAGCTCTGGCAACCATGCCTCGCTACTCTGCTCCAGATGATCTACCAAGATCCCATAGAGACTCTTCGTCGCCTTCCTGTTGTCCTACTTGAAGATAGTATGTTATATCCGCACCTCTATAATAAGATAATTTGGCTAGAATTTGCAACTAGTAAAGGTTATCGGCTCTCTAAGTTAGATGTTCAGACTATTGTGGATGCAGTGGCCACGGGCCTGGAGTCTGGAGGCCGTTATAACTTGGCTTTGCCCGTTCCAGCAGAAGGAGCCCCGTCCAGCTTTTGGCTCCGAGATCCCGCCGAACGAGAGGCTTATATCGGACCGCGCCTACGCAGCCTTGCTGGAGGAATGAAGTTTGACACCAAGTTCCTACATGTCCTTGCTCAGCGCGCCCTCACCTCAGATCTCCCATTAGAGACAGAATATACGTCTGTAGATGTGGAAGATGTGGAAGAGTTTTCTCCTTCAGAGCATATGATACCTGAATCAATAGACTTCCATTGTTGCCCGCAGATTCTAAAAGACTTACCTCATAAAGATGCTATTTGGTGGCACTGGTCTTCAATTAATACACGTCCTATAAAAGATAAAGATGCCGCAGTGGAAGAGGGGCGGGAGCAGGCGCATAGAATTCAACATGAAAAAACATATGAAAATATTGAAAGAGCGTTGAATGTTTATGCGAAGTTTCAGATTGACGCTATGATACGCCAGAGGGTCAAGGCAAAGAAAGTAATCACTTTAGATAAGTGGCTCCAATCTAAAACCTAAATGCAAGTGGTGGTTCCTCTGCAGCAGCTTCAATCATCTCCTCTGCTGAGGCACCATGCCAAGAGACCTGCCGACCTTCTGCCGAAACACCTAAGAATGACAAGTAGGGTGTTAGAATGGAGCGCAACACACGGGGGAAGCCCCAATGACAGCCTGGTAATACTTCCTCTGCAGCCAGAGGCACGTTTGCATTCTCAATGCCAAGACTAGCCCCTACTCGTCCCCAATCTACTGCCTTTTCAAGAGGCAGCTCATACTGCCATGGCTCTTCGTCCAGGGCACCGCGCCATAAGAACCAATGTGTTTTTGTCAAATACACATTAATTCTTTTAATTTTTGTTGGGAACTTTGCACTTGATACCACTCCATAGAGTGCAACAAGCGGATAGAGGCACTCTGGCACGAGCTCACCATCTCCATTAAATGTCAGGCGGAGACGGAGACTAATCTCTTTCATTGCACGCGGCTTCTCATCAAAGAGCCATTTGCGCCAGAATTCGGCTGCAGCATCGTATTTCTGGTCAAATGATTCGGGCGTTGTGGGGCCATCATCGCAGTTGAAATATTGTTCTTTCTGAAATGCGGCCTGTGGCCCTGTAGGACGGAGGTCATACCAATGATACTTGCGGCCAAGAGGAGGCGTGAAGGGCGATGCAGGGCTTGAAGGGACTGAAAACATGGTGACTAATCGGCAGCGTCAGCATCCAACTCACGCCAAAACCCGGTTTTCAATTTTTTCCGGGGCTCTGCCGCCGCCACAGAGTCGCGTAGATAGAACGGGCCAGAAACAGCCACGCCGTTGGCCCAGAGCTGCTCAGGTGTATCATCAAAATCCTGTTGCTCTTCAATATCCATACAGCGAGTAAACCACCATGCAGGGTGTGAAGTGAAGTAATAGAGTTCCTCTTTTATGATGGCCGCCCGCTCTTTTGCTAGAGGAGCCCAGAGTGCCCAGAGCTCCTCTTCCAAGAGCCCTGCGACTACCGCCCGCTCTTTCGCAGAGACCCCAGTGCTCTCCTGAAGAGATTTTGACCATTCACCAACACGAATCCAATTCAAAACATCACGCGCCACCCGACCACACAAACCAACTTCCCACAACCGACCAACCCGTAGAAATGACCACCATGTGCGCCTAATAACCTCTGAACTAGATGAACCATTGTAATATTCCTCTGCATTCGGACTCTTCAATAGAGAAGCAAGCACAACACCTACTTGTCTGAAGATCCAGGCGGCCTCTATGTGCTGGCAGGCAAATACCTCTTTGAAGAGAGTCTCTGCATAGAGCACACGGTCTGTGGCAGAGCGCATGAGAAACTTATAGTAGAGGAAATCTTCTAACATACAGGTAAAATACTCTTCTGCGAGCCGAGGACAGAGCATTGGATTGAAATGCGGCAAAGTTAAGAGCCGTTTATAATATTTAGTATAAGCACGCATCCCACGCGGGCCAGCAAGAACTTCAGTGGCTATGCGCTCCTGTGTATCAGCATCCAATTCAACACGACGGACGCGCAGTTGGAAGAAATGCTGATCCAGTGTGTCACGCATGTCAATTTGAGCACGAATCCATTCGCTATTTAATATGGGGGGATTTCGTATCCACCAGTCGGTATAATAATCGCGATGAATAAAACATGTAGGATGCCCACCCTCCATCTTTGCAAGCCGACAACGGCCATTGCCCTGTGTCCAACCATTACATTGATCAAAATCAGATGATGCCATTATAAATGGCTCTGATTCTGATGTCCCCCTATTCATAAACCTACTTGTCAGGGAAAACTATAAGTTTATCTAAATCCGCATGCCAATGAATATATTGAAATTTGGGAACTACTGCTGCTACCCGTTTCTGTTATAACAATCTGCAATGGTCTGGATACAGAACTAGAGACAATATTTGAAAAGGTTTGTTCAAAAATAATTGGAATGCTTGATGATGTTGTTACATTATTTAATATTGTATATGGACCGGAAATAGTTGTATTTGAGTAATCTCTTACTGATACAGTTGCAGTTATTGTTCCATTGGCAATATATGTATAAGCTAAACTTAAATATGTAAAATTAACATTTGCTTGATTTATTATTGAAGCTATGGCATTACTATTTGTGCCGGCACCTTGTATTGATACATTGGGTGCCCCAGCTGTTACAAAACTATATCCAACAAGATCTCTATAACTTGTATTTGTGTAATTTGAAACAGTCCCTGTTGCACCAGTCGCCCCTGTTGGACCAGTTGCCCCTTGTGTCCCGCCTGAATCACCAGATACCCTAATTGGCGGTTGAATTTCTAATACTGATCCCAAGTTTTGATAACCCATATCAGGATACATTGGTAATGCTGATCCAGTATCTGATTGGGTTACTCTTATAGGAGCTGCTTGATTAGTTACAGTTCCAAGGTTTTGATAATGGTTTGTCGGATATCCGTAATAACTCATCTTCTATTATTGTGAAATATATATTTATCCATAAGATACGTAATCGCCATATACAATCCATGATGGTGACCCATCTGTTATACTTGTATTAAGTAGCCTGAATGTTGCAATATCTTTCTTATTACTACCTGCTACTGGTGTTATACCATTTGCCCAGTATACTGGTTGATTAACTCCATTAATTTGTAAAACATTCGGATAATATCCAGTAGCACCTTGTGAAATTGTAATAATTGTAGTATAACAACGTGATGCAACAGTAGGAACATTTGTTATATTTACTGTGAAGTCGGATGTCAATGCCCCTGTTATATTATTAATAGCACCATCTAGCCAGTTTAATATAACAGAGCTAGCATATGCAGTATTTGTTAGTTTCTCACTTATTTGCTGACATATTAGAGAGTTTTGTAGAGTTGTAGATCCCGCAACTCTTAAATTACTCCCTATATACAGTGACTTAAATGGTTTATCTAGTGAGCCTAAATCATATAGATTACTAGCACTAGAAATTATATTAGCACCTACTTGTATATAATTTGCTGTATTAGATAATAATTGCAGTGTATTTGTATAATATATATTTGATGATCCAGCTGGATTATTAAATATGAATTGACCAGTAGATGTTGCACCATTCTGAACAGTGGGTGTTGCACCAGTTGGGCCAGTTACACCAGGTTGCCCAGGGGCGCCAGGACATCCAGTTGGGCCTGTCGGACCCCTCCTTTTTGATCTACATTCATCACAATCACAACTTGTTTGTTCATCACATTCTGCACAAATTGTAGAACGAACTTTCGAAGCATACACAGCACCAAATCGCCGTATATCTAAGTAGTCACTAGAGTTCATTATCTAAAATGATTTATTATATTATATTAAATCATTTAAACTTACTTATCTATATTTAATCAATTATATATTGTATTTACTTCTTCATATGATAATATTTGTAGGGTCCCTCACCCATAACAACTACATCATCCTTAGAGGGCTCTACAGTGATACTCTGGCGCTTGGCATATACAACCCAGTTAAATGGTCCAGGGGCGCCATACACAGTGAATTTACCACCTTCCACATCGCTTACTTCTAAAATGCGTGGAGCAATACCAGGGACGCGTTTTGGTGTAACATGAACGGTGAAGTCAGTAGAGAACTTATCAACATAATCAGGCAAGGCAATCTCTACTTGTCCCTCTTCGCCGATTATATTTGAACCACGGTAATATACACCTGCTTCTGGGCCTTCTAAACATGCATGCACTAGATATTTTGAAGTGTCAATTGGGTGATCAATAATGAATGTTTTTGTTGATATTAAGAACTCTGCATTAGAAGTATTATATACAACTGTAAAGTTTGATGCTGGAGTAGGATTTAGATTACTTCCTCTTACAGGAGTAACATAGAATCCAGCTGTAGATGTATTAAAGAACCCACCTGTTGCATTTATTACTATACTATTTGCTGCTTGTCCAGTAGCACCTGGACCATTACCTGCATTATTACCAATAGCTATAGCGTAAGGACCAGAACCATATGTTTGAGCAGCAGCTCCAATAGCAACACTATTTACGCCTTGATTATTAGTGCCAGCACTTGTTCCCATTGCATATGCATTATTTCCTTGATTAGTTTGACCAGCTTGTTGCCCAATAGCCACTGCATATTGTTGTTGTTGAGAATTACCTGCAGCACTGCCAATTGCAACTGCATTATTTGCTTGATTATTATTACCAGCAGCATTGCCAATAGCCACTGCACTTCCTTGTTGACTATTAAATCCTGCATTTACACCTATTGCAACTGCACCAGATATTTGTGTTATTTTTCCAGCTTGATAACCAATTGCAACAGAAAAGCTTTCTTGAGTATTTTGTCCAGCTGTCCATCCAATTGCAACAGAACTATTTCTTTGATTAGATTGACCAGCTTGATAACCAATTGCTACACTATTACATGTAGTGGATGATGTAATTTGCGCTGCTTGAAATCCTATTGCTACATTATGTGTTGCATTTGATATATTTGCATTTGATAACACTTGGTGTCCAAGGCCAACATTATACCTTGTATTGCAGTTTCCTGCTACCCATGCAGAATTATTCCATGTTAAATAATCACCAAATGTTGTGCCAGTTGCTGACATTATTCCATTTGTAGGTGGTAATAAAACATTGCTAGAGCCGGCTGTGCCATATGTTATTTTAACATTACTTACCTGATCTGTAATTGTTGCAGTGCCGATAGTTGCCGTGTTAGTAACTACATTTGCAAATGGATTGTCTATAGTGCCAATCGTATATACATTTGATTCCTTTGGTATTAAATTGCCAACAGAGTTCGCTGTGAGAATTTCACCAAAAGCTGAAATATAGTTTTTAGCTTGAATGTTAGATACAACATTTGAACTAGCTAATGAGCCTGCTGTAATAAATGCTGTAAAATTAGAAGTAGTGGTTGTAATTTTATTAATAGTATATGATGCTGCTAATGTTGCGTTGTTAGAAGTATTGATATAATACATCTTTGTAACTAGATCTGGATCACCATTTATATTTCTAATATCAATATATGTAGAACCATTCAGCATATTTGAATTGTCAATTGAATTACTTAATACTTGAACGTTTGATACATTGACCACGAAACTAGTAGTTGTAACACCCCTTGATACAGAAAAACTATTACTTACAGCATCACTTACTCTAGCTGTAACTATATCGGTACCAGTAACAGTAGGAAGTGCTGAACTAAATAATATTCCATTGCTGGTATTTCTATCACAAGCAAAATATTTAGTGCCTGAATTTGATAAAGTTATTGTATAAACATTATCAGGTAAGGTAGCTGTAATTGCTACATTACAACGATTGCTAAGTGGTGTGCCGAATGTGGGTGTTGATATATATGTTCTACCAATAATGCTAGTTTCTAAATATTCAGGCTGAGCAATATTATCATTATAAACATTAATACCATTATCGCCATTATTAAATAGGATAGAAGTTCCAGTTAATGCAATGATATCTGATTGAACATATAGAGAACTACCTACTGCATCATCTGAAGGAACGGTGGATAATGTAGTGCTACCAATATGCACTGAGTTTGAACCAACATAAATTGAGGCAAATGGATTAGAAAGAGTTCCTAAATTATACACGTTACTTGCAGATGGTATAATATCTCCACTTACTGATATGTAATTTGATGTATTAGATAATACTTGCAATGTATTTGCGTAAAATACATTTGAACTACCAGCATTACTATTCAACAATATTGAACCATAACCTGCTCCCTGAATTGGTAATGTTGGTCCAGTCATACCAGTTGCACCAGTTGCACCTGTCAAACCGGTTGCACCAGTTGCACCTGTCAAACCGGTTGCACCAGTTGCACCTGTCAAACCTGTTCTGCCAGTCATACCAGTTAGACCCGTTGAACCAGGAAAGCCTGTTGGGCCTGTTAAACCAGTCGCACCTGTTGGGCCTGTTAAACCAGTCGCACCTGTTGAGCCTGTCAAACCGGTTGCGCCTGTAGAGCCAGTAAGACCAGTTGCACCTGTCATACCAGTCATACCTGTTCTGCCAGTCATACCAGTTAGACCCGTTGAACCAGGAAAGCCTGTTGGGCCT
>JACCDG010562847.1_pt1 | contig 22514 bp, 18 predicted proteins | sample 7442471 | NCBI WGS metagenome assembly JACCDG01 (sample SAMN15323444, study PRJNA562643) | freshwater metagenome | isolation source: river surface water | place: USA:Blue River Watershed | collected 2017-08-17 | reverse complement strand
CACGGTATGTACCAATGTTAGGTATTGCCGCCTCGCTACCTGGTCCCCCACGCACATCCGATGCGCAGCTATACTCGCACGATTCCTGGAAGTCGCAAATGGAGGTATACGGGAGGTCATGGGGGTCGTAGCGTGCCAGGACGCGCCCACGGGCATCCACCACGCGGCGTTTGGGCAGCCCCTTGAGTACGATGGCCGCGTGGTTCATGAGGCAGTCCCATGCAGCGATTTTAATGATGCGCTGGACTTGGCCGATAGGAATGGCCTTCTTCGCAGCGAGTCGGTAGGCATACAAATCAGCAGTTTCGTATTCAGGAATCATGACGGTGTGCAGGTAGATGAGGCAGTTCTGGTCTTCTTTGGGGAGCGCGGCGTGTGAGCAGTAGCGCACGGCGCGTCCAATGACCTGTTCCACACGATTCAAATGGTACCAGCCGTCCATAATGTGGTTTTCGCGGATACACTTGAGATCCAGGCCCTCCGAGGTAATTTGGGAACCGAGGATGGCCTTCACTTTACCGCCGCGGACTTCAAAGTCGTTGTTGAGTGTATTGGCGTAGCGGAGGGTGCCCTTGAAATCGGGTGTAAGAGCCTCATTACCGGTGAGCAGGACGTAATTGGCGGGTGTAAAGGCATGGCCTGCTTGTGCCGCGTCAGCATGCGCTGATTCTCTGTCCTTACAGAACGCGCACGCACGGGGTACCGGCGGGACATCCCGCAGGAGGGGCGCCGCCGTTCCGTCCGCAAGTACCCGTGTCCAGCCCGCGCGTTCCAGGGCCGCCGCGAGCGGTAGCGCCCCCGCCGCCACAAAGCGGGAAAAGACGAAGCACATACCCTTCGCCTCCTGCAAGCTCTCAACAATCGCCGCAATCTTCGGTGTATGTTTGGCCAAATGCTCCGATCCGAATACCTCGTCCACGGTAGGCGTCCATTCCTCCTCGGCGATTTCCTCGTTTGCCCAGCGGAACTGGCGCAACCGACCTGCGTTGGTTTCGTGCCAGAAAGTATCCCAACCTCGTGAGCCGTAGCTGCCATCGGGATACGTGATATTCGCCGCCTGGGTGACCTGGTTGAGGATGAAATCGGATATTTCAGCGTCCCCAAAATTCTCGGCATTCCCAACATCCTCCCCTCGTGCCTGTCCCAAAATCTTCCGAAGTACGCGGCCCACGGGGGTTTTGGTAGCGTGCGGCTTATGCACGACGAGCGGTAGCATACTCAGGATTTTCTTGACGTGGGGTGTCCACGTCACGGCGTCCTCGCGGCGCGAGATGGATTTCGCGGGATAGCCGTCAAAAAGGCGCGCACCGGCGGCCTCGGGGGGTGTCAGGCGAATCGGAAACGACGCGGGATTCTCACCGCGCATGTAGGAAATGTAGCGGCTGCAGAGGCGGCGCAGGGGCTCTTTCGCGGTTTCCAACAGAGTTCCATCGCCCGCGAAGAAATCACGGCTGCGGAGTAACTTCCCCTCATCCTTTACGTCATTCAGGAGGAGGATGTTGAGGAGGAAAAGGATTTCGGGGGCGGTATTGTACATGGGTGTGGCCGTCATGAGGACCAGGCGGAGGCCTTCGCAGAGTTTGACGATGCGGCGTAGGACGGGGGTCAGGCGCTTGCCTTCGGCGGCATCGGCCACGGCGCCTACGACAGGGGATTCGGTGGCCCCTACGTTCTCTGCTGCTTGTGCTGGCTGCGCTAGCGCCAGCGTAGCAGCAGCGGTGAGTCCTTCCGCCGCCTGGATATCACGCAAGTTATGGGCCTCGTCAATAATAATCAGATGGTCGGAAAACAGGGCGTGGAGAATCGCGTTTTCCTTCTCTTCACGGGCGGCCCCCTCCATAGTCTTCGGCACCTCCGCCGCCAGTTTTTTGAGGACCCAATTGGCGAATTGTAGGTAGCCCATGATTTGGTAGCGCTTGCGAATGAGTTGCTCGGCGTCGCGTTCAATTTGGGTACGGTCCTGCTCATTTCCATTTCCCGCCAGGCGCAAGTAGGTCATACCCGTACACTGATTGCTTTCCCAGGCTTCGCCACGGAGTTGGGCGTCGCGTGCGGAAAGCGGCTTGAGGCGCTCGGGGTCAAAAATAGTGCGCCGAAAACCCGATGCGATGGCCTGGGGACACAGGATAATCACCTTGTTCGCCGGCAGCATTTCCAGGAACATTTCGGCAATGGTGATCGCGGAGCACGTTTTACCGACACCCACGCCGTGGTCCAACAGGAGGCCGCGGTAGGGCGTAGTAGGGTGTAGGAAACGGGCCACGAGGCGCTGGACAGCCGTGGTATCAAAGGCGGATTGTTGTTGCCCACATATATCCTCGGGAACCGCCTCGGTGCGCAGGTCCGCAAATTCCGTTTTACTGTAGAGACGTGTCGTGAAATCGGGATCCATGATATCCGGATACAGGCCGGCACGGCGTTCCCGTTCGTGCATCCAGGTAGACGGAAAGAGCTGGCGCGATTTCAGGACGTCCAACATCGCGTCGCGCGTCCCTATATCGTTCAGGTCCGCGTGGGCCGACCACGCATTCAATAATTGTGCATCCGTCATAGCCTCAAAGGCTTTCATGGGTGCATCGTCTGTCGTGGACATCCTCTCTTTTAGAGTCCTAAAATTCGCGCATGAATTCGCCCTAGGGCGGCGCGTTTTTCGGGGTTCGTTTCGCGTATCTTCAGGTAGGCGTCCGTGAAGGAAAACCAACCGATATCCCCCACTTCACGGGTTTGTACACGATTCTCCTTGTTGACAGTGGCCGTCTGGTTATTTGCCACGTAATCCGCAACATAGTAAATATGGCGGTATTTTATGCTGTTGGTACCCTCGTATTCCTCCGTTTCGGGGGCCATTGTGGACCGAATGCGGATATCTTTTGTGGACATACCCGTCTCTTCGCCGAATTCGCGGAGTGCGCAGGCGAGTTCGGTCTCATGGGGCGACCGACGGCCTTTCGGAAACCCCCACTCGGGTTCCGTCCAATGCGTTTCAACCTCGTCAATGTAGCGTCCAAGGGTTTTACCCGAAATATCGCCGGTAGACCGAAAAGATTCAAATATCCGTTTGGCGGATTCGTATTCTAGGCGGAACTGTCGGGTATTTTGGGCATTCCAGAGCTGTAACCACAGCTCCTCAAAGGGTTTCGTTTTCAGGCGGTCCAATTCATCGCGTGTCATGGATTCCAACAGCGTCCGTATGTAGGTTGTGGCGGACATAGAGTACTTGCCCCGCAGGAAATCCACGTATCCAAGGGAATCGCGGCGACGAATGAGTAAATATTGCGGTTCGGTCGCAAACCGAACCGCGGCGATGCCATAGGATGTTGTGGGCTCTTTACAGTCCCGAAAGGTATGTCCAGGTCGTTTACAGTTTACGCACTCCATTGAAGGGAACCATATGGTTCCCCTTTAACCCCTCCTTTACTGTTCGCGTGACCAACGGCCGTTGGCCACGCGAATAAAAGGTGGTTCAAGAGTAGTCAGATCGCACCACAAGGAAAGGGTGGTTCTAACGCATAGCTGGTTCAAGAGCAAGCAAAGGAGGGGTTAAAGGGGAACCATATGGTTCCCCTCAAGGAGAGGGTAGGTGCCTCTCTGCGTCTAGTGCATGGTGTCCGAAATCGCCGCCATCAGTATGAAGGAATGGCGACGGATATGGATATGAACATTGGTATGCCGCCCGATGTTTGGGGGCCCATATTCTGGGACGCCATGCATATTGTATCGCTCGCATACCCCGTACAACCTAGCGAGGAGGATAAGGCGGGTGCCAAGGCCTTTTTTGAGAGTCTGTCGGTCGTTCTGCCGTGTCCCATTTGCCGCACGCACTACTCCGAGAAAATCAAGGCGTCGCCCGTGGCAACCGGTAGTAAGGGGGAACTTATTTACTGGGTATGGGATATCCACAACCAAGTCAATACATTGTTGAGAAAACCCACAATAACCATTGAGGCATTCTTGGAACGCATGCGCGAAAAGCGCAATACGAGTCCATCCATGGTTTCTAGAACAAACGGTCTGTATATTGCGGGCGGGGTTCTCGCGGGATTGTTGGTAGGTGCAGGGGCTGTCTGGGCTCTCAACAAATACGGTGGTAAGTTGATGCGTGGTGGTAGCGTTAGCAGCCTTAGCAGTAGTGCTAGCACTGCTAGCAACGTTGTCAATAGTGTCGCTACCCTCTTAGCGGAAACCACCGCCTAATAAGCAGCGTCTTCGGCGGCCTTTTTAGCGGCTGCAGCGGCGGCTCGGTTATCTTCCAGCGCAGCAGCCTCCTGGGCTTCCTTTCCTTTCTGCACCATCTCCCCGTTCCACTCCTGGAAGGCGTCCACAACGTCATCCGGTTTATAGGACATCCATGATAACAACTTTGCCAAGATGGGTTGATTAATATAGTACGGAATGAGTGGTAAGAGCGCGTAATAACGCGGTTTCTTACCTTTCCAAAACCACCGGTATCCCAACACATAGATAATAACGATTGGGAAAAAGACGGCGCCATAGACGGCGTACAGGAGCCGATAGGGCCACGAACGGTACAGGTTCAAATTGGTAGCGAGATTGGCACCCCATATAGCACCTGCAATAATGGCAAAATAGATGAGAATGGTCGTAACAGTGCCGGTAACCTTCCCCACAAATCGCCCCGTATTAAATTGGCTGCGCGAGGCACGGTCGGCGGCCTCTTTTGCCTTTCGCTCCTCCTCGGCCGCTTCCGCATCCGTCTTGGCCTTTTGGCGGGCCTCTTTTTGGTCCTTCGCTTTACGGGCAGCCTCCTCGGACTCCTGGGCCGCACGACGACTCGCCGCATACTCTTCGGCAGCGGGGTCGTATGTCGCATTACGCACCGAATACGCCACTTTATCCGCCAAATTCTGTAATATATCCATGGGTGTTATGGGGGAATCCTACATGGGACCACGGAATCTTGCGGGCTACTCAGAACGTATTGTAGCGTATATTCCGAGGGGTCATGAACGGGCGATAATAGAGCCCCCCTTCCTCGGCCGTGCCGAGGGGTAGTGCGGAGGCCTCGGTGTATTCACAGGCATCCTTGGACGGGAAGCGGTCAAGGGGACCGCAGCGGTCCGATTGTACACAGAAACGTCCCAGGGTATTCTCGCCAACAAAGCACCAGCTTTCGGGCCTATACGCCCGCGGGTCCTTGCTCGTAGGTGGCGCCGCCGTTGCCGTAGGTGCCAGGACAAACGGTGTCGCAAAAAACGCCTTGAGCATCCAGCCGGTAAAAAAGAGAATAGCAATCAGTAATACCCACTCCAACATAGTGTGCGGAACCCTCTACTTAGTGCCGCTAGCACTGCTAGCGGGCTACGCAGCAGTGCTCTGCTAGCGGCCAGCGACCGTCTAAATGCGAATCCCAGCACCCGAATAGAGGAATGTCGGGAGGACTCATCGCACTCGTCAGTTTCGGTAATGAAAATACCGTCGTAAATGGCAACCCCCAAATGACGTATTTCTATAAAGCATTTATGCGGTATACCCATTTTTCCATGGAGCCGATTCAGATACCACTAGAGGGACCCCAGCAGCTCATGCTTGATAGTCCTATTCTCGTAAAGGCGCAAATACCACGTACAGGCGACCTGTTGAGTGACCTGGTCCTGCGTGTAGATATTCCGGAAATATACAGCAAGGCCTATGTGGATGACACGGACCCCGAGAATCCCGTTGTAAATCCGACACCCCAACAGTTCAAATGGGTGCGCCAACTCGGTGTACGTATGATTGACCGCATTACGTTTACCATTGGCGGTACGAAAGTCCAGGAGTTCGGAGCGGATTGGATTGCGGCCCGCGCTTTGCTAGATAAGGACCAAACGGATTACCAGAAATGGCGGGTGATGGTGGGGGATGTACCGGAACTCTTTGACCCAGGCAATGGCATTTATGCGGACCCAACACTCGCGGGGGGCTATCCGAATGTCCTGGCGTGGTCCGCGGCCCCTGGGGGTACGCAAACGAATGCACCCAGTATTCCTGCACGTCGCCTACGCATCCCTCTGGGACTATGGTTCGCCGATGCGATTGAGAACGCCCTGCCCCTGGTGGCCCTTCAAACGCACTTTTCGGAAATCCAGATACAGCTGCGCCCTCTGCGTGACCTGTATACTATCCGTGACCCCAGTGGTGTACGACTGCGCTACGGGGTCCGTTCACTACCCTATTTGCCCACCGACCAGTATACGGGTGTATGGGACCCCGCCCTTCTTGGCCCCCTTCCCGATACACTCAACAATTACTACGGGTCGTATACGGACCCCCGTGGTGCACCCCGCCATTTTTACACGGATATCTCGGGTGCCATACCCAATTCGGACGGCTGGCCGCTCAATATGACGCTGGAGGGTACCTTCGTATTCTTAACAGATAGCGAGCGTAAGGTCTTCGCCACGCGATCCCTGTCCTATCCGGTGCGCCAGGTACAGGCCTTTACCTTTCCTGGTGTTGTGGGCAAGTCGCGCTACGACATCTACGTACACAATATGATTACCCGTGCGGTCTGGTTTGCGCGCCGGTCGGATGCCATTCAGTATCGCAATGACTATATCAACTTGACGAATTGGATATACGCGGCACAGCGTCCGTATGTGATACCGCTGGCAGGATATCCGGCGATTGCCGGTGTAGGTCGTTCGGGCCTACAGATTCCAGGTATTCAGCGGCGCATTCTGCGCAACGCCACGTTCCTTGCAAATGGTACGAATCTCTTTGACCCCGAGGACGCCGCGTACTTTACAGAGTACGCACCTTACCGGTTCTTGACGGGTAATACCGTGCCGTATGAAAACTACGGATTGGCGACGCAGTTTGAGATGTGGCCGCTTCACGTCTATTCCTTTGCGCTGAACGGGTCGGATATTCTGCAACCGAGTGGTTCGCTCAACGCCAGTCGCATCAACAATCTGCAGTTTGAGACCGATGTAGAGCCGATTCCTGTGGGCGCACTGTACACGTATACTATACACCTTTTCGCGGAGACAATCAACTTCCTGGAAATCGCCAGTGGTATGGGTGGTATGAAGTTTGCATTGTAAGGACTGCCGGAGTTCTCAACATATTCTATGATAATGCCATTGCATGGCGTTATCATAGTATGATTGAGGTGGGTGGGGGAGGGACTATGTTGAGGATTACAGGCCGTACTTGTCGCTGGCGGCATTGTATCGGGTAACCCACCAGCTGTCGTGGAAGTAAGGAGGTGTTTGGTCCATGGAGGTGCTGACAATCTTCTTACTGATACCTTCGCCGAGCAGGGAGTCAATCTGGGTGTAATTGATGGCATAGGAGTAATACTTGAGGCGGGAAATCATACCCTTCATGGCACCCACAACTTTAAAGGCGTCGTCGCCAGTGGTAGGATTGTTCATTCCAGAAGTAGTAGTGTTTGGGAATACATATACATTGCCGTAGTTGATGAGCGGGATGGTCTTAAAGGTCTTGCGGACGGCGATGTTACCGTTGATGTACACATCCATATTCTGGCCGCGCTGGGTGATAACCAGGTGTGCCCACTTACCCACAGGAACGTTGGGAATCTCAACAAAGCTATCGGCGATGCTGGTAACGGAGTTCATGTAGATGCGAATGGTATTCGTGGAGGCGTTCAAGAATACACCGGGTCCCAGAATAGGCCAAGGCTTCTCACCGCCCTTGTAGAAAATGGTGTAGAAGTCGTTGGCGGCACCGGCAGTGCTGTAAGTATCGGGGTCAATGTAGAGATGGAAGGAATAGGAGAACTCCAAACCGGTAACCTCATTCTCGGAAGGGTACATGAAAGGGTACTTGGAACTCTTTGGGTCCTGAATGACGGTTTGTGCATCGGAATTTGCACTATTTCCGCCCTTGGAGATATAGGTGTAGGGCAGGAGGGTTGCGCTGAGGCGACCATAGCGCTTTATACCGCTAACGAGGGACTCCACAGCCATAATGACAAAGTGGAGTACCAATACAATGATAACGGTAATGACCAACTGGGGAATGAGCCCGTCGGAGCTCAGAAACGCCAGGGATCTATTCCAGGCCTGTGTTCCATAGGATCGTGCCGCGTCCATGTCTTCTATTGTATATTCGCAATTTGTAGCAAACAGATGGCGACTATAAACGGGAAAATGGTATGCTTGTGGTAGTTTACTTCAGCCATGAACCGAAAATGCCGGATTCCTCAGTGCCAGCACTGGTGGTGTACTGGATCTTGATACCCAACTTATCCACAAGGTAGTCCAGGAAGCTGGTGGAGATGTAGGGACCAGCCTGGTAGCGTGCATAGATAACATCCGGGGCGACAGCGTAGTTAGACCATCGTACACCGCTGACGTAGCCGCGGAAGTCAGGCATCAATGTAACATACTGGGCTGCCTCATTGTTTCCAAAGTTTTGGGTATTGGGTAGGATACAGGAACGGGCGAGCTTGCCATCCATGTACACATCCATGATACGACCATTCACGGAGACGGTGATATTCATCCAGCGCTGCAAGTCCACGTCCATAACGTCGCACGTCTCCAAGCCATCATTCAGAGAGGCGCTACTTCCACCCCATACATAGTTTTCACCTGTTTTAGTATATGTGTTCAAAGGTTCAGCTAGAGTTGCACCACCGGCACCACTTCTTACGCATCCTGCACGCACGTACATCTTGGGTTGAGTGGGATGCAAGCCCACAAAAAGAAGGGACTTGTATGCGTCTGGAGTTGTGGTCTTATTTGAATCATCAAAGAGGGCAATAATTTGGTTAATTGAGCTGGTGGTGTCAAAGCCGTTGATATAAATCCAGAAGCTTAGAGTGTATTCGCTCTTTGCACGGTACTTGGTTTCCTTATCCTTCACAATAGCATATACCATATTTTTACTTGCAGCAGAAATATTTTTGCTTTCCAGCTTGGTCTTTAGGAGGTCCAAGTCCTGGTAATCGCTATCCATGTAATACATGACGAGATAGTATACCAGCACAAAGGCGGCCACCAGGTAAATCATGTTCACAATGGAACTACGATTGGATTGCGCGAAATTCCGGATCTGGTCCATGGTCTTCTACACATACCTAAGCAAATTCATATTCCACGTATTGCATGGGTCCAACGCGAACGGGGAACCCACATATGCCCGTTTTCTCGCAGCTCGCCTTCAGAAAGCGTTCCCATGCCCCCGCGAATGTAAGTTCGGGGTCCGGAACGTCGGGCTTTCCCCGTAAGTCCGTATGCTTCTGGTAGTTTTCCAGAATCTGGGCACTTGTGCGTCGTTCTTTCCATAGCTGAAACAAGCACACCTGTCCCTCAAAATCCGGAGACCCGTTCAGCATGAGACCGCTAAACATCGCAAGGGGCACGTTATCCATGACAGCGGAGGATGCCAGCTTTCCATTCAAATAGACGTCCACGCTACGACCCTCAACACAGACAGTAATCTGGTTCCATTTCGCAACGGCGAACTGGGGGACCTCTAATGTACGCAGAGGCACCATACCACTCTTGGCCGGAATGGTTGTTCCACGGGGCTTGGCGGGCGACGACTGTAGAATATCCACGGAACACTTCTGTCTGCTCGGGTCCACCATAATACCCATCGTATTCCCAACAGTTACAATGTAATTGTAGTTAAAACCGACGTCATTGTTGAGAGGCATACGCAACGCACTATCCGCCTTTACGTAGACGAAAAAGCTACAGGTTATGTTATTGCCCGCCGTTTTTGCGATTTGGTCCGCATTTAGAAGCGGCACCCATTGACGGTCCGGTTCCACCTGCTTGCCTGGGCCGACATCCACGGGTCCGAGATACACAATGTCTTTGGGCTGACGACGTAGCCACCATAATACAATTACGAAAGCAGCAATGCCTATCATTATAGTCAGTGCTATTTTCTGGCGAAACGTCATTGTTCCGCCGCCCCCTTCATTGAATTGTTGGGTTCCAAACAAATTAGAAGTAGTGGACATCTTACTTGGTGTGCGGATTATGTGGACCGTGCTGCGCAGCCAGTCATGACGGTATCGGGAAATGCGGGCAACTTACTGCAGTAGGGACGCAACCACTGGTGTCCCATGACGCCATTGAACAGGCGGAGATTTTGCACGGCCGCATTGAGGGGCTGGGGGCCAATAAGGCCATACCAGGCCTTATCTATGGCGCGGGGACGGCCCTCCAGTATTTTGGAGACTTCCAGAGCGCAATTGATATAGACTTCCACCATGGTCGGCATGACAACAACAGCGAGTCGGAAGGGGGTATCCATGGGAATATCTGGGATACGAATGGACTCACGGTAACTCTGGTTGTCCAGGTCGGTATCAATAAAAATCAACATATCGTTCGTGTAGGGGTCCGCCATTATACCGGGATTCATGCGAATCGGCAGGCCTTGGGGCATGCGTATCAGGGTTTCGGCTTCCGTGGGGCCAGCGTTAGCACTGGCAGAGGGGCCAGCCGCTGCACGAATGGATAGCTGGGAGCGCTGTAGGAAGTCCGCGCCCTCACCGGAACCGCGATGGAGAATATGGCGGTAATTCGCGGGGGAATCCTCATTCTTAACACGTGTATTCAACCATATCATATCTGCTAGCATTGTATAGCGGTCAAATTGTAAGCCCTCGCCGAGCTCCTGTGCAGTAATGCGCAACGGAATCATGGGGTCCCATTTTTTCCAAAAGACCCGCTCGGTGGGCTTGGGTGTTGTCGTGCCAATACCCAAGGAGTCCAGGCCCACACCCGCCAACATCATGATTACCAACACGACCAACACAATCCCAAATACGACGATTAGCCATTTCAAGCGACTTGCACCGCCCACAGCGTTTGTAGTGTCAAACCAACCGGTCATTCCTACTTGGCGACGGGAGATAATGCCGTATAAAATGCACGTGCGCCAGCATTCCCTACAACGTCCCGTAACTTGAGGGCGGTTTTACGAATGACGGGGGAATCGGGGTCCCGTAAATTGTTTTTACTGAAGGTATTCTCGGCGTGACACAGAACAAGCATGGTCTTCATGGGATTGAGCTGTACCAGGGGCTCCGTATACTGCCGCGTAAATTCCACCTCTTCCGCATTCAGTTTCGTCTCATCGCACGGATGTGCTAGGGCATACCGGCGCGTATAGGCCATGGTTCCAAAGGTCGCGTGATTGCGCGCATAGGGTCCCACTGACCAAATACTACCGTCGTCCGTGAAATACATGTGGTTGCGGGATGCCCCTACCAATTCCGCGGCCTTCTGGCTACGCAGGGTTGTAACGGCGTGCGCCACGCGTTCCGGTGGATAATAATCATCGTCGTCCATACAGACGCAGATATCGCCCCGTGCCGCTTTATGCAAGCGGTTTCGCTTCGCCCCTACATTGAGTTTCCCCTCCTCAGGTGAGACGCGAATATACTGGATGGCGATACGGGAGCTGTAGGGAGCGAGGACATCCTCTACAGGGTCCGTCCCATCGTCCAGGACCACCCATTCCATGCGGGCAAGCGGATAGGTTTGTGCGAGAATGTAGGTGGCCAATTGGCCAATGAACCGACGCCGATTGAACGTCGGCGTGAGAAGGGATACGAAGGGCTGTGTTGAGGACCGTGGCAGCGGTGGCCATAAGGCGGTAGCATTAGCAGTTGTCGCCATAGCGTATCTTACTGAAAAGACGCCCGCATTACCTTAGGCTGATTGTGTAGTGGGTCGCAAGGCGGAGCAGCCTACGCTTAAGGACGGCGGGTCCATCATGCACTAGAAACCTATGTATGTCCTCCCGCGAACATCTATGGCATTTTTTTGAGTCCTTGTACGCGAATGAACTCTCGGGGTCCTCCCCCACTATTGAACAACCCGACTGGGTGAAAACACCACTCTTCCCCCATCAGCGCACCTCGGTGCATGCCGCACTTCACCTGGAAAACGCCAAGGAGGGGCTAGCGGTAACGAGCCTCCCTGGGGAGCCGCACGGCGGCACCTTCTACGCGAACTATGGTATACTCGGCGACCGTGTAGGGTCCGGCAAATCCTTAACAGCTTTAGCCATGGTGCGTTACCCGCCCCCCTCCAATCGTATCGTGGAGTACTGTTGGCGGCAATCCATTGCCCATGACCGGAATGTAGGACTCCTGCGCTCCTACGAGCAAACCGCGGATTTATCGGCGGTCCCTACAGCCCTCTTCCTCATGCCCCACGCCCTCATCGGCCAATGGGAGGACTATGTCCAACAGGATACGACCCTCAAATGCTATTTTATTAAGCGCCGCAAAGATGCCGCCGAGGACCTCGTGGCAAAGCTGGCCGACTACGACGCCGTCTTTGTATCCGCCACTATGTGGCGGGAGTTTGAGGGTATTCCAGGTATTGCTGACATTCTGTGGAGCCGGCTCTTCTTGGATGAGGCAGATACCCTGATGTTTTCAGCGTCTTCCCTGCATCTACGGTCGCGGTTCACATGGCTCATTTCGGCGAGTTGGATGAACCTCGTCTTTTCGGGCGGCGCCTACTTGAATATAGAGCAGACCTTCCGCCCCACGACCACCACGACTCCCTACACAATGAAGCGTATGCAGCGCTATATCAGCTCGCAGTATTTGAATCTGACGGGATGTCGCAGCCCCGTCATCCGAAATCTGTGTGGGAATACCGCGATATCTGGCTACAATATTCAGGGAGTCCTGTCACCCGTGCATTTCCAGACCGCCCGTCTCGTCATCAAGAATACCGAGGAGTTCATTGAACAGTCCTTCGCGATTCCCGAAATTACCCACACGTACTACTTATGTGCCACGCCGCCCAACATCCAAATCCTCCGCTCTCTTGTATCGGATGACCTTATGGAGCGCCTGCACGCGGGTGATACCGTGGGGGCGTTGGATGTGTTGGGAATGCAGACGCGCACGGCGGACCAGATTGTCGCCGCGGTATCCGAGACGGTCCAGCGCGAACTGGATATGGTCCGGCGCACCTATGAATTCAAGCGGGGTATGGACTACTCCTCGGAGGCCGCGAAGGCGAAATCGCTCCAGGCCTACGAGGACCGCATTGCCCGCCTGGAGTCGCGCATAGAGGCGATTCGTGACCGCCTAAGCCGTTCCGCGGAGCAGACGTGTCCCATCTGTTTTGAGGAGATGGGCGACGCTACCGTGTCGGCCCTGACGCCGTGCTGCCGCAATCTCTTTTGTTTCGCGTGCATCTGCGAAGTCCTGCGGCGTACCGCGGTATGTCCCCTGTGTCGCGAGACGATTCCTAACGTTCAGGCACTCCAGGTACTCGGCAAGGAAGCGCCGTCCTCGTCGTGCGACTGTGCGCAAAAAACACCGCAACTCCTCTCCAAACAGGAGCAGTTGCGACACTTCCTACAGGCGAATCCGACCGCCCGTGTATTGATGTTTTCGGCCTATGACGCCACCTTCAGCGGCCTGGAGTCCATGTTGGAAACAGAGGGTGTATCCCATGCTACCTTGTGTGGCAGCCAGGCCCGCATTGCAAAACTCCTGCGCCAGTTTGCGGAGGGCAAGTATCGCGTACTCTTCTTGAATGCACGTAATATGGGGGCGGGTCTCAACATTGCCGCGGCCACCCATGTTGTCTTGTATCACCGTATGCCGGTGGAAACCAAGAATCAGATTATCGGTCGCGCCGTGCGCATGGGACGCACGGAGCCCCTGACTGTCCTACATTTCCTACACGGCAATGAAATGGTTTCGTCGCAGGAAGAGGAGGAGGGATTGACCCGTGCTGTTGGTGTTGCTGCTGCGCCAGCGCCAGCTGTTATTGAACATGTATAATGTGATTGTATCAAAACCAAAACTAGAATTCTCAACAGGATTATGAAAACTCTGTTGAGAATTGTGAGTGGCAGGGGTTACGGTTGTTTGCGCCTACTATTCGGCGCCGTAGGCGCTAGGCATCGGTTCCACATGCGGAATATCAAGGGCCTGCAGGAGTCGCATGAAGCGCTGGGGGACCGCCGCGGGAAACCAGGTCTGCAACTGATTTCGCCAGAATTCCGTGTTCTCCCACACCTTGCCTCCCACCTTCTTACCGTATCCAGGTGTACCAGGGAGTTTTAGAGCCTCCGTGGCCGCCAACAGATACAGATTCGCCTGCCAATACGTGGAATCAAAGCCGCGGTCATGGCTCGGATTCTGGGATACAAATAGGTCGCGCATTTCGCAGAGGTAGCGGAACTGATTATACAACATGGACTGTTTGGAGAGCACCGATGTATATTCCATATCACTATCCTTCCATTGGCGCGTGCGGTCTGTTGCTCCGACCGTGGAGAAAAGCTCCTGATTGACCGCCTGTAGTTTTGCCTGATACGTGAGGGAAAACAGCGTCCAGTGCTGGAAAAAGAAGGTATAATAATCCAGGCGGTCCGACGCGACAATACTGGAAAACGACCGCAAATACTTCTCGTAGCCCGCCGGTGTATTCCCGTCGTATTTCTTAATCCACTTGGGCAGGGATTCGTGCAAATGCAGCCCCGCGAGGTTCAGGTCGTTGTTATTCAGGGGTACCTCGGCCACGATATCCAGGTCCCCGCGCAGCAATTGGCCCACCGCGGTTTTGATGGTTTCCGAGCGGTGAATGCGGTTCGTGCCGAGAGCATGGGCGTCCTCCAGACCGGCCTCAATCATTTTACGGATATCCTGTACGCGCAGTTTACCGCTGGCGAGGTCCTCACGGACTTCGCGCACAGACTGTAGGATTTTCCGAATATCGCCGGAATGGATGACAAGGAGGTCCTTCGTTAATTGGACTAAATCTGTGTTGGGAATCTTGGCACGTATGTCCGCAAATTGCATCTGTATGAGTTTCTGGACATCCCCTTCGCTCGGTTCGCTCACCTGGAATGCCTGACATATCTTGATGAACGGCTGGAACTTCTTCTCCATCCATTCGTTACTGATGCAGATAATGGCGTTATCACCCGAGTATTCCTTGAGAATACGGAGGAGTTCCACAAGGCCGCCCTTATCACCGACAGACATGCCGTCAATCTCGTCAAGAACCAGGCCGAGATTGCGGGGTCCCTCGGGACGAAAGAAGTCCGCGACGTTCCGACTATTCAGCAGGGGAATCAAGGACTCCTCTACAGCCGCCTTATGTCGGTGTTGGGAGGCGTTCCATTCCAGGACACGGTAGCCGGCGGCTTCCAGAGCCGCGTGTGCCAGGGTCGTCTTGCCAATGCCTGGTGGACCGTATAAGAAGAGGGAATTGGGTCGTCGGGGTGAAGGCTGTTTAGCCCACTCCACGATTTTCGTGAATAATTCGGAATGTATCATACCGACACCTTTACATTAATGGTTTCCGGAAAAGCCTTAGACCCTGGTATTACGCGGATACAATATTTTGGCACAGGCTTATCCATGAAATGCCTGCAGTCTTGAGATTGCCACAGAATGTTGCGTAATTGGCGTCCTTATTATCTGCATCAGGTGGCATCACAACACCACCACCGCCAATTGAGCCTACAAAACCCGTTTTCTGATGTTCGGCATTTCCATATTGGCCCTCATTCTTAATTGTATCCAATGACACATTTGGACTACCACCATAAACACCCATGGAGTCCACGCATACGATTTGATTCCCCTTGGCACCGATGGAAGACATCAGGTCCGGACAAAAGCTTTTAGGAATCTCAAAGTCGTCGCCAATGACGAACCACTTCACATAGTAATAGTACAAAGCCATCACGGTGGCCATGAAAACAAGTACTGCAGCGATTTGCTTATTGAAGCGGGTGTAGAGAACGTAACTGATGGTTCCGGCGACAATCAGGCCTACAATGAAGTAGATGAAGACGCCCAGTTTTTCAGTACTCTTCTTGACTTCGTCCCAGTTAATTTCGGCCATTTTCCTATATTATACCAACAATAAGTTATGGTCGGTATAAGAAGTCGGGGAGAATACCTCCCGTAGAAAGTTACGCAGTGGGTAGCGTGTTTAGTTGAGGCGGACAACCTTGGAAACACCAGCATTTTGAGTAGGGGAACCGGCATTGGTCAGACCGAGACCACCACCGTAGGTAACACCACCAAGCTGGATGTAGCCAGTGTAGTAACCACCAGTACCATCATCACCAGTACCAACACCACTGTTGGTGACAAGCTGAACCTTGCGGAGAACAGAGCTTACAGAGGCGCCGACAGAACCAGCAGGGATGTAGACAGTCTTGCCCATATCACGGAAAACAGCAGAAAAGCTAGTGGAGAGAGCACCAGCAAAGGTGCTCACCCAGCCACTGGTTCCGGAAAGAGTGCTGGAGTTGGCATCATAAATGGTAGATCTCAAATCACCGGCGTTGATGTAGAGCTTGTTGGTAGGGACTTGGGAAGGGGCGCGGAGCTCGGAGGACATTTTCGTTTATATTCAGGTGGGCGAAAAAAATCCTCCGCACCCAGGCAAGTCCAGGGGAATTTCTGGGGCCGGCCTCGCCATCCTCTGAGGTCCTGGGGGCCTTCAGGAATCCTCTACCGGAGGTAGAAGGATGAACACGGAACTCCAAACTCCAGGAAGAGTAAATCTGGAGGCCATCAATGCCACCGACGTCAGCCGCTTGCCCGGCTTCCAATACCAAACCACGATTTCCAGCACGGCTCCCACCGATGGTATTCGGGGAAATTGGGAAGAGAATCTCCTCAACCAGACCTACTTCTCCCCCGCCAACTTCAAAATCGTCCAGAACCAAATTCGCTACGCCGTGTATCAGGAAACCGGACAAGTTATTGATGAGCAGTCCGCGGATGACCTCTTCATGGTAATGAGGGCCATATACTTAACATATGGTCGCAATCTCCCTTACAACATAAAGGAACAAATCGCCGAACTCAATCAGCGTGTGGCCGACTGGTGTGTCCCCAAGATTGCCGCGGAAGTCCGGATGTATCAACAGTACTTGCGCGATTTGGATACCATGCCCGTCCCTATGTCCCATCCGGTGTCTCTGAGTTCCGCGGGTTCCAAGTCGCTCCCCTTCAAACCCTTCTTTGAAGCCGAGAAGGACGAGGATATCCCATTCTAATGCTGCATTTCCAACACACTCCACCACACACTCAACAAAAATAAGATGATACGATTATTTTTGTTGAGAGTTCTGCTACGGCCTTAGGCTTTCACCTTGCGTACAACAGTCTTCTTTGTGGTGGCGCCTTTGGCGGCCTTGGCATCCATGGCCTTACCGAGGTCCTCCGCCTTGGCGGCACGCTTTGCCTCGTACTTGTCCAGGGCGACGGCGAGCTCATCCAACTCACGCAACCAGAGACCCTCCAGCGTCATGGCCTTCAGGGCGGCCATGGCGGCCTTGGCTTCCGCGACCTCCTGTTCCAGCTCGGCAACGGCCGCGGCCTTCAGGCGGTCCACACGCATACGGAGCAAGTACTCGTAGCCCTTGAGGTCATCCGCAGCGTCGGGGGCCGATAAGGGAGGTACGCCGATAGCCTTGAGACCCGCGAGGAGTTCGGCATCCTCGGCATTCGCTACGACGAGTCGCTTCTCTACAACGGCGCGCACGAATGCGAGACGTGCCTCCAGCTCCCGCAACTCCTCCGCCATGCGGGCCAACTGCTGTTCCTTGCGTGTGCCGTAGGCGGCCAGGCGTACACGGTAGAACTCGGCGAGCACCTCGCCTACGGATTCGTAGCGGTGAATCTTGCCCTCGGCGTTGAAGGCGACCATGTTGGTGGTCTTAAAGGACGTCGTCATCTTGAACTTGTCCTCAAACTCCTTGGGGTACGCACGGGCCGTATGGTAGGCGTCCTCATCCAGATACAAGACGAAGCCCGCATCCACGTCATTGAAGGCAGGCTTCCAATCCTTGAGCCACGCCATGGGCTTCTTTTCTAGCGCCTTGCGCTCCTTGTCGGTGAGGTCGCCCTTCTTCTTCTTGTTGAGGGCGGTCCACTCTTTGGCCTCTTCTTCCTGCTGCACCAACATCTCATCCAAGAAGGCCTTGTAATCCAGCGTCCAGGTGCCCACGGGGAGTTCCGTGATGCGCACGGTGGCCGCATCGTCGCCGAGGAATTCGTAGAGACCCTTGGTGGTCCAGGTCTTACCATCCGCGGAGGCGGATACGGAACCCTTGAAGCCGTTCCACCAGGGTGCGAGGCGGGTCGCCGCCACGTCCACATCGGTGGTCGCGCCCTCCAAGCGAGCCCGCAGGACGCGTGTGAGGTCGCGGGGATTGAAGGGGGGTACGTTGGTAGAGAAGCCGGTACCAATACCGAGCGTACCGTTCACGAGGAGAAGGGGCAACGTTGGCATGTAGCTCTCGGGCTCAACAGTATCACCGTCGTCCTCCATATACTTCAGAATGGCGTCATCCTCACGGCGTACCACGGTCCTCACAATCGGCTCCAGGGCCGTAAAGATGTATCTTGGCGAGGCGGCATCCGAGCCGCCCTGCAGACGGGTGCCAAACTGACCACTGGGCACCAACAGGTTGATATTATTGGACCCCACGAAATCCTGGGCCATACCCACAATCGCCCCCTGCAGCGAGGCCTCACCGTGATGGTAGGCGGCCACTTCGCTCACATAACCGGCAAGCTGGGCGACCTTGATTTCCTGGGTCAAGTTGCGTTTCAGGGCAGCCCAGAGAATCTTGCGTTGAGACGGCTTGAGACCGTCCATCATAGCGGGAATGGAGCGCACATTGTCCGCGGACGAGAAGTGGATGAGCTCATCGTGGACGAAGCGCGTGTAGGGAACGTGGACACCCCCCGCCTTGACATGGAGATGGCGCTCACGGTCATACGTACCGAGCCACTCCTTGCGGTCATCGGCGCGCTTCTTGTTGAAGGCGAGGTCAATGGCCTGGTCGGATGCATCGTCCCAGTCAAAGTCCACGGTATTCATGGATCGGGAGTATTCACAGGCCTCCTGAGCCGGGGAGGTACCGAGACCCTTGTAATACTTGATTTTCCACCCACGTGTACCAACATCACCAACATGCGCCATCCACTCCTCGTATTCCGACTGGGAGTAGAAGCAGAGCGTCTGGGCACCCTTGGTCGCCTTGAGGAGCGGTGTCATCATACAGCAGAGGAAGCCGAGGCGCAGGAGCGACGGCCACTCGGTGTGAAACAGGTTCATCAGGAGACCCTTGATATGGGAGCCGTCCACATCTTGATCCGTCATAATCATGATGCGACCGTAGCGGAGCTGCTTGAGGTCGCTGTATTCCTTGCCGTGCTCCAGGCCAAGGATTTGCTTGATGTAGGTGAGCTCCTGATTCGCCGTCTTCTTGGCGGCGCTGACGTCCTTCACGTTCAGAATCTTACCCTTGAGGGGAAAGATGCCGTAGCGGTCGGAGCCGACGACCTTGAGACCGGCGATGGCTGTAGAGGCAGCCGAATCACCCTCGGTCAAGATGAGGGTACACTCGGCGGATTTCGCGGTGCCGGCAAAGCTCGCATCGTGGAGCTTAGGGATGCCGCGGAGTGTGGAGCGCTTACGGCCATCCGTCTTCTTCGCGTCTTTTTGTGTCTTGGCATCTAGGAGGGCCTGGGCCTCATCCAGTAGACCAATCTTTACCAGCTTCTCAACAAACTTCGGTGGAATCACGGGGAGTGAACCGAAGTCCTTGGCCATGGTAATCAAGTTCTCTTTCGCTTGACCATCAAAGGAGGGGTTGACAATCGTTGTATTGATGAAGAACACCACGGAATCCTTGAGGAGCGCGGGTGTAATGTCGGCCAGCTTGGCCTTCTTCTTGGCCATCTCGCAGAACGCGGTCATCACATGTTTTACCACATACTCAACATGCTTACCGCCACGTCGTGTATTGATGCCGTTGACGAACGAGATTTGGCGATAGTCGGCGTCCACGTCGCCGTGGAGGTCGCGTGTGAGAATCGCGGCCACCTCCCAGCGTTCACCAGCGGCGTCGTAGGCGATGCACTTGGCTTTGCGGGCCGTGGCACCGGTTGCTACTGTACCGGCATCCTCTGGGGTGCCAGTGCTATCGCTAGCACCAGAGCTAGCATCACCAACAGCTGTTAGCGAAGCGCCAAGCGCGCCGCGGTCCTCTTCAACGTAGAGGCCCACGTATTTTTGGAATGTGTTGGAAGTGAGGAGTTCACCGTTGAGGGAGACCTTACAGTCCTTGCCAGCACAGGCGGCTGCATCTACCACACGGGTACGCATGATAGCCAGCATATCGGCGGTAATCTCCGTGGGCGTTGCGCCGACCCACTTGAACTGGGTCAAATCAGGGGCGAATGCAATCTCCGTGAAGGGCTTACACGTCGCCTTGGTGATGGTGGGTTTCCCACATTCCAACATATTGCGGCGCCAGACCTGCTTGTAGCGTTTCTGGCGGGTAGCATCCACGGTTTCCACCGTGAATTCGGTAGAGAAGATATTCGCCAACTTGGCACCATATCCGTTCATACCACCCCAAATACGTTCCTGGTTACCGCCGTCTTTGTCCTTGTAATTGGAACCCGACAGTAGCTTACCGAAGATCATTTCGGGGACATAGAGTTTATGGGTAGGATGCTCCTCCACGGGAATGCCTTTGCCGTCGTTGCGCACCGTGATGCGTTGAGGGGTAATCTCAACCGCGATGTGCTTGACGGGGGCGTCGGACCCCTGCTGTTGAAGGCGTACGCGGTGATCCAGGGCATTCACGAGCACCTCGTCAAAGAGCTTGAGGAGGGCGGGATTGACCACGACGGAACGCCAGACCATACGGCGCGCAGCGCTATCCCAGATCCAGCGCGACTCCGTGTGGGTCGTGTAGGAACCGACATAGGTGTCGGGGCGGAGCATAATCTGCTCATGGAGGGAAAGCATATCGTAATCGGAAGCGGACATTCTTAAGGGGGAAGGAAGAGTGTAGGGAGTTACGGGTGGTGAGCCAGGGTGGGGGCTGGGTAAGTTGGGTCAATTTTTGGAGAGACCGTGTACTCTCTACAATTGCTTGATGCCCACTATAACGGAGGGAATATCTGGACCTAAGAGAACGGCGCCCACATCCGTGCTTTTCACAGCCAATGCTTGAAAATGCGCATCATTTGCCTGCACCGCAAATTCCACATAATCGCCCGCCGATAAATTGAGAATATAGGGCACAATAGGAAGTGTATCTCCATTATTGCTGTTAAAATTCAAGCGACCATTGGAATTCGGCTGAGCTATTCCGTTGATACGCAACCAAAGAAAAACATATTTGTCATTTCCACCCTGGTCTCGTGTAATTTGCACAGAATACCATGCTTCATATACACCGTCATATTGAACCCGCATAGCCGTGTATGAACCAGGCGTTGTAGGATCATCCAGTGTTATACCGGATTCTGTAAATGTTTCGGGAAATTCCAGCAACGTTGGGGATACATCACCAATTGTTTGTGTCGTCGTAGAATAATAACTGGCGGCGACTGCGGACCCGACAGGTCTCGCAGGTCCCATCGGGCCCGTTGGACCCACCGGACCCTGTACACCTTGTAACCCCTCTGTGCTACAAATATTGGAGCATACAAGGGCCAGCGCACCACGCCGACTCGTTGTATCAGATGCTGAGGACATAACAAATGCACTCTACACATGGCTGCGAATTAGGGAATGGCCTCCCATGCCGCAGGCACGCAGGCAAGAATGGTATCTATGCCGGCATCCTGTACATGCATGCAGAGGTCCACGAACTTGGTGACCGCCGGATTCCCTACAAGTCGCTCCTTCCCCTTCAGCCATAAGAAGACGTGTCGGATAAGGATGCAAAACGGCATACACTGGAGCCCCTCTTCCCATACGTAGATGGAGCGGCCCTTCGGCGCCGCACCCAGGCGTTCCAGCCACTCCTCCCATTCGTTCAGGTTTTTACCGTATTGTACGGCGGCCACAAAGGCGCGCATATCCCCGCGCTGGATACGGAACGTCATATCGGAGGGTAGGCGTACGACATCCTTCGCAACACCCTCGGCGACCTGGATGGATTCAAGGGATTCGCGAATATGGGCGATGGGCACGTGGCCACAAAAGAGGGCGATACAACGAGAGCGAATGGCCGGATGTACACGATACAGTGAATTGCAGAGAAAGAGGAAGAGAGGTGCCGCGCGATGACCCTCGCGGTCCACGTCGTCCAACAGGGAGCGTAAGGATGCCTGGGCGGGCTCCGTCATCGTTTCCACTTCGTCAAAAATTACGAATTTCCGCGTGATACCTGGCCACGTTGTGCGGGTAAATTGCACGATGCGGTCGCGAATGACCTCAATAGAACGCTCATCGGAGGCGTTCAGGTAGAGGGAGCTAATCGTGTGGGAAATGGTGGGATACGCTTCGCTCGCCAAGGCTAGGGCGAGGGATGTTTTGCCGGTCCCTGGTGGACCGTAGAGTATGATAGGGGGCAAGCCGACGCATCCTTTCGTCGCGCAGGTGCTCAAGAGTGTTTTTAAGCGTTTATGCCCACGAATATCCGCGAACTTCAAAGGGCGATATTTTTCTGTCCACGTCTCCATAGGGGAACCTACGGTTCCCCTTTGACCCCTCCCTTAAGTGGCGCCGGCCATAGGCCGGCGCCGCATATGAAGGGAT
>JACCDG010188497.1_pt1 | contig 22523 bp, 21 predicted proteins | sample 7442471 | NCBI WGS metagenome assembly JACCDG01 (sample SAMN15323444, study PRJNA562643) | freshwater metagenome | isolation source: river surface water | place: USA:Blue River Watershed | collected 2017-08-17 | reverse complement strand
TGAAATAGGCAAAAACCTACTATCAACAGAAGATTTTCTTCTGGTTTCTTCTAAATCAGAAGAAAGATCTTGGGCAGCATTACAAACCTTAATTCAGGCATCTGGGGCGACTGAATTAGATAGTAAGCTTATAGTCAGAGGGTATATTTATAATTCGGAAAAAAAAGGCTTTGATCTTTTTATAGATTTACTAACCCCAGCAAGTTTGAATATTGCTATTAAAAATGGTGATATCCTGCCAAAGCAGTTGACTGCTGAGCAAATTACAAAGATCGCCAACGAAATTGCCGCCAGTTCACCGCAAGAGTTTGCACAATACTTAGATGTGATACGAGGTGTTAACGAAAATCTTCTGGATGAAGTAGTTAAGCTAACAATAAATGATATAAATCTAATAGAAGTTCTTGGTAGTAAAGGCTTAGTGAAGGACATGTTAAAGATGTCAGCAATAGAGCTCTACAAGGGCAATAAATTACTATTGTTAGACATATTAATTGATAAAAAACTAATTAAACTGACGGGGCAAGATGACAAAGGTAATACCTTGCTTCACTACGCAATTGCGAATGGTCACTTTAGATTCGCTGAAAGAATAATTGCTGAAGTGGGCAAGGAAAAAATCAATGATAAAATTCTGGTTCAAGTTCCAAACAAAGATGGGGTTACACCACTTCTTCAGCTCTTGCAACAACCGTATTCAAAAGAAAAAAGCTCTCTTATGGGCATGATAATGATGACTAAAGGTTTTAAGTATACAGGGGAAAAGATAGATAAAAAAATTGGCCATATCATCAGTTCTATAAAAGACAAAGATACAGCTAAAGATTTCTTAGTGTACTTAGAGCAAGTTAAAACTAAGAATGCAAGTTTCAAAGAGCGATTAGTAGAAATTTTCACTCAAGCGTTGCTAACTAATAATACTGCAGTAACCCTAGCAGTTTTAGAGAATTATAATAGTTCAATGGTTAATGTTAATCATGTAACATATACGGATAAGAAGGGTAAGACATACGGTGCTGCTCCATTATTTATGGCGTACATGAATGGTAACGTTGAGCTAATAGACAAGTTACTTCAAAATAAAAAAATCGATATAAACAAGATTGGGCCAAATGATCTTACATTGCTCCACCAAGCAGCGCTTGATGGCCAACAAAAAATTGTTGATAAAATTCTAAAGACTAGTGGAGTAGATCCAAATCTTACTACAAAAGTAAACAAGCATCCAATTTTTGATGTACTAGCTGCTATAGAATTATTTGAAGCAAAACCTAAGTTAGATGAAGCTGAGAAAAAACGTCTGTCTGGCCTAAAAGATACCTTCGACTTGTTAGCTGCTAGTCCAAAGGTGAATATCAATGCCGTTGATTCAAAAGGGAATACTCCTGCTATAATAATGTATAAACGTATCCAGAGCGTATCTGCTAGGATTAAGCAGCTCGAAGAAATCGCAGCTCAAAAACCTAAAGGTGTAGTTGACTCAATGAAGGAAGCTGTGAACAGTATATTTTCTGATAACGCAAATGAGCTTGCAAAACTCAGAGAGTATAAAAAATTCCTAGACTCTGGATTCAGAACCTTAATGGCAAATCCAAAAGTAGATTTGCTAGTGAACAACAAAGACGAGCAAAATATAGTTATACTATCTATTCAAAATCAAGATACCGAAACACTTGAAGCTACCATTGGCCAAAATAAAAAAGGGGAGAAACTAAACCCAATTTTTAACAATCCGGATACGAATGGTAATACACCAATACTTCATGCCTATGCTACAGGGAATCCAGAGATCCTAAGATTAACTTTATTAGCTGCAGGTGGATCACCAAAAGATCTTGAAATGGGATTTAAGGCAATAAACAATGATGGCCAAAACATTCTTGTGGCAGCTTGTAAAGGTGGCAATCTTGAAATGGTTAAGAGTGCTTTCGCTGAACTAGATCAGAAGACAGTATTTACAAGTGATAACTTAGGCAATAACTTTTTACACCATGCTTCTAGTAAACCTGAAATTCTATCGTATTTATTAGCACAAGATAAAGAAAATATAGCTTTAGATGCTGTGAATAAAGACGGTCAAACACCTTTAGTAAAAGCGGTATTAGAAGGTAATACTGAGGCAGTCAAACTGCTTCTAGATAAAGGTGCGGATGTTAATTTGGCAGATAAAAATGGCAACACTCCACTTATTTATGGATGTATCTTAAATAAGCCTGAAATCATAAATGCACTATTAGCTAGACCTGAATTAAACATACGTAAAAAGAATAAAGCAGGGGCAACTGCATATATGCATGCTGCTATTCAGAAAAGTCCTCCTCCAATGGAAGGTGAAGTTCTTAATCCAGATCAAATGTGGACAGGCAACCCAGAAATTTTGAAAGCTTTGATCTCAAGGGGAGCAGAACCGGTGTTTGGAGAGTACTACAAAGGAATCGGTGAAAAAATGCAATATATAGCGATTGAGGCTGCAGGAACTAGCTTGGTTGGATCAATCACATCTAGAATATTGGGATCAGATTCAATTACTGCCCAAAGTATTAAAATCACTGCGGCTTCTCGGGCAGCGATGCAAACTTACAAGGCTGTTTCAATTTCAACTGAGAAGAGTATTAAAAAATTACTTTCTGGGTCTAAGACAAATAGCGCCGAAATTGATCTAGAAAATCAGTGTATGATTGGAGCGATGTCTGTGGGTAGGTTTGGCAGGGTATATCATGGTGAGAACTTAATAAAATATCTCGCTACTCAAGAAAACTTCGAAAATGCTGAGAACTCTATTTATTCTAATGAACAATTGAAAGCCAAAATAGAAGATTTATCAAAAGCACAAAGAGCTGAATTCCACGAAACTTTACAAGCAAGATATGCACGTATACAAACTGCATTGGCTTCAAGATTCATGCCTTTTTGGACTAGGTCAACATTGAATAAAATCCAAAAGGAAATACTTGCCGCTGATGCTGAAATTTTTCTAAAACAAGATAATACTCATATCTCGGAAAAACTTAAAGATACATTCTCAATGTTGAAAGGGACAGCAAGAGATAGATTTATTGTTGGAATGCTTACTACTGAAAACAATAAAGAGTACAAGGAGTTCAAACAACTGCTTGATGATATCCTGAAACAAAAAGTTTATGTGCCCGCTAACGTTATGTACGATGCTTTAGAATTCAACAAGCGCTATAAGCAACTAGTTCAGCAGCAAAAAAATCCTAGCCTACTACGAAGAGTATTTGGCTTTACATTCTTGAGAAGCCCAGACATTAAAAAAACTCAAACAATATGTAACGAAGCGAGACAACCTGAGTTAAGAAAATTTGAAGTTAGTATCTCTAGGGACAATTTAGTACCAATCTCGAAGGCAGGTGCTGGTAAAGAAAATAATATTCAAAATGTTGGAACTGCTGTCACGATGCTCGGTAATTTGACTGGTCAAAAGCCTGAAGATGTTGCAAATGGTATAGCACGTGCATGTGGTAAAATTGCAGGAATTGGTTCTGGCGTAGCTACCTATGCTATAATGGATTTGGACCATGTATATAAAATGTCTATGATTGCTAGTACCGCAGGTGGAGTTGCACTAAGCGTTGCTGGTGTTGTCTCATCATTTGTTAAAACAGCATATAGCTATACTCCAGACATTACTCCAACTAGATTAGCTGTTGGCTTCGGGGCAGCTGCAATTGCTGTAGGTGGGTATATGCTGTATTCACGCTCTGGTAGCAAAATGGCAGGGAAAGCAGATGGAGAGCAAGCGTTCGTACCAAATACTTTAGCTGATTTATCTAACCCTGAGTGTAAAAAAGATGCAGCAGCTAAATACTTAGGTGAAAAAGCAAGTGCACTTAAGGTTGAGGGAATTATTCCTGAAGCTAAACTAAGTGCTGCTGTATATGCTCCCAGCATACTGGATATTGATGTCAGTAAGCAGTTGCCTATTACACGTTACGACTTCGCGCAGCAAGTATTAGCTGGGACGTCGCTTGCGGGATATGTTGAATCCAATAAGGCTATTGTAGACAGCAAAAAAGTAGTGCACAAGGTTATGGAAGTAGAAGCTGAAAAAGATAAGTCTAAAGGTGCAAGTGCTCTTGATGTGGGATAATAATATAATTGCAAAAATTATCAGAACTATTAAGCTATACTACGTGGTTTGATGAATGAGATATATGAAGTTTTTTTTAGACACCTGTGATATTGGTGAGATTGAGCATTTGCACTCTATTGGAATGGTTGATGGCGTTACTACAAATCCCACTATTATAGCAAAATCAGGTCAGGATTTTTTTTCGGTTTTAAAACAAATTTGTAAAATTGTTAAAACGTCGGTCAGTGCTGAAGTGATTGCTACAGATCATAAAGGGATGCTTCGAGAAGCCGAGGCGTTGCTCAAAATTGGCAAGCAAATAACCATCAAGGTGCCAATGACATGGGAAGGGCTAAAAGCATGTAAGCAGCTATCAAAAGAAGGACACAAAGTAAATGTGACTTTATGCTTTACTCCTGCTCAAGCATTACTTGCGGCTAAAGCTGGCGCAAAATACGTATCACCATTTGTCGGTAGGTTAGACGATATTGGGCAGAATGGAATGCAACTGATCGCCGAGATATGTCAGATTTTTAATCAGTACCCCGAGCTTTCAACTGAAGTGCTCGTAGCTTCGGTAAGAAATGTTAATCATATGATTGAAGCCGCAAAATTAGGCGCAGATGTTGCTACAGCACCTCCAAAGGTTATACGCGAGATGATAAACCATCCGCTTACAGACAAAGGGATAGCCATGTTTTTAAAAGACTGGGAACAGGTGGGACAAAAAGTATGAAACATTTATTAACAGTGTTATTGTTAATACCTATCTCTTTACAAGCATCAGAGCTTGATAGTTTTTACGATCAAATGCGGTTTTTGGCGCAGCGTGATAAAATTATTTCAGAAAATATCGCTAATGCAGACACACCAAAATATCAACCTAAAGATTTAAGAAAAAAAAGCTCCAAAGACGCAGATATGAATATGTCAGTAACACACCCAGGGCATATGGATTTAGACGGAGGTACAGGTAACTTTGAGCTGACGAAAGCAGAGATTCTTGAGATGAAACCAAATGGAAATGCTGTAACTTTGGAAAATGAAATGCTCAAAAAATCTGAAAACTCCTTGCGCTTGATGGAAGCAACAAATCTGTATAACAAATCGAGACTAATGTTGAAAACTGCAATCAACGGTAGCAAATGATTAGGATCGCCATTACACTGTTACTTTTTATTTTTCCATTTACCGCAATGGCTACTGATAGTCTGACGGCATCGCAAAGAATTTCTGCACATGGGATGAGGGCACAGAGCGAAAGGCTTAAAGTTATCTCCCAAAACATTGCAAATGCAAATTCCACAGGGAAAAGCCCTACCGAAGAACCGTATAGACGTAAAATGCCACTTATCAAATCACAGTATGATCAAAGCATTAAGTCTGATATGGTTAAGGTAGATAAAATCATTAGAGATAAATCAGAATTTAAGTTAAGATATGAGCCACATCATCCTGCTGCAGATAAGAATGGCTATGTTCGCTATCCAAACATAGATATTCCACTCGAAACAGTAGATGCGAAAGAGGCTCAGAGGACTTATGAAGCTAATATGAGTGCTTTGGAAATTGCAAAATCTAACCAAGTACGCTTAATTGAGGCATTGAAATAAATGGCTATAGAAAGTATTCAGGCGATACAAGCTTATAATAAGGTTCTTAAGGCGAGCCAAGGGATAAAGCCGCAAGAATCTTTGCGTGCTGCGGAGAATACAATGAACGTTCTGCGTGCGGGGGATAACTTAGAAGTTGTATCAATAGGGAAGCAAGGTTCTCCTGTTAGACTCTTTCCTGAGGTTTTGGGCGATGTTGTAAAAGAACAAACGAAAAAAATTAAGTTTGCTGATAGAAGAGTCAAGAACTTAGTTTCTTCTGAAGATGAAGAAGGTGGTAGCTCTTCAGGTGGGGGCGATTTAATTGAGATCATGGCAGCAGTCAATGAATCTGAAATGGCACTACAAATAGTAGTCGCTGCTCGCGATAGGTTTATTAATTCCTATCAAGAAATCATGAAAATGCCACTGTAAAATCTATAAATTAAATTTAGAGGAAGTAATGAAAAAATTCTTATTGTTTTTTTTGGTTATACTGGTTTCGCTGATTGTGGGACTTTATACTTATCTTGATCTATTAGCAGAAAAGGCAATTGAGAAGTATGGCCTGCAAGCTCTGGGGGTTCCAGTGACTGTTGGTAAAATTAGCGTGAAGTTGCAAGAAGGCAAATTTACATTTAAAGATGTGAAGATTCAAAATCCAGAAGGGTTCAAGTATGCAAACGCTGTTGAAATTGGACAACTAAACGCACAAATAGAATTGAAGAGTCTATTAGAGAAGGTGGTTATTATTCATGCAATTAATATTAATAACCCTAATATTTTTTATGAGATAGGAGTGGGTGGTGATAATATAAAACAACTCAAAAAAAATACTGCAGCTAGTAAAAATACCGCAGCAAAGACTTCTTCTGCAAATGATACAAAATCAGTAGGCGCCGAATCTAAAAAAATCATTATTAGTAAGCTTTTTATTAATAAGGCAAAAGTAAATGCAGTGGTTGAACATGTTACAGAAAAGTCTTTAACCTTGCCAGATATATATATTCAGAATATTGGAAAAGATTCTAATGGTGTTACAGTTGAAAATGCAGCAGATCAGGTCTTGCGTGAACTCACCAAAGCAATTTCTAAGGTTAATATTCAGACCTTGATAAATGATATACTCAATATTCCAAATAATCTTGATGGGGTAAAATCTCAAATCCAAGATCAAGTTGATGGTATTAAAAGCGATCTTAACAAATTATTTAGTAAGTAAATGTTTTTTGATTTAATTGGCAGCAATCTTATATCTCCACCTATTTTGTTTTTCATCTTGGGAATCGGAGCGGGTTTTATAAAATCTGATTTAGACATTCCAAAAAGTATTAGCAGATATTTATCGATCTATTTGATGATGTCCATAGGCTTCAAAGGTGGAGTGGTAATAGCGAATGAGCCACATTTCTCTTGGAACATATTAGTTCTTATGCTTGCTGGAGTATTGGCAAGCTTTGTAATGCCATTTTTGGGATACGTTCTGCTTACCAAAACTACAAGGCTAGATAAGGTTACGGCATCAGCTGTTGCTGCACATTATGGATCAATAAGTCTAGTTACGTTTGTGACCGCTACATCATTTCTCAAAAAGCAGCAGATAGATTTTGACGGATATATCGTGGCAGTATTAGCTTTGATGGAAGCCCCAGCAATTTTATCGGGTCTTTATATCGCGCATCGTGCGGCACCTAAAACATTAGCTTATGGCAAAAAAGTAAATAGCAAATTAGCTAGAGATATATTTACGAATGGGGCAATTCTATTGTTGTTTGGTTCTTTTATTATTGGGCTTATTACGGGTCAAAGAGGTTATGATCAATTAGAAGGGTTCCTAATAACACCATTTTATGGGATCTTGACTTTATTCTTACTCGATATGGGAATTGTGGTTTCAAAACAGATGCATAATGTTCCTAAGCTAGAATTCAATTTGTTAGTATTTGGCATATATATGCCGATGATTGGGGGGGCACTTGGCGTTACATCAAGCTTCCTTTTAGACTTATCTTTGGGCACTGGTATGTTGTTTACTGTGCTTTTAGCAAGCGCCTCTTACATCGCAGTGCCTGCTGCAATGCGCCTTGCATTGCCAGACGCTAAAACTGCAATTTATTTGCCGCTCTCTTTGGCCATCACGTTTCCATTTAATATACTAATAGGAATACCATTATATTATGCAGTTTGTAGCAGGTTGCTTGGGTAAATTTGGTGACTATTAACCAAAAATTAACAGTTTTTGGTTAGAATCATATTAAATACTGGAGAGTGTTTAGTATGGTAACACCAGTTTCATCATCGCAGAGTACTACATTGTTAAGTTCTATAAAACAGCAACAGCTTGACTTCGCAGTTTTTCTATCAGCGCAGCTCTCTAATCAAGATCCGTTATCACCAGTTTCAGTTGCCTCTATTTTGCAACAACAATTGGCTTCTGCCCAAATTCAAGGGCAACTCTTGGGAAATCTGACACTAAGTAATATAAGCAATAATAGCGTTCTAAATCTTTTGTTTAGCGTATCAAAATCAATAGGTACAAGCACTCAGTACAAAGATAATAGTTTAAATTTAGTAAACGGTTCTGGAACCATTACATACAAACTTGATAGTGCTGCTACCAAGTTAACAATCGACATTTTTGATTCTACAGGAAAGCAAATAACAAGCTCGGCAATTTCATCTCTAGGTAATTCTGCGCCAAAAGCCAAAGGTGATAATACCTTTAATCTTAATACACTGAATACTTCATTAAATGGCAGTTATTCCTACAGCATCACAGCTACGGATGCTAATAAGCAAGTAATTGCTGCAACTCCTTATGCAACTAGCCAAATTCAATCATCAATCCTAAATCAAGGAAGTGTATTTATAAAAATGGCAAATAACAAAGTTATAGATTCAATTGACGTGTTGCAGTTGAGTTAAGCTCTGACAACGTTTTTAGCTTTTTTGTCAAATTTGCCACGCGTGTCGACTATTATATTCGCATTCTTTTGTATCAGCTTATAGTCAAAATCATCATGGTCAGTAAGTAATACAACCATATCATATGATTTTATCTTATTTGCAGTCAGCACAACACTCTTCATATTAAAATGATGCTTTCTCATCTTTGGAAATGTTGGAACATGCGGGTCGGAATAATCCAGTTTAGCACCCTGTGTATGTAAGATTTCCATGATTTCAATTGAAGGAGATTCTCTTGAATCTTCAATGTTTTTCTTATAGGCGATTCCTAAAACTAAAACCTTACTTCCATTTAAAGATTTTTTTTGTAAATTTAAAGCGTAAGTAATTTTGCCAATAACCCATTCATGCATAGCTGTGTTTATCTCACCCGCAAGTTCAATAAATCTTGTGTGTAAGCCATATTCCCTAGCTTTCCAGGTTAAATAAAATGGATCGATAGGAATGCAGTGCCCACCTAAACCAGGCCCAGGATAGTAAGGAGTAAATCCAAAAGGTTTTGTTGCAGCAGCATTTATAACTTCAAAAATATCTATACCCATTTTATCAGCAACAATCTTCATTTCATTAACAAGACCAATGTTTACTGACCTATGAATATTTTCTAGAAGCTTGGTCATCTCTGCAGATTTGGTTGATGAAACGGGCACTACTTTATCAATCACACCTTTATATAAGGCAACGCCTACTTCCAAGCAATGTTTAGAATAACCACCAACGACTTTTGGAATTGTCTGGGTGCAAAAATTCTTGTTTCCTGGGTCTTCTCTTTCTGGAGAAAATACTAAGAAGAAATCTTTACCAACTTTAAATCCTTTTTGCTCAATTCTAGGAAGTAACTCTTCATCTGTTGTTCCTGGGTAAGTAGTAGATTCTAAGGATACAACTTGACCAGCCCTGATGTAAGGACAAACATCATTATCCATAGTCCCTAAAACAAAACTCAAATCAGGTTCGCGATATTTGTTTAGTGGGGTTGGAACGCATAAAATTATTGCATCACACTCTTTTACTAAAGAAAAATCGGCAGTAGGTTTAAAACCTTTTTTAACAGCCTTTTTAATGTGTTCAGCCTTAATGTGCTTTATATAACTTTCGCCATTATTTAGCTTTTGTACTTTTTCTTCGTCTATTTCAAACCCAATAATATTAGAAAACCCAGCTTCGCTATATCTCAATGCGAGGGGCAATCCTACATAACCTAATCCAACAATACCTATAACTGCAGATTTGTTTTTAAAGCTTTTGACTAACTTTTCTTTCACTGTTTATCCTCAACTAAATTATCGTCTACTAATTTGTATTTTTTCCCTTCTCTTGGGCACACTAAATCCTTATCAAGGATCTCTCCCGCGTGTGATACCCACCCTATTTGTCTTGCTGGCACACCAATCATAAGTGCATGAGGCTTCACATCTTTCGTAACAACAGCACCAGCGCCAATGAATGAAAACTCGCCGATCTCTACGCCACAAACAATTGTACAATTCGCTCCTAGAGTTGCGCCTTTCTTAACCAATGTTGTTTTATATTCGTTTTTTCTTTCAACGTGTGAGCGTGGGTTCATTACATTTGTAAACACCATAGAAGGTCCACAAAAAACATCATCTTCAATGACGACAGAATCATAAACCGAAACGTTGTTTTGGATTTTAACCGTATTGCCAATTTTAGCCTTGCCGCCAACAAAAACATTCTGGCCGATTGAGCAATTTTTACCAATTTCAGCACCTGAAGAAATGTGTACCCAATGCCAGATTTTAGTTCCCGATCCAATTACGGTGCCCTCATCAACTATTGCAGTTTCGTGTTTAAAATATTCGTTAGCCATTTTGAACCTTTTTCATATCTACAATACGAGGATAAGGTAAATTCACTGGTGTTCCTTTATCTGCAGAATCATATATTGAGCATAAAATTTCGAGTGAAGCCAAGCCTTGCTCGCCATCAATAAGTGCTTTTTCTTCACCTCTTAGTGATGCAAATATGTTTTTATAGTTCCTAACATGACCATAGCCATAGACAGAATCTGTTGCATAGTTTGCATTTAAAACTTCTTGGTCATAATCTTTTTTATCAGCAAAATCCCAGTGCTCTATTTTGTTCATAGCAACACCACCAATTTTCACAACGCCTTTCTCTCCAAGTATTGTTACTGATCCTTCTAAATTTCTTGGGTATGTCAGAACAGTCATATTAATCGAGCCGCGAACGCCGTTCTCCCATTCGATTACTGCCATGCCAGTATCTTCAGTTTCAATATTACGAGCTAGTGTTGCAATATTTCCATATGCTTTTCTTGGTTTACTATTCGCCACCCACTGCATTAGATCAACATAATGACTAGCCTGTGTCATAAATGCACCGCCATCCATGTTTTTAGTGCCATGCCATGTTGCATCTTTTTCGTAATATTCCTGAGGCCTTTGCCAAAATACATTCGAGGTAATCATATAAATCTTACCGAACCTACCTTCAGAAATTGCCCTCCACAGCGATTGAACAGTATCATTAAATCTGTTTTGGTGGATTACAAAGAGTTTAACTTTATTTTCGTCGCAAACTCTCTTCATTCTTAAGCCATCTTCCCACTTAATAGCCATAGGCTTCTCTGTAATTACGTGACAGCCCGCTTCCGCAATCTGCATTACATGAGTAGGGTGTAGTCCGTTTGGGGTAGCAACTGTTACTATATCAGGCTTTTGTTCCTGTAACATAGCATCTATTTCTGAATATGCTTGCGCATTAAAATCTTTTGCTACTGTTTGTGCACGCTCTAATTGTTGGTCGACAATACCAACAATTTCAACTTCGCCATGCAGCTCTTTAAGAGCTTCAAAATGTTTTTGAGAGATTCTGCCACACCCAATAAATCCTAATCTTATTTTTCTATTATTAATTGTCATTGAATCTCCTTTATAATTTTTGTGAGCGAATTTACTATGTATTCTCTTTCGTCATTTGTTACGTATGGGTGCATTGGCAAACAGAAGATTTGTTCTGAAAACCTTATGGAATTTTTAATATCCTTATCAAAATATGAATCTTTATAAGCAGGCTGCAGATGAAGTGGGGTTCTGTAATAAACATTACTCGGAATATTTACCTGGGCTAATTTTTTAATAATCTCATCTCTCTTTGGATGAAGTAATGAATATACAGCCCATACTGAATTTTCTGTCTCTTTTCCATTCGGTACTTGCAATAAATTCTGTAAAGATTCGCTATAAAAGCTTGCTAACTGATGCCTTGCTTCAATTTCTTTTGGGAAAACAGACATCTTCTCCAAAAGTACAGCAGCTTGAATTGTATCAAGCCTACTATTCATTCCAATTCTTATGTGAAAATACTTATCATCACCCTTGCCGTGGAAACAAATCGATTTTAATTTATCAGCCAATTTATCATCATTGGTAAACATCATTCCGCCATCGCCATAACAGCCAAGAGGTTTGGTTGGGAAGAAACTAGTAGTAGTAATATCTGCAAAGCCACCGCAAGGTTTACCTTTGTACTTAGCTCCAAATGCCTGAGCGGCATCTGAGATTAGAAACAAATCATGTTCATCAGCTATTCGTCTCAATTCATCGTAATTAGCTGCTGCACCAAACAAATCTACACTTATTATGCCTCTAATTTTCAATCCTTTGCTTTTAGCATCGGCAATAGATCTTTTAAGACTCTCGATCGAAATATTAAAAGTGTCATCTACGTCAACAAAGTATGGCACACCTCTGAGTAAACAAATAGCTTCTGCTGTTGCAACGTATGTAAAGCTCGGAGTAAACACTACTTCATCAGGCATTAGGTCAAAAGCCATTAATGCAACTGTCAACGCATCAGTACCATTCGCGCAACCTATGGCATGCTTAGCTCCATAAAATTCAGCAAGTTGACTTTCTAGCTCCTTAACTTCGGGCCCGATTATAAACTGACTGTGGTGAACAACGTTTGAGATGCGGTTTACAATAGACTGATGCAACAAATCCTTCTGTCTTGGCGAGTAAAGTAAGTCTATTGTTTTTGCTTGCATACAGCCCTTAAAAACTCCCTAGCTAGGTGTTGATAGTTATGTTTTGATAGAGCGTAGACTTTACCATTTTTTCCCATATTTGTCAATTTCTCAGGGGGTAGAGCCATTAGTTGTGAGATGGCTTCTTTTAGTGCAGTTGAATCGTTTGGATTTACAGATATACCACAATCTGCTTGTTTAATTAGATCATATTGGCTGTTCAAAACTTGTAAAATTGGCTTCTCAGCAAGCATATAATCAAATATTTTGTTGGCGCTGACGCCGAATCTGTACAGTGGGGAATCAGCGAACTCTATGTAAGCTGCATCTACTTTGCTAAGAAAAAGCGGCACTTGGCTTTTGGCTACTTTGTTATGAAAAACAATGTTTTTCATAAGCATAGCTTCTTTTTTTAAGTGTTTGCGCTGTGGCCCATTGCCAACCAGAATCAAGGCTACCTTTTTATGATTAAGCTTTTTAAATGCATCAAAAATAGTAGTCATGGGATTGGCTGACCCTAGGGAGCCTGCATAGCCGATTATGAACATTCCTTTCTTCTTTAATTTATCAATTTTTTTCTGAAGTGTCGGTGGTAGCTCGTCTGCAACCGTTAAATTCTCCAAAACTCCGTTTGGTATGGCGGTGAACTTTGATTCAGACACCCCATCCTTTTTAACGTGCTCATAGGCGCCAGGTATTATTGAGATTATATGATCGGAGAATTTATATGCAAACCACTCGCCCAGTCTCATAACCATAATGAAGGGATGCCATTTTGACATTTTTCCAAGCTCCATTGGCGACATTGGCCAAATATCATGAATTTCAAACACTAGCTTGGCTTTTGACAGCCTTGCTATAACCCAAGCAGGGAATATATCGATAGGGTAAGTTGATGATGCGATCACTATGTTAGGTCTTTTAACAAATGTGAAATAAAATGACATTATTAGGAGTTGGCAAACAAATACCAGCATACTTAGAAATCTTGAGATTCCATTGCCACTATACTTATTTGTCCACAGCCAAAAATAATTTATCCCACCAATATCCTGATTGCCTAATGTAATAGGTTGAGATTTTCTCAAATGCGAATAAGACCCACCAACCATTGTGACCTTATTATTATCTTTAACCCATTCTTTAGCTAAGTAATATGGACGAAATTCCATTCCTAGATCTTCCGAGCCTATGTAATGGTTGATAAGCAGTATATTCATAAGTACCTTGATAGAATGTCTGAAATTATATATAATTCCCGTAATCAAGTCTAAGGAATTTCATGTCTAATATTCAGTATTTACCATTTGCTCTACCAGACATCGATGATAACGAGATTAATGCGGTTGTGAATTGCATGAAATCTGGTTGGGTTACAACGGGCCCTATGGCAAAGCAATTTGAAGATAATTTTAAAAATTATATTGGAACAAATCTAGAAGCAGTTTCTGTAAATTCTGCTTCGATGGGAATACTTTTGGCTTTAGAAGCTCTAGGTCTTAAAGAAGGTGATGAAGTAATAATTCCAACTTATACATTCAGTGCTACTGGTATGATGGCAGTGCACATCGGTGTAAAACCTGTGTTATGCGATATAGATCCTAAAACTTTAAACATTGATCCTACTCAAATTGAAAAACTCATTACGCCAAAAACTAAAGCAATAATGCCAGTACATTTTGCAGGTCTTGCTTGTGACATGGATGCTATAAATCAAATCGCCAAAAAACATAAATTATTTGTAGTTGAAGATGCAGCTCATTCTTTGCCAACGCGTTACAAAGACACCATTATAGGCGATCACACCAGTGATGCTACTATCTATAGCTTTTATGCAACCAAAACTATAACAACAGGCGAAGGCGGGATGATAATTACCAAACATCCTGAATTAGCCAAGCGTTGCCGTACAATGAGATTGCATGGGATCTCTAGGGATGTTTTCGACCGCTATACGGCAAAAGGATCAAAGTGGTTTTATGAAATTATAGCACAAGGCCATAAGTGCAACCTCACTGACATAGCAGCCTCAATTGGCATTGAACAACTAAAAAAATGTAATAAATTCCATGCACGCAGACTAGAAATTGCACAAAAATATTTAGAAGCATTTAAGGATTTACCCATTATGTTACCCACTTATGTCGGCGACATAAAAGATCATGCTTGGCACCTATTTGTTGTGAGACTCCAAGATTCATTACAAATGACACGTGAGGATTTTATTGCGCAGATGGATCAAGAAGGAATTGGCTGTAGCGTTCATTTCATTCCTCTGCACCTACACCCTTATTGGCAAGAAAAACTACAAGTGAAAAAAGGTGATTTTCCAAATGCGGAAAAGGTTTTTGACAAAGCAGTAAGCTTACCTCTCTATACTAAAATGTCTGATGATGACGTTGAAAGAGTGATCAAATCTGTAAGAAAAATCTTATGTTAAAAACCTTATTTGATTACACATCAGCCTCAATTGGAATTATCATCCTAAGTCCAATTTTTCTATTGGTTGCGATTGCAATTTTATTGGATTCAAAAGGGCCCGTCTTCTTTAGACAAGAAAGGGTTGGGAAAGATGGTAAAATTTTTCTAATACACAAATTTCGTTCTATGAAAATTAATAAAGGTCTAGAACTCACGTCAGGGGATGATAAAAGAATAACTAGAATTGGTAAACTCATTAGAAAACTCCACTTGGATGAAGCTATTCAGCTTATTGATGTAGTGCAAGGCAATATGTCAATCGTAGGCCCCCGCCCAGAAGTACCAAAGTACATAAAATATTATCCTGAAAAATGGAAAAAAGTTTTATCAATTAAGCCAGGCATTACCGGGTATGGCGTGATTAAAACTGCCAAACTTGAGTATAAAACTCTTAGCAATTCTAAAAATATAGAGAAGGATTATATCGAAAAAATATTGCCTAAAAAGCTCGATTCTGAGCTCTTTTACATTGCGAAAAAGGGGATGATTTTAGATATAAAAATCATATTTATCACTCTTTTAAACCGTTACTAATCTTATGTACTTGCTCTTGAGTCGATTATGTAGTACTCTTAACCCTAGTTAAACTAATAATCCTTACCAAGTCTTGGTTAAAATAATCTATCGACTTTGCTAAACAGTTTGTTCGTGGGATACCTAAAGTATCTCAAGCTTTTTGTTGTTGAGGATTTTTAGTTTACGAATAACACTGTTTACAAAGGAGAATAAAATGGCAACAGGTTCAGTTAAGTGGTTTAACGCTACAAAAGGTTATGGATTTATTAAGCCAGATGATAGCGATAGAGATGTATTCGTTCACGTTAGTGCGGTACAACAAGCTGGTCTTAAAGTATTAAAAGATAACCAAAAAGTTAGCTATGATCTTGAAGAAAGCAAAGGTAAAGTTTCTGCAGTTAACATTAAGTTGATTGCTTAATTATCTTCTGTTGGAAGCGGGCTGGAGTTTAGAACAACTTTTCCAAATTCTAGCTCGCTCCAATCAATCGCTGTTTTTACTTCTATTTCATCCCCATTTATAAAAGCAAATCCTATTAATATGCCATAAGGCATAAGGTTTCCATCGCCAGAAGTTACAACAGGCTCTCCCTCTTCAATTTCTAAATCCTTTGGAGCGTATAAAACTTTTAGCGAATTATTGCTAAACTCCTGACCAGTTACTACGCACTTTTTTCTTGAGCCCACAAATATTGCGGGAATTTTTGAGTTTGTGTCAGTTATGGAAAGAACTTTGGCAGTTGTTGGAGTCATGCCAACTACTTTACCTATAAGTCCCTTCTCATTCATAATTATATTGCCAGACTTTAGGCCTTGCTCGCTTCCGATATCGACTGTAAAAGTTTTGTTAAATACGTCGAAGGAGTTTGATAGAACTCTGACCGCAAGTTCGTTTTTGGTAGATTCGTCTTGAAATTTTAGCAGTTCCTTGAGCTTGGCGTTTTCACCAACTAAAATTTCCATATCAATAATTTCACTTTTAAGTCGTTCATTCTCAACAATCAGATCTGCATTAGATCTTAGGGTTGCAAATAAGCCTATGCAGTACGCATACACGTCGCTAATTAATACAAACGGTGAGGAGAGTTTTGCATATACATTTGTGGCGACTTCAAATCCTGATTCTTTGAGTCGCATTGAAACAGCATTATCTGAATTGAATATAATCAATATTAGTAAACACGAGCAAATGACCAGATAAGACCTTAGTCTAGAGACGGAGAATCTAAAGAGACTAAATATATATCCAAATGTGTCGAAATCTCTAATAAGTTTTTTAGCCATTATGAACTTTTTCTAATCTTGCTGCTTTCAGTTTAGCAAAATCTTCTCCAGCATGATAGGAAGATCTTGTAAGTGGACTTGCGGAAACCATTAAAAACCCTTTTACTTTTGCCATACGTGCGAAATAATCGAACTCCTCGGGTGTTACAAACCTGTCAACAGGCGCATGTTTAGGGGTTGGTTGTAGGTATTGTCCTATAGTAATAAAGTCAACGTCTGCTGCTCTAAGATCATCCATTAATTGTAATACTTCTTCTTTAGTTTCTCCTAAGCCAACCATTAATCCAGATTTTGTAAACATAGTCGGATCTAATTTTTTGACAGTATGCAGTAGGTTTAAAGAGTTGAAATAACGGGCTCCTGGCCGGATTGTATTATATAAAGATGGTACTGTTTCAATGTTATGATTGTATACATCTGGTTTCGCTTTTACTACTATTTGTATAGAGTTTTCTTTTCTTAAAAAATCTGGGGTTAATACTTCTATTGAAGTATTAGGGGATAGCTTTCTAATTTTAGTAATGCACTCTGCAAAGTGATTCGCCCCACCATCCTCTAGATCATCTCTGTCTACTGAAGTGATTACTACATGACTTAATCCAAGTTTTGATACTGCCGCAGCTAAGTTGTCTGGTTCATGAGGATCTAGCTTATCGGGAATGCCAGTAGCAATATTACAAAATGCACATGCTCTAGTACAAGTGCTGCCTAGAATCATTACAGTCGCATGTTTCTTTTCCCAGCACTCTCCGATATTTGGACATGCAGCTTCTTCACATACTGTGCTTAGTTTATGAGTTCGTATCAGCTCGTGAGTATCTCTATATCCTTGGGATACAGGTGCTTTAACTCTTATCCAATCTGGTTTTTTTAATCTTATTGGCTGCTCCATAGTCACCACTCGTACTTTTTATATGATTTAGTTGCCGCAATTCTAGCAAAACCCCCTTAAAAAGCAATGAGGGCCTTGAGGCCCTCATTAAATAGTCACCTATAAAAAATAATAGGCTTATTACATTTTGCACATTTCTGTAGATTCGCAAGATTTGAATGCGGCCCAACAAATTAAGCCAAGGCCTAATCCTTCTACGATGCCAGCAATAAACCATGCCTGAGCTAGCTCAACAGTTATAGGCATCCAAGCGAATGCTGCTGCTGACATTGTGCCCATTAATAGTCCGATCAATAATCCAAATCGTACTCCTCTCATAACTCCGCAACCACCCCAATACTTTGAGTATAGTCCCGAAACCACAAAAGCAGTTACAACCTGTGTTGCAATCAGGAAAAGGCTATAATCATCCATTTCTGCAGCTGATCTCCAAAGATGTTTAGTATGGAGATACATAGGCATTAAAAGGTTGCCGTGTACAACGTACCCAAATGCAAAGATAAATGCAAAACAACCTAGTGTGCTTAGCATTAAGTTCCATACTTTGGCGCCAGTAACAGGGCAGCACATTGAGCAAGCCGAAGCTTTAACTGCGGTTTTGTTATTTTTCATATTTTTAGTACTTTTAGTTTTTTTCATCCTTTTCTCCCAAATAAAAAAGATTTATATTTCAAGAATATGAATTAGTTAGGGCATTTGTCAAGTCATCTCTAACTTTTTGTTGTGGGCTTTACTAAGATTAGATACGAAGTGATTTCACTAATTATGAGGAAATGGCGGAAGGAAAGGGATTCGAACCCTCGATACTCGTTAAAGTAAACACGCTTTCCAGGCGTGCGCCTTAAACCACTCGGCCATCCTTCCATAGGGCGGAAAATATATTAAAACCCCATCTATGACAACTGTAAACTAACGTACCCCAAGCTTTCTAAGAATTCTAAGTTGAATTTCATTTGCTAATTCCTTGGTCATCCTAATTGCAGTCTCATCTTCGGAAACTAAAGCTGAGTATGGCGAGTCTGCAACTTGAAAACTATCAATTGCTATCAGTTTATCTGTATAAATTAATTTGTTTGTTGCTAAATCTCTCATTACTAATGTTATGTAGAGACTAACTCGTGTTCTGGTGCTTGTATTATTCTGCGTCTCATAAGAAGTTAATGCTTTGGCAACAGTAACATCTAAGTAATGGGTTGAATTATGAGATTGGTTAGAATGAAATGTATCTTCTAAAGTTTTCTGAAGGACGTGAGCAAATTTTGCTGGGATGTCACCTGTTGCATTAACAAGAACTTTAATTTGGCTTAATTTTTCCGCAGAGTCGCTATTTTCAGAGTATAATGGCTTGAATCCACAGCTTGTAGTCATAAGCACTACAAAAATAGAAAAGAGAACTTTTTTCATGTTAATCTCATAGTTATTATGGCATGATGTTACTACAAAACACGATAAATGTAATAAATTTATGAAAGCTGAAAGAATTCAAAATAACGTAGAAGCACTACCTAACTGGAATTTAGGAGATATGTATCCTGGAATAGAAAGTAAAGAGCTTGAAGCAGATGTGAAAAAACTTACAAGTGGAACAAAAAAGTTTGCTAAAGACTATGTGGGGAAAATTGCAAAACTTTCAGCTCAGAATCTATTCAAAGCAATAAAGACTTATGATGAATTAAGTGACTTGGGCGGTAAAATTATGAGTTTTGCTTTCCTGTATTATTGTACTCAAGTTAATGACCCGAAAGCTCAGTCTTTTTATCAGAACATGGAAGAAAAAATTAATCAATTAACTCAGCAACTTATATTTTTTAGCTTGGAACTTAATAATATAGATGATGCAAAAATTCAGAAGCTGCTTAAGGATAAGAAGCTAAGTTTCTACGCGCCGTTTATTCGAGATAGTAGAGTTTGGAAAAACTATCAGCTTTCTCAAAAAGAAGAAGAAATAATCCATGAAAAAAGCCTAGCCAGTCGTTCTGCATGGGTGAGATTGTTCGATCAAACTGATGCAGCACTAAGGTTCCCATTTCAAGGTAAAGAGCTTACTGTATCTGAGATATTCAATAAGTTCTCTTCAGCTAATGCAGGGGATAGAAAGCAAGCAGCAGATTCAATCGGTGAGACATTATCTAAAAACATATCTACGTTTGCTTTTATAACTAATACTTTGATTAAAGAAAAAGAGTTAGAGGATAAACGTCGTGGACTTAAGGCACCAATTTCTTCCCAGAATTTATCTAATTTAATCGAGGATAAAGTTGTAGATACATTAATGGAGGCTGTAAAAGCTAACTACCCAAGGCTATCGCATAGATATTATAAGATAAAAGCTAAAATGCTTGGTATGGATAAGCTGAATTATTGGGATAGAAATGCTACTTTATCTCAAGATGAAGACAGTTATATACCGTGGCAAACGGCAAAGGAAATAGTCATAGATTCGTATGGGAAATTTTCGCCTGAGTTAGCTGAAATCGTTGAAATGTTCTTTGATAAAAAATGGATAGATGCAAAGCCAAGGCAAGGAAAAATGGGTGGTGCATTCTCACACTCAACGGTTCCATCTTGTCATCCATACATCATGATGAATTATCATGGGAAAAACAGAGACGTTATGACCCTGGCGCATGAGCTCGGACACGGAGTCCATCAGTGGCTATCTAGGGGGCAAGGTAGTTTGATGTGCCGCACACCCCTTACGCTTGCTGAAACAGCCTCTGTGTTTGGAGAGCAGCTAACTTTTAGGGCTTTGATTGAGAGAGAGAAAGATCCTAAGAAAAAAAAGCTGCTTATAGCTGGCAAAATTGAAGACATGTTAAATACTGTAGTTCGACAAATTGCTATGTGTGAGTTTGAAAAACAGTTGCATGAAGAAAGAAAAAAAGGCGAAGTTAGTTCAGATAGAATAGGCGATATTTGGATCAAAACTCAAGTTGAGAGCTTTGGAAATTATGTAAAAATTGATGATAGATATAAAAATTACTGGTCGTATATTCCACATTTTGTGCATACACCTTTTTATGTCTATGCCTATGCATTTGGTGATTGTTTGGTAAATTCTTTGTACTCAGTATTCGAAAATGGAAAAGTTAAAAATTTTGAACAAAAGTATGTCGAGATGCTCTCCGCTGGAGGAAGTTTAAGATACAAAGAGCTGCTAGCCCCTTTCAAACTAGATCCTTCAAAGAGCACTTTTTGGCAGCAAGGTTTGGATGTAATATCAGGCTTTATCGATATGTTGGAGTAATTCAGTTTTAAGTTGTCCAAAGCAACTTGTTATGCCAGTATTAATCCATATTTTCATTTTAAGAGTTAAGATATGGCCGAAGTAGAAAAGCAAGAAACTAAGCCTGAAGATAAGGAAGCTGAAGGAGCTGCTCCTGCCGAAGGGGCAGAGGGAGGCGAAAGTGTTGAAGGCCAAGAAGTTGCTCCATCGTCAGGAAAAAAGAAAAAACTGATAGCTCTTGTTATTGCGATCATTTTGTGTGGTGGAGGTGGTGCTACATTTGTAATGCTGAAGAAAAAGAAGGAAACCGAAGAAGCAGAAAAGCATGCTGCCGAACAAGCTGCTCCAAAAGTTGAAACTATTTTTCATGATATGGATGAGATGATAATCAATCTAAACACTGAAGGAAAAAGTGTTAGTTTTATGAAGTTGAAAATCACCCTTGAGCTAGAAGGAAAAGAGAATTTGACAGCAGTTCAGAAAATGATGCCTAAAATTAATGACGTATTACAGATGTACTTAAGGGAGTTGCGCCCTTCGGATATGCAAGGATCAGTTGGTTTATATAGACTGAAAGAGGAATTGCTTTTAAGAATTAATAAGATTATTTACCCTTCTCAGGTTAATGATCTTCTGTTCAAAGAAGTCTTGGTGCAATAGATATGTCAGAACAAGAAAAAACAAAGAATGATCAAAATCTCGATTCTGGCAAAGAGAAAGCTGGAATTGAAGTTTTAATTGAGAGAGCGCTTCACTCTCACACCAGACTTCCAATGTTAGAAGTTGTGTATGATAGGTTTGTGCGGGTTTTTTCTAATACTTTAAGAGGGTTTACTTCTTTCACAGTTGATGCAGACATAGCGAAAATAAATATCACTAGGTTTGGTGAATATGTTGATACTGTGCCTACACCAACAATGATCGCAGTAGTAAAAGCTGTTGAGTGGGATAATTATGGTCTAGTAGTAATTGAGAGCCAGTTAATATACACTTTTATGGACATACTTTTTGGTGGTAGGAAAATGCCACAGACTTTAAAAGTAGAGGGTAGGCCATATACATCTATTGAACAGAACATCGTTCAGGTTATCACTGAAATGCTTTTAAATGATCTAAGTGCCTCCTTCGAGCTTGTAACCCCAGTAACTTTCCAATTAGACAGATTAGAGTCTAACCCAAAATTCGCTATGATATCTAGGCCAGACGATGCGATTAACCATCTTAGCCTAGATATAAGTATGGATAGCAGAAGTGGAAAAATAGATATTATTTTTCCTTATGCCACAATAGAGCCTGCTAAAAAGATATTAGCCAAATCTTTTCTGGGGGAAAGAGGAAGTAAAGATCCAACGTGGTTAAGGCATTTTGAGCATGAAATTGCCAATGCAAAAATAATTGCTGAAGTCACCCTAAATGGCAAAACCTCTTCATTGAAAGAAGCATTAAACATGAAAGTAGGG
>JACCDG011540892.1_pt1 | contig 22527 bp, 20 predicted proteins | sample 7442471 | NCBI WGS metagenome assembly JACCDG01 (sample SAMN15323444, study PRJNA562643) | freshwater metagenome | isolation source: river surface water | place: USA:Blue River Watershed | collected 2017-08-17 | reverse complement strand
GTCATCGGCCGACTTCACCAACCTGCTGTCGACCTGGTGCGACAAGTACCCGATCATCTCGATCGAAGACGGCATGCATGAAGGCGACTGGGAAGGCTGGGCCACGCTGACCAAGGCGCTCGGCAAGAAGGTGCAGCTGGTCGGCGACGACCTGTTCGTCACCAACACCAAGATCCTCAAAGAGGGCATCGAGAAGAACATCGCGAACTCGATCCTGATCAAGATCAACCAGATCGGCACCCTGACCGAGACCTTCGCCGCCATCGAGATGGCCAAGCGCGCCGCCTATACCGCCGTCATCTCGCACCGCTCGGGCGAGACCGAAGACTCGACCATTGCCGACATCGCCGTCGGCACCAATGCGCTGCAGATCAAGACCGGTTCGATGTCGCGCTCGGACCGCATGGCCAAGTACAACCAGCTGCTGCGCATCGAGGAAGACCTGGGCGACATCGCCAGCTACCCGGGCCGTTCGGCTTTCTACAATCTGCGCTAAGGCGACCGCCGGCCTGTCATCAGGGCCGGCGTCCCTGCGGAACGCCCCGTGCGCCTGATCCTCATCTGCCTGACGGCCCTGCTGATCCTGATCCAGTACCCCCTGTGGCTGGGCAAGGGGGGCTGGCTGCGGGTGTGGGATTTGTCGCGCCAGCTCGATTCGGCGCTGGCCAAGGAACAGGAACTCAAGGCGCGCAATGCCAAACTGGCGTCGGAAGTGCAGGACCTGAAGGAGGGCACCGGCGCGGTCGAGGAGCGGGCGCGCTATGAGCTGGGCCTGATCAAGGAAAACGAGATCTTCGTGCAGGTGCTGGAGCCCGGCGCCAGCAAGGTGCCGCCAGCGCCGCCTGTCGCGCCGGCGAAGTAACTTCACCGCCCGTTGGCCAGGCGCCTGCCGGCGTGTGCCGTCCCGGCGCGCTGTCCGCAGCGCCGGCTGCCGTTGCTCAGTGCTGCTGCCGCCCCGGTGTCTGCACCGCAGCCGAAATGGCGTCGGCCACAAACAGCTGCGCGCAGTCCACCGCATCAAACGCGTATTTCTGGCCGCAGAAATCGCAATCGATATCGAGCCCGCCGAGATCGGCCAGCGCATCGTCGATTTCTTCCCGCCCCAGCATTTTCAGCATGTTGCCGACTTTCTCGCGCGAGCAGCCGCAATGGAAGGACAGCGGGCGCGGCTCGAACAGGCGCACCGTCTCTTCCCAGTACAGCCGGTTGAGCAGCGTCATGATGTCCACGCTCAGCATTTCCTCGCTGCGCAATGTGGACGCCAGCGTGACCACATGGTCCCAGCGCTCATTGTCGGCTTGCGGCGATGGCGTGCCCCCTTCGTCCGGCAGCTTTTGCAGCAGCAGTCCGCGCGCGACCTGGGTATCGGCCGCCAGCCACAGTTTCGTGTCCAGCTGTTCGGAGCGCAGCATGTAATTCTCGATCACGCCGGCCACGCTATCGCCGTCCAGCGACACGATGCCTTGATACGCCTGCTGGCCGGGCAATTTGTCGGCCGGGTCGAGGGTGATCGCGAAGCGGCCATGGCCATGCAGGTTGACCAGTTCGCGCAGGCTGGCGTTGTCGGCAATCTCGGCGTCGGCAGCCAGCTTGGCGGTGGCGCGCAGGCGCAGCGCGGAATCGCATTCGACCACCAGCAGCAGCACCGGGCCGTCGCCGTGCACTTGCATGATCAGCGAGCCATTGAACTTCAGGTTGGCCGACAGCAGCGCGGCCGCGGCCATCATCTCGCCCAGCACCGTCGTGACGGCCGCCGGATAGGTGCGGCGCGCTTGCACCTGTTGCCAGGCGTCGGAAATCTCGACCAGTTCGCCGCGTACCGGGGAACTGTCGAACATGAATCTTTGCAGGGTGTCGCTCATGGGTCTGGCCGGTGAACCGGTTCGCTGAAAAGCCGGGGAACGAGGAATCGATGAAACGGAAAATTCGGGAAGCGTGCCGACCGGGCTCAGCCCAGCGGCTTCAGGTTCTGGCGATAGTTGATTGCACGCTGGACATACATGTCGGCACTGGCCTTCAGTCCGGCGATCTGTTCATCCGTCAGCGTGCGCACGGCCTTGGCCGGCGTTCCTATGATCAGTGAATTGTCGGGGAATTCCTTGCCCTCGGTGACCAGCGCGCCGGCGCCGACCAGGCAGTTGCGGCCTATCTTCGCGCCATTCAGGATCACGGCCTGGATGCCGATCAGGCTGCCATCGCCGATGCTGCAGCCGTGCAGCATCGCCTGGTGGCCGACGGTGACGTCGCTGCCCAGCGTCAGCGGGAAGCCCTTGTCGGTATGGGCGACCACGCCCTCCTGAAGGTTGCTGCGCTCGCCGATGCTGATCAGCTCGTTATCGCCGCGCAGCGTCGCGCCGAACCAGATGCTGGCATGCGCTTTCAACTGCACGTTGCCGATGACGGTGGCCGTATCGGTCACGTAGGCTGTGTCGTGGATGTCGGGCGATACGTCGCCGAGCTGGTAGATCGCCATGGGGATTTACAATGGAGTTCTTCGAATGGCCTGCATTTTACCCTTCAGCGCATGACCGCATCCTCTGACGCCCCTGCCTCGGCCGCAGCCGCCGACGTTTCCACCGCCGGTGCCACTGCCATGCCCGCTGCGGCCGTGCCCGACCGTGCACTGCCCGTCTGGCGCGCGGCCGTGCTGCACTGGCTGTGCGAGACGCGGCCCGAGCGCAAGGCGGCCGGCACCCGGGCGCTGTACGCGGCCTGGCGTGCGGGCGACCGCCTGCCGCCGGCGCTCGCCGGGCTGGCCGATGCCGCTGGCAAGCCGGAGGCTCCCCATGCCGCTGCCACTGCTACTGCGGAGGCCGCCGCTGCCGATCCGGGCCGCATCCCCGGCCGGCCCGAGCGGCCGCTGCTGGTGCCGCCGCGCGCTGTCGAACGGCGGCCCATGCATACGGTCGAGGGCAGGGCGGCGCTGATCCATGCGCTGGCGCACATCGAATTCAATGCGATCAACCTCGCGCTGGACGCGGCCTGGCGTTTCGAGGGCTTGCCGGAGGCATTTTTTTCGGACTGGCTGAAGGTGGCCGACGAAGAGGCGCTGCATTTCAGCTTGCTGGCCGGGCATCTGCAGTCGCTCGGCTCTGCCTATGGCGATTTCAGTGCCCATAACAGCCTGTGGGAGATGGCGGCCCTGACCAGCGGTGATGTGCTGGCGCGGATGGCGCTGGTGCCGCGCACGCTGGAAGCGCGCGGGCTGGATGCGACGCCGGCGGTGCGCGCCAAGCTGGCGCAGGCCGGCGACGCCAGGGCGGCGGCCATTCTCGACATCATCCTGCATGACGAGGTCGGCCATGTGGCCATCGGCAACTACTGGTATGGCTGGCTGTGCGAACGTGACGGCCTCGACCCGCTGGCCAGCTATGCGGCGCTGGCCCTGCGTTACAAGGCGCCGGTGCCGCGCGGGCCGTTCAACCTCGCCGCCCGCCGTGCGGCCGGCTTCACCGACGACGAACTGCGGGCGCTGACCTCGGCCTGAGCCAGGCGCCGGGTGCCGCCACGGATCAGGCCGCCGACCGGCTGGTCGCCGCCCGTTCTTCTTCCTGCAGCCGCAGCACGCGACGCTGTACCTTGCCGGTGGTGGTCATCGGCAGCGCATCGATGAACTCGATTTCCTTCGGATACTCATAAGGCGCCAGCAGCCCGCGCACATGCTGCTGCAATTCGGCGATCAGGGCTGCATCCTGCTGCGCGCCGCGTTGCCGTCCCTCGGTCAGCACGATATAGGCCTTCACGAGGTTGCCGCGCTCGGCATCGGGCTTGGGCACCACCGCCGCATTGGCCACCGCCGGATGCTTGACCAGGCAGTTCTCGATTTCGGACGGGCCGATGCGATAGCCAGCAGCCTTGAACATGTCATCGGCGCGGCCGCGATACCAGAGATAGCCGTCGCTATCGATCTCGGCCAGATCCCCCGTCAGCAGCCAGTCGCCGCGATACTTGTCCCGGGTGGCATCGTCGCGCTTCCAGTAGCCGACAAAGATCACCGGGTCCGGATGGCCGTGGATGTCGAGCCGGTGCAGCGCCACTTCGCCGGTCGCGCCGGCCTGCACCGGCTGCCCGGCATCGTCCAGCACCGCGACACGATGGCCCGGGTAGGGACGGCCCATGCTGCCCGGACGCGCCGGCCAGTGGATCGCGCAGTTGCCGACCAGGTAGTTGGCCTCGGTCTGGCCAAACATCTCATTGATGGTCACCCCCAGTGCCGCCTGCGCCCAATGGAAGACCGCATCGCCGACCGCTTCGCCGGCGCTCATCACGGCGCGCAGCTTGAGCTGGTAGTGATGTTTTGGTTCGGGCACGGCCTTCATCATCATTTTCAGCGCGGTCGGGAACAGGAAGCTGTTCGTCACCTGCTGCCGCTCCATCAGGCGGAATGCCTGCTCGGCCGAGAAGCGCGCGCGGCTGGCCACGATGGGCTTGCCGAAGTAGAGGGTCGGCAGCAGCGCATCCATCAGGCCGCCGGTCCATGCCCAGTCGGCCGGCGACCAGAAGACATCGCCTTCCTGCGGGAACCAGTCTTGCGAGGCGACGAAGCCGGGCAGGTTGCCCACCAGCGCAGACTGCGGCATCAGCGCGCCTTTCGGCGAGCCGGTGGTGCCGCTGGTGTAGATCAGCAGCGCCGGATCGCCGGCGCGGGTGCCGACCGGTGTAAAGCTGTCGGCGGTGCTGGCCAATGCCGCATGCCAGTCGATCAGGTCGTCGCGGCCGGCATCGACGGCGATGATGCGCTTGAGTGCCGGGCAATCGGCGCGGATCGTGTCGATGGCCGCCAGTGCTGCCTCATCGGCAATCAGCACGCTGGCTTCGCTGTCTTGCAGCCGGTAGGCGAGGGCCTCGGGGCCGAACAGCACCGACATCGGCATCGCGATCGCGCCCAGCTGGTGGCAGGCGATATGGGCAACGGCCACTTCGGGCCGCTGCGGCAGCACGATGGCCACGCGCGTGCCGCGCTGCACGCCCAGCGTGCGCAAGACATTCGACAGGCGGTTGGCGTCGCGCTGCAGCTCGGCATAGCTGACCTGGCGATCGCCGAGCTCGTCGTCATGCACGATGATGGCGATGCGCTCGGGGTCATCGGCCCAGCGCGTGCAGCAGGCATGGCCGATGTTGAAGTCGGCCGGCACATGCCAGCGAAAATCGCGGTACAGCGATGCGTAGCGGTCGTCCGGCAGGGCGGTGGTGGGGCGGCGCCTGGCGCTCATGGGGTCTCCCTTATAATCGTTGCGCATTATCGCCGTGTTCCGGCGCTGCACTTTCGTCGGGCGATGCTACCGTCGCCCCTCACCACTGGCAAGCCGCCTGAGCGACTTGCCGCAACCCTTGCCGTCATGACCGCTGCCTTGTCGATTCCCGTCAAACCCTCCCGCTCCGAATTCCTCACACTGAGAAAATTGTCGACCCATGTCCGGCACTGGGGCCGCGAGGGCGCGCCCAAGCTGTTCATGCTGCACGGCTGGATGGATGTGTCGGCCTCATTCCAGTTCGTCGTCGATTGCCTGGCGGGCGACTGGCACGTGATTGCGCCGGACTGGCGCGGCTTCGGGCTGACGTCGCGCATCGACGGCGATTGCTACTGGTTCGCCGATTACCTGGGCGACCTCGATGCGCTGCTGGACCACTATGCCGGCGACGAAGCGGTCAATCTGCTCGGTCATTCGATGGGCGGCAATGTGGCCTCCATCTATGCCGGCGTGCGGCCCCAGCGTATCGGCAAGCTGGTCAATCTCGAGGGCTTCGGCTTGCCGGCCACGCGGCCGGAGCAGGCGCCGGCCCGGTTCGCGCAATGGATGGACGAGTTGCGCACGCCGCCCGTGATGCGGCCCTATGCCAGTTGCGACGAGGTGGCGGCGCGGCTGAAAAAGAATAATCCGCGCATGACGGATGCGCGCGCGCAATTCCTGGCCGGCCATTGGGCGGCGCAAAATGCGGACGGGCAATGGGACATCCTGGGCGATCCGGCGCACAAGATCACCAGCGCGACGCTCTACCGCGTCGATGAAGTCACGGCCTGCTGGGCGGCCATCACCGCGCCGGTGCTGTGGGTGGAGGCCGACGACACCGACATCTGGCGCTGGATGGGGCCGAAAGCGACGGCACGGATCGAGATCGATCGTCGCAAGGCTTTCATTCCCCACGTCCAGACCGCCATGATCGCCGACGCCGGCCACATGCTGCATCACGACCAGCCCGAGGCACTGGCGCGCGTGATCGAGGCCTTCCTGACGTGAAACCTCGCAGCAGGCGCCGGCCCTGCGAGCGCAGGGGCGCCAGCGTACAATGTCGTTCATGGATTTGAGAACCGTTGTCCCTGTCGCGCGTGCTGTTGGCGCAAGTACCGCCGGCCATGCTTAACGCCGACCTGCACTGTCATTCAAACGTATCGGACGGCACGCTGGCGCCGGCCGAGCTGGCCGCGCGCGCCAAAGCGCATGGGGTTGATTACTGGGCCCTGACCGATCATGACGAAGTCGGCGGCATCGCGGCTGCGCGCGCCGCCGCCGCCGAGGTCGGCCTGCCATTCGCGGCCGGCGTCGAGGTGTCGATCACCTGGGCCGGCAAGACCGTGCACATCGTTGGCCTGGGCATCGACGAGACCAATGCGACCCTGACCGCGGGGCTGGATTCGGTGCGCAATGGCCGCCTCAGCCGCGGGCGCGAGATCGCCGCCCAGCTGGAACAGGCCGGCATCCCCGGCGCCTTCGACGGCGCGCTCAAGTACGCCGACAATCCCGAGATGCTCGGCCGCACCCATTTCGCGCGCTTCCTGATGGACGCCGGCGTGCAGCCCACGGTGTCGGCGGTCTTCGACAATTACCTGGTCGAGGGCAAGCCCGGCTTTGTCCCGCATCGCTGGGCAACGCTGGAGCAGGCGGTCAGCTGGATACGCGCGGCCGGCGGACGTGCCGTTATCGCCCATCCGGGACGTTATCCTTTCACTGACTTGCAGCTGTGGGCGATGATCGATAACTTCCGCGAGCTCGGCGGCGAGGGCATCGAGGTCGTGACCGGCAGCCATACGCCGGACCAGTACCAGACCTTCGCCAATGTCGCGCGCCGCAGCGGCCTGCTGGCCTCGCGCGGCTCGGATTTCCATGGGCCCGGCGAGTCCCGGGTTGAGCTCGGCGCCTTGCCGCCGCTGCCGTCCGGCCTGACCCCGGTTTGGCATGATTGGTGAGAAAATTTCTCATCAGAACTAAGAAATTCTTCGGTTTTTCCTGACTTGTCTAACAATAATTAACCCCAAAATATCGCGCATGCACCCCGGGATTGCGGCGACCATGCCGCCCAGCCCGGCTGGGTCCGGCCCGGTGCAGACCTGATCTTTCCTTCGTGGAGAAACCTTTATGAAACGTATCTTGCTGTTTGTGCTGACCAATATTGCCGTGGTCGCTGTGCTGTCCATCGTGCTGTCGGTACTCGGCGTAGACCGCTTCCTGACGGCCCAGGGCCTGAACGTCGGCATGCTCCTGGTGTTCTCGCTGGTGCTCGGCTTTACCGGCGCCATCATCTCGCTGTTGATCAGCAAGCCGATGGCGAAATGGTCCACCGGCGCGCGTGTCATTGATGCGCCCGAGAATGCCACCGAACAATGGCTGGTTGACACCGTGCGCCGACTGGCCGATCGCGCCGGCATCGGCATGCCGGAAGTCGCCGTCTATGACGGCGAGCCGAATGCCTTTGCCACCGGCGCCTTCCGCAACGAGGCACTGGTGGCGGTCTCGAGCGGCCTGCTGATGAACATGACGCGCGAAGAAGTCGAGGCCGTGCTCGGCCATGAAATCGCCCACGTGGCCAATGGCGACATGGTGACCATGACCCTGGTCCAGGGCGTGGTGAACACCTTCGTGGTGTTCCTCTCGCGCGTGGTGGGCTTCGTGGTCGATCGCGCGCTGTCGCGCAATGGCGAGCAATCCACCGGCGGCATCGGCTATACGGTCACCGTGATCGTTTGCCAGATCGTGTTTGGCCTGCTGGCCTCGATGATCGTGGCCTGGTTCTCGCGCCAGCGCGAGTTCCGTGCCGATGCCGGCTCGGCCCAGTTGCTGGGCAGCCGCCAGCCGATGATCAATGCGCTGGCCCGCCTGGGCAGCATGCACGAGGCTGAACTGCCGCAATCGGTGGCGGCGCTGGGCATCAACCATTCGAGTGGTATTTTCGAGCTGTTCTCGACCCACCCGCCGATCGAAGAGCGCATCGCAGCACTGCAGCAGGGCTGACGCAAGGCCGGCCCGCCCGCTTGCAGTACACTCGGGCAGGCGACAACATGGCGCGCCAGGCGATATGCCTGGCGCTTCTTTTTGATGACCCAGTTCTTCCAGATCCATCCGGACAATCCCCAGCAGCGGCTGGTGCGCCAGGCCGCGCAGATCATCCATGGCGGCGGCATCGTCGCGCTGCCCACCGACTCCAGTTATGCGCTGGCCTGTCATCTCGATGACAAGAGCGCCGTCGACCAGCTGCGGCGCATACGCGGCATCGACGACAAGCATCACCTGACCCTGCTGTGCCGCGACCTGTCCGACCTGGCCAACTATGCGCGGGTCGACAACCGTCAATACCGGCTGCTGAAGTCGGCCACGCCGGGGCCCTACACCTTCATCCTCGAGGCCACGCGCGAAGTGCCGCGCCGGCTCTCGCATCCGTCGCGCAAGACCATCGGCCTGCGGGTGCCCGAGCATGCGATCGCCCAGGCACTGCTGGCCGAGCTAGGGCAGCCGCTGCTGGGCACGACCCTGATCCTGCCCGGCAGCGACGAGGCGCTGCACGACCCGGCCGAGATCCGCGACGCCCTGCAGAAGCAGGTGGCGCTGGTGATCGATGGCGGCGCCTGCAGCCTGCAGCCCACCACCGTGGTCGACCTGACCGGCGAGTCGCCGGTCGTTTTGCGCGAGGGCAGGGGCGATGTCGCCTTGTTCCGCTGAGATGGCCGGTGATTTGATGGCCGTAGCGCCTGTCGGCGCCGATTCGAGGCTTGCCCGTCTGTTAAAATCCCGCTGATGAACGAGACCGTCCAGACGATAGCGGTCTATGCGCTGCCTATCCTCTTTGCGATTACGCTGCACGAAGCTGCGCACGCCTATGCCGCCCGCTACTTCGGCGACCTGACCGCGTTCTCCCAGGGGCGCATGAGCCTCAACCCGGTCAGGCACATCGATCCGATCGGCACCATCGCCATCCCGCTGGTGCTGGCGCTGCTCAATAGTCCTTTCCTGTTCGGCTATGCGAAGCCGGTGCCGGTCGATTTTGCCCGCCTCAACAATCCGAAAAAAGACATGCTGTGGGTCGCGCTGGCCGGCCCGCTGGCCAACCTGGTGATGGCGCTGGGCTGGATGGTGCTGTTCTTCGTGCTCGATGCCGCCGGCCTCGACGAAGAGTATTTCTTCCGCATGGCCAAGGCCGGCATCGTGGTCAACCTGGTGCTGTTCGCCTTCAACATGTTTCCGGTGCCGCCGCTCGATGGCGGCCGCATCATGACCAGCCTGCTGCCGAACCGCTATGCTTTCCGGTTTGCGCGGCTCGAGCCATATGGCTTTTTCATCGTGCTGGCATTGCTGATGCTGAACCTGCTGCATTTCTGGATGCTGCCCGTGATCGCCGGCGCGAATGCGGTGCTGAACCTGCTGATTTCTCCTCTTAAACTCCTGCTGACCTGAGAACGTCCATGTACCCTGATCGTGTTGTCTCCGGCATGCGCCCGACGGGCGCGATGCACCTCGGCCATTACCATGGGGCGCTGAAGAACTGGGTGAAGCTGCAAAGCGAACATCCGTGCCTGTTCTTCGTCGCTGACTGGCATGCGCTGACGACGCACTACGATGATCCGTCCATCATCGAGACCAGTACCTGGGACATGGTGATCGACTGGCTGGCCGCCGGCGTCGATCCCTCGCAGGCGACGATCTTCATCCAGTCCAAGGTGCCCGAGCATGCCGAGCTGCACCTGCTGCTGTCGATGTCGACGCCGCTGGGCTGGCTCGAGCGCGTGCCGACCTACAAGGACCAGCAGGAAAAGCTGGCTGACCGTGACCTGGCGACCTATGGCTTCCTCGGCTATCCGCTGCTGCAGGCGGCCGATGTGCTGATCTATCGCGCCAGCATGGTGCCGGTCGGCGAAGACCAGGTGCCGCACATCGAAATGATGCGCGAGATCGCGCGGCGCTTTAATCATTTGTATGGCCGCGAAAAGGATTTTCAGGAAAAGGCGCAGGAAGCCGTCAAGAAGCTGGGCTCCAAACGCGCCAAGCTGTACAACGAGCTGCGCACCGAATACCAGGAGCAGGGCAAGGATGATGCGTTGGAGCAGGCCAAGGCCATGCTGGACGATGCGCAGAACCTGTCGATGATCGATCGCGAGCGCCTGTTCGGCTATCTCGAGGGCAGCCGCAAGCTGATCCTCGTCGAGCCGCAGGCCTTGCTGACCGAGGCCTCGCGCCTGCCGGGCCTCGACGGGCAGAAAATGTCCAAGAGTTACGGCAACACGATCGCGCTGCGCGACGACCGCGACACCGTCACCAGGAAAGTCCGCACCATGCCGACCGACCCGGCACGCGTGCGCCGCACCGACGCCGGCGATCCGGACAAATGCCCGGTGTGGATGTTCCATCAGGTGTATTCCGACGACGCCACCAAGGACTGGGTGGTGAAGGGCTGCAAGTCGGCCGGCATCGGCTGCCTCGAATGCAAGCAGCCAGTGATCGACGGCATCCTGAAGGAACAAGAGCCGATGCGCGAGCGCGCCCAAAAATACCTGGACGATCCCTCGCTGGTGCGAGCAATCGTCGCCGACGGTTGCGACCAGGCGCGCAAGTATGCGCAGGAGACCATGCGCGACGTGCGGGAAGAGATGGGCCTGTCGTACAACTGAACCGCTGCGTGCCCCTGAACGAACGCCGGACTCAAGTCATGTCGCTCCACGTACAGCAAGACCAGCCATCGGCCTGGGTGCGGCGCTTTGCGCCGCTGGTCCCGCAGGGCCTGGTGCTGGATCTTGCCTGCGGTGGCGGCCGCCATGCGCGGCTGCTGGCCAGCCTCGGGCATCAGGTACTGGCCGTCGATCGCGACCCGCAGGCGCTGGCCGCCAGTGCCGGCGAACGTATCCGCACGCTGGCCTTCGATCTTGAACGCGAGGGCGTTGAAACCGACCCCGCGTTTCCGCTGACCGAAGGCCGTTTCAGCGGCATTATCGTCACCAACTACCTGCACCGGCCGCTGCTGCCGTTGTTGCTGGCCAGCCTGGCTGACGGCGGTTTGCTGTTGTACGAAACTTTTGCACTCGGCAATGGTCAGTTTGGCAAGCCGTCCAATCCTGATTTCCTGCTCGCCCCCGGCGAGCTGTTGCAGGCAGTCGCTGCACAGGCGGCTGCACAGGCGGCTGCACAGGCGGCTGCGCAGGCGGGGCCCCGCGGCGGCCTGCGCGTGCTGGCCTACGAAGATGGCTATACCGGGCAGCCGAAGCCGGCGATGGTGCAGCGCCTGTGCGTGCGGCGCGACGGCGCTGACGAGACCTTGCCGGCGGCCCTCGCGCTGGATGGGCGCGCCGACTGAAACATCCTGAAACAAGGCTTTCGGCGCTGATTCTGTCCCGTCTGAAGGGCGATCCGCTACAATCACGGTTTTGGATTTTTGCGGCGAATCAACCATGATCAAGGGCAGCATAGTAGCGATCGTGACCCCGATGCATGAGGACGGCAGCCTCGACCTGCCCGCCCTGAAAGCATTGCTGGACTGGCATATTGCCGAAGGCACGGATGGCATCGTCATCGTCGGCACCACCGGCGAATCGCCGACCGTCTCGGTCGACGAACATTGCGAGCTGATCAAGCTGGCTGTCGACCATGTGGCCGGCCGCATCCCCGTCATCGCCGGCACCGGCGGCAACTCGACCACTGAAGCGATCGAACTGACCGCCTATGCGAAGAAAGTCGGCGCCGATGCATCGCTGCAGTTGGTGCCGTACTACAACCGGCCGACGCAGGAAGGCATGTACCAGCACTTCAAGCGTATCGCCGAAGCGGTCGAGCTGCCGGTCATCCTGTACAACGTGCCGGGCCGCACCGTGGCCGACATGGCCAATGACACCATCGTGCGCCTGGCCTCGGTGCCGGGCATCGTCGGCGTCAAGGATGCGACCGGCAACATCGGCCGCGGCACCGAGCTGCTGCGTGCGGTGCCGAAGTCTTTCGCTGTTTATTCGGGTGATGATCCGACCGCCATGGCGCTGATGTTCTGCGGCGGCCACGGCAATATCTCCGTCACTGCCAACGTGGCGCCGCGCGCGATGCATGAGCTGTGCGTGGCCGCGATGGCAGGCCGCATTGCCGAGGCGATCGCCATCAATGACCAGCTGATCCCGCTGCACAACAAGCTGTTCGTCGAACCGAATCCGGTGCCTGTCAAATGGGCGCTGGCGCAGATGGGCCGCATGCAAGGCGGCATCCGCCTGCCGCTGGTACCGCTGGGCGCCGGTTCGCATGAGATCGTGCGCCATGCGCTGCGCGAATCGGGCGTGCTGCCGTAAGCAGCCTGTCGGCGGCGCCTGCATAACGCTTTGCACCTGCAACTTTCATTTCCAGGAATCGAGTCCCGATGAGTTTCTCCCGTACTCCGCTGCAGGCCTCGCGCCTGCTGTCCAGCCTGATGGCCGTGGCCGTTGTGGCCGCCGTCACTGGCTGCAGCTCGGTCAGCGACATGCTCGAGCCCGAAAAGATCGACTACAAGCGCGCCAGCAAGGCCAGCAAGAACACCAAGCTCGACGTGCCGCCTGACCTGAGCGCACCCAAGGGCGACAGTCGTTATTCGGTGGCCAACCCCAGCGGCACGGCCACCGCCTCGGACTACAGCGCACAAAAGGCAGCCAGCGCACCGGCGGCCAGCAGTGCCGCACCAGCGGCAGCCGCCGACGGCGCGGTGGCGCCGGCCGCCAATCCTGAGGCCGGCCTGCGCATCGAGCGCGGCGGCAAGCAGCGCTGGCTGGTCGCCAAACAGGCGCCCGAGGTGCTGTGGCCCAAGCTCAAGAGCTTCTGGGAAGAGCAGGGCTTCAAGCTCGCCCTCGAGAAGCCCGAAGCCGGCGTGATGGAAACCGACTGGGCCGAGAACCGCGCGAAGATCCCGCAGGACTTCATACGCAATGCGGTCGGCAAGGTGTTCGATTCGCTGTACTCGACCTCCGAGCGCGACAAGTTCCGCACCCGCCTCGAGCGGACCCCGGATGGCGGCACCGAGATTTACATCAGCCACCGCGGCGCCGAAGAAAAATTGCAGGGCCAGGCGATGAGCCAGCAAGCGGTCTGGACCGGTCGTCCGTCCGATCCTGAACTGGAAGCCGAATTCCTGGGCCGCCTGATGGCCTCGCTGTCGGGCCGCGACATGAAGACCGCCAAGGCCGAGGTGAAAGCAGCACAGCCGGCAGCCGAGCGCGCCCGTATCGCCAAAGACGGCAACGTCAGTTATGTGCAGGTGGACGAAGGCTTCGACCGGGCATGGCGCCGCGTCGGCCTGGCGCTCGACCGCGTCGGCTTCACGGTCGAAGACCGTGACCGCACGCGCGGCCTGTACTTCGTTCGCTACATCGACCAGGAGTCGGAGGCAGCGAAGAAGGGCGATGGCTTCTTCTCCAAGCTGTTCGGCTCGAAGGATGAGAACAAGCTGGCCCAGCGCTACCGGATCGAGGTCAAGTCCGCCGGCGAGTCCAGCCGCGTCAGCGTGCAGGATGACAAGGGCGCGCCGTCGTCGACCGACACCGCCGGCCGCATCCTCGCACTGCTCAGCGAGCAGCTGAAGTAAGGCTTGCCGGCACTGCCGCAACGCATCCATCCAGACCACGCTGCCCGGGTTCGCCGATGAAATTCGCGAGTCTGGGCAGCGGCAGCGAAGGCAATTCGCTGCTCATCTCCGCCACCTCCGGCGCTTCCGGCACCGCGCAAACGCAGCTGATGCTCGACTGCGGCTTCGGCCTCAAAGAAGTCGTGCGTCGCCTTGCGCGTGCCGGTGTCGAGCCGCAGCAGCTGGCCGGCATCCTCGTCACCCATGAACATTCGGACCACGTCGGCGGCGTCTTCAAGCTCGCCCGCCGCTACCGGCTGCCGGTATGGATCAGCCATGGCAGCGCTTCCGCCGTGCCGCGCGACGAACTGGCGGGGGTGGACCTGCGCATCTGCCGCGACGGCGTGCCGTTTGCGGTCGGCGCGCTGGAGGTCACGCCCTACACGGTGCCGCATGATGCGCGCGAGCCGCTGCAATACGTGGCCTCGGACGGCCGCAGCAAGCTCGGCGTGCTGACTGATGTCGGCCAGGCCACGCCGCACCTGCTGGCCGCACTGGGCGGCTGCGATGCGCTGCTGCTGGAGTTCAATCACGACAGTGACTTGCTGGCGCAGTCGGCCTATCCGGCCTGGCTGAAGGCGAGGATTGCGGGGCCGCTCGGGCACCTGTCGAATGCGCATGCGGCCGGGCTGCTGGCGGCGCTGGATCGTTCGCGCCTCAAGCGCCTGGTGGCGGCGCACCTGTCACAGAAAAACAATACGACGGCACTGGCGCGTGCGGCGATCGATGGCGTGATCGCCGGCGATGGAGTGGAAGTGGTGATCGCCGCTCAGGATGAGGGCTTCGACTGGCTGGCTTGCGATTGAGAGCCGCCGCGCGGCATCGCCTGAATGCCGCAGGCATGAAAAAAGCCGCCCGAGGGCGGCTTTTTTGCTGACGAGCAGAGAATTACTTCTTCTCTTCTGCCGGAGCAGCAGCCGGAGCAGCTGCGTCAGCCTTCGGTGCTTCTGCCGGAGCAGCTGCGTCGGCCTTCGGTGCTTCTGCCGGAGCTTCAGCTTTCGGTGCTTCGGCCGGGGCCGGAGCAGCTTCTTCTTTCTTGCCGCAAGCAGCCAGAGCCAGAGCCAGCAGGGAAGCGATCAGCAACGATTTTTTCATGATTATCCTTCGGTTTGAGAATGGAAAAGTAAGCTTGAGTTTGTTTAATAACTACCGGTAGTTATCGCACGTTCAGGTCGCTTTTTCGACTAGTCATTGCAGTTTGACGCACTGCCACATCGACAAAACTTCCTAACCGGAAATTATACCGGCCTACTTGAAAAGCTTGCAAGTCGTTTTGCACCAAATTGCTGCTGTTTGGGTTCATTTTCTTGCAAGAAAATGTAACGTTTGCGAGTGCGACATAAATTTGAACGGCGACTGAATTTATTTTCAATCAGAAAATGCTTTCCGGGCCCGCCGCAGCGGGCTCAGCCCAGCACCAGCCAGCCATCGGCATGCCACTGCCGTAGGCTGTCCTGCAGGTCCGCCGAGGCCGCCGGCCAGGCCGCCGGTGCCAGCTGGCGGGCGTCCGCCAGCGCCTGCAGCAGCTTACGGTCGCTGGCGTCGGGCATTACCGACTCGCCGTTGATGAACACGAATTTGCCGCGATACAGCATGCGGGTCTTGCGGTGCAGCCGCAGCCCGTCCCTGGCGACAGCTTTGGCGAACTGTGCCGCTGACGGCCGGCGCGCCGCTGCCTCGAAATAGACGCTGGGCTTGGGCTCGGACAGGTATTCGCCGAGGAAGATCGTGATGTCCTCGCGATCGCCGCGCAGCTTTTCCAGGGTCGACGCCATGCGCTCGAGCAGGTCGTCGCCCAACTGCGCCGGCCGCGCACTCGGCGCCAGGCCGGGGTCGGCATAGCGGCCGGGCAGGTCGACGTTGTCAGCCATGAAGTTGAGGAAGGCTTCGCCCAGCTCCTGCCAGGAGGGCGCACGAAAACCGATCGAGTAGGTCATGCATTCGCCGACGGCCACGCCATCGTGGGCATAGTGCGGCGGCAGGTAGAGCATGTCGCCCGGCTCGAGAACGAATTCCTGTTCCGGCTCGAAGTGGCGCAGTATTTTCAACGGCAGGCCGTCCCGGAGCGTCAGGTCCTTTTGCGCGCTGATGCGCCAGCGGCGCTGGCCGTGCGCCTGCAGCAGGAAGACATCATAGGAGTCGACATGCGGGCCGACGCCGCCGCCCTCCGTCGCATAGCTGATCATCAGGTCGTCGAGGCGTGCATCGGGCACGAAGCGGAACTGTTGCAGCAGCTGGTCTGCCTGATCGTCATGCAGGTTCACGCCCTGGACCAGCAGGGTCCAGTTTTTCTTCGACAGCGGCGGCAGTTCCGCCAGCGGCCCGTGCGAGAGCTGCCATTGCTGGCGCACGCGGGTCAGCAGGCGCGACTCGACATCATCGCGCCCGGCCATCGCAAACAAGGCATCGCGCGACAACAGGGGCTGCATGTCGGGGATCGCCTGACGGATCAACAGGGGCTTTTTTTGCCAGTATTTGGCGAGGAATTCCTTGGGCGTGATGTTGCCCAGCACGGCATGTTTTTTCATCTGGCCATTATATCGGGCGCTGCGGCTGCGGCGGCGCCGGACGGCGGGTAGGGCTACAGCCGACGGTTATAATGCGCCGATATCATCGAAAGGATTCATCATGAACATTGGCAAGGACACGGTTGTCTCGCTCAATTACAAGCTCTCCGACGCCCAGGGCAACCTGATCGAAGAAAGCAATGAACCCATGGTCTACCTGCACGGCGGCTATGGCAACACGCTGCCCAAGATCGAAGAAGCGCTGGATGGCAAGGCCGCCGGCTTCCAGGTCCAGATCCAGGTCGAACCGGAAGACGCGTTCGGCGAGTACGAGGCAGACCTGGTGAAGATCGAGCCGCGCAACATGTTCCCCGACGAGATCGAAGTCGGCATGCAGTTCGAAGGTTCGCCGGATGGCGAGCCGCAGGCGGATGCACGTGTGTTTACCGTCACCGACATCGCTGATGGCAAGGTGGTCCTGGACGGCAACCATCCGCTGGCCGGCATGGCGCTGCGCTTTGCGCTGGAGGTGATCGATGTTCGCAAGGCCAGTGTCGAAGAAATAGCGCACCGCCACGTGCACGGCCCGGGCGGCCATCACCATCATCAGCAAGATGATGACGATGACCAGTTCCGCAGCATCCAGCTGCAGTAAGGCAGGCGAGGCTCAGCGATCCTGATCGATCAGGCGCTTGAGCTGGTACAGCGCATCGAGCGCCTCGCGCGGGCTGAGGCTGTCGGGATCGATCGCCTGCAAGGCCTTCACCGCCGGCGCGGCCTCGAGCTCGGCATCCTCGACAGCCTGCGCGCTCAGCGTCTCGGTCGAGAACAGGTCGAACTGGCCCCAGGAAGCCGACGACTGCGCCTCCAGCAAGGCCAGGTGCTTGCGTGCCGCACGGATGACCGGCTGCGGCACGCCGGCCAGTTGCGCGACCTGCAGCCCATAGCTCTGCGAGGCCGGGCCTTCCTGTACCGCATGCAGGAACACGATGCTGTCCTTGTGCTCGACCGCCGACAGGTGCACGTTCGCGCAGCCCGCATGCTTTTGCGGCAGCTGCGTCAATTCAAAATAATGGGTCGCGAACAGCGTGAAGCAGCGGTTCTGCTGCAGCAGGCCGGTGGCAATCGCCCAGGCCAGCGCCAGCCCGTCGAAGGTCGAGGTGCCGCGCCCGACTTCATCCATCAACACCAGCGATTGCTCGGTCGCCCCATGCAGGATGGCGGCTGACTCCATCATCTCGACCATGAAGGTCGAGTAGCCGCCGGCCAGGTCATCGGCGGCGCCGATGCGGGTAAAGATGCGGTCGATCGGCCCGATGCTGGCCGAGCTGGCCGGCACATAGCTGCCGACGTAGGCCAGCAGGGTGATCAGGGCCAGCTGCCGCATATAGGTGGATTTGCCGCCCATGTTGGGGCCGGTGATCAGCAGCAGGCGGCGCTCCGGGCTCAGCTGGCAATCATTGGCGATGAAGCGCTCGATCGCATTCTCCACCACCGGATGGCGGCCCTGGACGATGTCCAGACCGGCCGTCCCGATTAGCGTCGGCCGGCACCACTGGTTGCGTGCCGCATGCGAGGCGAGCGCCACCAGCACGTCGAGCCGGGCTGCGGCGCGCGCAATGCGCTGCAGTTCGTCGATATGCCCGCCCAGCTGCTGCAGCACCGATTCATACAACATCTTTTCGCGCGCCAGCGCGCGGTCCTGCGCCGACAGCGCCTTGTCCTCGAAGGCCTTGAGCTCGGGCGTGATGTAGCGCTCGGCATTCTTCAGGGTCTGGCGGCGGCGGTAGTCTTCCGGCACCTTCGCCGTTTGCCCGTGCGTGACCTCGATATAAAAGCCGTGCACCTTGTTGTACTCGACCCGCAGGTTGGCGATGCCGGTGCGCTCGCGCTCGCGCGTCTCGAGGTCGACCAGGTACTGGCCGGCGTTCTCGGACAGGCCGCGCAGCTCGTCGAGGTCGGCATCATAGCCGCGCGCGATCACGCCGCCGTCGCGCACCAGCGCGGCCGGCTCCGGCGCGATCGCGGCCTCCAGCAAGGCGAGGCAGGGGGCAGGCGTGGCCAGTTCGGTCTGCGTGAGCTCGAGCAAGGGCGCGCCGGCCAGCCCGGCCGCGCCCGGCGCCAGCACCGCACGCAACTCGGGCAGCTGCTGCAAGCCGGCGCGCAGCGCCGACAGGTCGCGCGGACGCGCCGACAGCAGCGCGATGCGGGCGGCGATGCGCTCGATATCGGGTACCGAGGCCAGCAGCGCCGAGGCGGGCTCGCACAGCGAAGCATCCAGCAGGGCTTCGATCGCGCGATGACGGGCGCGGGCGATGTCCTGGCTGCGCGGTGCGTGATGCAGCCAGTTTCGCAACAGGCGCGAGCCCATCGCGGTACGGCAATGGTCGAGCAGCGAGAACAGGGTCGGCCCTTGGCCTTCGGCGCCGCGCAGCGGCTCGGTCAGCTCCAGGTTGCGCCGGGTGGATGCATCGAGGCCGATGAATTCATCTTCGCTTTCGACCTGCAGCGTGCGCACGTGCTGCAGGTTCTTGCCTTGTGTATGGCGGGCATACAGCAGCAGCGCGCCGGTGGCGCCGATGGCCGCGGCCAGGCCCTCGGCCCCGTAGCCGGACAGGCTGGCCGCACCCAGTTGTTCGAGCAGCGATTTTTCAGCCGCGGCCGCCTCGAAATGCCAGTCGGCGACCGTGGTGGCGCGCAGCCCCGCGCTTTCCTGCAGCAGGGCCGAGCTTGCACTGTCGGCCAGCACCTCGGCCGGCGCGATGCGCTCGAATTCCTGCCGGATGCGCAGCAGCAGCTGGCCTTCGTCAGTCGGGATCTCGGTCACACGCAGCTGGCCGCTGGCCAGCGACAGCCAGGCCAGGCCGATCGTGACGCCTTTGGTGCTCTTGCGCTGGCGAACGATGTTCAGGGCCAGCAGCGGCCGTTCGGATTTTTCCGGCAGCAGCTCGGCCTCGGTCAGCGTGCCGGGCGTGACGATGCGCTGCACCTTGCGCTCGACCGGCCCCTTGCTGGTGGCGGGGTCGCCGATCTGTTCGCAGATGGCCACCGATTCGCCCAGCTTCACGAGTTTGGCCAGGTATTGGTCAACCGAATGGAAGGGCACGCCCGCCATCTTGATCGGGTTGCCGTTGGAGGCGCCGCGCTGGGTCAGCGTGATGCCGAGCAGGCGCGCGGCCTTTTCGGCGTCCTCGAAGAACAGCTCATAGAAGTCGCCCATCCGGTAGAACAGCAGCAGGTCCGGATGGTCTGCCTTGATGCCCAGGTATTGGCGCATCATCGGCGTGTGATTCTCGAGGCTGATCTTCTCCGGGGAATTCATGGATCGTGATGGCTGGGCCGGTGGCCGGGTTCCTGGGTTGGTGACGAGAGGCCTGGGTGCCGGATGGCCGGCGCCCAAAGCAAAAGAAGCCGGGCGTAGCCCGACTTCTGGAATGCATCGCTGCGGGAGCGAAGCGCAATTTAGCACAGCCGGCAGGATGCCGGCCATGCCGGCGCATCACTCTTCGCCGCTGCGCAGCTTGCGCTCTTGCGCGTTGGCCGCCGGGCGGCTCAGCAGTGCGCCGCCTTGCGGTGCACGCTGCGCAGGACGCGGCAGCGGATGCCCGGCAGCGCCGGTGTCGCGCTGCGGCGCACGCGGTGCAGCCGACGGCTGCTGGCTGCGCGGCTGTGCCGGACGGCCCTGGGCCGGGCGCGATTGCTGCGGACGACCATGGGTCGCCGCCGCGGTCGAGGCGCCGTTACCGTTGCCCCGGGCCGGCGGCTGGCCGCGCGAACCGGCGTTATTGCCCGCCGTTGCGTTGCGCTGCGCATCACCCTGGCCGCCGCTGCGTGCGTTTCTTGGTGCCGAGGAACGATTGCCGTCGCGATTGCCGTCACGGCTGCCGCCGCGATTGCCTTCACGATTACCGTCCCGGCCGCCGCCCCGATTTCCACCCCGATCGCCGCCGCGCGGCTGCCGGTGCTCCTGGCTGCGCAGTTGTATCGGTTGCGCCCTGGCCGTCGGATCCGGTTCGAAACCAGCGATCACTTCCACCTCGATCTCGCGCTTGATGAAGCGCTCGATGTCATGCAGCAGGCTTTTCTCGTCCACGCAGACCAGCGACACGGCTTCGCCGGTCGAGCCGGCGCGGCCGGTACGGCCGATACGGTGCACATAATCTTCCGACACATTGGGCAGGTCGTAATTGACGACATGCGGCAGCTGGTCGATATCGATGCCGCGGGCGGCGATGTCGGTGGCCACCAGCACCTGCAGTTCGGCGCTCTTGAATTCGGCCAGCGCGCGGGTACGGGCCGCCTGGCTCTTGTTGCCGTGGATGGCCAGCGCACTGATGTCGGCCTTGCCGAGCTGCTCGACCAGCTTGTTCGCGCCATGCTTGGTGCGGGTGAAGACCAGTACCTGGAACCAGTTGCGTTCCTTGATCAGGTGCGCCAGCAGCAGGTGTTTCTTGTCGCGGTCGACCGGGTGGATCTTTTGCGAGATGACTTCAACGGTCGAATTGCGGCGCGCGACTTCAATCATCGCCGGGTTGTTCAGCAGGCCATCGGCCAGCGCCTTGATCTCGTCGGAAAAGGTGGCCGAGAACAGCAGGTTCTGGCGCTTGGCCGGCAGCGCAGCGAGCACCTTGCGGATGTCGCGGATGAAGCCCATGTCGAGCATGCGGTCGGCTTCGTCCAGCACCAGGATTTCCACCTGCTGCAGGCTGACCGCGTTCTGTTGCATCAGGTCGAGCAGGCGGCCCGGGGTGGCGACGAGGATGTCGAGGCCGCGCTGGAGCTTCTGGATCTGTGGGTTGATGTTGACGCCGCCAAAGATCACGGCCGACGTCAGGTTCACGTACTTGCCATAGTTGCGCACGCTTTCTTCGACCTGCGCGGCCAGCTCGCGCGTCGGCGTCAGCACCAGCGCGCGGATGGTTTTCGGCGCAGGGCGCTTGCCGCCGGCGAGCAGTTGCAGCACCGGCAGCGTGAAGCCGGCGGTCTTGCCGGTGCCGGTCTGGGCACCTGCCAGCAGGTCGCCGCCTTTGAGCACGGCGGGAATCGCTTGCGCCTGAATGGGGGTGGGTTGGGTATAGCCGCTTTCCGTGACGGCACGCACGATGGGTTCGGCCAGGCCGAGTTCAGCAAATGACATTTATGATGGTATTGGTCGAACCGCCGCCGCCTGAGGGGCGCCAGTCAGAGGTCCGGGGGTATGAATCGGGAAGGGGCGGCAAGGAGACTGGAACAAGTGCCGCGCTCGGATTATAACAGGCTATGCATTTTGCGCCCGGAAAGCCCGGGCGCCGGGAATCAGGGATCAGGCGTCAGAAATCAGGACCTTGCCTTGGCCTGCGGGCCCTTGTACAGCGGCTGCAGCAAATTGAGCATTTGCGAGAACACCTTGGGTGTGCCGGCAATGATGTCGCCCTGGTGCAGGTAATCGGTCTCGCCACGGAAATCGGAGACGATGCCGCCGGCCTCGCTGACCAGCAGCGCGCCGGCCGCCAGGTCCCAGGGCTTGAGGCGCAGCTCGAAGAAGCCGTCGAGCCGGCCCGCCGCCACATAGGCGAGGTCGAGTGCCGCCGAGCCGGGTCGGCGCAGGCCGGCCGATTTTTCGGTCATGGCGCGGAACATCTTCAGGTATTCATCCATGTGCGCCAGGTCGCTGTAGGGGAAGCCGGTGCCGATCAGGCCGTCGACCAGCTTGTCGCGTTTGGAGACGCGAATACGCTTGTCGTTCAGGTAAGCGCCTGCGCCCTTGGAGGCGGTGAACAGTTCGTTGCGGGTCGGGTCGTAGACGACGGCATGCGTGATCTGGCCGCGCTGCTGGAGCGCGATCGAGACCGCATATTGCGGGAAGCCGTGGATGAAGTTGGTCGTGCCGTCGAGGGGATCGATGATCCACACATGCTCGTTCTCGTCGTGCAGGTTGCTCGACGCACCGGATTCTTCGGCCAGGAAGGCATGGCCCGGGTAGGCGGTCTTCAGGACATCGATGATGGCCGCTTCGGCCGCCTTGTCGACTTCGGTCACGAAGTCGTTGTGTTCCTTGCGCGTGACACGGACCTGGTCGAGGTCGAACGAGGCACGGTTGATGATGGTGGCGGCACGACGCGCGGCTTTCACCGCGGTATTGATCATGGGATGCATGGTGGTTCCGATAGAATGACGGCGGCAATGACAAGGCGCGAGCAGGCCGACC
>JACCDG011643362.1_pt1 | contig 22537 bp, 31 predicted proteins | sample 7442471 | NCBI WGS metagenome assembly JACCDG01 (sample SAMN15323444, study PRJNA562643) | freshwater metagenome | isolation source: river surface water | place: USA:Blue River Watershed | collected 2017-08-17 | reverse complement strand
TCTACGACGGCGATGCCGGCTGCGCCGTGCGAACCGGCGTCGGTCCCGATGGCGAGGGGCCGCGCGTTGATGGCGGCGGCTCTGGCGCCGACGACGGCAACTGGTGGCGTGTGACCTGTACCATTCCTTTCGAGTTCTACTACCGCGGCTGAGCCGCGCTCCATCAACAGCTAATAGGAGATCGGCATCATGACCTATCAGAGTCAGTCCAACGGCCTTGTGGCGTTCAAGGCCCAGTCTGCGCTGGGAACGCCCGCCTCGGGCGGCTCGGGCTTTGTGCTGCGCACCGCCGGCGGCCCGGGCGGCAAGATCACCAAGAACGTCTATGAAAGCGCCGAGGTGCGGCGCGACCTGATGCGCGCGCGCGGTCGGCATGGCCTGCGCAAGACGAGCGGCAGCTACACCTGCGAATTGTCGATGGACAATTGCGATGCGTTTTTCGAGGCCGTGTTCCGCGGCACATGGGAAGCGGCGCTGGTCAAGACGGAGGCGGACAACTCGCTGACGTCGATTGTGACGGACTCCTCGGGCACCATCACCGCGGGCGGCGGCTCCTGGATCACGGCGGGCTTCCGCGTCGGCGACGTCGTTCGCCTCACCAACCATTCGACCGCAGCCAACAACGGCCGCAACATGCGGATCACGGCGCTGACCGCGACCGTGATGACGGTCGCCATGCTTGACGGCGGCTCGCTCACCACCAACGCGGTTGCGGATACCGCCTTCACCATGACGCGGCCCGGCCAGAAGCTGATCAATCCGGCGGCGGGCTCCGCGGTGAAAACCTATTTCACCATCGAGGAGTATGACGGCGATCTCGACATGACCGAGATCTTCAGCGACTGCATCATCACCTCGGTGAAGTTTTCCATGAGCGCCGGCGGCCTCATCATGGCTGACATCAGCTGGGTGGGCACCGGCCAGTTCACGACCGCGTCCGCCGGTTCGGCGCCGACCTTCACCAGCCCGACCGAGTCGACCGGCCTGCCGCTGTCGGCGGTCGATGCGGTCGTGCGCTACGGCTCGACCGATTTCGTCGACCTGACGTCCTGGGACCTGTCGATCGACATCGGCGGCGTGGCGCCGGAGGTGATCGGCAGCGTGGTCTCGCCCGACGTGTTCACGGGCCAGATGGGCGTCTCCATGAATTTCTCCATGCTGCGCTCCGACTACGCCAAGATGACGGACTTCCTCGCCGAAACGGCGCTGACCTTCCAGATGGTCGCCGCCGAGAACGAGTCCGAGCCCAAGGACTTCCTGTCGCTGTTCGTGCCGAATTTCACGCTCGGCAACGTCGACAAGTCGGCGCTCTCCAAGGAAGCCGGCCCGCGCACGCAAAGCATCCAGGTCCCGGTCGGCCTCGTCGGCAAGGACACCACGGGCGGCGCCTATGACGCCACCATGATCAAGCTGCAAGTCTCCAACACCTAACGTCTCCAACACCTAACGGGAGGACATTTTGGAAAAGGAAGTTCGCGAAGCCGCGGCGCGTCTCTGTGAGGCAATCGCCGCGGCAGAGAAGGCGGGCTACCGGGTGCAATGGCCCGCGAGCGCTGCCGGGCTGGCGGCGATCGCCATCAGCGAGACGGCCAAGGTTGCGCCGCCCCCGCCGCCGCAGCCGCCGCCCGTCCCTGTCAGGTCTCGTGCATCGGCGCCGCCCTCGTCGAAAGAGTGATTGCGCGCAATCGGCCGCGGCCTGGCGGGGCCGCGGCCACCCCCCTTCCGCCAAAGGAAAGACCTCTCATGGATAGCCCTACCCTTGCTCCTACGGAGAAAGACCTGTTCGACCTTGCGACCGTGATGGCGCAGGACGAGGTGCAGTTCTATGTGACGCACCCCAAGACCAAGAAGCCGACCACCTGGTGCTGGACGTTCTACGGCCCTGGCCATCCCAACACGGTCGCGGTCGCCAACCGCGTGATCCGCGAGGCGCTGGAGACGCAGGCCGCCAAGGAGCAGGCGCGCGTCAACGGGCGCAAGTGGAAGGAAGAGGCGGAGGAGATCGAGACGCTGCGGCAGAGGAACATCGCTTCCATCGTGGCGCGCACCAAGGAGTTCTCGCCGGTCAAGATCGGGCCGGAGACGATCACCTTCTCTCCGGAGACCGCCAGCAAGCTGCTGCTCGACCGCAACATGGGATGGCTGCTCGACCAGGTTACGGAGTGGCTGGCCTCCATTGAAAATTTTATTCAGCCCTCGCCCAAGAGCTGAGGGAATACGCCGAGCGGCGCTTCGCGCTCGATGCGCCGACCAAGAGCGGTGAGAGCTACCGCGAGGTGCTGGAAGGCGTGCTGAAGCGGACCAAGAGCGCCAAGAAACGCGCCGAGTGCGAAGCGGAGTTGGCGCTGCCGCCGTTCCCGCTGCCGCTGCTCTATGTGTGGAAGGCGTTCCAGCGGCTCGACCGGCGGCGCGGCTCCAACGGGTTCTCGCACAATCCGATCTCATGGCCGGAGATTGATGCCTTCGTTCGCAATTCGAAGGTGGATCTCCGGCCGTGGGAAATATCCCTGATCGAGGATCTCGACGATCTGTATCGCAGCGAAATGGCGAAGGCGGCGAAGGCTAACTCGGCAAAGGACTAGATGGCCCAGCAAGTTGTCACGGAACTGGTGATCGACGCCGACACGTCGGGCGCGGACCGCTTTGAGACGGCGATGAATCGCGCCGGCGGTTCGGCTGATCGAAGCACGATCTCCGTGCAGCAGCTGTCGCTGGCGATCGCCGGCGTCGGCGTGGCGCTCACCGCGGCCATCGTGGGCCTGCGCAGCTTCATCGACTTTGTCGGCAACCAGTCGCAGGCCCTGGTCGACATGGCCGAGCACGCGCGGCTGGCGGGCTTGTCCACGCGCGAGTTCCAGCAGACGCTGTTCGCGGCGCGCTCCGCAGGCCTGACGGAGACGGATTTCGTCTCCGGGCTCGACAAGATCACCGCCAACATGACGGCGGCCGGGCGCGGCGTGACCGAGTTCGGCCGCCTGTTCGAGGCCAACGGCGTCTCGATCCGCAAGGCCAATGGCGAACTCAAGACCGGCGGCGAGGCGCTCGCTGACCTTGCCAAGCTGATGCAGAACGCCTCGCCGCAGATCCAGCAGGCGATGGCGAAGATCGCCGGCCTGTCGGCCTCGTGGATTCCGATGCTGCGGCAGGGCGTCGACGGCATCGAGGCGCAGAAGAAGGCCGCCGCCGATCTCGGCGTCATCATCGACGACGACATCATCGCCAAGGCGCGGGAGTTTAACGCGCAGTGGAAGCAGGCGGTTGCGACCTGGGACCTCCAGTTCAAGGCGTCGATTGCCTCGATCATGCCGCTCCTGATCAAGCTGGCGAATATCGCCTCCAGCATCATCGAGAGCGTCGGCGGCATTGCAAATACGTTGTTTCGCGTCACGACACCCGACAGCGAAAAGACGTCGTCGCAGGTGAACGACCAGATCAACGAGGTGCAGCGGCTGATCGAGCTGATGCAGAAGTATGGCGAGATGCCCGAACGCCTCGGCACGCTCGGCAGCTTCCGCTCGATGCAGGTCTATAACCTCAAGGGCGCGCTGGGGCTCCCGGAGGATGCCGACTTCAAGCGCGTGTTTGCCTATCTGGACGAGCTGACGCGGCGCTATGACGAGCTGCAAAAGAAGCGCGTGCTGCTGCCGACGTCCGGCGGCACCACGGTGTTGCCGGCGGCGACGGAAGCCACGCGCAGCGCGCTGGACGGCGAGATCGACCGCCTCGAAAAGCATATCGCGCTGCTGCAGGCCGACACGGAGGCCGTTGGGCAGTCGGAGGCCGCGCGCGCAGGCCTGCGCGCGGAGGCCGCGCTCTATGCGGCCGCCGAGCGTTCCGGCTTCAAGGATATGGAGCGGTTCGCGGAACAGTTTCACGCGATCCGCGAGGCGGTGGAGGGGGCGACGGCGGCGCTCGCCAAGGCGCGTGTCGCCAGCGACATCAAGTTCGGCAAGCAGACCATCGGCCTGTCGCAGGAGGACGTGCAGATCGCGCAGGCGTTGCGCGGCATTTATCCGGACGTGGCGACTGCGCTCGGCAGCGTCGAGGCGAACATGATGCGCCTCACCAACGCGCAGAAGATGCTCGCGGACGGCTTCCGCGAGGTCGGTAAGGAAATCTTCAGCGCCTTCCTGACGGGTAAGAACGTCATGGATGCGATGGTGCGCTCGCTCGATTCGCTCGCCAGCAAGCTCGCCAACTCGGCGTTCGACAACATCCTGAGCGGCTTGATGACGCTCAACCCGGCGCAGGCGGCGCTCGGCGCGGCACAGGCGGGGGCTTCTGCGTTGATCTCGGCGTTCACCTCCGACCAGAAGGCGAACAAGGAAGTCGAGGAAGCCAAGAAGCGCTGGGAGGCGATGGCCGATCAGCTCAAGTCCTTCAACCGCGCGGCGTCCGGCTTCGACATTGGGCCGCTCACCAGCGAGCTGGAGAACCTGCGCCAGGTGCACGACACGCTGGCAATGGCGGCGCTGGAGGCGCGCGACTATGCCGCGCTCGACCAGATCCACGAGACGCTCAACCGTGGCATCCGGCGCGTGTTCGGCGAGTGGATGAACGGCATCCCGGTGCTCGGCGATCTCAGTCAGAAAATCCAGGACCTTCGCAACGAGGCGCAGGGGCTGAAGGACGTCATCCCGGAGGCGGCGGCCGCCATCGACCAGGGCCTGATCGCGCGCATCCGCCAGGCCACGGAAGAGGCGGAGCGCGGTCTGACGGCCGATATCAATTCGGCGCGGGGGATGGACTGGCTCAATGAGGCGGGAGCGGCGATCGTCAAGTTCAACGATCTGGCCGGCAAGGTCGATCCGACGCTGCTCAATACCTGGTTCGTGGTCAACGCGCAGAAGATCATCGACTCCTCGCAGCTCACGGGCGATGCGTTCCAAAGGCTGGTCGACCAGCTCAGCCAGGCGGTGCCGGGCATCGCCGAAAGCCTGCACGAATTCACCGATGCTATCGTGCGGACGGCTGCCGAGATCGCCAAGGTCAAGCAGTCCTTCTCGGACCAGCTGTTCGTGGCGCAGCAGGATCAAAACACGCTTGCCGGTCAGCTTGCGGTGTTCGACCTGCAGGCGCAGCGCCAGCGCGAGGAGGAGATCAAGGCCGGCGGCCAGGCGCTCGCCGAGCTGGAGGCCCTGCAGGCGCAGCAGCGCTACAACATCATCAAGCAGTACAACGACAAGGCGATCGACGATCAGAAGCGGGCGGCGGAAGCGCAGGCGCGCGCGCTGGAGGAAGCGCAGCGCACCTTCGAGGGCTTTGTCCGCAACATCAATTCCTTCATTGATCATTATCTGTCGAGCGATCAGGGCGGGCTGGCGCCGGCCGATCAGCTGGCGAATGCGCAGAGCGCCTTCAACACGCAATTGGCGCTGGCGCAGGGCGGCAACCGCGATGCCCTGAATTCGATCACCCAGTATTTTCAGGACTTGGTTACGGCGAACCGCGGCTACAACGCTTCGTCGTCGGCCGGTGCCGCCATCGAGGCGAATGCGCTGGCGGCGCTGCAGGCCTTGCCCGCGCAGATCAGCCCGGAGCAGTTCATCGTCAACGCCATTGAGGCGCAAACGACTGATCTCGTCTCCAGCCTCGATATCGTCCGCGCCGCCGTGCTGACCGGCGATGCTGCGACCGTTGCGACCGCGCTGGTGCCGCATTTCCAGGCGCTGCTCAACCCGACGACCGGCCTGCTCAATCAGGCGCAGCTGGAAAGCAAGCTGAATTTCCCGAACGGCTCGCTCGACAAGATATTCAAGGAACTGGACGGCAACGGCGACGGTCTTTTGGAAAAGAGCGAACTGATCAAGGTTGCCACTCAGGGCGTCAAGACCGGGACCGATCACTTGCCCGACGTCGACACCAACACGGACTCGCTGCCCGCGCAGGCGACCAAGATTTCCGGCATGGAAACGAGCCTCCTGGCGCTGGCGCAGGTGTCGAGCAATACGGCGAGCACGGCCAATATCTCGGCGCAGGTTGCGGCACATACGCTGGCGACGCGGCAGATGATGCAGCTGCAGAACTCGGCCTGGGGCGTCCAGCAGCTGACGCCATTGGCGGGCTTCGCGATGGGCACCAACTTCGCGCCCGGCGGCCTCGCCCTGGTCGGCGAGCGTGGTCCTGAAATCGTCGACCTGCCGCGCGGCTCGCGCGTGATCCCGAACCACGTCGCGTTCAACGACAACGGCTACCGCGAGCTGGTGGATGAGGTGCGCGTGCTTCGGGCCGAGGTGCGGCGCAACACGCAAGTCGCGGCCTCCGGGCACCGCGGCCAGATCGAGGCCGCGCAGGACGGCGCGCAGTCGCTGCGCCGGTTGGCCGACGGGCGGCGCCTGTCGGCGGCGCGGGGCCGCTAGGCCATGATCCACCTGGTGACGCTGCAGGCGCACGACGGCGTCTCGGTTCGCACGATTTATCTGGCGACCGCGCCCTACACGTCGTTTCCGACCGACACGCCGGCGAGCACGTTCTTCTCCGATCGGCTGGAGGACGCCGGCGTGTTTGCCCGGCATATGTTCGCCGGCGGCGACGGCGTCTCAGGCGGCACTACGGGAGGGCGGAGCGAGGTCGGCTATGGTGACCTCACCATCGTCAATAACAAGCCCTATGGGTATGACGAGCTGCTCGACGACTGGGTGACGTGGGCGTTTGACGGCTATCCGATCACGATCCAGAAGATCGCCGACGACCGCACGCCGCTCACCGATGCCGAGACCATCTTCACGGGCACGATCGAGCAGATCGTCTCGACCGATGCGCTCAACCAGTTCACGCTGAAGATCCACGACGCGCTCGCCGATCTCGACCAGCCGCTGCTGACGGATCGCTATCTCGGCACCACGACCTCGGGTGGCGTGACGCCGGGCGCCGAGGGCAATGCTGATATCAAGGACCAGATCAAGCCGAAAATCTGGGGCCGCTGCATCAACGTCCCCTGTGTTTCGGTCAACCCGTATGAGCTGATCTACCAGGTCTCGGACGGCGAGGTGAATTCCATTGTGCCGTATGACGGGGGCGTGGCGCTGACACCGTCGTCGAACTACTCGACGCTGGCCGCGCTGCGGGCTGCGACGCTGGTGGCGGGGCAGTACGCGACCTGCAATTTGCTGGGGCTGTTCAGGATCGGGCGCAAGCCGGACTTCCAGCTGACCGCCGACGTGGTGGAGGGCGCGACCACGGCCTCGCGCACGATGGCGCAAGTGTTGCTGCGCATGATGGCGCATTTCGGCCTGACCAGCAGCGACTGGACGGCAGCGACGTTCACGGCGCTCGATGTGCTCAATGCATCGGAGTGCGGCATTCGCGTCGAAGGGGATGAAACGGCACTGTCGGCTATCAGCCGCGTTGCCAATTACGGCGGGGTGTGGTTCGCGCCGAACGCGCTCGGCAAGTTCGAGGTGGGCCGGCTCGATGCGCCCGAGGAGGCCGATGCGGTCGCCACCTTCGACCTCGAGGACAATCTCGACAACCCGCCGCAACGGATCGAGACCGGCGACGACGGCAAGGGGATTCCGGCCTACAGCGTCACCGTGCTTTACGACCGCGTCCATGTGCCGATGCGTTCTTCCGAGATCGCCGGCAACGTCACGGTGGAGCGCGCCGGCTATCTCGCCCAGGAATATCGCTCGGTCACGGTCGAAGACGTCTCGATCCTGACCAAATATCCGAACGCGCCGAAGCTGACAATCGAAACCAATTTGGCAACGTCGGCGGCTGCGACCACGGAAGCTACGCGGCAGCTTAACCTGCGCAAGGTGCTGCGCGAGATGTACGCCTTCGAATTGCCGGCCGAGAGCGCCGAGGACGTGCAGCTCGGCTCGACCGTGATGCTGGAGTCGGAGGGCGAGCGGATGGGCCTTGCTGACGGCAAGCCGTTCATCGCCGTGACGCGGCAGGACAGCCGCAAGGACGTGCCAACCATTTCATTCGAGTTCTGGGGCTGATGGCCGATTCCGATATCACGGCATCCGGCCTTGCTGCGACACAGGGCACCGGCTCGGTCTCGCTGCAATGGTCGATCACCAACCCGAACGATCTCGGGCTGTCCTATCTCGACCTCGCTCTGGTCGAAGTGTGGGCCTCGGCGACGAACAACCGCGCCGCCGGCAGCAAGATCGGCGAAGTCGCCAAGGGGCAGAACACCTTCGTTCATACGCTCGACGGGGGATTGACGCGCTACTACTGGGTCAGACCGAAGAACGCCGCCGGCTATTACGGCGACTGGCATCCGCTCTCGGCATCGGCCGGCGTCTCCGGTACGGCTGGGGTAGTCGACAGCATCGACAACGGCACGATCACCGACAGCGTGATCACGGCCTCGACATATCGCACGGCTTCAAGCGGAGCCCGCGTCCAGATCGACGGCGATCGCCAGCAGATCGAGATATTCGACTCCGGCGGAACTCGCGTCGCCTATGTCGGCCTCGATCCTTCGCAGGATGCGACGCTCTACGCGCAACGGTTTGACAGCTTCGAGCCGTCCATTGTGGGGGCGTCGCAATCCGGGCCCGGCGTGCGGGGTGCATCGTCGGCTGGCTCCGGCGTGATCGGAGCGTCGTCCGGCGGCGGGCCGGGTGTCGAGGGCTCCGGCGTTTCGTTCGCGTTCTATGCCACGGCCGGCGTCTACGGCCCGTTCACCGGCTCGCATGACGGCCTCTTGGCCAAGGCCGAGGAGATCGAGCCTGGCGACGTCGTGGTGACGGCTGAGATCGTTGCACGGCATGGCGTCTCCGACACGTTGCGGCGCGTCTTCAGAAGCATCGCCGCCAACGATCCGGCCGCAATCGGCGTGCTGGCAACGCGGCGGCCGATTGATCCAATCCACACGCGCTTTGCGGCGCTGCCGGACGGCGCTTCGCCTTCAATGATCGAGGCGTTCGACCATGTCGTTTTCAACGGCGTCGGCGAAGGCCAGATCAATGTCTGCGGGCAGGGCGGGCCGATCCGTCGCGGCGATCTCCTGGTGACGTCGGACGTTCCGGGCAAGGCGATGCGGCAGGCCGACGATTTGATGCGCGCGACGACAATCGCGAAGGCTGACGAGGATGCGGACCTCGGCCCCGCCGACGTCGCCATGATCGCCTGCATCTATCACTGCGGATAGGGTTATGGGCACGATCACGATCTACCACACCAACGCCATCGAGACGGCGACGCTCGCGGGCGGCTCGTGGGATGCGACGCTGTCGCTGGAGAAACTGCGCGACCCTCGCCCGAGGCTGAAGGCGCAATCGACCGACACGCAGCTGACATCGACGCAGTTCCGGATGTCGCTGGTGGTGCCAAAGACGCTCGCCGGCATCCATCTGATCTCGACCAACCTTTCACAGGCCGCGCAATACAGGGTCTCGTGGTATTCCGATAGCGGCTACACGACACTGGTCGACACCACCGGCTGGGTCGCTGTCGGCGAGAGCATCGACTGGTCCGATACCGGCGAGTGGCCGGAATGGGAGAGCGAGGACTTCTGGCTCGGCTCGCAGGCCTTTGTCGATCCCGACAATCTCGGTCGTGACCTGCGCATCCGCTTCGCTGCGGCCATCGTCGCGCAATACATCAAGATCGAGATTGACGACACCTCTAACGCGGCGGGCGTCATCAAGATCGGCCATGTCTATGTCGGCACGGCGTTTACGCCGTCGCTGAATTTTGCGCCGGACTCCAACCGCATCGCCCGTGTCTCCAACACGTCGCTGCGCCGGACGCCGGCCGGCACACGCTTCACCAATCGCCGCGGCGCCGGTCAGGTGATCGCAGTGGCCTGGCCGCAGCTGCCCTCCGAAGAGGTGCTCGGCGAGATCGACGACATCGTGCTGATCCACGACATCGACAAGCCGGTCTACGTCGATCGCGATCCAGAGAACGCCGACGTGTCGGGCGTGAAAACCGCGTTCCTCGCCACCATCGAGGAGTTGCCGGACTACGTCCTGACCGCGGTGTTCTTCGATTCCGACAACGCAGCTTCCGTCGGCTTTCAATTCCAGAGGGTGCTCTAAATGGCTTTCGATTGGGACAGCATCGATACCGACGTCGCTCCTGCACTGGTGCGGCTGGAGGCCTACAACTCCAACCCGTACAACGCGAGCACGAATCCGCGCGGCATGGGGCAGGGCGGGCATATCTCGCAGTTTCCGCTGGCGGTCGACGACGTCTCGGTGGTTGCAAACGCCTTCCCGGCGTTCGCTGACCTCATGGAAGGCTACGCGGACGCGGCCGATGCCTCGGCCACGGATTCCGCAGCACAAGCCGCGAAACTCACGGCGACCTCGACGACTTCGGTATCGCTCTCGATTGCCTCCGGCACGGAGAAGACCTTCACCACGCAGGCGAGCAAGCTGTTTGCCGCCGGCAACTTCCTGCTCATTACCTCCGATGCGAACCCGGAAACGCATTGGATGATCATCCAGGTTTCGTCCTATTCCTCGACCACGCTGGTCGGCGACATCGTCGCGTTCCGCGGCTCCGGCTCGCGCGCGGACTGGACGATTCGCCATGCGGCGTTTCCCGGCCGCAGTGCAGGGCTGTCTTTTATCTGGTCAACCGACACCAACAATTCGGATCCGACGACCGGCAAGGTCAAGATCAACCACGCCACGGTTGCTTCCGCCACCGCGCTCTACATCTCCGAAACCAGCCGCGATGCGGTCGATATTTCCACGATCCTGGCGCGCTGGGGCGCCTCGACCTCGACCATCAAGGGCACGCTGGTCATTGCCGAGCCGACCAGCCCGGCGAATTTCCTGTCGTTCGAGATCACCTCGGTCCGCACCGACAACGGCACCTGGGATACGTTCACGCTGCAGAACGGTTCGGGCACCGCGCCGGCCGACGGCGCCATCGTGCACCTGTTCTTTGCGCCGACCGGCGACAAAGGCGAAACCGGAGATGCCGGTGCTACCGGCTCGACCGGCTCGACGGGTGCCGCCGGCGCCGACGCGGGCGTGGAGTTGCTCTACAACACCGCGACCTCTGGCGACCCTGGCTCGGGCAAGTTCCTGTTCAATAACGCGACGTTCGGCTCAGCAACCGCCTTCCACATCAGCGAGACCGACAACAATTCGCTGGCGATTGCGGCTTTTCTCGCGGCCATCGACAACGGTACGGGCACCAACAAGATCCTCGTCTATGCGCTCAAGCAGGGCGGCGGCGCGTTCTACGCCTTCTATGTCACTGCGGCGCTATCCGACCAGGGCGCCTATGACACGTTTGCGATCACGCCGATCACCTCGGCGGGCTCGCCGTCGAACAACGACGAATTCCACTTCCTGTTTGTTCCCATCGAAAAGGGCGACACCGGCTCGACCGGTTCGACGGGCTCGACCGGCGCGCAGGGTCCGGCCACCTCGCTGACCTGGGCGTTCTCGACCACCACGACCGACGGCGATCCCGGAGACAACGTCTTCCGGCTCGACAACGCCACCATCGGCAGCGTCACCAAGGGCTATGTCGACAACAACGGGCCCGGCTCACAGTCGGCGGCGGCCTGGCTCGACAGCTGGGATGATTCCACCAACACTGCCCATCGCGGCACGCTGGTGATCATCCAAGCGAACGACGCCTCGAAATGGGCAATGTTTACCGTCGGCGCGGTGACCGACGATACCGGCTATCGTGACGTGGGGCTGACCTATGTGGCTGGGCCCGGCGGCTTCGAAAACGCCGCGACCTGCGTGCTGTCGTTCTTCCGCACCGGAAACAAGGGCTCGGACGGCGCGGGAAGCGGCGACGTGGTCGGGCCAGCGTCTGCCACCGATAACGCGCTGGCGCTCTACGACTCCACGACCGGCAAACTCCTGAAGGACTCCGCCGCCACGCTTGCCTCCGGCGTGCTGGCGCCCGCCACAACCGATACCGTGGCGCTGGGGTCGACCGCGAAGATGTGGTCGGATTTGTTCCTCGCGTCCGGCGCCGTCATCAACGCCGACAACGGCAATGCCGTCATCACGCACTCGTCCGGCATCTGGACCGTTTCGACCGGCGACCTGCGCGTCACGACGGCCGGCACCAACGCCGCTTCCGCCGTCACGGTCGGCGGCACCCAGACGCTGACCAACAAGACGCTGACCTCGCCGGTCATCAATACGCCGACCGGCATCGTCAAGGGCGACGTGGGCCTCGGCAACGTCGACAATACCTCGGATGCCAACAAGCCGGTCTCTACCGCCGCGCAAACGCTGCTCGACATGAAGCGCATCGTCCGCGTCCGTGCCGCCACCACCGGCAATGTCACGATCTCGACCGCGCTCAACAACGGCGACTCGCTGGACGGACTGACCTTGGCGACGGGCGAGCTGGTGCTGGTCGGCGCCCAGACCTCGCCGGCGGAAAATGGTATCTATGTCGTCGGCGTCTCGCCGGCGCGGCATACCGATCTCGACGCGTTCGCGGATTATCCCGGCCTGCTCGTCACCGTGCAGGAAGGCACCGCCAACGCCGACACGATCTGGCTCTGCACGTCAAATGCCGGCGGCACGATCGACTCCTCGGCGCTGACGTTCGTGCAGCAGGGCGGGCCGTCCGGCGTGACCGGGCGCGCGCTGCTTGCCGCAGCAGATGCTGCGACCGCAAAGTCGGCGCTCTCGCTCTCGAGCGGAGACGTCGGCCTTGGCAACGTCTCCAACGATGCGCAGCTGAAGATCGCGTCCAATCTCTCCGACATCAACAATGCCGCAACCGCATTCGGCAACATCAAGCAGGGGGCAACGACGTCCGCCACCGGCGTGGTCGAACTTGCGACCGATGGCGAGACGCAGACCGGCACCGATACCGCACGCGCCATAACGCCGGCCAACCTGACGGCCAAGGAAGCGACCACCGCGCAATACCTCGACAACACCAGCGATCGAATTCTAACCACCGACCAGGTCAACGCGGCGGGCGCATTGCTGGCGCTTTCGGACGGCACCAACATCGCATGGAACATGGCCAATGGCTTCAACGCATCGGTCACGCTCGGCGGCAATCGCACCCTGTCCAATCCGACCAACACGATTGTCGGCCGCACGGGCGCGCTTGTGGTGACGCAGGACGGCACCGGCAGCCGGACGCTGGCCTATGGCACCAACTGGGAGGCGGCAGGCGGCTCGTTCCCGGTGCTGTCGACGGCCGCCGGCGCAAAGGATGTGATCTTCTATTGGGTGCAATCGAGCACGTCGATCATCATTACCGGCATTTTGAAGGCGGTGGCGTAAGTGAAGCGCAGCACAAAAATCGCAACGGGCGCCATTGTCGGCGCCGCCGGCCTGATCGTCCCGGCAAAAGCGAAACTCTGGACGCCGGAAGCGCCCTCGATCATTCGGGCGTCGAATGTCCCGGAGTTCAGCAAGGCCATGCTGCCGGGCTTCTGCGTTCCGATGGTGGTTTCTGCTGTGGCCGCTGCAGCCGCCGACGCCTGGAATCCGAGCGACAAGAACGCCTCGATCACCCTGTCGAACTCCAATCGTACCGCGTCGTGGTCGGCTGGCGGCACCTATGCCGCCCGCGGCGTCACCGGTAAATCAAGCGGCAAGTGGTATTTTGAGGTCACCCATACCTCGCCGAGTGGCGACGCATGGGTGGGGGTTGCAACCTCGGCCCAGGCGCTGAACGCGTATCCGGACGGGTCTTCAACAGCCCTCGGGCTGTATCTCGAATTCGGTAACGTGTCAGGATCGACGACCGCCAGTTACTCAGCCGTCACGGACGGAACGGCGGCGATGATCGCGCTGGATGCCGACAACAACAAAGTATGGTTCGGCAGCGGCGGGACATGGTTTGCGTCAGGAAACCCCGCCACCAACACCGGAGGTCTGACGCGGCCGAGCGGAACGCTATTTATTTTCTGCGGCGGCAACGGCAATGAAACGGTGACGATCGCAGCAACACCTACACACTCGATTCCGAGCGGCTTCACGCTTTGGGGGCCGTAGGGAAGCAAGCGCTTCTGAGTGCCGCCATAACCTCCCGCCTTGCCCTGTTCGCGGCGGGCTCGAGGCCCTTTGTCCAGTAGGTGTTGCGTGGCGTGTCCAGCCATTGCATCACGATGGTTTCCCCGTTCGCGCCGAACGAGAGTTGGGAAAGCACCGGAAGGTTCATGCTGGTCTTGCCTTCCACCAATGGGACGGCGGCCATTTCGGGCAGGACGTTGCTGACCTGTTTCAGTGTTGGGTCGATCAGATAGCCGTCTGCAATGGTGACGATATGGCCGTTCCATCGCGTCGGGTTGCGCGGCTTGCCGTCTTCCGAGCCGACGTGGCCCAGAACGCGCGGCTTGCCGTCCCGGATTGCCATCGTCACGGCGGCAACCGGCGCCACACGGGCCTCGATGCCAAGAGATTGCAGGAAATCGCGCACCACCAGCGCGCATTGAACGCATGACCGGCGCGAGGCTCCCGGCTCGAAGCCGGGATAGCGGTCAAATGTCTCGTGCAGACGGTCGGCAACGACCGAAAGCGCGCCGCGAAGGGCGGGCGAAGGCTCTCCTATCAGGGCCATGGCTGCCATGGCAGAACGCTACCGAAAGTTACAACTGAATTCAAGACTCAACCGAGGTCGATCCATGTGCATGGCGCTGGTCGGTGTGCTCTGTCTCCTTCTGCTCGCCGCCTACGGCATCGCCGCCGTCGAGGTGTTGCTCCGCAAAGCCTTCCCCTGAATTGTTCGAGGAGTGTCCGAAATGCCCGCCATTCCCTTCGTCGGGAAATGCTTTCCCACGGCACGCGAGTTTCTCGACTATCTCGACACGGTCCAGATGAAATCGTGGACTCCGCGCTTCGTCACCATGCACCACACCGGCGGGCCGAGCCTTGCGACGTGGAAAACCTACGCGCACGGAACGCGCAAGGTGCCGATCACGGACGCGCGCTGGATGGCGAACCTGGCCGGCTACTATGGCAACGAGCTGGGCTGGAGCGCCGGCCCGCATTTTTTCTTTACCCCGGACAATTTCTGCGTGCTGAGCCTGCCGGAGAAGCGCGGCGTCCACGCGGTCTCGTTCAACTCCAATTCCTGGGGCGTCGAGTGCGTCGGCGACTTTGATAGCGAGACGTTCACGCCGGAGCTCGCCAACCGCTACGCCGAGGGGCTCGCCTGCCTGCACCTGGCGCTCGGCATCTCGCCGGACCCGTTCGTCATCAACACGCGCGGGCTGCACTTCCATCGCGACGATCCGAAGACCAAAAAGACATGCCCCGGCCGCGGCGTCGACAAGCCGCGCATGATCGCGCTGGTCAAGCACCACATGGCGAAACTCGCTGATAGCGGGTCGCATGACGACGACGAGCCGCCGCCGCCAGTGGTGCCGAAGTCCAAAACCGGCACGGTCAACGTCGCCGTCAACGACTACCTCAACGTCCGCGACGAGCCGAGCGCAAAGTCGCCGACGACCCGCATCCTCAAGCGCGGCGAGAAGGTGGATATCCTGGGCGAAGCCCGGAACGGTTCTACGCTCTGGTATCGCATCGCCAGCGAGGACGGTGGCGACTATGTCGCTGCGTCCTATGTGACGGTCGCATGATCGACGACACGCCGAGCGCGCGTTATCTCGCCCGCCGACGCCGCGAGGCATGGTTGGTGCCGCTGGCAATCGCCGTCATCGTCGGCGCGGCTGCGTTCGGAATTGGCAAGTTCCTGTGGGGCGGCGATGCCCGCTATCTTCTGCTTTGCGCCGGCTTTCTGCTTTTCCCGCGTCAGTAAATCCGCCGCGCTACTTTTGGAATAACTCTCGACGTCGCGACATCTTGACCGGCCTTGCTACACGGTGCCCGGTCTTTCCCCTTATCAAGGAAACTAGGCCGATGCTTACTCCATATCGGTCGGCGAGAGTTTGGTGACTTTCACATGACTCCCGTATTTCCTGCACCTGCTGATCCGTCACTTTGATTGAACGGCTCTGCCTGCCTCGCGCAACCTTATCGCTCGCATTCTGCGCGGCGGTTCCGACGAGAAGGTGTTGCGGGTTGACACATTTCGGGTTGTCGCAGGAGTGCCTGATATGGAGTCCATTAGGAATTTTCCCGTGCTTGAGTTCGTAGGCTACCCGAGGGGCGCGCTGCGGTCTCCCATCTAAACTCACAGCGCCGTACCCATCAGCAAAACATCCCGCAGTCCAAATCCAGCAAGATTTTGGGCCGCCGCTTCGATCAACCTTTTTCCAGAATCGAACTTCGATTGGCTTCGCGTTGTCGGTCGATACACCGGAGACCCGGCAATCTGCTGAACAATACCGCGATTTCTTCGCTACGGAAGGCGTCCGCTCGTAACGACTTCCGCACCATTCACATACGAGCTGCACGAACATGAAAGGCAACATAACATGATAAATTCAAACATGATACACAATATTTTGAACTTTCTTATTGCCATTGTGGCGGGCCTTGCCGGCTTCGACTTCTCCTCGATCGTCTCGGCCTCGACCGCCGGCAAGATCGTCGCAGTCCTTGCCGCCGCCAAGCTCGTCATGAACGCGCTGCGCGATGGCCTCGCCGGCATGACCAAGCCGCAGCCGCCGGTCCAGTCCTGATGGGCTGGACGGCCTTTCTGCTGGCGGCGCTGAAGGCGCTGCCGGCGCTGATTTCCCTGATCTCCGCCATCAAGACCTCGGCCGACGCGAAACGGAATCAGGGGATCGGCTACGACCAGGCCGTGGCCGATGGCCTTGCGGCTGCCACGGAGCAGTTGCGGGCGGCCGACGAAGCGGTGAACGAGGCGCGGGCGAAGCAGGCCGCGCATCCCGACAGCGACGAGGGCCGCGACACTTCCTTCCGGAGGGACTGACAGCATGCCGTTGCCGATCCTTGTGCTCGCGTTGTTGTTCTCGATCCCGGCGCAGGCCGGAACAAGCGTCTGCCGTCCGACGTTCTCTGATTTCCTCGAGTTCGAGTGCAAGGAAAAGGAAGGCAAGCAGAACGCAGCTTCGTTCTGCGACGTGATGAACAGGCAGGGCGGCGCCTTCCGCTGGTCGCGCAACGACACCGGACCAACGAAAGACCGCGCCGACCTGATCAACGCCGCCGGCAAGCGGCTCTGCGGGTGGAGGTAGGGCGATGGCGCCGCGCAAGAAATCCAATCCTCCAGTCGTGATCGACACGTCCGATTCCTCCTGGCACCTGGATCGCAAAGTGCCCGTTGCGATCATCCTGGCGCTGGGATTGCAAACCGCCGGCGTCGTCTGGTGGGGCGCCACGGCGGCCGCGCGGCTCAACGCGCTGGAGCGCAAGGTGGAACTCGCCGCGCCCCAGGCTGATCGTCTGACAAAAGTCGAAACACGGCTGGAAGCCGTACAGGACGGTATCTCGGAGATCAAGTCGATCCTGCGCAAGGAACCGTCGCCGCAAAAGGCGCGCTGACCACCCTCAACCACCAGAAAGCATCACCATGATCCGTACCGTCGTCCTGACGGTGGCGGCGCTGCTCGTTGCGCTGTCATCGAACGCCGAGGCGCGCCAGCGTCACAAGCCGCAAGCGCAGATCCTGCCCCATCCCCAAGGCTGCCCGTCGCGTGCGTTCTGCGGCTGCGGCGCGGCCGTGCGCGTGTTCGGCTCGCCGGTCCGCTCGCTGTGGCTGGCCGCGGCCTGGCTGAAATTCCCTCGCACGCCGCCGGCGCCGGGGATGGTGGCGGCGCGCCGCGGGCACGTCATGGTGCTCGAGGCCGACCTCGGCGGCGGCGTCTGGCAGGTCTACGACGCCAATTCCGGCGGCCGCAAGACCCGCCGGCATGCCCGCTCGATCGCCGGTTACGTCATCGTCAACCCGCATGGCGGGGCCGCGTGAGCCTATGGTGGATCGGTCCGGTATTCACGGGCGCGACGCTCGCGCTCTTTGCACTCGCATGGACCATCGGTCCGTTCTGAAGGGTCTGGCGCTGGGCGCAGCGTTCGGGCTGATCGCTGCGCTCATGATCGGGCAGGCACGGGCCGAGACGTGCATCGCTTCTCAGTACGGAGTCGGCGACGGCTACCATGGCGGTCCCGTGGCCTGCCGCGGCTACGGGCGCTTTAATACCCACGCCACGTCACCCTACACGGTGGCGCACAAGACGCGCCCCTGCGGCTCCTCTGTGCGAATAACCAACCTTTCAAATGGCAAGAGCATCACGGCGATTGTGACCGACCGTGGGCCGTACATCAAGGGCCGCTGCGTCGATCTCGGCCGGGCCGGGGCCAACGCCATAGGCATGGGCGGGCTGGCAAGGGTGAGGGTGGAATGAGCATCAACGACATTCCGGCCATCCGCGAAGCGACCGGCGCATTCTGTCGATCCCTTCTGGACTCCATCCTTCCCGCTATCCGCGAGGCCGCCAAGTTTCAGGGCTATGCCGTCGCGGTTCACGGCAGCCTGAAGCGGGACATAGATCTCGTCGCAATAGCATGGACAGAGCAGGCTCGGCCTGCGGACGAGCTGGTGCGCGTCGTTCAAGGTGCAATCGGCGGAATTCTCGGAAACTGCCTGCGAATTGCAGAGCCGACAACGAAGCCTCACGGGCGTATCGCGTACACCCTGATCCACCCCGGTTTCGCCGGCGAGATAGACCTGAGCGTCATCCCTCCTCAGAAAACTGCGGAAATCGAATGACCGAGGCCCTGACCTGGATGTCCACCGACCCCGGCAAATGGATCATGACCGGGGCCGTGCTGATCGGCATCGCGGCTGCCGCCCTGCTGGTCGAGTACCTGATCGACAAAAAGAGGAGACATTGATGCTCGCCGCCGCGCTGTTCATCGCCGGCATCGCCTGCTTTGCCCTGCACACATGGGCCGAGATCAATTGCACCCGGCTCGATGTCGAGACCGGCCGGCGCGATCCTGGGGCGCTGGTCGATGACTACGGCAGCAATCGTGGCTGGTACTGGCGGTACAAGCTGCCGAGCCTCGCAGGCTTCATCGGCGGCCTCTTGCTGCTGTTCTGGGCGATCGGTGCCGCGACGATCCCGGCGCAAGGCCGTGATCTTGACGGTCGCCATGCCGCCTCGCCGCTGAAGCCGTGGTTCGATAGCCTGAAGTCCGGCAAAGGCCCATGCTGCTCTGACGCCGACGGCTGGGCGCTCTCTGACGTGGACTGGGAGACCCGTGGAGGGCGCTTCCGGGTCCGGGTGCCTGCGCAGTCATGGACGCCATCACGCGACCAGCCGGCCCCGCCGCCAAGCGTGACTATGGTTTGGGTCGATGTCGAGGCCGATGCCGTCATCACCGAGCCGAACCGGGCAGGGCGGACCATGGTGTGGCCGCTGTGGGGAATTGGCGGGGTGACGATCCGCTGCTTTATGCCGGGATCGATGACCTGACCTCCGCGTCACCGCACCTCGAATTTCCTGAAATCTTCACCGGCTGGCGTGCGGCAAAACTCGGGATATTCTGGGTCCAGGCAGATCAGTTTCTTGCGCAGCAGATATTTTCTGCCGCTGTCAGTAATGTAAATCCTCGGGCCTTCGTAATCATCCGTAGCCCCAACGAGTCCAGCCTTCAGCAGCTCAGCTACGAAAACGATGTTGTCGGCACGAAGGTGCCAACCGCTTATGGTCCCGCAGGTAATTAGTATTTCCGTTGCTGGATTAGACAGGCGCATCCCTGGCTCGCTTTCAGTATCCGCCATCGAACGGCACGCTTGAGAGTTCCTTTCGGTAAACCAACCTTTTGCAAGTGCTGCACGTCACGTCGATGACGGCCGAGACCCTTTCGACCGAACTGTCCCCGTAATAGCCGTGGTACATCTCGCAGTCAGCTGAGACCTGCATCATGTCGTCAGTCCAAGGCGCGCTGCACCATACGCACAGCGGAGGAGGGGGTGATTATCGTCTGTCATTCTGTCACTCATCGTTGTGCTTGGCTTAAGAGCGACGGCATGTGACGTGGAATTTTTTCAGGACGGCTTCGGCGACCCCGGCAGTTCCCCTTGTGCCAGCCTCATAGATTACGTCGCATAGTTCGGTCATGCTGACTCGGCTATCGCGCATGAAGTCGGCGATCTCTTCGCTAAGGGCCTTCTCCATGGCCTTCATAAGATCCGGCTGCACAGTCAAAGCGAAGTCGCGACCCTGCGCATCCCTCACAGTGCAGAAGTCGGGGCCGTCTTCATATTGAAGCGGCAGCCTGCTTTCTCCGTCATCGGCGCAATCCACATGCCGGGAGGGTTCGTCATACGGCTGGGTCGTTGGATCGTAAGGCATGATTAGTACCACTCAGCGTTTTCTAGATCGAAGATGGTGATGGGCTCGCACTCGACCTCAACTTCGCGCTTGCCGTCGCATGCGGGGCAAACGCCGTAATCAACGTCATCGGGGCCGCCGCTGTTTCGCAGGATGCGGCCCTCGGTTTGGCAAACTTCACAATTTATGAATCGGGTCTGCATCGGCTGCGCACTCTGTTTATGACTGACGAGAGGCTATTGATCGCCCCAAGTCGGTGATGTCGATCCGACCCTGCCAGCGCTGGTGGAAGGGATAAATCGTAGCGAGGCCCGCCCTGACAAGTCGATGAGCCCTTCGCCAAGATATGTCGGTCGGCACCAGGAGCGACTTTTTGCGATTCAGAGTTGATAGCCCCGGCCAAAGCTTTTCGATGTCAATCTGCATGACGATCTCTGCTCAGGACCGCGGCCTGCGGTGAACCGCGGCCTTAACAATAGGGTCGGCCAACCACTTCCAGATTGACCGCGGTGAGGCCGGGATCGTGGCGTAAATCTCGCCCTGATAGATCGCTAGCGCCATCGCGCTCACCTTGCGTCGCGCAGTCTCAATGTCCTTGGCAACCACCGGGAGGCCGTACACGGCCCCGTCAAAGCGGTACTCGAATAGAAATTCTCGCTCGCTCATCTCACGCTCCCGGCGTTCGCTTGCTGTCCCCGATTGCCGACTCGACGCCCTCGAATGTATCAATTAGAATAGGATGTGTTTGTCGGATGACAGCTCGCTTTAATTGCGCCGCCAGATGGTCCCGCTGAAACAGTTTGTACGGCGCGGCGCACTTGGGCCTGGGTGAAGGTAACGGCTCGGGTCATTGGTCGGCTTCAGGTTGCATCGTTGCGTTCTTTTGTGACTGACGGCCTCGCATGGTCTGAACCATGTCCCGCATCCGTTTGCCGGCGAAGGCCATGATTTGGTCAGCAATGTCTTCGGCCGCGTCCAGTCGGTAGTTCATCACCGTCTCGTGCATCTCTGGGATGTCCCACTCGATGGTGACCTTGGCGCGGAATCCCTCGCACTCGTGGCTTTGGTAGAAAGTTCGAGCAGTCATTCGTGCTTCTCCTGCCGAGAGAGTAACATCACGCCATCCCCTGCGGCGGCGTCTTCATCAGGGCGTGAGCCTTGCCGGCGCAGTCGCCGTGATACGAGCCGACCTCACTGCGAAACCATTTCGTGGGCTTCGACGATCCCCACCCAAAACTGGTCGGGCACTCGCCCCATGCGAACCGGCCACCGCAACCAGCGCAGCGAGAAAAGGCCCAGCGCCGAAACGTCTGCCAAGGATGGATTTGCAGCCGCCAGTGCCAAACGTGCCAGCGGGGGTGTTTGTACCAGGGGCGATGGTGTCGGCGGTAAGCGCGGTGCACAAATGAATAGAAGCGCCAGAACGTATCCTCGTCGGTCGCGGCTTCGTGCTGGAAGCAAAATTGCAGATTGTCCACCGGGTTGGTGGCGAGGTTCATGATGGCTTCCAGCTCGCCGGCGGTCGGTCGATTGCCGTACTGCCACGGCTGACGGTAGAGCCAGCTACCCTTACGGTGCTCGTGCTTGATTGCGCGCCATATCCAATAGACTGCCGTGTAGCAGTCCGGTGCGTCGTAACAAACGCGGGCATAATCGGCACCCTCGCGGGTCTTGACCGTCTTCTCGAAAATCTCTTTGTATTGCCAATCGCTCTGCTTTCGCCAACGCTCGCGGTCTCCTTCGGCCATCAATGGCGTGTGCCAGCCGCAGCTATCGTCGCTACGTCCCCGCTCTTTTCCGGCGAAATCGCACGGATCTTCGTGCCATATCGTGACAAGCGGCGGCCGGTACTTTCCAAAGCTAGACTTGCGCGCGAACGGGCTCGGGATCGTAAAGGCAACGGTTGACGGGTCGTGCATTAGGATTGCTCCTGTCGTTGTTCTTGCAAAGAGATCGCAGCGGCGCGGCCCGTCAGAACGGCCCACGCGGATTGAAGACGGTCTCGGAAATAGCCGTAGGGGTTAGGGTCCGTGCCGTTCGCGAGCAATTCAATGCGGCTCGCCGCGTTGTGCAGCACGCAGCATTGAATGTGATAGCCGAGCCGCGTCCGCTGATCGAGACCGGCGCTGGCGCGGCACATCCAGATCAGGTCTTCGTTCGACATCTGATTGGATAGTCGGTCACGCACCGCGTGCATCTTCCTGACCATATCTGGATCAGCACCGTCGTCGACGCCGGCCTTCCATGGCCCTGGGTCTGGTGTATCCTTGCAGCAGCAGACGGGTGGCATCAGATTTCCTCCACACTTGTCGGCTTGCCCATCAGGGTGATGTTCAATGCCCCGGCCTTCATCTGCTCCAAGATGCTATCGCAAAGGCTCGTGGCCTGCGCTCTCGTGCCGGCGACAAAGATCAC